>Ga0206127_1004421_pt1 | contig 12428 bp, 11 predicted proteins | sample Helgoland_Spring_6_FD_148646 | JGI IMG/M metagenome (GOLD analysis project Ga0206127, IMG submission 148646) | Pelagic subsurface seawater microbial communities from Kabeltonne, Helgoland, North Sea - Helgoland_Spring_Bloom_20160419_1 | ecosystem: Environmental > Aquatic > Marine > Epipelagic ...
TCATGCGGTTAGCTGAATCGTTCTACGGTCAGACGTCAACCCGTCAAAAGTCGGGTGCTCGAAGACTCTGTGTATAACAATGCACAAAACGCATCTGCCAAGGCAGCCAAGCAAGCGGCGCAGAATGCGTTGGGTCAAAAAATTGTAACGCCAATTCTCCAAGCAACTCAGTTTTACAATGCCGAAGACTACCACCAAGATTATTACAAAGGTACCAAACGCGTGCTCACTCGGTTTGGTGCAGTGAAGCAGTCAGATGCTTATAAACGCTACCGCAAAGGCTGCGGGCGTGACGCGCGCGTAAAACAGCTTTGGGGCAAAGATGCACCCTTCGTGTCTCACTAGATACCAGAAAATGCCTCGACCTCTTTGAGGTCGGGGATCACATCAGCAGTTCCCATACGCATAACCATCAATGCGGCGGCGCGCATTGCGAGCGAAATGGATTGCCCCATCGTCAATCCACGATCCAACCCAGCCAGAACATAACCAGTAAACGTATCGCCCGCGCCAGTTGTATCAACCGGATCAACTTTGATCGCTGCAAAATGCTGATCAACACCTTCACTGATCCAACGCGCACCATCTGACCCTAGGGTGATGATGATATCGGCCACATCCAACTCTTCAATGGATACGCCCAGCGCTTGCTCTAACTGTTTCGCTTCAACAGCATTTAGGATCAGAAAATCAAGGTAAGGCAGCACTACTTTCACCGCTCCCGCGTCAAAGGGAGCCGCTGCATAGCAGACACGAAAGCCTAGTTTAGAGCCTACTTTTGCGGCAACACTTTGTGCATTGGTCTCATTTTGCGTGACGAGAATATCGCCAGTGCTACCAGTGCTTAACACATTGGCAACACTATCTTCTGATATTGCCTGATTGGCACCTGCAAACAGGGTGATCGCATTCTCGCCCGCATCATCAACATTGATAATCGCGTGCCCTGTTGGCACATCCAACTCAGCAATGTGACGCGTGTCTACACCATACTCTAACAGTCGATTTCGAGCCCAAATACCGTCAGATCCAATCGCACCAATATGCGCCACATGACTGCCCGCACGCGCGGCAGCGACAGACATGTTTGCGCCTTTACCGCCCAATCCTGTTTGCATCGAAGTCGCAGCAAGTGTTTCGCCCGGCCCCGGCAAATGCGGGACGCGGTAGACGTGGTCAGCATTGATAGAGCCGAGATTAAAAATCGTCATTCGACGCCTCTTTCTGCGTTAACCAACCTTACAAGACGCCAGCACAGCCATGTTCAAAATGTCGTTCGCTGTCGAATTCGTCGAACAAATCTGAATGGATTTATCAATACCACTCAAGATAGGTCCGATGACCGTGGCACCAGCAAGTTCTTGCATCAACTTCACAGAAATGCTCGCCGAGTGACGCGCAGGAACGACGAGAATATTCGCAGGACCGCTCAGCCGCGAGAACGGATATTGCTCTGCCGACTTCGCATTCAAGGCAACATCGACGGTCATTTCGCCCTCGTACTCGAAATCAACGCCGCGCGCCTTAAGAACGCTTGGCGCGATATGCATCTTTTCCGCACGTTCTGAGACAGGATAACCGAATGTCGAGAAACTCACGAAAGCAACGCGCGGCTCCAGACCCAAATGGCGCGCGACATCAGCGCCGCGTTCCGCAATTGTCGCCAAATCATTTTCATCGGGCCATTCATGCACCAGCGTATCAGCCATCAGAACGATACGACCTTTGTGCAGTAGCGCCGTTACGCCCACGGCTCCGTGCGCCGCATCAGCGTCAAACACATGGTTAACAAGCTCGAGAACATGCGCAGATTTTCGCGTCGCGCCAGTGACCAAACCATCGCCATGCCCATGCGCCAACATAAGTGCGGAAAACACGTGGCGGTCACGAGTCGCAAGCCTGTGCACATCGACACTGTCATAGCCTTTGCGCTGCAAACGCTCGTAAAGGTAGTCTTTGTAGACACTCAAATGTTGCGTGTTTGCAGCGTTGACGATCTCTAATTCGCGGAACGCGTCCCCCAAGCCAGCTTCTTCCAGCTTGGCCTTCACATCGTTCGAACGGCCAACAACCAATGCTTTTCCAAGGCCATTGCGCTGATACATCACGGCAGCACGTAGCACGCGCGGATCGTCCCCTTCTGCGAAGATCATACGCGCCTGAGCGGAGCGCGCGCGCGCATTGATGCCACGCAAAATGCTCGCTGTTGGGTCCATCCGCGTCTTGAGCGACAGCTCATACGCATCCATGTCAATAATCGGCCGGCGCGCAACACCCGTCTTCATGCCTGCCCGCGCAACAGCTGGCGGGATGCGGTGAATCAAACGCGGGTCAAACGGTGTAGGGATGATGTAGTCACGCCCAAAAGCCAGGTTTTTACCATAAGCCAACGCGACTTCATCCGGCACATCTTCACGTGCGAGATTGGCAAGAGCATGGGCGCAAGCGATTTTCATTTCATCGTTAATTGCACGCGCATGAATGTCTAATGCACCGCGGAAAAGATAGGGAAAACCAAGCACGTTGTTAACCTGATTAGGATAATCGCTACGACCCGTCGCGACGATAGCATCGGCGCGAACCTCATGTGCTTCTTCCGGCGTGATCTCTGGATCAGGGTTGGCCATTGCGAAAATAACAGGATTATCCGCCATGCTGATAACCATGTCCTGCGTTACAGCGCCCTTAACCGACACGCCTAAAAATACGTCAGCACCTTTCATGGCTTCGTCCAAGGTACGCAACTCTGTCGTAATCGCGTGCGCTGATTTCCATTGGTTCATACCTTCGGTACGACCTTGATAAATCACACCTTTCGTATCGCAAACGACACAATTGCTATGCTTCGCACCCATTGATTTCAAAAGCTCGATACACGCGATGCCAGCGGCGCCAGCACCGTTGAGAACGATCTTCACATCTTCAATTTTCTTGCCGCTCAAGTGCAGCGCATTCAACAAACCAGCCGCGCAAATAACAGCCGTGCCATGTTGATCGTCATGAAAGACGGGAATGTCCATTTCTTCCTTGAGGCGCTGCTCGATGATGAAACATTCCGGTGCCTTGATATCCTCAAGGTTAATGCCGCCAAAGGTCGGGCCCATTAACCTGACCGCATTACAAAAGGCATCAGGGTCTTCCGTATCCAACTCGATATCGATGGAGTTCACGTCAGCGAAACGCTTGAACAGGACTGCCTTGCCTTCCATTACAGGCTTGGAGCCCAAAGCACCCAGATTGCCCAGACCCAAAACCGCCGTACCGTTGGAGATTACCGCAACAAGGTTGCCCTTGTTGGTATAATCATACGCCAACTCGGGGTTCTCGGCGATGGCCAAACACGGCACAGCAACGCCCGGCGAGTAGGCCAAGGACAAGTCGCGCTGCGTCGTCATTGGAACCGTCGCACTGATTTCAAACTTGCCCGGCGTTGGCTCCAAATGGAACGAAAGCGCGTCTTCGTCGGTGATTTTCTGCTTGGACATTTCTATTCATTCCCTATGGAGTTTCCGCCTCATATCCCATGCAATCTCTGCGCTCAACAGTTTGACTGTTTTCACCTTTTCCCTGCGCGTTGCTCTCGTTACTCTGCGCATGAATTTCGGGGGACTTTCATGAGTACTGCCAAACCGACTGTGACGCCCATGATGGCGCAATTTCTTGAGATTAAGCAAAGCTATCCCGACGCTTTGCTCTTTTATCGCATGGGTGATTTTTACGAACTGTTCTTTGATGACGCTGTTGCCGCGTCCGAAGCTTTGGATATTGCCTTAACGAAACGTGGTAAACATGAGGGCTCTGAAATCCCAATGTGCGGCGTTCCGCACCATGCGGCTGAGGGGTATTTGCTAACCCTGATCCGCAAGGGTTTCCGCGTTGCTGTGTGCGAGCAAATGGAAAGCCCGGCTGAGGCGAAGAAGCGTGGTGGTAAATCCGTTGTGCGCCGCGATGTTGTGCGCCTTGTCACACCCGGAACTTTGACCGAGGAAAGCCTGCTCGATGCGCGCCGCCACAACTACCTTGCAGCCTACGCAGATGTGCGCGGCGATGGCGCTTTGGCCTGGGCCGATATGTCCACTGGCGCGTTTCATGTGATGTCACTCAATGCTGTGCGTCTGTCCCCTGAGTTAGCGCGCTTGGCACCAAGCGAAGTCATTCTGTCTGACACAACAGAGCCTGAAACCCTTAAGTTAGTGTCTGAAACAGGCGCGTCTATCTCTCCTTTGTCGCCTGGCGCATTTGATAGTACGCAAGGCATCAAGCGTATTTGCGATGTGTTTCAAATCGCCTCTCTCGATGCTTTTGGTGAATTCACGCGCCCCGAAATCTCCGCCATGAGCGCCCTGATTGAATACCTAGAGATCACGCAAAAAGGGAAGCTGCCGCTCTTGCGTCCCCCACAAAAGGAAAGCAGTGGCGGGACCATGCAGATCGACGCCGCCACGCGTCGCAATTTGGAATTAACACAAAGCCTGAGCGGCACTCGCAAAGACACGTTATTGTCTGTGATCGATCGCAGCGTAACTGCTGGCGGCGGGCGCTTGCTTGAGCGTCGCCTATCCAGTCCATCCCGCGACCTTGCCACGATCCACGCGCGCCTTTATGCAGTCGCTTGGTTCCATGAAAACACCCGCGTAACAGAAGAACTGCGCAAAACTTTGCGCAAAGTACCCGACCTTGATCGCGCCCTTTCGCGCATTTCACTCGAACGCGGTGGTCCGCGCGATATCGCGGCCATTCGAAACGGTCTGGAGCAAGCCGAGGCGATCCAAGCGACAAACTTCGAAGGCGCGCCAGATTTGATAACACAAAATACACATGCGTTGCGCGGTCATGATGATCTAATCACTCTGCTCAACGACGCTTTGATCGCTGAACCGCCCGTGCTCGCGCGCGATGGCGGATATATTGCCACCGGTTTTGACGACGAGCTTGATGAAACCCGTGCGCTTCGGGACGAAGGACGCAGTGTAATTGCCAAAATGCAGGCGCAATATTCTGAACTCTCGGGCATCAATGCGCTCAAGATCAAGCACAACAATGTTCTTGGCTACTTCATTGAAACCACAGCAACGCACGCCGAAAAAATGCTCGCCGCGCCGCTGAACGAAACCTTCATTCATCGCCAAACCACCGCAAATCAAGTACGCTTTACAACGGTTGATCTATCGGAAATCGAGACAAAGATCCTAAACGCCCGCGACCGCGCTCTTGAGATTGAAAAACGTCATTTTCAGACACTAACAAGAGAAATTGTCGCCAAAGCGCCCGAAATTTCCAACACTGCGCGCGCCCTCGCAGAGATTGATTTAAGCGCCAGCCTCGCCGCTCTCGCCCGCGCAGAGGACTGGAGCAAGCCAAAGGTCGACAACAGCCGAATGTTTCACGTGACGGGTGGGCGCCACCCTGTCGTTGAGCAAGCCTTGCGCAATCAGGGCAGCACACCCTTTATCGCCAACAACTGCGATCTTTCAGACGGGTCAGACGGTGCTTCGATTTGGCTTCTCACGGGTCCAAACATGGCGGGTAAGTCGACGTTTCTTCGTCAGAACGCTCTTATCGCTGTCCTTGCTCAGATGGGTAGTTTCGTCCCTGCGAGCGACGCTCACATTGGTATCGTGAGTCAGCTTTTCAGCCGCGTTGGTGCCTCGGATGACCTCGCGCGGGGGCGCTCTACCTTCATGGTTGAAATGGTGGAAACAGCCGCGATCCTTAACCAAGCGGATGAAAACGCGCTGGTGATCCTCGATGAAATCGGGCGCGGCACAGCGACCTACGATGGCCTTTCCATCGCTTGGGCGACGCTCGAACATCTTCACGACGTAAACAAATCCCGCGCGCTGTTCGCCACGCATTATCACGAGTTAACCAACCTTACCGCCAAACTCGCTGGCGCAGAAAACGCCACTGTGTCTGTGCGCGAGTGGGAGGGTGATGTGATCTTCTTGCACGAAGTCATCAAAGGCGCTGCAGACAGAAGTTACGGGGTCCAAGTCGCCAAACTCGCCGGCCTTCCCGCCGCGGTCGTTGAACGTGCGCGCATTGTTTTAGATGCGCTCGAAAAAGGCGAACGTGAAGGCGGAGGTCAGAAAGCCGTCATTGACGATCTACCGCTTTTCTCAGCCACGCCACCGCCGCCACCAATTCAAACGAAACAATCCCCGGCCGTAGACATGCTCAAAGACATTCACCCAGATGACCTAAGCCCGAAAGAGGCGCTAAACCTCATCTACAAGCTAAAAGAGGCGTCGCAAACTTAATCGCGACGCCCCTCTTCATCTTTCAAAATAAACTTAATCCCAAGCCATCAACCAGGCGTTGAGCTTACGCCGACTTGCGCAGGTCGCAGCAAGCGGTCGTGCAGCATAAAGCCTTCTGCTGCGACTTGAATGACCTCACCCGCTTTCGTTCCTGGCACAGGCGCTTCAAACATCGCTTGATGCACCTTGGGATCAAATTTGTCGCCAACCTCAGGGGAAACAGGCACAATTCCGTGCTTTCCAAAGACGTTGACCAATTCACGCATCGTCAGTTCGACACCTTCAATCAACGCTGAGGACACTTCACGCTGCTCATCCGTTGCCGCTTCCAAAGCACGTTTCATGTTGTCGTACACAGGCAACAAGTCGCGGGCCAATTTGGATCCGCCATAGTTTTCGGCCTCACGGCGGTCCCGATCAGATCGCTTGCGCGAATTTTCAGCATCCGCCAAAGCCCGCATAAAGCGATCTTTGAACTCATCACGCTCAGCCGTCACAATCGCTAACTCATCCGCAGCCAGCTCTTCTTCCGTCGGCTCGGCCTCTTCCTCTTCCGCAAGAGCCGCCTCAAGCGCATCTACATCATCCAGAAAGCCGTCTTCATCACGCTCTGCCATCTCTTTACCCTCTAACTCCGGTCGGAAATCAGCTTTCCAACCAGCTGCGCTGTGTAATCCACAATCGGCACGATCCGTCCATAATTCAGACGAGTCGGACCGATAACACCAACAGCACCAATAATTTTTCGCTCAGCGTTCATATAGGGAGAAACAACCAAAGAGGAACCCGAAAGTGAGAAAAGTTTGTTCTCAGAACCAATAAAAATGCGCACACCATCGCCATCTTGGGTAAGTTCCAGAAAATCAGCGATATCACGCTTGCGTTCAAGGTCATCAAAGAGCGTTCTGATACGCTCCAAGTCCTCCTCTTCCGCTTCACCCGCAAGCAAATTAGAGCGTCCGCGCACGATAAGGCGTTCGTGATGTTCGCCCTCGTCTTGCCAAACCGCCAATCCGCTGTCGATCAAATCGCGTGCAAGTTTATCTATCTCTTGCCGTCGCGCTTTGATTTCGTGCCGCATGACAGTTTGCAACTCAGACAGCGTGCGCCCCTCCATCAAAGCATTCAGAAAATTCGCAGCTTCACGCATAGAGCTCGGCGTTTGACCGGGCGGCGGCGTGAAAAGACGGTTCTCAACATGACCATCGGCAAAGACCAGAACCACCAGTGCGCGATCCGTCGAAAGGGAAACGAACTCAATATGCTTTATTGGTGCCTCATGTTTTGGCGTCAAAACAAGCGAAGCGCCTTGCGTGACACCCGACAAAGCAGAGCCGACACGATCCAACAAATCACCCACGTCAGAACCATTGCCGACGGTCGAGTTGATCTTATCGCGGTCATCATTATTCAGATCGTCCACTTCCAACAAGCCATCCACGAACATGCGCAGACCCTTTTGCGTCGGCACGCGACCCGCGCTGATATGTGGACTTCCGAGCAGGCCCAAAAATTCCAAATCCTGCATCACATTGCGGATCGTCGCGGCGCTCACCTTTTCCGACAGGGATCGCGTCAACGTACGCGATCCGACAGGTTCGCCGTTCGCCAAGTATCCCTCGACAATCTGGCGAAACACCTCGCGCGAACGATCATTCATTTCCGATAAAAGCTGTGGACTGTCCTGCATTGTCACCACCTATAATACCAATGTATTAAGACCGCCCTGCGCGCCAAAGGTCAATCGGGGTTGCGCACTCCTATCGCGCGCCTGTATCCCCTAGCCAAATCGAAAGGATAATCTCATGCGACCTTCAGGACGTGAACTAGACGAAATGCGCGCCGTTTCAATCGAGACGAACGTAACGAAACACGCCGAAGGGTCGTGCATGATCAAGATGGGTGACACCCATGTCCTTTGTACAGCAACTGTCGAAAACCGCGTGCCGCCTTTCATCAAAGGGTCCGGTCTCGGGTGGGTTACGGCCGAGTATGGCATGCTTCCTCGCTCTACGACTTCGCGTATGCGTCGTGAAGCAACTGCGGGTAAGCAAGGCGGGCGTACCGTTGAAATTCAGAGACTAATTGGGCGTTCTTTGCGCGCAGGCGTTGATCGCGTTGCGATGGGTGAACGTCAAATCACTGTCGACTGTGATGTGATCCAAGCTGATGGCGGTACGCGTTGCGCCTCTATCACAGGGGGTTGGGTTGCTTTGAAGCTTGCCGTAAACAAGCTGATCAAAGCAGGCGATATCGTCTCTGATCCGCTGGTCAGCCCCGTTTCTGCAATCTCTTGCGGCATCTATGCAGGTCAGCCTGTGCTTGATCTCGATTACCCTGAAGACTCTGAGGCAGGTGTTGATGGTAACTTCATCATGCTCGCCAACGGTCAAATGATCGAAGTCCAGATGAGCGCCGAGGGCAGTACATATTCACGTGATCAAATGAACCTTCTGATCGATCTCGCTGAAAAAGGTGTTTCTGAACTCTCCGCGATGCAATTGGCTGCCACTGCATGAGCAGAAAGTTCGCTGAATCCACGCTTTTGATTGCCACTCACAACGCAGGCAAGCTCGAAGAAATGCGCGAATTGCTGACCCCTTTTGGGGTAAGCGTCGTCGGCGCTGCGGAGAAGAACCTGCCAGAACCGATCGAGACTGAAGATAACTTCATCGGCAACGCGCGCATCAAAGCCCACGCCGCTGTAAAGGCGACTAGCCTGCCCGCTTTGTCCGATGATAGTGGCATCGAGGTGGAAGCGCTGAACAATGAACCCGGTGTTTACACGGCCGACTGGGCCGAAACGCCCAACGGTCGTGACTTTGTAATGGCGATGACCAAAACACACGACAAGCTTGAAGCGGTTAACGCCCCTCACCCCCGTCGCGCGCGCTTTTGCTCTACCTTGGTGCTCGCGTGGCCTGATGGTCATGATGAGGTCTTCGTAGGGAAGGTTAACGGGACGCTGGTTTGGCCCATGCGCGGTTCTGTTGGCCACGGCTATGACCCAATGTTCATGCCCGACGGCTATGATATCACTTTTGGTGAGATGACGTTCGAAACGAAAAACCAAATCAGTCATCGCGCCGATGCATTTGCAAAATTGGTTAAGGGCTGCTTTGAGCGCTGATTGGCAAAATGGCGGTTTCGGCATTTATGTGCATTGGCCCTTTTGCCAAGCCAAATGTCCCTACTGCGATTTCAATTCCCATGTTTCACGTGAAATAGACGAGCGTCGCTGGCTCAACGCATATCTTGCCGAACTCGACCGCGCCGCTGCCGAACTGCCTGGTCGCGTGGTTAACGCTGTCTTCTTTGGTGGCGGCACACCCAGCCTGATGCATCCCGACACCGTCGCTGCGATCATCGAACGCATTCGCAAACATTGGCCGATGCCGAATGATCCAGAGATCACCCTCGAAGCAAATCCCGGTTCCGTCGAGGCTGGCCGTTTCCGTGGATATGCCGACGGCGGCGTCACGCGGATATCGATGGGGGTGCAGGCGCTCAACGATCGTGACCTCAAACGCCTTGGTCGCATCCATACTGTTGATGAAGCCAAGAAAGCCTTCGAAATCGCGCATTCAACTTTTGAGCGAGTTTCTTTTGATCTTATCTACGCAAGGCAGGACCAAACGCTCGAAGACTGGAAAAAAGAGCTGAATGAGGCCCTTTGTTTGGCGATCGATCATCTGTCACTTTATCAGCTAACTATCGAGAAAGGCACGGCTTTTTCGGATAGATACGAAAAAGGCGGTCTCACAGGGCTTCCTGTCGAGGACCTCGCCGCAGATATGTACGACGTCACAAACGAGCTCTGTGAGAGAGCCGGTTTATTTGGCTATGAAGTGTCCAACTACGCGAAAGTCGGAGCCGAATCTCGGCACAATTTGATCTACTGGCGTTATGGTGATTACCTCGGCATCGGCCCCGGTGCACATGGTCGCCTGACAATTGACGGTGTGAAATACGCGACGGAGCATTTCAAAATGCCAAACGCTTGGCTCGAAAATGCGGAACGTGGTCGCGGCGAGAAAATCCGTGATGCTCTGAGCGGGACAGATCAAGCGAACGAATATTTGATCATGGGTCTTCGGATCACAGAGGGTATCGACACAACTCGGCTCGAGAACCTAGCTGGTGCCAAAATCGACACCACCGCTTTGACCCATCTGACAGACTTAGGCTTGATCGAACAAAGTGGCTCGCATCTGCGAACCACTCCTCAAGGTCGTCTACTACTCAATTCAGTGATCGGCGAATTGATCTATTAACTGATGCTCAGAATGCGACAGATCTCATCTAGTTGATCCAAAGACGCGTACTTAATTGTAACCTGACCCGACTCCCCGCCAGCTTTGTGATCAACTTGGACAGATAGACCCAAAGCCGCAGACAAGTCATTTTCCAGCGCTTTAGTGTCTGCATCCTTTTCCGAACCAGCGCTCTTTGAACGCGTCGTACTGGAGGATCCGCCATCATCCTTCTTCTTTGCCAAAGCTTCTGTGGCGCGAACCGACAAGCCCTGCGCCACAACCTGCTTTGCTAAGCCAGATGGATCATCCGATGTAATCAAAGCACGCGCATGACCTGCTGAGAGCTTTCCCTCAACCAACAGTTCCTGAACGTCAGCAGGAAGATGCAAAAGACGCAATAAATTGGCAATATGGCTACGGCTTTTGCCCAGCTCCTCAGCAAGTTTCTCCTGCGTATGACCAAACTTATCCATCAATTGCCGAAAACCTGCCGCTTCCTCAACAGGGTTAAGATCAGCACGCTGAATGTTCTCGATGATCGCAACTTCCAGAACCTCTGTATCCGTAAAATCGCGCACCAGAACAGGAATTTCATGCAATTGCGCCATCTGCGCAGCACGCCAACGGCGTTCACCCGCGACAATCTCGTACTCGCCATTACCTGTCGAACGCTTGCGTACGATAAGTGGCTGAATGATGCCCTTTGCTTTGATGGAAGCTGATAGGTCCCGAAGATGCTCGTCCGTGAAACTCCGTCGCGGCTGATCAGGGTTGGGGAAGACTTTCTCAACCGGCACGATCAGGTCCGGGCGCGCAGAACTACTTGATGAGCTTGTGCGTTCTGGACCGACGTCAGCCATCAAAGCCGAAAGGCCACGACCCAAACCACGGTTTTTCTTCATATCTGCCATGTTCGTCTCCGTTTAAGCCGAAAGTTTAGCGTTGTTTGCAATAACTTCACGCGCAAGATCGCCGTAAGCTTTCGCGCCTTTTGACATCGGATCATAATCCAGAACCGGCACTGCAAAAGATGGCGCTTCGCTCACACGCACATTTCGCGGTATCTTCGTTTGAAATACGATATCACCTAAATTTTCTCGAGCGTCGTTTTCAACCTGTTGTGACAAGTTGTTGCGCGCATCAAACATAGTCAAAACAACGCCCTCAATGCGTAAGTTGGGATTGGCAGTTTGACGTACTTCACGAATTGTCAGCATCAACTGCGACAAACCTTCCAGCGCGAAAAACTCGCTCTGCAACGGGACAAGCACAGAGTGCGACGCGACCATCGCGTTTACTGTCAGTAAATTCAACGAAGGAGGACAATCGATCAGGATATAGTCAAACGCGTAGTCGTCCATCAACGGCTGCCGCAATGCATCATGCAATAGAAAGCTGCGTTTCTCATTCGACATAAGCTCTATGTCGGCAGAACTTAGATCAACCGTTGCTGGAACTATCTTTAAACCATCGGTTGCCGTGTCCAAAATAACGTCGGACAAAGCGACGTTATCAAGCAAAAGCTCGTAGGTCGTGTATTCCCGCGCGCTTCCTTCAATTCCAAGGCCGGTCGATGCATTTCCTTGTGGATCAAGATCAATAATAAGGACACGTAGGCCTTCTGCGACCAAAGACGCCGCAAGATTGATCGTCGTCGTCGTCTTTCCAACGCCACCCTTTTGGTTGGCAATCGCTACAATTTTCGTATCCGTAGATCGCGTAGGGTCAGACATGTTCAATCCCGTTAATGCGTAAAATGACAGCTTCGTCGCTCGTTTCACTTTTAATCGCTTCATACTCAAAGCGCCATGAGTCTTGTGCGGCTTGCAGTTCTTTTTCCCAACTCGCCCCTTTTTGAAAGAGACACGTCCCTTTCGGTGCAAGATGCAAGTCCGCGAACTCTAGCAGCTTT
>Ga0206127_1004433_pt1 | contig 12395 bp, 8 predicted proteins | sample Helgoland_Spring_6_FD_148646 | JGI IMG/M metagenome (GOLD analysis project Ga0206127, IMG submission 148646) | Pelagic subsurface seawater microbial communities from Kabeltonne, Helgoland, North Sea - Helgoland_Spring_Bloom_20160419_1 | ecosystem: Environmental > Aquatic > Marine > Epipelagic ...
TGAATTAGAAAAAATAGCCAGTCAGGTTCGAAGAGATATCGTGAGAATGGTGCATTCATGCCAATCGGGGCATCCGGGAGGTTCATTAGGATGTACAGAATATTTGATTGCACTCTATTTCTCCATCATGAATCATGATACGAAATTTAATATGAAAGGGATCGAAGAAGATCTTTTTTTCATATCTAACGGCCATATATCACCCGTATTTTATAGCGTTTTGGCGCGAGTGGGATATTTTGAGGTCTCCGAATTAGCTACTTTTCGTAAAATAAACTCAAGACTTCAAGGACATCCTGCCACTGAAGAGGGCCTACCAGGTATCCGGATGTCAGCGGGATCCTTGGGCCAAGGACTGTCGGTAGCTTGTGGTGCGGCTTTAGCTAAAAGATTAAATAATGATTCTAGAAACGTCTTTTGCCTTATGGGTGATGGCGAACAACAAGAGGGTCAGGTATGGGAAGCTGCTATGTTCGCAGCCCACAATAAATTAGATCACTTGATTGCTACCATAGATTACAATGGTCAGCAAATTGATGGACCTGTGGATGAAGTCTTGTCTCTCGGTGATCTTGCAGGAAAGTACAAAGCCTTTGGTTGGACCGTCCTTTCTTGTGAGGGTAATGATATGTCAGCAATTCTGTCAATGCTCAATGAGGCCATCGATCAAACCGGAAAGGGAAAACCCATCATGATCCTCATGAAAACGGCTATGGGAAAAGGTATTGACTTCATGGAAGGATCTCACAAATGGCATGGTATACCTCCCAATGACGCGCAATTAGAAGATGCATTGAATCAACTTGAAGAAACTCTAGGCGATTATTAACATGAAATATCAGAATACTGAAAAAAAAGATACCCGATCAGGTTTTGGAGACGGACTTACCGCATTAGGAAGAAGTCATCCTGAAGTAGTTGCGCTTTGTGCAGACCTCGTAGGTTCTCTCAAGATGGCCAACTTCATTAAAGAAAATCCTTCAAGATTTTTTCAAATGGGCATCTCGGAAGCCAATATGATGGGAACTGCTGCCGGTCTGGCAACGGCGGGTAAAATTCCTTTTACCGGGACTTTTGCCAACTTCTCAACGGGACGTGTTTATGATCAACTCAGACAATCCATAGCTTATTCAGAAAAAAATGTCAAAGTATGTGCCTCGCATGCTGGTCTCACGCTAGGAGAGGATGGTGCCACGCATCAGATTCTGGAAGATGTGGGTATGGTCAAAATGTTGCCAAATTTTACCGTAATAGTGCCTTGTGATTATCATCAAACCAAGGCAGCCACTATCGCAATTGCTGATCATGAGGGTCCTGTTTACTTGAGGTTTGGAAGACCTAGTTGGCCTATTTTCACAAATCCAGAGGAACCTTTTGTGATAGGAAAAGCTCAAAAAATGATATCAGGTAGCGACGTAACGATCATGGCCTATGGGCATATGGTATGGAAAGCTATAGAAGCAGAAGCCATCTTGGCAGCCGAAGGCTTTTCTGTTGAAGTCATCAATATGCATACCATCAAACCCTTAGATATAGCTGCAATCTTAGATTCTCTGAACAAAACAGGATGTATCGTCACGGCAGAAGAACATAACATCAATGGTGGTCTAGGGGAAAGCGTCGCACGACTCATTGGCCAAAATCATCCTTGCCCGCAAGAATTCGTTGCAGTAAATGATACCTTTGGCGAGAGTGGGACGCCCGATCAATTACTAGAGAAATATGGCTTGAGTATTGAAAATATAATTTTAGCAGCTAAAAGAGCCATCGAAAGAAAATAAATTCAAGGTGATGGTGCGCCATCGTAAATAATACCATTTGTCCAAATCCTTAACTCAACGTCAATTTTTACAATTAGTGGCCCAAACTTCTGAAGAGCCGCTCATGGTAGAAGTAGCCAGTGCTGAAGGTTGTTACATCTACGATCAAAAAGGAAAAAAATATTTTGATCTGATCGCTGGTATCGGGGTGAGCAGTGTGGGGCACCGACACCCAGCCGTCATTGATGCTATAAAGAGTCAAGCAGATAAAAATCTTCATGTCATGGTTTTCGGTGAATTTATCCAAACACCCCAAGTTAGACTGGCAGAAGCCTTGTGCAAAACACTCCCAGATCCGCTTGAAGTAACCTATTTTGTAAACTCTGGAAGTGAAGCTGCTGAGGGTGCCCTTAAATTAGCCAAACGATATACGGGACGCTTCCAAATGATTTCTTGCATTAATGGTTATCACGGATCTAGTCACGGGGCGCTGTCCGCAAGTGGCAATGAAGTGCTGAAACAAAACTTTCGTCCCCTCCTTCCAGGATTTCAACACATCGTTTTTGGTGATACAACATCCCTTGATTTGATCAATTTTAAAACTGCAGCGGTAATTATAGAAACGGTGCAAGGAGAAGCGGGTGTTCAAATGGCCAATAAAACTTATTTTAAAAAGTTACGTGAAAAATGTACGGAGACAGGTGCGCTATTAATACTCGATGAAATACAATGTGGCTTTGGTAGAACGGGCAAACTTTGGGCATTTGAGCACTATGGCATCCAGCCCGACATTCTGCTGGCAGCCAAAGGTATGGGTGGCGGTATGCCCATAGGCTGCTTCATCAGCTCAAAAGAAATCATGAGTTCATTAAAACAAAACCCTATCCTTGGGCATATCACCACTTTTGGGGGCCACCCTATAAGCACTTCTGCTTCGCTAGCGACCCTAGAAACCATTCAAAATGAAAACTTAATCGATCAAGTAGCGCGAAAAGCCTTGTTGTTTAAAAAATTACTTAAACACGATCTGATCAAGTCGATTCGAAATCAGGGGTTGCTCATGGCCGTAGAATTCGAATCTTATGAAGTTCTTAAAAGGATCATTGACAGCGCCTTAGAAGCTGGGATCATCACAGACTGGTTCTTGTTTTGTAACAACAGCATGCGGATCGCCCCTCCTCTTACTATTTCAGAAATTGAGATCAAAGCAGTTTGCCAAACTTTACTAAAATCAATTGAATGGGTATCTAAAAACTCTCCCAATTAATGAGCGCTTTTTTATAATAAAAAAGAGGAATGCGCGTAAACACATTCCTCTTTCTCCAATGAATATAACCTAAATTATACGTCAGCAGATTTAACTGTTTTTATGATCACTGCTGCGATTTTATAAGGATCACCGTTGGAAGAGGGTCTTCTATCTTCGAGCCAACCCTTCCAATTTTTCTCAACAGTCATTAAAGGAATTCTTATCGAAGCACCTCTATCAGATATACCGTAGCTGAAATCTGTAATTGCAGCCGTTTCATGCTCACCTGTCAATCTCTTATCATTATCTGCACCATAAACGGCAATATGTTCCTCAACCGTAGGTCTAAAAGCTTCACAAATTTTTTCGTATGTCTCTTTGCTACCACAAGTGCGCAACATTTCATTGGAGAAATTAGCATGCATACCTGAACCATTCCAATCCGTCGCTCCTAGGGGTTTGGGATGAAAATTGATGGACAATCCGTACTCTTCTCCTAATCGCTCAAGTAAATATCTTGCCACCCACATCTCATCTCCTGCCTGTTTTGCTCCTTTAGCAAAACATTGGAATTCCCATTGGCCTGCAGCCACCTCTGCATTGACCCCTTCGATATTAATTCCTGCCTCAATACACAAGTCAATATGCTTCTCTACCATTTCTCTTCCAAAGGCATTGGAAGCACCCACCGAACAGTAGAACTGACCTTGTGGTGTTTGATCTCGTGGAAAACCTAAAGGTAACTTGGTTTCAGGGTCCCAAAGAAAGTATTCTTGTTCAAAACCAAACCAAAAATCAGAGTCATCATCATCAATGGTCGAACGACCATTAGAAACATGAGGGGTACCATCGGCATTGAGTACTTCTGTCATTACTAAGTATCCATTTGTTCTCGCGGGATCAGGGTAAATAGCGACGGGCTTAAGTAGGCAATCAGAGGATCCCCCTTCCGCTTGAAGCGTAGAGCTTCCATCAAAGGACCACATAGGGCAATCTTTCAATTTACCTCCAAAATCAGCCTCAATTTTTGTCTTACTTCTTAAATTGGCCGTTGGTGAATAACCATCTAACCAAATGTATTCAAGCTTAGATGAGGGCCTTCTAAGAATATTTGCTTTTGTCATAACAAGGTGTAATTTTAGGTGAATTTTAGATTTTTTAATTAAATTAGTTGAATTAAGGCTTATTTTTAACCTGATGTTTTAATAATTATGTTTTAAACCTGATGTAAAGGTAAAAAATAAACCTTAATTAGAAAATAGTAAAACTTTTTATTTACCTATTTATCATATTTTAACGATTGTGTTAGAAGCTGTAAACTGCTGCAAGTACAAATGAGGACAATGAAGAGCCCGCTGTTCCCTCTCCATCAACAAAACCATCGTATGACAAAGCATCTAATCTAATTTCAGGAATTATAGTTAAGCTCCCACTCTTAATCGGAGCACTGAAAGTAGTTGCAAAAACACTTTCATCTCCAGTAATTGCTACGCCGTTACCATCACTAAAATATTCTCCTCTTACGCCTATGGCAACGACATCAGAAACCGCCAATTGTAGATAGCCTGCAGCACCATAAAAATCTCCCGAGGCATCACCTATCTGAGACGTTGCATTGATACCTAAATAAAAGGACTCACTTAAATCCCATCCCGTCGTCAAGTCTATTTGAAAAAAATTTTCACTTGATAAGAAGTTCAAATAAGCACTCCCAGCATCAGTTGAATACCCTATTTGAAGACCTCCTACATAATCATTTGAAGGATTGAAATCGGTGTAATCTGTCGGATTCATAACTGCAACAGCCAGACTCCATTTGTCACTTAGCGTGAAATCGACTTTCAAACCCGTATGTGAAAAAGGTCCATAAGAAAACATGTATGAGGTTGAGTAATTAAAATTGGCCGTGGGAGAAATCACCTCATAACCTAAAAAGGTATTGAAATTACCTAAAGTCAATGTAAAGTTATCGGTTACGTTATAATAAGCGTAAAGCTGGTTGACAATATTGAGTGCTGGACCAGAAGCAAATACGGCATCTGCACCCCTTGGACCAAAAACAAGATCTGCTACAAAACCTGCCTTGTCACCTTCGTATCCCATCACCAAATTAGCCATACCTAAAGAAAAACCCGGTCCATTCGCAAATGATGAAGTAGGCGCCAAAGTTCCTATTGTATCTATAGCATTATTGGTACCCCCACTCAAATTGGTTCTGAAATAGGTATCTACTGATCCTAATATCGTAAAAGTAGGTTCCTCTTGTGCTACTGCGGCAACGGAAATGAGCATCGCCACTGCGATAATCATATTTTTTTTGATTAATTTTAAGAAGTTCATTTTGATTTATTATTTAAAGTGATTTGTTATTTATTAAATTAAACTTGAATAGGTCTTCACAAAGTGATTTTAGCGGTCAACTTTGCGAAGACTTTTTTATTACTCTACAGTGATGGTATAACCTCTGATACCATGCTCGTGACTATCAAGACCCTCTTCCTCATGCTCTTTCGAGACTCGGATACCTGTCGTCATTTTCAAAACAGTGAAGATGATAAAAGCGGCAGGAAAAGCGACTGCTGCTACGATTCCTACAGATGTCAATTGCGTCATAAAAGAGTGATTCGCATTGGTGGAAAAGATACCCACAGCAAGCGTACCCCATATGCCACATGTTAAGTGTACTGAGATGGCTCCTACGACATCGTCTAATTTTAGTTTATCTAATCCCACAGCTGAGAATACGACAAAAACACCTGAAATTAATCCTACTATTATCGAAGATCCAGGATTAATAACATCTGCCCCAGCAGTAATCCCTACTAAACCTGCAAGAATTCCATTGAGGACCATACCTAAGTCCATTCTTTTAAAAACAAAATAGCTAGTCACAAAACCACCGATTCCTCCTGCGCAAGCGGCAAGGCAAGTAGTGACCAAAACAAAAGAAGTCAATGCTGGGTCCGCTGAAAGTACAGATCCACCATTGAAGCCAAACCATCCTAACCACAATAAAAATACCCCAATAACTGCCAAAGGCACACTAGAACCTGGTTTATCGATCACCCTACCATCTACATATTTCCCTAATCTAGGTCCCAATACAATGACACCCGCCAAGGCGCCCCATCCACCTACAGAGTGAACCAGCGTTGAACCTGCAAAATCATAAAATCCCATCATATGAAGTGCGCCTCCACCCCATTTCCAACTACCGATCATAGGATATACTATACCCACAAAAATTACTGTAAAAATCAGATAAGAAGATAATTTAATTCTTTCAGCTACCGCTCCTGAAACAATAGTAGCCGCGGTTGCAGCAAACATTCCTTGAAACAAAAAGTCTGTCCAATAAGTATAACCTGCACCGGCGTAACCAGCCGAAACGTCCGCATCTTTAGGAGAGCCCCAAAACATCGACCAACCTGCGGAATCAAAGGCAAACCAGCCAGAGCTTCCCTCTGCAAATCCCGGATACATTAAGAAGAAACCAAGACCAGCATAAGACAATAGACCGATTATAGGAGTCAATGTGTTTTTAAATAATATATTAACCGTATTTTTAGCTTGGCCAAATCCTGCCTCTACACCCGCAAACCCTAGATGCATTATAAAAACCAATGCAGTGGCTAACATCATCCAAATATTATTGGCAGTAAGTAAATTTGCCTCAATGGCAGCAGCGGTGGCTGCGTCGGCTCCTCCACCATCCTGTAGTGCGTCAAAAAAAGTTAAGATTGTTGATTCGTTTTTCATACTTTGTTATGTTTAAGATTTACCATTTCTATTAAGTATAGTTATTTATAGGTCAAATATTATATTATTTACGTATAAATAGAAAAAACAGGATATTTTTTTAACCTATTTAGATAAAATTTACATTAATTTTAAAAAATGTGCTTATTTTTATAATGTTATTATCAACATACCCCTGAAAGAATCATAAGAAGAAGTATCATGATTCTTTTTTATCCTAATAACTACTAAAACTGTCTAATTTTAATTTTTGAGACTATTATCAAATTTTCAATAAATAGGCCTAATATTGACATTATATGATAATATAATTACGTAAGTATTAAAAATTTTATAGGCGTTCAGTGGAATGAGTATTGATTATCTGTTGGTGAACTATTTTAGGATTGGATCAAATTCAGCCATCTAAAATTATACAAGATCGAGCTCTTCACGGGGTACATGAGATAACAGAAATCGAAGTAATTAATCATGCAATAGCTATACAGGATGATCAACCTTCACTATGAGGACACAGTTTTACTTGCCAATCACGCGAGCACTGCTTAGTACTCATTATTAAACCCTTCAGAAGATTTCAGGAAAAAGCGTTAATTCCAGTTATGTCGGCGCCCAAAATCAATAAATGAATATCATGCGTACCCTCATAAGTAACGACAGATTCAAGGTTCATCATATGTCGCATCATGGGAAATTCCCCTGTGATACCCATACCCCCATGTATTTGTCGTGCTTCTCTAACTACATTCAAGGCTACTTCAACACTATTTCTTTTTGCCATAGATATTTGAGGCGTAGTCGCCTTGCCTTGCTCCATCAACAATCCTAATTTCCAATTAAGTAATTGGGCTTTAGTTATTTCTGTTAACATTTCTGCCAATTTTTTCTGGATTAATTGAAACGATCCTATCGGCTTCCCAAACTGAATCCGTTCTAATGAATATCTGCGAGCGGCGTCGTAACAATCCATAGCCGCTCCAATCGCTCCCCAAGCAATTCCATACCGAGCACTGTCGAGACATTGCATGGGAGCACCTAAACCTGTTTTCCCTTGCAATAAATTTTCTTTAGGCACCTTCACGTCACTAAAAACAAGCTCTCCTGTACAGGATGCACGCAATGACCATTTCCCATGAGTCTCCGGCGTAGTAAACCCCTCCATCCCTCGTTCTACAATCAGTCCATGAATTCTACCCTTTTCATTTTTAGCCCAAACGACGGCAATATCTGCATAAGGTGCGTTGGAAATCCACATTTTGGCTCCATTCAACAAATAATGATCTCCTTTATCTTCAAAACTTGTCTCCATCCCAGATGGGTTCGAGCCATGATTGGGTTCTGTCAAACCAAAGCAGCCTAACATTTCACCTGAAGCTAGTTTGGGTAAAAACTTCATCTTCTGCTCCTCAGAGCCAAAAGTATAAATAGGGTACATCACTAAAGAACCTTGAACTGATGCGGTGGATCGCATTGCCGAATCACCTCGTTCGATCTCTTGCATGATGAGCCCATAAGAGATGTAGTCCAGTCCACCCCCACCATATTGCAGTGGAACGGTGGGACCAAAAGCTCCCATTAATCCAAACTTTGACACAATTTCATTAGGGAAGTGATTTTTCTCTGCCCAACCTTCAATAAATGGGGAAATTTCTTTTTTGACAAAATCTCTAATAGAAGCCCGAATCATCAAATGCTCTTCACTTAGCAGTTCGTCAAGCTGATAATAATCTGGAGACTCAAAATGGTCCTGATAATTACTTGCCATTTGATGGCCCGAAGAGGATGAAGTTTTGGACATTTCGTTAACTTTGTTTGACATTGAATTTTAATACAAATTTACTTTGCAATGCAATCACTTGATCCATTTTATGAAAAAATATTTTATCAGATTTTAATATTTTAATTATGGATAAAAATTATTATTTTATCTTTTTTTTCCTATTCTGGACTCCCATCTGTCAGGGACAATTATTACTTCAAAAAAACTATTTTGACGAACAAAATGGAAGAATTGAAAGTGTCATAAGTATTTCCGTTAATGACTCCACATTGGAAGGGCCTTACCTTGCTTATTATCCAAATGGACATAAAAAAATCGAAGGATTTTATCATTTAAATCATGCAGATAGCCTTTGGAGCTATTATCATGACAATAATTACAAAAAAGCCGTTGGCAATTTTTTGAAAAATAAGCAACATGGACTTTGGCAATATTATGACAGCTCAGGAATCAAACAAAGAGAAGTCACCTTCAATAATGGACTGAAGACTGGTATTTACAAAGATTACTATAGTGAAGAAAAAATAAAATCATCAGGGGAATTATTAAATAGTAAAAAAATAGGTCTTTGGAAAGAATATAATCGAGAGGGTCTTCTAAATAATACCAAATGGATTCAGAATGATACCGTCGTAGTACAACGCTACTTTTATTCCAATGGGAATATAAAAAGTCAAGGAACAAAAATAAATAGGGGAAACTCTGGTCAATGGACCTTTTTTTTTGAAAATGGTCAAGTGGCCAGCAAAGGTTTTTTTAAAGATGATAAACAAGAAGGTACTTGGGTTTATTGGAATGAGAATGGTGTAAAAAAGGCTGAAGGAAATTATACGTTGGGAAAGAAAAAAGGTTACTGGGAATTTTTTGATGAAAATGGCATCCTCAAAAGTTCAGGTGATTTCTCAAATGGCCTTGGTGATATAAAAGCTTTCAACACCGCCGGCAATATTCAATCTCAAGGGAGTCTTTTAAATGGTGAAAAATGGGGTGATTGGATTTACTTTGATAGTAATGGAGAAATGATTGGTAAAGCCATTTTTGAAAATGGATTAGGTGTCTATAAAGGTTTTTATCCCGATGGTTCTTTACATACAACCGGTACCTTGGAAAGTGATAAGAAAATTGGGGAATGGATGATCTATGATAAAAAAGGAAATTTGCAAGGTAAGTATACCCCTTTCTATGGTGATTCATCAGAAATCCAATCTCAAACGGTCTTCAACAAAATCATAAATCCAAACTTAGAAGCACAAAATCCTGATTCTTTTTATAAGCCCAATTTAAATAGATACTTTAATAAAAGGAACCAAGAATACAGGGGATTGATTCTCACTTCAGGTCTTCTCAATCCTCTATTCAATCAAATATCCATGGGTATAGAATTGTATTTTCAAGAACGATTGGGTTATGAAATCCTTTACAGTTATTATCGTGATCCCATCTTCAAAAAATTCTCATATATCGATGATTATAAGCCGTATGAATATGGTCATAATCTCATGTTTAAACAAAAATTCTATCAAAAAGATAGTGATTTGGGTATGGCTTATTTTGGACATCAAATTTCTTTGATAATGCACAAACATCAATTAAATGGGCTAGATCAAACAGTACTTCCCTTTCAACCCCTATTCATCCAAAATCGCGAAATATCTCTCGAGTATGGTTGCTATATTGGATATACATGGATGAAAAAATCAGACGGGAAAGGTTTTGTCTTTGATGCTTTTACTGGGATAAATATAGGCATGACAAAATGGAAAAGATTATATAGTGAAAACATCAAATACGATAATTATTTTAACGAGGTAAAACTAGAATCTTCTTTACTCTCTTTTAACCTGGGTATCATGATCGGTTTTTCGACAAAAAGTCTAAAATGAAAATATACAAAAAAACACTCATCATGGGGGCTTCACCGAATCCATCAAGATATGGAAATATAGCTGCCCTCAGGCTCCATGATGCTGGCAAATCATTTATTCCTATTGGAATCAAGCCAGGATTCATTGCTGGAAAAATAGAAGATCTCAGTGCCCTTAAAAAATATGATGGAATCGATACCGTGACTCTTTATCTCAACCGAAAAAATCAATTAGCCTATGAAGATTATATTCTTTCTATGAAACCTAAAAGAATCATCTTTAATCCTGGAACGGAAAACCCTAAGTTCATGGATCGTGCCCAAAACGAAGGCATAGAGGTTTTACAAGCCTGCACCTTAGTTATGTTAGCTTCGAACACTTACGATTAATTTTCGAAATAAGCCTGTTTCTCCACGTACAGCTAATCCTACTCTAAGATTTTTTTTTAGATCCAAATCTTTATTCCGATAATCAAAATTTTCTCGTAATAATAAGACTATTTTTAATTACTTTTACAAATATAATATTTGCGTATGTCAGAAAAAAAAGCACCTAATAAATTAGAATACTCAGCCAATAATATTCAGGTTCTAGAAGGACTTGAAGCCGTCAGAAAACGACCGGCAATGTACATAGGTGACATTGGAATTAAAGGACTTCACCATCTTATATGGGAAGTGGTCGATAACTCTATCGATGAGGCTTTAGCTGGACACTGCTCGAATATTAATGTTGAAATTAATACCAATGATTCTATTACCGTGACTGATAATGGTAGAGGCATTCCAACAGACCTTCACGAAAAAGAAAAAAGGTCTGCACTTGAAGTGGTCATGACCGTACTTCATGCCGGAGGTAAGTTTGATAAAGACACCTATAAAGTCTCAGGGGGTCTTCATGGAGTAGGTGTCTCCTGCGTCAATGCACTTTCAAGTAAATTGATTGCTACTGTTCATAGAAATGGAATCATCTATCAGCAAGAGTATAATAAAGGCATACCTAAATATTCTGTTAAGGAGGTAGGTAATACTGATATAACAGGTACAATTATTGAATTCCATCCGGATAAAGAAATATTTACGGCCGGCGAATATAATTATGAAACCGTCGCCACTAGGTGTAGAGAACTTTCTTTTTTAAATGCCGGAATTACCATCACTTTAAAAGATCATAGAGAGCAGGAGGATGATGGGTCAGCCAAAGGAGAGACTTTTTTATCCACGGGGGGATTAAAAGAATTTGTAGAGTATTTAGATGTTTCTAGAGAAACTTTAATCCCGCACCCCATATATATGGATGGTGAAAAAGGTACGATCCCTGTTCAAGTGGCATTGAGTTACAATACCTCTTATACCGAGCATGTAATCTCTTATGTCAATAATATCAATACCATTGAGGGAGGTACGCACATCGCCGGATTTAGGCGTGCCCTAACGAGGACCTTGAAAGCCTATGCCGACAAATCGGGTATCCTTGATAAAGTGAAAGTAGAAATTACTGGTGATGATTTTAGAGAGGGACTTACTGCCGTAATATCCGTAAAGGTGGCCGAGCCTCAGTTTGAAGGCCAAACCAAAACAAAATTAGGGAACTCTGAAGTAAGTGGAGCCGTAGATACTTGTGTGAGCGAGATGCTCAATAATTATTTAGAAGAAAATCCAAAGGAAGCTCGACAGATTGTTCAGAAAGTTGTTTTGGCAGCGCAAGCACGTCACGCGGCAAGAAAAGCACGCGAAATGGTTCAACGAAAAAATATTTTGGGGGGTTCCGGTTTACCAGGTAAATTGGCAGATTGTTCAAATAAAGATCCTGAGGCCTGTGAAATCTATCTAGTTGAGGGAGACTCTGCAGGTGGGTCTGCCAAACAAGGCCGGGACCGGATGTTTCAGGCAATTCTTCCCTTAAGAGGTAAAATTCTTAATGTTGAAAAGGCACAAGAACATCGTATATACGATAATGAAGAAATAAAAAATATGATTACT
>Ga0206127_1004434_pt1 | contig 12395 bp, 15 predicted proteins | sample Helgoland_Spring_6_FD_148646 | JGI IMG/M metagenome (GOLD analysis project Ga0206127, IMG submission 148646) | Pelagic subsurface seawater microbial communities from Kabeltonne, Helgoland, North Sea - Helgoland_Spring_Bloom_20160419_1 | ecosystem: Environmental > Aquatic > Marine > Epipelagic ...
CCACGATGGTCTATGTTACGCACGATCAGGTTGAGGCGATGACGCTGGCAGACCGGATTGTTGTCTTGAAGGACGGGTTGATTATGCAGGTCGGCAGCCCGCGTGAATTATATGAAACGCCCAATAATGTGTTTGTGGCGCAATTCATTGGCAGTCCAAAGATGAACCTGATGCCTTGTGATACGGACGTCGGATATACATCTCTGCCTCCGATCACTACTGGCGCTGTTCAATTGGGCATACGGCCAGAACACATAGGGATCACTGATGTGGGTGCGGGCCATTGCGATGGTGTTGTCCAGGTCAGTGAATACCTTGGCGCGGATTTCTTCCACTACATCGATTGCGGCGCGCTTGGACTCTTGACTGTGCGAACGCCTGGTGCCTTCGAGGATATCGAAGGACAGACAATTGGTTTGAAATTTGAGACTGATAACCTGCACTTTTTCGGGTCTGACGAAATGGCATTAAAGTGAGAGTGTAAGGCTGGAGGAAAGGCGTCTCTATTCACGCACCAATTTCAAGCCTAACCGTGCCGCTGCTCTTGCTGAGTGGCGTCAATTATTGAGCGCATAGGTTCAGGCTGCGCCAGCAATCAGATGCGAGTTCTTTGTCTGGCAGCCCCGATGCGGGTTCTCATACCGTCTGACAGCATCTTTTTGAGTGCTGCTAAGGGTGCCGAAATTTTTTACAAAACTTTGATAAAATCGTTATCTGAGCGTTACGAAAAGTTCCTACGGACACGGGGCAACAACTCAAAGGATATCCCATGTTCGCAAATTTCAGTACACGAATTGCCGTAACGTCTGCGCTTTTGATGACAACCGCGTTGACAGCTTATGCTGATGGTCACGGTAAAAAAACAATCGGTCAGACAACGGCCCTTATTGCAGAGGCCGGCCTTGCCATCACCGAATTAAAGGACGGAGTGAGCGGTAACACAAATTTCCCATTTGCAAGCTTCAAGGCGTTAGCAACCGTTGCGGTACTGTCAGCTTAAACTAGCTTGAAGCGGGCAGGGCTGCTTTGTAGCATAATTGGATGACAAAACAGTCTCCTTTTCGCTACTTTAAAACCAGTCCTGACATCATCCGACTTGCAGTAATGCTGTAGGTCCGTTTCCCACTTTCGCTCCGTTATGTGGAGGACCTTCTTCATGAACGGGGTATGGAGGTAAGCCTCACCCAAGCTGCCACTGCCGCCAGACGTAACTGACACAAATGTCATCGTCTTTGATGCCACGCTTTTGTTTAAGGCAATGTTCAGCTCAGTCGAATGCTGCCCAGCCTCGAGATGCGGCCGCCGTATACTCGCACCTCACCATAGCCTTTACTGTGTGTCGCTTTCCACTGAGGGGATAGATGAAATCCATTCTGACGTTTGCTCACGAGAAATCACTTCCACGTTATGGCTCATTAGTAATCATCTTGTTTATCATTACATCAAACTCATCTTCGTCTGGTTCTTCACTGTCATGTTCTGAAACCAGCTTAGACATGTGAATAGGTTCTCCGTTATCTAAGAACCCAACTATAGACTGCGATCGAATAGTAAGAGCTATCATCACTTCTGAAGACACGTTCTTATCTTTCAGCATACGAAAATATGCGTAGCTTCCGTAGCCCTCGTCTGAGAAATAGACCTGTGGGCAAAATAGTCTTTCAACATCTTCGTCTGTAAGGCTGTCAACTTGGCTAACGGTCATTTTCATTCGAACAGCTTAGCCAAATATTGGACATGAAGGAAGGATATATGCTGGTCACAATAGCTCTTAACTAAATATTACATTCACATGATGCCCAGCGCACCCTTCCAAAGAAGTCCTGAATGTCCCGCAACGGAATGCTGCGATCAAAGTCACCTGTGAGTGGCTCGTAGTCTCTGGCATATCAAAATTGAATTAACGCCCGAGCATATCGCCAGCACTGCGTAAATCCTTTGCTGCTCCTTCAAGCACTGTGCCTGAGCCATCAAGTATGCCACGTGTTGTGCCGCATCCAGCAAGACTTGTAACTGCAATTATCATTACAAAGATAGTTCTCATATAACTTCTCTTTCGTCGCCTGAGATCAAAAATCTAATTATACATAGCTCTAGTTGTTCCTGTTCGTATGGTCCATCATTTTCAATGGTCGACTTTCATTGGAGCTTGCTTAGGCATCCTGCACAATAAACCCCTCAGAATTATTTTGCCTAATTTTCCTAACTTCAACGTAACGCGGATCGTCATAAAACTTCTGGGCAGTCTCAATGCTTACAAACTCGATTACGACCATACGATCATGGCCCAATTAACCCTCAACGACAGTTTTATCTCCTCCACGTACAAGATAACTACCACCGTATTCTGCAACTAGCTCTCCAGTTTGCTGCATGTATAGCCTGTATCTCTTCGGGTTAGTTACAGTTATCATTCCTATTATGTAGCCTTTAGCCATTGTTCTAATCCTCTGGGGCTTTTTGCTGAGCTTAAACGAGTGTTCTGCGTTACCAGACACAAAGGGGCAGTCACATTCAAGTCTTGTACTGTCTCAACCATCCCACAGCACTAACTCATCACCACCTGTGGTCTCTGTAATCATCACTTTTTTGCTTGGAGGCTCATGCTAATTTTACAAACATTTCGATTGTTGATTTTGCACTTTATGAAGGTGAAGATCGAGGACAAGGTGGTGCTAGTTTCGAATTAGAGCGTGTTTTTTCAAGCAGGCGAAAGGCGTTGGCTTATATAGGGTCAAAGCCAATGGCAGCTTTGGAAGCTAGTAACTCCAGGAAGCGTGGGTAATGATTATGAAAAGAACACTGACAGCACTGACGGTATCAGTAACCATGTTTGCAAATAGTGCTTATGCTTTTGATCCTGCTGATCTACAGAAGCTGATGGATACGAATGAATGTGCGAAGTGTGATCTGAGTGGTGCTAATCTGGGGGGTACTAACCTGATGCATGCTAATCTGAGTGGTGCTAATTTGGTTAGTGCTTATCTGGCGGGTGCTAATCTGGCATATGCTGATCTGAACGGTGCTAATCTGGCGGGTGCTGATCTGGAGAGTGCTAGGCTTGGGCGTTTTGATCTGAGGGGCGCAGTCCTTTGCAACACCACCATGCCTAACGGTTCAGTGATCTACAGCGGTTGCTGACACCATCGTGGCTGGTGAAATAACAGAAGCATAAACTCACGATGGACAACACCCTACACCCCAAGAAACTCATCAAGCAGACCACCTACGTAATCCACAATTAACATATGCGCTTCAAAGATATATGTTTGGTAAGCTAACCCATGCACTTATCGCATAACGGAAAGTACGTATTGTTTGATGTGATCATTAAAACAGTTTGCTAGATGCGACACCAAACACAAATGAGATTGTCATGTTTAGAAACTTTTTCAATGCACTCATCATAGCACGTTCAGGATCTGTATCTAAGCAGGTTATGGACTGCATGTCTGACCGCCAGCTAAAAGACCTTGGCTATGATCGCAGCACTTTTGTTGCAGCACAGACGGCAATGTTAGTGGCTGAATTAACAGCGAAAGATGAGGCTGCTCAACACTTTGTTCCAGAAAATGCTAATCTAGTTAGCGCTTTGTAGTCTCAGCCAACTTGACTAACTCCCAAACTGTTTATTGCATTCGTTGGTGTCGGGTTGGCAGGTAGCTTTCACTGAAGCTTAAGAACTCGGTATCAGTATGATTTTTCAAGTATTTCTTCATTTGTTTTTCGTTAGAAAACCGCATTTCAAATGCGCTTCGGTTAACGGTGTTAAGTAGAATTACGTGCATATGATTTCCTCCCTAATATGAGAGAGCTAAACTGCTTCGAATAAAAGTAAAGGAATACATTGGTATACATACATGTCACGCTGCCAATGCGCATAAGCAAAGGTGCCCTCGTTGCCAGACTCCACTGAAAACGGTTGTGGTTCACGGGCTTGAGCAATACGTGGTCTGTAAGTCTAATATCTTTGAGTGCTGCTCAGGTGATACCTGTGACACGGATTACAACTTGGTTGTTGGATACAAGAGAGAGTGATATGAATTCGAGATTTAGTCTGTACCGCCGCATGATGCACTGGCTTACAGCAGTGTTGATCTTGGGGCTTGCCATTTCAGGAATGAGCTACAGTAATGAAATTGGTGGCAAAATTCCCCTTCTTATTCATCAAATTTTTGGCCAAACATTAATCATCTTTTTGGCTCTTCGTTTGTTGGGCCTAATCTGGTCCCCTGCCGAACCAGCAAAGACGAAACACGCCGCATGGGAACGACTTTTGTCCAAGACGGTTCAGATCCTACTTTATGCCGTGATGATTGCCTTTTTGGTAACGGGTTTCGTTGCTGCCTCTGGCTTGCGTGAGCCGTCTTTGATTTGGTCACTACCACTTTCTTTTGCCCGATCTGATATGGCAGAAACCCTAACGGAGGTGCATTTCTTTTTGAAAATACCTCTTCTGGCGCTACTCTCCTTGCATATCAGCGCCGCACTAAAACACGCGTTTTGGGATAAAGATCAAACTTTGCAAGATATGTGGTTCAAACACCGATAGGGAATTTCGATGCAAAAACTAACAAGACGAAATGTAATTACAACGCTTACAGCCACTTCAGTTCTTCTGTGTCCTGCAGTCTTAAATGCTCATGAAGACGAAGATTTTTCTTGGGGCCCAAGTGTAGATACAAACAAACCATCGGGCCAAGACAGACTTGTGATCTTGAAGGACCGATCAGAGCCAGTTGATGTTACTGATCTTGATCTTGGGCAGGTTGCAGTTGTTGGTGTTCCTACAGGCCATCCAGATTATTTTAGCACAGGGATGGTGCAATACGTTGCTATCTTACGCCGATCGCCCAGCCAAATCGAAGCTGCTCAAAAAAGCGATCGAACAGCTACGGTAGAAGATCAAAGGTATTTGGTCGTAAATCTAGTCTGTCCGCACAAGGGATTTGCGATTGGCATCACTCCTATGGAGGATCGCCCCTTTGCTTGTACGAAAGAAGGAAAACGTCATCACAGCATTTTTGACTCTTCGGGCTTTGGTGTTCACGGGAAATCGTCTGGTGAATATATGTCTGTTCCGAAATACACTTTGGACATAGAGGGCGATGTCACAAAAGCAGTTTTGACGCTGGCTTAGTTTTACCGTCGACAGCTAACTAGATTGCAAGCCTTAATTAGCTTAATCCACGATTCCTTACCTATGTAACAGGTTACATTGATATTTATTCCTGAATGCTCATACCCTAATATACTGATCATATGTGTCATATTGGGGCACAAAATATGATCAGTATATCAGGGGTAGCGACTGTGCTATAAGCTTTCCTTCGGATCTGATAACCAGTCCAACTTTAACGAGCGTATTTAGGCTTACACCCAGCGCTATTCATTACAGTCTTCCACCCTTGTTCCGAAAAAAGGCACTTCAAGGCTGGGTGTGGGATTAGATTAGCTGTGTGGTGGGAGTTAGTAGCGCCATCCTGATGCAATGATTTATGCAGCTGGCAGCGAGAGCAGTCTATATTTGGCTTCTATTGTCAAAACACTGGCATAGACCTCGAGTCTAATTTTGTTAAGCTCGGTGTGATACTTTGATAGATGGCAGAACGTCGTGAAAGAAATCTTGCAGAAATCGATCCCTTATCCGGTAGTTTGGGATGCGGCCTTGCCAGGGGTGTTGCCGCTTAGAGATGACGGTTGGATAATAGAAGATGAGGCCTTCGCTGAACAAATGGCGGAGTGCGATCGACTTGTCCAAGAATTTCCGGAGCTTGTAATCGCCGGTGTAGGTGCGAGTGACGGTGCTAAATTGGAAGTCTTGAAGCAGGTTTTGATTATTTTAAGAAATCGGGCAGGGTATGATGTTAGTGAAGAGCATGTCACGCGTCCTGATGGCGTTTCTGTACAGCTATCGGGTGATCCCTTGGTTGTGGCTGCAAGGTTGGTGCAAGAGGATCTCTGTTTGCACGAAAAACGAGGAGATCAGTATGTTTTGACTGCCGCCGTAATATGTTTTCCTGCTAGTTGGACATTGGCAGAGAAGATTGGAAAGCCGCTGATGGATATTCATGTCGGAGTCGATGCATATGATGCTGATTTGGGAAAACGCGTGCAGCGTTTATTCGATGGCATTCAAGTGAATAAGCCTTTGTGGCGCTATAACATGCTGCGTTATCAAAACCCTGAGTTGTTTCAGCCACGTGGTGTGGGTGATCGGCGTGATGAGGAGGAAGGTGGTAGCTACATTCGTAGCGAACATCAGGCACTCGTTCGAATGGCAGAAAGTGGAGCGGTTTTATTCGCAATCCATACTTACGTTATTAAATTTTAGCATGAGGAGTGTTTCGACGTCTTGCTCATGAATTAGAACGGCGCGCCTGCGTTCGCTGTCTAATTTATTCCTCAAACCCAAGGTAACTTGTTATATTTTTGATAGGTCGACGACGTGACACAACTGAATTAGCAACGAACTCTTCATCGGGCCAGCCGAGAGCTACACAAGTCAGTATAACTTGATCTTCAGGGATATTAGCAGCTTCCCTAACTACTGGACTTTGCATGATCCCCTGGCCGTTAATAACTGCTCCAAGGCCTTTGCTCCATGCCGCAAGAACTAACCCATACGTCATCGCTCCAGTATCAAAATGGGCTATAGTATTTCCGAGAAGGGATCGATCAAAGCAAACCACTACAGAGACTGGTGCATCAAACTGACGAAATCCCCTCATGACCCAATCTTGTCGGCGCTCTGCATCCTTTCGCTCGATGCCCATAGCTTCAAATAGCTGCACCGCAATTTCGATCTGACGCTTTCGATGCTCTCCCTCATATTCAGCATAGTCTTCGATTTCACGAACGGGTGTCACACCGGCAAGCATTCGTTCCGTATTGCCCTGCCTGACAACCTCGAGAGGCTTCCCCGCTAATACATGGAGGTGCCAAGGTTGTGTGTTCATTGAGGACGGCGCTCGATTTGCGAGGGCAATGACATCCTCGAGCAAAGCTTTGGATATAGGCTCGTCCTTAAAGCCCCTAATAGATCTTCGCTCTAGCATAGCTTTTTCAAGTTTCATTGTTTGGCTCCTGACTGAACCCTATCATATTTATCGTATCTGGACAAAAAATATGACAGATATGGCAAGTATGATAGCTATTGCGCGATAAGCTTTCCCTCGGTCTGCACAGTCAATTCAAGCTTTAAGCTTTCACTCAGCGCCATTCACTGAAGTCTGCCACCTTTGTTCAGCTAGAAGCGCTACTTGGACTGAGTGTGGCGAGTAGATGCGCTGTGTGGAGAGTGAGATAAGTAATCTTTATTCATACATCTAGTTCGAGCCAGTTCATGCCAAGGTTCTTGCTTCTTGTTCTCAATTATTGAGCGCATAAATTGAAGCTGTACCGGAAATTTGGTGATAGATCGAGTTGTATAGAAAGGATCACAATCGAAATTTAATAGTCGAAATTTTCCAATTTAGAATTTTTAGCGATAGACTTAAACATGTCCACAATTTCTGAAGGAGGTATTTGATCAAGTATACCACTCTTGATTTGCTCTCGGCTCCATATCAAGGATATCGCGGGGTCATGCAGCATAGCCCAATTTTCAAAAACCCTATCAGCGACAGGCCTGCTAACCAGTTTTGTCGCCCCAACATGACGGTCATCACGACTGATGCGCGTATATGCAGCGTTCACATTCTCTGAGGGGCCTTCAAGTAACTGGAGATATATGTCGTGCCTGCAAACAAGCGCACCTGTAATGTTATCTCGTATGTTGCACCTCCTTGCGTCATTTAAGATGGTGGAGAGTAGAGTGCTATCATAGCCAAAAGGCTGTGATGAATAAATGAGTTGTGTTAGTTTTGGGATGAAATCCACTCCTATTTTGATGATAAAATTAAAGCACCGATCAACTGTAGTTTTGCACGCTTTTATATAGAAACCCTAACAAAAAAATTATTACTGTCCGTCGTCAGGGTTTTTCGAAGCAATGGCGTCTCAAACTAAGAGTGAGTTTGGCTCATCTGGTTGATTGCATTATGCGGCGCACATGCTGTGACGCAATCGTCTCAGGCGACGAGAGAATGCGATGCGAAGATTTAGACGATCGGCAACGTTATAGAAATTCGTCTCGGTCCATGAGTCTATTCAGAAATATTTTCAATAAGGAACGACATCTCTATTCACGTACCAATGGGCGCGCTCGGAGGGCATCACTTTAATTGGAACTGCAGGAACAGATGAAAAATGCCAGCTAGCGAAGGATCATGGAGCAACCCATTGCCTGAACTACCGCAGTAGTGATTGGGTTACGCAAGTGCGCAACTTGACAGGTGGAAAGGGCGTCGATGTCGTTATGGACGCAGTGGGTAAAGATACCTTTGATGGATCGCTCAATTCGTTAAAATCGCTAGGTATGATGATATCTTTTGGAAATGCTTCGGGGGCGGTTCCTTCTTTTGATGTAGGCATTTTGGGGAAAAAGGGATCGCTGAAAATAACGCGCCAAACGCTGTTTACGCATATTGCTGATCATGAAACATGTCAGGAAATGGCGAAAAATCTTGCCAATAAAGTACTGTTAGGGGATGTGAAGATCAACATTGGCCAGCGGTTTGCTTTAAGGGATGTGGCAAAAGCTCATGAAGCTCTAGAAGCGCGTAAAACAACAGGCTGTACCGTGCTGGAAATCTAAATTTAATTTTGGATCGTCGCATCGTTTGTATCTCTTGATTGTAAGTACCGAGCGCAGAAAATTTGTTACTGACGCTTTGGGGGGGGGAATATTGAAGAGAACATTAACCGCAACCTTTGTCAGCTACAGGCGCAGCATGTGCTGGATGTGGAGTTCGGTTGAATGTCTAGGGGGGCTTAGAGATGCTACCCCTGCGCAACTCAACGGCAAGTGGAAAAATGCAGCTGATCTGTCCACTCTCTGTTACCTAAAATATACGTAATTAACATGAATGCTGAGTGAGACAGAGATATGCTTGGCGATATGATAACGCTTACATGTGTAAATTGATCCAACTGACAAGATTTTGTGACGCAGCGTGCCGCTTGTACTGCCTTTCAGCTGCGATAGCCTGCCGGTATTTAAAAGAAAAAACCAAAGGCAGGCTATCATGTCAGAGACAATGAAACAGATCGTCCTCGCTAGCCGCCCCAACGGCGTACCCACTCCCGCCAATTTCCGCCTTGAAGAAGCGCCGCTCCCAATACCAGCCGAAGGCGAGGTACTCGTACGCGTCGAGTACATGTCTCTTGACCCATATATGCGCGGCCGCATGGATGACGTAAAATCCTACGCTGCCAATATTCGGTTGGATAGCAAAATGGAAGGTGGCTCGGTAGGCAAGATCATCGCCTCCAACGCAGACAGCTTTGAAATTGGCGATTTTGTGATGGGCAACTTTGGCTGGGCCACACACTCAGTAGCCACTGCCGTAGGACTCGCCAAAATTGACCCCCACGCTGCCCCTGTTACTTACTCACTGGGCGTCCTTGGCATGCCTGGTTTTACAGGTTGGTATGGCCTCTCAGAGCTTGGCAAACCAAAGTGTGGCGAAACCCTTGTCGTAGCAGCAGCCACTGGCCCAGTAGGTTCTATGGTTGGCCAATTGGCTAAGTCGCGTGGCTTGCACACCGTCGGCATCGCAGGTGGTCCCACCAAATGTAAAATGGCCGTCGAGCATTTTGGCTTTGACGTCTGCCTTGACCATCAAGCCTACGCTACAGCTTCCGAACTGCGCAAAGCCATTAAAGAAGCAGCTCCCCAGGGCATTGATATCTACTTTGAAAACGTCGGCGGAAAAGTTCTTGAGGCCGTTATGCCCCTGATGAACCAACATGGCCGCATCCCTGTCTGCGGCATGATCTCATGGTATAATAAGGGGGGCCTTGGTGCTGATGCTATAGAGAAAACCCTCACAGCCCCTAAAATTTGGCGTACTATTTTGGTAAATTTCTTGAGCGTGAACGGCTTTATCATCTCAAACCACTGGAACCGCATGGGTGATTTCCACAAAGAAGTCGGCCCAATGATTGCAAACGGCACCGTCAAAGTCCAAGAAGACATTACTATCGGCCTAGAGAACGCTCCCGACGCCTTCATCAAACTCTTGACAGGTGGTAATATAGGCAAAGCCATCATAAAAGTTATCTAACGTAACTTCAGGCGTATAACCTCGCGCAGCTGTGCCTATACAATATCTTCACTTAGGGCTAATCACCCCCGTCTGGCCACTTTGTCACGCAAAAGGCACTGCGGGGGTTGAGTGTGTGGGGCGGCAGATGCAGCGAATAATGGGTTGGACAAGTAGGCGTAGTTCACTAGTTTGGTTTTGATAGACAACTACCTGCACCCAGCCAATGGGCACAAACAACGTTGCTCTAGGTCCCAGTCCCCACTGAACAAAGTTGTGGTTCATGTTCATGAGAAGTGTGTAGTCTGTCGGTCTAACATCTTTGAGTGCTGTTCAGGCGACACCTGTGATACAGATGATAACTTGGCCGTTGATTAAAAGCGGGGTTAGGGATGAGGAGCGCGGTGCTGATCGGAATGGTTCTCCTTTACTGATGCTTCGCTAAAATATTTTTTTTACGATCATGCGATATCTCCATGCTTCAATCGAAAACTGACATGATTTGGTCTAATGGTTTTTTCATTTTTGCGACGCTCGGAACTGTTGCCTCAGGTGCAGGATGTCCAACAGCCAGGATCATCACCGGTTTTTCAGAACCAGGCCGCCCCAAAAGCTTATTGAGAAATTTCATAGGATTAGGTGTATGAGTGAGGCAGGTCAAACCTGCGTGATGTAGCGCAGAAATCAGAAAACCCGTTGCGATGCCAACGCTTTCAGGCACGTAGTAGTTTTTGTAGCGCGTACCGTCTGCAAATTCGCCCCAACGCTGTGCGAAGATGATGATTAACCAAGGCGCTAAATCAAGATGAGGCTTGCTGGCGTCTGTTCCAATCGGTTCTAGCGCTTTGATCCATTCATCGCCGGCTCCACCCGCATAGAACTTTTTTTCTTCTTCCTCAGCCGCGAGACGGATTTGGTGTTTCACATCCGCGCTTGAGATAGCCACAAAGTGCCAAGGCTGATGGTTCGCACCCGATGGAGCCGATCCCGCAGCCTTAATCGCCGCGTCAATCACAGCCTGAGGTACGTGCGTAGGGACAAAATCGCGTACCGAATGACGTTTGCGCATAAACTCCAGATGCGCTTCGGCCGCTTTAACGCTGTTATTTGCATTCATCTCGACCCGGTCGGGCAATTGGACAGCGCTGTAATCTAATTTTTCTTTTGCGAACACGTTAAGTTCCTCTTGGTCAAAGCTGTTTTCCACAACTGTTTGTTGAGGTGTGGCATTTTAGTACCCGAAAGCACGAGCATATTCCAGATGAAGGCGTACCCAGGGCGTATTCCTATCCGGTCACAGATTAGTTATGCTGCAGTCTCGCAAAACAGCAACCAGCGTATTTAAGCGTACACCCAGCGCTATTTCCTCCAGGTTGCCACCCTTGTCAGCTAGAGGCGCTAACTCGGCTGAGTGTGGGGTTGGGATGAGTGTGTGGTGGGCGTTGGAAGCGCTTTCTCTCTTCACGCATCAATTTCAAGCTGAACCGTGCCGTTGCTCTTGCTGAATGGCGTCAATTAGTGGGCGCATAGATTTAGGCAGTGCCAGCAATCCAATTTTTGGTATTATTTGATAGGATTATTTAATCTGAATTGATTATTGTTGTAGTTGGGAAAGGTATATCGATTCCACCCTTATCAAAGGCTTCTTTTACTGAACGCGTCATGTCAAATTTGATGGGCCAATAATCGCTACGATCGCACCAAACTCTTACGGTAAAGTCGACTGAGCTGTTGTTGAGGTTCCCAACTTTTATTAACGGTTCAGGAGTGGTGTGGATGCGCTCATCATCGGAGGTTAAACTCATTAATATGTCTTCAGCAACGTCAATATTACTTCCGTAAGAAATGCTAAAAATAAAATCTACCCGACGAGTTTCATAGGCAGAGTAGTTAGTGATTGATGACCCCCAAATTTGTCCATTTGGTACTATCACTTGGATATTATCAGGTGTCGCTAACTCAGTGGTGAAAATTGATATTTCTTCAACTGTACCGGAACTGCCACCTACAGAAACGTAATCACCTTTCTGAAACGGACGAAAAGCAATCAGCATTATGCCTGCAGCAAAGTTTGAAAGAGTACCCTGCAGGGCCAATCCAACAGCTAAACTTGCTGCTCCAAGTAAAGCAATTATGGAAGTCGTCTGTACTCCAAATTTATTTAAAATCACTGTGCCACCGAAGACAATCATTAAAACCTGCACTACTTTGCTTAAAAAAAGAAAAAGTGTGTCATCTAATTTTTCA
>Ga0206127_1004439_pt1 | contig 12391 bp, 10 predicted proteins | sample Helgoland_Spring_6_FD_148646 | JGI IMG/M metagenome (GOLD analysis project Ga0206127, IMG submission 148646) | Pelagic subsurface seawater microbial communities from Kabeltonne, Helgoland, North Sea - Helgoland_Spring_Bloom_20160419_1 | ecosystem: Environmental > Aquatic > Marine > Epipelagic ...
GACGATTGGACACGACCAAATCAAGCCGCCCATCCAGATCAAAGTCCGCGAATGCAGCACCGCGCGAACGATCAAATGTCGCAACACCCACGTCCTGTGAAATCTCTATGAATGTGCCATCCGCTTGTTGCTGCAAAAGTGTGTTGGGATCGCGCATCGCCATGCTCGGCATCTGATCCACGTTACCTTTCGCGATGAACAAATCAGCGCGCGCATCATTGTTGATATCACCGAACTCCGCGTGCCAACCTGTCGACGGACGCCCTTCATCCCCCACATGCGGGCGATGCGCGTAAGTGCCAATGCTGTAGGGCGCTGCGATATATCCGCCCTCAGGATTAGCGAATTGCAACAATTGATCTCCCATAGAGGTCAACATCACCTCATCCAGCCCGTCACCGTTCAAATCCCTGCTCGCGATGCCCATGCCCCAAAGCGCAACGCGCTTCCAACCGTCTGCTTCGTCCAAGAAACGCCGCTCTTTAATGTCCCACATCTGTTCGCGCCCATCATTCACGTAATAATGACGATCGTTCGAAATCCGCAACGTATCGCGCCCGCGTGAATCTTTTGCAGCAAGCATTGAGAGCGGGCAAAAGCCTGGCTCTAGAACCTCAGAAACATAACCCTTTTCGGACGGTCTGAGAATTTCATTTGTGTCACAAGCTTCAAACGGACCTTCTGGATCAGCGCGATCAACGTAATTGCCAATGGCAAGTGTTGGGCGTGCACCGTCGCCTTCCCACCAAGCAGTAAAGGCCGTGCTCCAAGCATTTGATGCAGGCAAGCCAAAAGCATCCGTGGCATCCATAAACGCGCAATTAGGAGCACCCTTCAAGATACGGTTCTGACCCGCGACAAGGACGAACAGATCAAGCCAACCATCACCATCAAGATCAATCGGATAGGCACCTGTAACCCCTTTGATTTCACCGATATCGGCACGCTCAAAGACAAAATCCCCCTTATTGCGCATCAATTGCGCAGGGTTCGCGCCACCAGCGGCAAAAATGTCGGGCAGTTCATCACCATCACAATCAAACACCGCAAGACCACCACCAACAAAGTGTTCCCAACCACCGTTATAAATGTGCTCTGGCAGACTTTCAGAACGGTTCTCAAACAACGGCTGAGCCGAAGCCGTACCAGTCAATAAAGCAAGACATGCAAAGACTGCGCGTTTCATGCAGGCACCATCCCAATTCCACCGACGAGCCGGTCTGTTAAAGCCACAAGCGCTGGAACCGTTGCCCCGCGCGCCCAGAATTCATCGCCCCAGGCGTGCGCTTCTACTTGGCAAGGTTCGCGCGTGCTCGACAAAGTCAGTCGTTGCATTTCATCCATCACCTCGGGTGCATAGAAGTAATCAAAGCGCATGCAATCGCCCGAAATAATGATCAAAGGCGGGTCAAACAGCTGAACAACATTCGACAATCCAATCGACAAAAAGCGCCCTGCCCTTTGGAAAACCATCTCTGAGGGCTGGTGCCCTGCCTTTGCTTTTTTAAATAATAGATCGAGCAGTTCGTCCACTTTTTTATGCTGAATATTATCATGACCCAGCAAGGTTAAGGCTTCGCGCGCCAAAGCGTAGTCCCCCAAATACGCCTCAAGACATCCCCTTTGTCCACAACGACAAAGCGCGCCGTCCAGCTGCACCTTCGTATGTCCAAGCTCTAGGCCAACACCATGTGTGCCACGGTAAAGACGGTTGTTCAGAACAACACCCATCCCGACGCCATTTTCAATAGTGACAACCGCAAAATCAGTCTTGTCGCGCCCCTCGCCGAACCAAAGCTCAGCAAGAGTTAACATATTGGTATCATTATCTAAAAACATAGGAGCAGGAAATTTTGCCTCGAACGCACCGACGATATCAACGTTTACTTCGTGCAATAAAGAACACCAACTAATTCGGTTGTCAGACAGGTTTATAATCCCTGGCACACCCAGACCCACTGCGCCAATATCGCTTTCTTGCATACCAGCTTTGTCGATCACAATTTGGCATAGCTCAAAAACCTCATCCAAAAGCGCATCAAGCGTCCGAATGGCTCCCGCCGTCTGCAATTGCGCGGTGACCAAAACGTCACCTGCGAAATCACACAACACTGCGGTATGTTGCTTGAACGATAGCTTGATACCAATCATGTAACTCGCTTCGCGCACCACTTCCAAAGCAACCCGTGGACGGCCGCGCCCATGTTCACGATCAGGTTCATCAACTTCTCGTAAAAACCCGGAATCGATCAAATCAGCCGTCAGCGTAGTTGCGCTTGCCCCGCTGATGTTCAAAGATCGCGTAATGTCAGCACGTGCTGCACGACCAGCAGCTCGCACGCGCTCAAAAACTTGCTGTCGCAATGCCGGCAAACGCGCTGCATCCCCAGCTAACAAAGGGCCACAGCCTAAGGTTTGGTCTATGTGCGTGATATAATTCACTGGATGAATTTATTCCTTGTGTGCGGACCACTTTCAAAAGCGTACACCCGAGATCATCCAGTAAAAAGGAAAATATTACTAAGTAAACCAAAAATTTTTTAATTTTTATTTTGCAAATCAAATTTAATCGATACAAGTTACCTTTCATGCGAGTCACATGACTCGTCCTCAAGCGGTGCTTGGGGTTCTATTGGGAGGACTAAAATGAATAAACTTATAACAGCGGCCATCGTCGCGACGATCGGCTTCACCTCAGCTGCGCTCGCAGAAGGCAAGCGTATCGGCGTTTCTTGGGCAAGCTTTCAGGAAGAGCGCTGGAAAACAGACGAAGCCGCAATGGTTGCAGCGATCGAAGCGGCTGGCAACACATATGTATCCGCAGACGCGCAGTCATCTTCTGCAAAGCAGCTAACAGACATCGAAGCACTGATGAGCCAAGGCGTTGACGCGCTTATCATCAACGCATGGGACAAAGATGCAATCGGCCCAGCAATCGACGCGGCTGCGAACGAAGGCATTCCGATGATCGGTTATGACCGTCTTATCGAAGACGAGCGTACGTTCTACCTGACATTCGATAATGTCGGTGTTGGCCGCATCATTGCTGAGTCAGTCGTTGCAGCTCAACCAAAAGGCAACTACGCGATCATCAAAGGCGATCCAGGCGATCCGAATGCAGGTTTCTTGCTTCAGGGCATGATGCAAGTCATCGGCGGTGCAGTTGAATCCGGCGATATCGTAATTGCTGGCGAAAACTTCTCCGACAGCTGGAAGCCTGAAAATGCTCAGAAAAACATGGAGCAGATCCTAACAGCGAACGACAACAACATCGACGCTGTTCTGTCCCAGAACGACGGCATGGCAGGCGGCGTTGTTGCTGCACTTAGCGCACAGGGTCTTGTGATCCCAGTGGGCGGTCAAGACGGTGACTTGGCAGCGATCAATCGTGTTGCACGCGGTTCGCAAACTGTTTCTGTTTGGAAGAACGCAACAGACCTCGGTACAGCTGCTGGCGAAATCGCGTCCGCTCTGGCTGAGGGCACTTTGATGACTGACATCGAAGGTGCAAGCATGTTCACAGGCGGCGAGAAGGGCACACCAGTTCCTTCCATCCTTCTGGATCCAACACCGCTTACAAAAGCGAACCTGAGTGTTGCAATTGACGCAGGTCACATCTCCAAAGAGCAAGCCTGTGAAGGCGCGATGGACGGTGTAGACGGTTGCGGCATGTAAGCTAAACCATTGTCAGCGCGCCCATCACGCGGCGCGCTGACTTTCTTCTTTTCCACAACTCCATAGTTGTAAGTACGTCGTTCTGATCCTGAAAAAGGAATCAAAACGCCAGCAAGCGTTGAGGTCTTCACCTTCGCTTGAGCCAGGGATTTTATGATATCATGACTGACACACCCGACTCGTCTTCTGACCCGCACGCGCCAAAGGCGCAGAATGTGAACCTCCTCCGAAAGTTCCTGAATGGGACAGAGATTGATACACGACTTCTTGGCATGTTTGGAGCGCTGGCTCTCATCTGGCTCGGATTTCATTTTTATGGTCTAATCTTTAAAGGCTTTGGCGCGATGCTTACGCCGCGCAATTTATGGAACCTCTCTGTTCAAACCTCATCGATCGGGATCATGGCGACAGGAATGGTTCTCGTGATCGTAACCCGCAATATCGACCTCTCAGTTGGTGCATTGGTCGGTGTCACCGGCATGACCATGGGCATTTTGCAGGCTGAAATTTTCCCACAATATATCGGTTTGGGGCATCCAATGATGTGGGTGATTACGGCTATTTGCGGTATCGCACTTGGCACGTTGATTGGCTCGTTCCACGGATGGCTCATCGCCTATCGTGATATACCAGCGTTTATCGTCACGCTTGGCGGTCTTCTGGTTTGGCGTGGAACCGCCTTTCTAGCAAACAACGGTAAAACGATTTCACCGCTAGATGACACCTTCAAACTGCTCGGCGGTGGCCCATACGGCACGATTGGTGCCACAGGCAGCTGGATCGTCGGTCTTCTGGCCTGCGCAGTTGTCATTTTCATGCTCTATAATGGACGCCGCAAGCGTTCGGTCCACGGCTTTGCCAAGCGCCCAATGTGGGGCGAGTTGACAGTGGGTGGCCTTTCTTGCGGAATGATTATTGGGGCGGTTCTTTTGGTCAATGCTTACCCTTGGCCAAAAGGGATCGTAAAACAATATGCGGCAGCGAATGACATTACAGTGCCAGAAGGCGGTCTTTTTATCAGCCACGGCTTCGCTATTCCGGTTCTTATCCTGCTGACAGTCGGCATTTTGATGACAATCTTGGTCAATCGCACGCGCTTTGGTCGAAACGTTTTCGCCATTGGCGGCAATCCAGAAGCGGCCGCGCTGGCCGGCATCAACGTGAAATGGATGACACTGAAAATCTTTGCTTTAATGGGCGCGCTGGCGGGTCTCGCAGGCGTTGTCGCATCGGCGCGCTTGAACTCGGCCACCAATGCGCTGGGTTTACTGGACGAGCTTTACGTGATTGCCGCTGCTGTTATCGGTGGCACGTCTCTCGCAGGCGGTGTCGGAACGATTTACGGAGCCATCCTCGGAGCCTTGGTCATGCAGTCTTTGCAATCTGGCATGGTCCTGATCGGCTTTGACACATCCATTCAACAAATTGTTGTGGGATCGGTTCTCGTCTTTGCCGTTTATCTCGACAATCTTTACCGCAAAAACGCGAAATAGGGGTTTTGACAATGACTAACGAACGCACAGGAACCCCGCTTGTTGAAATGCGTGATATCTCGATTTCCTTCGGTGGTATTCGCGCTGTCGATGGTGTGTCGCTTGATCTCTATCCGGGCGAAGTTGTTGGCCTTTTGGGCCACAACGGAGCGGGCAAATCGACGCTTATCAAATGTCTTTCGGGCGCATACCAAGCCGATAGCGGTAAGTTTTATGTTGATGGCCAGCCCGCGACAATCAACAGCCCGCGCGACAGCCGCGATCTGAACATCGAGACGATTTACCAAACTCTCGCGCTTGCAGATAACCTAGATGCGGCGAGCAATCTGTTCTTGGGTCGCGAAATCACCACGCCTTTAGGCTTTCTAGACGACGGTCAGATGGAGGCTGAAACACGCAAAATCATAGCGCGCCTTAACCCGAATTTCAAAAAGTTCAAAGAACCTGTCTCGGCCTTGTCCGGCGGTCAACGTCAATCTGTCGCGATTGCGCGTGCGGTCTATTTCAATGCGCGCATTCTCATCATGGATGAACCTACAGCTGCGCTTGGTGTCCATGAAACAGAAATGGTTGCATCGCTCATCAAAGAGCTGAAAAATCAGGGCCTCGGGATTTTCCTTATCAGCCATGATACGCGAGAAATGATGGATCTCTGTGATCGTGTTGCGGTTATGAAAAACGGTCAATTGATCGGCAATGAGCGCGTCGAAGATGTAACTGAGGATGATATCCTCTCAATGATCATCATGGGCAAAAACCCAAAAGCGGCGGCCTAAATGTACATCGGGCTTGATCTTGGCACGTCTTCGTTGAAGGCAATTCTGATCGATGACGATCAGAGCATTCTTGCGGAGCATGCGGTCCCCTTGACCGTATCGCGCCCGCAAGATGGCTGGTCAGAGCAAGACCCGAGCCAATGGTTCGCCGCGACTGATTTGGCAATGAAATCCCTTGCTGCGCAGACTGATCTTTCCGCTGTGCGCGGCATTGGTTTGGCTGGGCATATGCACGGCGCGACCTTGCTGGACGATGCTGACAAAGTGCTGCGCCCTTGCATCCTTTGGAACGACACACGCTCTGCTGATGAGGCCAGCGCACTAGATAGTGATCCGCAGTTTCGCGACCTCTCCGGCAATATCGTCTTTGCAGGCTTCACCGCGCCCAAAACCGTTTGGGTCAAGAACAACGAGCCTAAGAATTTCGCTAAACTCGCGAAGGTCCTGCTGCCAAAAGACTACCTGCGCCTTTTGTTGATCGGCGACCATGTCGCCGAAATGTCTGACGCTGCGGGCACAAGCTGGCTGGATGTGGCCAAGCGCGATTGGTCCGATGATCTGCTAAACGCCTGTGATCTTGATCGCTCACATATGCCGCGTCTTGTCGAAGGATCGCAGAGTTCTGGCACATTGTTAGACGCCCTTGCCCAAGATTGGGGTCTCCCCAAGGGTGTCGTCGTGGCGGGCGGAGGCGGTGACAATGCTGCCTCCGCCATCGGCGCGGGTGTTGTGAGCAAAGGCGATGCTTTCGTTTCGCTTGGCACGTCGGGCGTTCTCTTCGCCGCTTCTGATGCCTATCAACCCGACGCGGCCAGTGCTGTGCACACGTTTTGTCACGCGCTCCCTGATACATGGCACCAGATGGGTGTGATCCTAGCGGCGACCGACGCCCTGCAATGGCTTTCGCGGCTTACAGGACAAAGTGCATCTGACTTAACCTCAGATCTCGGCCCGCTCCAAGCCCCTGCGCGCACGCTCTTCCTGCCCTATCTGGGTGGCGAGCGCACGCCTCACAACAATCCTGCGATGCGCGGGCAGTTCCTTCACTTGGATCAGGCCACGGACGCAAAAGAAGCTGCGCGCGCTGTGCTCGAAGGGGTGACCTTCGCCTTTGCCGACTGCCATGACGCTTTGCGCTCCACAGGCACGGTCATTGAACGCGCGCTTGCGCTTGGTGGCGGTGCGAAGTCCGACTATTGGCTCAGCGCGATCGCGACCACTTTGAACCTGCCCCTTATGCTACCCCAAGCGGGTGATTTCGGCGCCGCGCTTGGCGCTGCACGCCTTGGCATGATGGCCGCGAGCGGTGCTGGCATCGAGATTGCGACCCTGCCGCCGATTGAGAAAGCCATCGAACCACAGAGCGCGCATATCGCTGCGTTCACCGATACACATGCGCGCTACCGCGCGGCTTATTCCGCTCTAAAGGACCTCTAACATGACCGACTTTTTCAAAGGTATCCCTGCGATCAAATACGAGGGCCGCGAGAGCGATAATGACTTCGCATTCCGCCATTATAACCCTGATGAAGTGATCATGGGCAAGCCAATGAGCGAGCATCTGCGCTTTGCCGCAGCCTATTGGCATTCCTTCGCGTGGCCCAGCGGCGACCCCTTTGGTGGGCAAACTTTAGAGCGCCCCTGGTTCGGTGACACGATGGAGTTGGCCAAGATGAAGGCCGATGTGGCCTTCGAGATGTTTCAAATCCTGAACGTCCCTTATTTTTGCTTCCACGATGCAGATGTGCGCCCTGAAGGGGCTGATTTCGCAGAAACCACGCGCAATCTGGAAGCCATCGTAGACTACTTCGCCCAGAAGATGGACGAGACTGGCGTGAAATTGCTTTGGGGCACCGCCAACCTGTTTTCGCACCGTCGCTTTATGTCGGGTGCTGCCACGAACCCTGATCCCGACATTTTCGCCTACTCCGCCGCGACAATCAAAACCTGTATGGATGCGACGATCAAACTTGGGGGCGAAAACTACGTTCTTTGGGGCGGTCGCGAAGGGTATGAAACACTGCTTAACACCGACATGGGGCGCGAGCGTCAGCAAGCGGGACGCATGTTGCAGATGGTCGTGGATTACAAACACAAGATGGGCTTCAAAGGTGCGATCCTGATCGAGCCCAAGCCACAAGAACCGACAAAGCACCAATATGACTATGACGTTGCCACTGTTTACGGCTTCCTCAAGGACTTTGGTCTTGAAGGCGAAGTTCAGGTGAATATCGAGCAAGGCCATGCGATTTTGGCAGGCCATTCGTTTGAGCATGAACTCGCCATGGCGCGTGAGTTGGACATCTTTGGGTCTATCGACATGAACCGCAACGATTACCAATCTGGCTGGGACACCGATCAATTTCCAAACAACGTGCCAGAGATGACGCTGGCTTATTACGAAGTACTGCGCGCGGGTGGTTTCAAAACCGGTGGTACGAATTTCGACGCCAAGCTGCGCCGACAGTCGCTTGATCCAGAGGATTTGATCCTCGCGCATGTGGGTGGTATGGACGCTTGTGCTGCGGGCTTCAAAGCGGCGGCGGCAATGTTGGAAGATGGCAAGTTAGAAGCCGCGCGCGATGCACGTTATGCTGGCTGGGATAGCTCTGGTGGCAAGGCGTTGCTCAATAGCGATCTTGGCACTATCCATGACGATGTGCTGGCAAAGGGGCTTGATCCACAGCCGCAATCTGGTCGTCAGGAACGTCTGGAGAACCTTGTTAACCGTTACCTTTAGAGGCTCGCTTGCCAGAGTTTGATCATAAGACGCTCATTGCCAGTCTAAGCAGTGAAGAGCGTCGATCCCTCTTGGCGCAAAATGATCGCGACGGGTTAATCCGCTTCGCATGGCACTTCGGCAGCATTATCGCTTTGGCTGCACTGATTACATTCGGCGCACCCTTTCAGGCGCTTCTCACACTGATGCTGGGCATCTTGATCTGTTTTCTCTTCACCCTGCTGCACGAGATGGTACACCGCACGCCCTTCAAAACCGACGCTTTGAACATTTGGGTCGGTCGTCTTTGCGGGTTTCTGACGCTTCTCGGCCCCGAGTGGTTTCGCTATTTCCACTTCGCGCATCATCGCTACACCCATGACTCTGAACACGATCCTGAATTGCAAAGTGCAAAGCCGCAGACGCTTTGGGAGTATCTCACTTATCTCTCTGGCCTGCCCGATTGGCGGGATCGCGCGCTGACGCTTTGGCGCAATGCGTTTATACCCAATGAAGACTCTTACGTCCCCGCGCGCGGCAAAGCTAAGGTGATGCGCGAAGCACGCATTCAACTGGCACGTTATGGGGTGCTGATCGTCCTTAGCCTAGCCTTTCAAAGCACGCTTTTGATCGAAATTTGGTTGCTGCCGATCCTGCTTGGGGGGCCGTTCTTACGTGCCTACTTGCTCGCTGAACATGCACAGTGCGAGCACGTACCATCGATGCTAGAGAACACGCGGACCACGCTAACCAATCGCGTCGTGCGCTTCATTGCGTGGAACATGCCCTATCACGTCGAGCATCACGCCTATCCCTCTGTTCCGTTTCATAAACTGCCAGAGTTTCATCAACACACACAGGCGCATATCAAGCATCTGGATGAGGGCTATGCCCGCTTTAACCGCGATTTCGCGCGCAGTGTGATCGAGACTTAGTCGTCGCGGCTAGGTTCATCAGGGTTGTTACACAGCAAAGCGATCTTGTTGCCTTGCGGGTCGCGCAGATAACCCACGTAGAAATTCGGCCCATAAGACGCGCGAAACCCCGGCTGACCTTCGTCGATACCGCCAGCGGCAAGCGCGGCCGCGTGCAATGCGCGCACTTGCGCATGTGTATCCGCTTCAAAAGCGATCATCGTGCCATTACCTGCGGTGGCGGGCTGACCGTTATATGTAGGTTTGACGTAGAAATCTGGCAGCAATGGGCGTTCGCCCTCTGGCACAGGAAGTGCGTAGCTGAGCCCTTCCGCACCTTCTTTAAACCCATAGCCAAGCGCGGGTAGAAACGATCCATAAAACCGCTTCGCACTGACGATATCATCTGCACCGACGGTGACATAAGCTATCATTCTGAGCGGCCCCTATCGCGCATTCGATTGTGAGATGGGTAAAAGCAACGCGCCTAAAACGCGTTACTTTTGTGATTTTATTCAGCAGCCTCAGTTGAGGACAGGCGCGGCACCAATGCTTTGACCAGATCGCGCATGTGCAATTCACCCACTGGCGTGTCGCCTTCCATGACGCGGTAGTGCAGCGTTGTATCACCTTCAGAGCGCGCAATCAGAGACTCAAGATTGTCACCGATATCCACATCGCCCGCGAATTCAGTGCCCTTCAAAGGCGCCATCACCGACTTCACACGCAAGACCCGCGCGCGATTGATATCGCTGACGAAGTCCTCGATGTAGGGATCACACGGGTTCATCAGAATGCCTTGCGGTTCGCCCTGCTGCACCACTGCCCCGTCTTTCAGGATAACCAGATGATCGGCAAGTTTCAGCGCTTCATCAAGGTCGTGTGTGATGAAGACGATGGTCTTTTGCAGCTCGTCCTGAAGTTCGAGCAAAAGGTTCTGCATGTCTGTACGGATAAGCGGATCGAGCGCCGAAAACGCTTCGTCCATTAGCATGATATCGGTGTTCGCCGTCAACGCACGCGCAATACCCACACGTTGCTGCATGCCACCCGATAGCTGCGCAGGATAGCGATCCTCGTAGCCTTGCAGGCCAACCCGCGCGAGCCATTTGCGCGCTTCTGTATTTTGCGTTTCCTCATCAGAGCCACGCACCTTAAGCGCCATCGCTGCGTTTTGTTGAACTGTACGATGCGGTAGCAAAGCGAACTTCTGAAAGACCATCGACATCTTGGTCTGACGCACTTCGCGCAGCTCTGTTTCCGAGAGCTTCATGACGTCGACACCGTCCACCAAGATCTCGCCCGCAGTGGGTTCAATCAAACGGTTGAGGTGACGGATAAGCGTCGATTTACCAGAACCGGACAGGCCCATCACAACGGTGATCTCGCCCGCTTGCATGTCGACGTTGATGTCTTGCAGACCCAGCACATGCTGATGCTGTTCCAGCAAGTCTTCTTTGCCCATGCCCTCTTTGACATGTTGCAACACTTCTTTGTCCTTTGGGCCAAAGATTTTGAACAGACCGCGAAGACGGACTTTGGGTTCGTTTGCCATTGCTCCGACCTCCTTAGTGTTTCACGCGGGTCATATCGACCCGTGTCAGCGCCGCCTTGGACACACGGTCCAAGATGACAGCCAGCAGAACAATGCCAATACCCGCAACAATTCCGACACCCAATTCAAGGTTTCGAATACCGCGAAGAACGTTCACACCAAGACCCGGTGCCGAAACGAGAGAGGCGATAACAACCATCGCAAGGCTCATCATGATCGTTTGGTTGATGCCCGCCATAATGTTTGGCAGCGCGAGGGGTAACTCGACCCCCATCAGCTTTTGGCGAGAATTCATACCGAACGCATTTGCCGCCTCGATCACATCTTGATCCACAAGGCGAATACCAAGGTCCGTCAAACGCACCACAGGGACAATCGCATATAGGATAATCGCAATTCCATAAAGTTTGGACTCTGTCACCGAGAACAAGAAGATCAGCGGGATCAGATAAACAAAGGTCGGCAAGGTTTGCAGCAGGTCAAGCACAGGCACAACAGAGCGTTGCAATCGATCCGATTTGGACATCGCGATACCGATAGGCACCCCAAGCATGACGGATATTCCTGTACACACAAAGATGATCGAGAGCGTCTGCATGGCCACGTCATAATGATCAACAAGCCCCAGCAAGAAGATTGAGAAAGCGACAAAGATGGTCACACCAACAGAGCGCGACGCATACCATGAAATCGCCACGAGAATTGGCACCATTATGAACCAAGGCGTCTCTGCAAAGGTCCAAAGCGCACCGTCCAAAAGCCAGCTTAGCGGCTGCGTGATAGGATCGAGAATGGATTTGAGAACTGGCTTCGCCGCCAAAAACCCTTCTTCGATACCCTTGGTCACATCGCGCGATTGGATGATGCCAGAGCAGCTTTCATTGAGATTATCGAGGGAGGGAAACGGAAAAAACTCGCCCTTGGTTTCTTCACCACTGCTTTGTGCAAGCAAATCTGCCATCGACATTGGGGCGCTGGATGCTTCCGCGCCACACCAATCTGACAGGCCTAGTGCTTTGAAAACACCGTCATAAAAGGCCATTTGTATCTCTCCCCAGTCCCTTGAAGATTTTATTATTCTTATAAATAGAAAAGCCCCCCCGCCGAAAATGCGGGAAGGCCTCTGTCGTGTCGTTCAGCTTACTTGAGCAGTGCCGCGAGCTTTTCTTTCGCGCCATCGTTCAACCAGCCACCCCAAACGTCTTTGTTGTTTGTGAGGAAGTATACAGCCGCTTCGTCGTAAGATGCGTTGTTGTCGA
>Ga0206127_1004441_pt1 | contig 12388 bp, 10 predicted proteins | sample Helgoland_Spring_6_FD_148646 | JGI IMG/M metagenome (GOLD analysis project Ga0206127, IMG submission 148646) | Pelagic subsurface seawater microbial communities from Kabeltonne, Helgoland, North Sea - Helgoland_Spring_Bloom_20160419_1 | ecosystem: Environmental > Aquatic > Marine > Epipelagic ...
GGATTTTATTTTAAACATTTTGGTTTTTCATTTGTGAATTTTCACACAAACTCCTATTCGATGATTGCAGCTGCTGCTATTATTATTGGTTATGGTATAAAAAATGAATCAAAAAGTACTGATCCCTTTAAATTAAAAAGAACATCAATTGTTTTGATGGCGGTTTCAATATTTTGCCTTATTGTTGGGACGAGTGGTGCTTCAAATGCGTCTTTCTTATTTGTTATTTTATTTCTCTTCGTAATGAAAAGAAATAGTTTTATTTCATTTTTATTCCTTTTTTTAGTCTCATTAATTTCATATTTTCTTTGGATATCTTTTCAAGATCAAATTTTAAATATTGTTTTTCCTGGTAAAAAACTGGAGTCGATACAGACAGGTACAGGTAGAAAAGGTATGTGGGCTATATACTTAGATGGGTTTCTTCAAAAACCAATATTTGGCTTTGGTTTTCCTACCGGAGAAAAAGAAGGGGATAGGTTTGGTTGGATGGTAACAAGTTCTAGTCATAATATGTTAATATCGGCAGCGATTAATTCTGGAATAATTGGTTTGTCATTACTTTTGGCATTTTTAATAAAGTATTATAATTATTGTCGTAAAATGTGGCTAGTTTTAGGATACACCGAATTTAGATGGATTTTAGGTGGTTTTTTAATTATTGCTATAAATAGTTTAAGTCTTCCTGCAATTGGCTCAACTTGGATGTGGATGACTTCACCTATATATTGTCTATTTGTTTATTCAGTTTTTAATTACAAATTAAAATGGTAACGTTAATTATTTTTATTTTTATTTTTTCTGCTATTGGATATTTCTGGTCTATTGGTATCAGTTATAACAAAAGTAGGTTTTCAAAGTTTGGTTATTCATTTTTTCTTGGGCAGATTTTCTTTTTAACTATATCTTATTTCGATATTGTTTCTAAAAACTATTTCCATATAATAAATGTAATAGTCTTATTACTATTAATAATTAATTATTATTTAAGGAATAGAGATTTAAAATTATATATTAATTTTAACATAAATTTAAAGGAAACATTCGCAATTGTATTTATTGCAGGTCTTTACGGCTTTTATATTTACAAAACTAAAACACTAGACACCATAAATCATTATTTTATGGCATCTCAAATTAAATTAGGTCAGATTACACCAACTACTTACGCTTTTCCTGATATTCCAATAAAATATCATTACGGGTGGGACTTATTGATAGGTAACTATAGTAAATTAACAGGCCTCGGGTTTGAGAAAATCTCATTAATTTTAACCTTTTTATTTTTAGTCTCATCTCTTTTTGTTTTGATGGGATTTTTAAAAAAAGAGGGATATAATATTAATGCTAGAATGCTAGCTGTTTTTTTATTTTTTGTAGGAGGTGGTTTTATGTTAACAATATCAAAATTTTATGGAGATAGGCAATTTTCGGGAGGTTTATCAGTTCTGAATCAGATTGGCCAAAGTTCATGGACATTTGGTATATTTATTTTTTTAATGTTGCTTGACTTCTTAAAAAATTTAAAGTTTAATTTAAGATACTTAATAAATTTTCTCTTATTATCACCAGTTCTAATTACTATAGGTTTAACAACTGCAAGTGGCTTTGTGTTGCTTTTAATGACATTTATTATAATTTTATTAAATTTTATTGCCAACACAAAATCTATAAAACTAAATTACAAACCTTTGATATTAATAGTATTGTGTTTTTTAGTTTTTATTATTTTAAACAGTTTTATAGGTGGTGTATTGGTTAACGGTAACCTATATGATAATCCTAAATTTATTATTGCTCCCTTAAATATTCCTTTTGATATATATATTAAACGCATTATTGCTTATTTATTTTTATACTCACCATTAACCACAATTATAAGTACGATTTCAATCTTAGTTGTTTTTAAGAATTTTAAGAGTGTGTTTAGATTACCGCTTATGGATCAATTTTTATATGCTTGTGTCATAGGCCTGTATTTGTTTCCAGTTTTTTTATGGGTTGAGAATTCAGCCTATTGGGATAATTTTTGCAAGTTTAATTATTTTGGCATCTTGGCTTCTTGGATATTGTTGTTCAAGTATATCGAATCTTTCGCTAAAAAATTGAATTTACATGGTCTAAATTTCAAGTTAATTTACTTCTTAATTGTTTTGTTTTTAGGTAATGAGTTTTTTTTCAAGGTTTTTAGACTAATCAATTTTATTCCAGATAATAAATCAATTAATATTGTCGAGAAACAAAATTCCTTACTCTTAAAAGCTGTAGAAAATAATATTGCTTTACACAACAATATTTATTTATTAAATAATAACATTAAAGGAATGTATGAAGTTGACCCTTTGACGAACAAATCAAAAGTAAACTTATATCATTTTATTAATAATAACTTCACACAGTTTAAAGATTTATCGATGCAAAAAGGTCTTTCTATCGCTAACTTTTATGATTTTAATTTTTTAATTAATAGAGATTTGGAATTAAAATTATGGAAAACATTGAATGGTTTGTATTCCGGAGAATCAGATGCACTCAATTATATAAAAAACGATTTTTTAGTGTCTAGTATTTCAAAACTCCCAGTTTATGTAATAGATTGGGAGTTTCAAAATAAAATTGAAATGATTGAAAAATCAGATTATGAAGACTGGATAATATTTAAAGTGAAATAATTTCTCTAATACAATAAAAATATTATGAAAAGTAAATTTCCATTTTTAACTGTAGTAGTACCTTGTTATAATGAAGAGGAAGTTTTATCGGAAACATCTTCAGTTTTAAGATCAAAACTATCTAGTCTTATTGAAAATTCATATATAAATAAGCAGAGTAAGATTCTTTTTGTCGATGATGGCAGTTCTGATAGTACTTGGTCTTTAATTACTAAATTAAATCAATCTGACAGAATATTTGGTGGACTTCAGCTCTCAAGAAATCAAGGACATCAAAATGCTCTTTTAGCTGGGCTTTTGGAAGCTACGGAATATTCTGATTGTATAATTTCTATGGATGCAGATCTTCAAGATGATATAAATGCAATAGATGGGTTAATTCAAAAATATTTAGAAGGGTTTGAGGTTGTTTACGGAGTAAGAAATACAAGAAAGAATGATTCTTTTCTTAAAAAAAGCACGGCTTTATTTTTTTATAAACTAATGTTAATTTTAGGTGTTAACTTAAAATATAATCATGCGGATTACAGGTTATTAAGTAAAAGAGCTTTAATCGCTTTATCAGAATTTAAAGAGGTTAACTTATTTCTTAGAGGTATAGTACCACTATTAGGATTTGATAGTGCGGATGTTTTTTATGAGCGTAAAGAAAGATTCGCTGGAGAATCGAAATACCCTTTAAAAAAAATGTTAGGTTTTGCTTGGGAAGGGATAACATCCTTTAGTGTTGTTCCATTAAAAATGGTAACTGCATTTGGATTTGCAATTTCTTTACTTTCTTTACTTTCTTTATTTTATGTTCTTATTTCAAAATATTTTGGGAATGCTATTTCAGGTTGGAGTTCGATTGTTGTTTCAATCTGGTTTCTTGGCGGTGTTCAACTTGTTGCTATTGGAGTTGTAGGTGAATATATTGGAAAAATTTATAAAGAAGCAAAACAACGACCTAAGTACTTTATTAAAGATAAATTAAATTAAAAGATTAATGAATGATTAAAAATATAATTTCAATATATTTTTCTAGAGAGTTTTTAAGTTTTTTAACTGTAGGCTTATTTAATACTTTAATTGGGTATTTATCAATAATGATTTTATTAAATTTTTTTAAGATAGACTATTGGTATTCAACTTTAATAGGTAATAGTTTAGGAGCAATTGTAAGTTATTTTTTAAATAAAAAAATTACATTTAAAAGTAATAATTCCAATACAAAAAGTTTTTTTAAATTTATAATTTTAATTATGATTTGCTATTGCTTATCTTATGGATTAAGTTATTTAATTAGCTATAATTTACCAAATTATTTAGGAATTAAAACTACGATTAATATTATTGAAAATATAGCGGTTATAGTCGGAATGACCCTATATACCATTACTAATTTTTTAGGACAAAAATATTTTGTTTTTTCAAAAATATAAAAATATTGAAAATCTTATTTGTTCATAATAATTACGGTAGTAATAATAGTGGTGAAGAACATGCGTCACAAGGCTTGGCAGATTTGTTGATAAGCAATGGACATACAGTAAGTTGGTTCAGGAAAAGTTCTGATGTGATACAAGATTCTTTTACCATGAAGATTGCAGCATTCTTTCTAGGGATATACAATCCTAAAGCAGTTAAAGAGTTAAAATCTAAGATATTGGATTTTAAACCAGATGTAATTCAGGTTCAAAATGTGTATCCTTTTATTTCTCCTGGTATACTAAGGATGATTAATAGGCTAGATATTCCAGTTGTAATGCGTTGCCCAAATTATAGATTATTCTGTCCTACAGGTTTGCATTTAGACGGAAAAGATAAAGTGTGTGAAAAGTGTTTAACAGGCTTAAAAGAATTGAATACGGTATTAAAAAACTGTGAAAAGAATAGGTTTAAAAGTATTGGCTATGCGCTAAGAAATTTTATTGGAAGAACTATTTGGAAGTTGCAAGATAATATGGATGCTTATATTGTACAGTCCAACTTTCAAAAAAATAAATTTATAGAAAATGGCATTAAAAGTGATAAATTATTTGTTATTCCAGGGCTAACACCCGCTTTAAAAATAAACGGTTCAAAAGAATTTGGGAACTATGTTTCATTCATCGGTCGTGCAAGTATAGAAAAGGGTATCGTAGTATTTTTAGAGGTTGCAAAAGAACTCCCAACAATACCATTTGCTGTAGTTGGTGCGCTAGATCCTATTTTAGAGTCTTTGAAAAAGGAATCTCCACCTAATGTTCATTGGACTGGTTTTTTGAGTGGAAAGGAATATGATATGTTTTATCAGAAATCTAAAATTGTAGTGGTGCCTAGCAAATGGTATGAAGGTTTCCCGAATGTAATTACAAGAGCTATGCAACATGGTAAACCAGTAATAACATCCAATATAGGAGCCATGCAATCCATCATAGATCACGAAATAAATGGCTTATTAGTTGACCCGGGCAATTCAACTCAATTAAAAAATGCGGTTGAAAAATTATATAACAACAACGAATTGTGCAAAAAAATGGGTGCTTCTGGAAAAGCAAAAGCAACAAATAAATATAATGATACTATCATTTATAATGAGTTAATGAACACTTACAATTTTATCCTTAAATCTGTAAATAAATAATTATGTTATTTAATTCTTGGGAGTTTATTTGTCTTTTTAGTATCACTTGTGTTGTCTATTTTAATATCCCACAAAAATATAGAGCAACTCTATTATTAGTAAGCTCCTATATTTTTTACATTTCTTGGCGATGGGATTTTGCTTTAGTAATGTTAGCAGTCTCCTTAATTAACTATTATAGTGGGCTAAAAATTAACCATTCAAAGACTTTAAAAAAAAAACAGTATTATTTGTGGTTTGCGTTAGTTTCATCATTAATACCCTTACTTTATTTAAAGTATGCTAACTTTTTTATTGTTAATATAAATAATGTATCAAAGGTATTTGGGGCTAGTAGTAGTTTTTCTACTTTAGATGTAATCTTACCGGTTGGTATTTCGTTTTTTACATTTCAGGCCTTAAGTTATTCATTAGATGTTTTTTATGGTAAAACTAAAGTTGAGAAAAATGTAATTAATTTCACTGTTTTTGTTGCGTTTTTCCCACAACTCGTTGCTGGTCCTATTGAGCGATCTTCAAATCTTTTAAAACAATTTAGAGATAAGCATAGTTTTGATAGATTAAATTTTATTGATGGCTGTAAATTATTTATATGGGGTTTATTTAAAAAAGTCGTTATCGCAGATAGATTAGCTATCTATGTGAATCGTATTTATGATGATCCAGACTTGTATAACGGCCCTACGTTGGCTTTAGCTACTGTTTTCTTCGCTATTCAGATTTATTGTGATTTTAGTGGTTATTCAGATATGGCAATTGGTACGGCAAAAATCTTAGGTTTTGATTTGAAGCAAAACTTTAACCTTCCATATTTTTCAAGATCTATTGTAGACTTTTGGAAAAGGTGGCACATTTCATTATCAAGTTGGTTTTCAGATTATCTTTACAAGCCGTTGGGAGGAAATCGTGTTAATTATCATAGATGGTTATTCAATATTTTAATAGTTTTTATTGTTAGTGGTTTTTGGCATGGAGCTAGTTGGACATTTATCATCTGGGGTTTATTACATGGTATATACTATTTTTTAGAAAATTGGGGAGACGCATTTTTGAAACTCATTAATCAATCAAAAATCAAGACATATTATTTTTACAAGGTTTTTAAAACGGTATTGGTTTTCTTTTCAGTTTGTTATGCATGGGTGTTCTTTAGGGCTTCTAATATTACAGAAGCATTTACTATAAGTTATAAACTTTTTTTCGACTGGAATGGCTATTTATATTTAGGAGCTTCTTCCGTGACTTTCATATTATGCCTAATATTAATTGCTTTGTTATTTTTTGTTCAGGTGTTACAGAGTAAAGGTATTGTTTCGTTGAATTTTTCATCATCAAAAGTGCACCCTATATTACAGTTACTTTGGTATGTATCGCTCTTATTAGCAATTTCTCTGTTAGGTATTAGTTCTAATTCTTTTATATATTTTCAATTTTAATGTCAAAGAAATCATTCATATTATCGATCATTTTATTTGTTTTTTCGTTGTTCTTATTAGATCGTTTACTCAATGAGTTTTTAGAAAAAGGCTTGAATCAATACTATGGTATTGGCGAATCTAATGAAATTGCATTAATTGGGCATTCGCATTTAATGTTGGGCCTTAACAAGTTACAAATAGAAGACACATTAAAAAAAGGGGTTTCAAAATATACAAGGGAAGGCGTTAATGTTAGTGATCGATTAGTAATGATTAAACAGTTATTGAAGAAAAATACAAATCTTAAAACTGTAATATATGGAGTAGATGCTTGGACATTTACAGGGGAAGGTTTGAGTGATAACTCATATAAACTTTTTTATCCTTTTTTGGATGATCCAATAATTGATGATTATGTCTATAATAACAGTGAGCGAGTAGAATATATTTCAAAAAAATATTTAAAATCGAGTCGCTATAATGAGCAACTTATTTCTGGTGCGATGCGAGGCTATTTGAAAAATTGGACTAATCTAAAATATGGAATAGTAGATACTCTTAAGTTAATGAAAACCATAGAAAATCAAACGTATAGAAAAATAAATAACAACTCAGATAATATTAGAGTTTTAGAAGAAACACTATCATTGTTAAGGGAAAATAATATTAATGTTATTCTTTTAAATCTTCCTACAATTGATAAGCTAACCACTATACAGAAAGAGGATTTCAATAATACTTTTAGAATTTTTAAAAATTTAACAAATGACCAAGTTGAATTTGTTGATTTTCAAGAGCCTTGGTCTCACAGATATGATTTGTTTTTTGATCCAATTCATTTAAATCCTAAAGGTCAATCATTAATAACAGAGAAGTTAATAGAGTATCTAAAATTTAATGATAATGAATAAACTTCCTATAAATATTTTTGGATTCCAAATCACAACATCTCTTGATGATTTGAATATTGAAGATAATTATATTATTAATACTATTAACCCTCACAGTTATTGTTTATCCAGGTATGATAAATTATTTAATGAAGCTTTAAATTCTTCAGATATTTTATTGCCAGATGGCACAGGTATTATATTGGCGGCAAAAATATTAAACAACCAATCAATAAACAAAATTGCTGGCGCAGATATACACCAGTATTTATTACACCAAGCAAATTTAAAAAGCCAAAAAGTGTTTTATTTAGGTGCAGCTCAAAGTACACTTAAGCTTATAGAAAGTAAAGTAAAAAAAGAGTTCCCAAACATATATGTTTCTAGTTTTTCTCCTGCCTATAAGCCTCAATTTTCCAATAAAGAAACAGCTCTAATGCTAGAAAAAGTAAATGATTTTAAACCAGACATACTTTTTGTAGGTATGACAGCACCAAAACAAGAAAAGTGGGTATTTGCAAATAAAGACAATATTGATGCAAATATTATTGTATCTATAGGTGCTGTTTTTGATTTTTATGCAGGTACCATAAAAAGACCCGGCAACTTTTGGGTTTCTATAGGTTTGGAGTGGCTCCCTCGTTTTTTAAAAGAACCAAAACGTCTTGCAAGACGGAATCTAGTTTCTACTCCAAAATTTTTACTTGAAATTATATGGTACAAAATATTTGGAAGAGGCATTTTATAATTTAAACTTCTAACAAACCAACTGTAAATACTCAATTAATATTATCTTTATACCAATTAATTAACCCGTTCATGAAATCTATAAATTATATAAAATTCACTTTTTTACCTTTTTTAGCGCTTACACTTTTACAATCCTGTGTCTCAAAAAAAGAGATGTTGTATCTGCAAGATGTAGCGTCTTTCAATAACACAGAGGTTACCTACAACCACCACACTATTCAAGTAGATGATATTTTAAAAATCTCTGTAGGCGCTTTAATGCCAGAGGCCGCAATCCCTTACAATAATGTTACGGGCGGTAGTGTTGTTGCAAACAGTATTGATGTCATGAGGCTAGACGGGTATCTAGTATCTCAAAATAGTACCATCAACTTCCCGGTACTGGGCGAGTTATCTGTAAAAGATAAAACCACTCAAGAGCTAGAAAATGACATTAAAAAGTTATTGGTTGATGGCGGCTATTTAATAAACCCTAATGTAACGGTGCGTCTTTTAAACGCTAAGGTTACTATACTTGGTGAGGTAGGACGTCCCGGCACCTTTTCTTTTACAGAAAATAATATTAGCCTGCTACAGGCACTAGGTCTTGCTGGAGATCTTACCATTAATGGTAGCAGAGAAGATGTCGTGGTTTTAAGACGTGTAGACGGCCTGCAAACCACAGCTCGTATAAATCTTACCTCTGCCAATTTTTTAAGCGGGGCTTACCAAATGATAAAACCAAATGATGTAATTGTAGTAAACCCAAATAGTGCAAAACTTAAAACCGCGGGGTACGTGGGTAATATATCTGCCATATTAGGTATTACCTCTATTATATTAACCACTATACTTTTATTTACAAGATAATGATGCAAGAAAATCTTAACAACCAGAATTACCTCAAAGAAGAGGAGGCTATAGATATTAAAAAAGAGGCTGGTTACTACCTGTTTTTTTGGCCCTATTTTTTGGCCGGTGTTTTAATAGCAATGGTTTCTGCTTTTTTATATTTAAAAACCGCAGACCGTATATATACCTCCAGCGCTCAGTACAAATTAAAAAACCCCGCAGAAGACGCTGCTTCTTTTTTAACGGGGGGGATGGAGTTTTTTGGCTTTGATCAAGTAAATGTAGAAAATGATATTGCAGTACTTACCTCTCAGCACATTTTAAGCCAAGTGGTAGAGCGTCTAGATTTACGGACTAAGATATATACTGTTGGTAGGGTAAATGCGGTTTTAAAATTTAATGATGAGTATACCCGTTTTGTTTCTGTAAAAGCACCAAAAGGCTATTTATATTGGGATGTTGAAATAGCAGATGATAAAGCATCTTTTACCAGAGATACGTTGAGTTTTAGTATCAATAAAGGGGAGGTTTTTAGCTATCAAGAATCTGAGATTACATTACATGATTCTTTATATCTTCAAGATCAAACTCTTATTATACAAAGACAACCATTAAACGATGCAGTTGCAGAGCTAAGATTTAATTTAACTGCAACCGCAGCCTCCAAACAGGGTGAAATTATAGATTTAAATTTTGTAGGTGTAAACATAGCCCGTAATGAAGCTGTTTTAAATACGGTCATGCAAGTAATGCAGGATGACCAGGTTGAAGACAAACGTTTAATATCTAAGGTAAGTCTTGCTTTTATTAACGATAGGTTAGATGGCCTTACCAAAAGCATAGATACCTTATCTCAAAACACCATTGCCTTCCAAACGGCCAATGGTATTTTTGATCCAGCAGCTCAAACAGGTAATGCGCTGGCAAATATACTCAAAGGTCAAGAAGAAGCTTTTGGTATTGGCATACAGCTAGAAATTGCCAAGGCGCTGCTAGAAAAACTAGAAAGCCAAGCAAGCTATCAAATACTGCCGGCTAATATTGGTATAGAGAATGAGAGTGTGAATACCCTTGTAAACTCTTACAACACGGTAGTTACCCAGCGCAATAATTTACTTATTAGCGCAACTACAAAAAGCCCAATGGTAATGCAGCTTTCTAGCCAGCTAGATAATGCAAAAGCGGCTATTATAACAGGTGTTAATAGATATATTGAAGGGCTGCAAACATCCCTCTCTGGCTTTAAAAACATGGAAGCTAAAACTAAAGGTATTGTTGCAGGTTTGCCCAGTAAAGAAAATTCCCTAAGAGCTTATGCTAGAGATTTTAAAATTGTAGAGGAGTTGTATGTTTTTTTACTAGAGCGTAAAGAAGAGGCGTCTATAAGTTATATTTCTGCCCTGCCAAATATTAAATTATTAAGCTATGGGGTTTCTTCTAATGGCGCTATATTCCCTAAAGTAAAAATCACCTACCTGGCTGCTTTATTAATAGGTATACTTGTTCCTTTTGGTATTTTGTTTTTATTAAAAATATTAGACAGCAAAATTAATACCAGAGATGATCTAGAAAATGGTTTAAAAGGAATTACAGTCCTGGGAGAAATCCCCTTTGCAGAAAAAACCGAAGATCTCGACGATACTGGTAGAGGGCTTATTGCAGAATCTGCAAGAGTACTGCGCTCTGGCTTAAGCTTCCAGTTAAAGACAGACGCCACTAATATTATATGTGTTACCTCTACCATTAAAGGAGAGGGAAAATCTTTTGTGTCTTACAACTTAGCAAAGAGTTATAGCGCACTGGGTAAAAAAGTAATTTTGGTTGGGGCAGATTTAAGAAACCCCCAATTACATAAGTTTTTAAATCAAAAAAGAGAAAACATAGGGCTTACCACCTATTTAAGTAACGAAAATTTTAATGATATAGACTCTTTAATTACAAAGGCTACTAAATCTGGCGGTTTAGATTACTTGCTTACAGGAGCTATACCACCAAACCCATCAGAGCTTTTAATGCGTTCACGCACTAAAGAGCTTCTTGATATATTAAAGCAAAGCTATGATTTAATAATTATAGATTCTGCGCCACTGCTACTAGTGAGTGACACCACGGCTCTTTTGCCGCTTTGTGACTCTGTGGTGTATGTGACGAGGTCTCAATACTCAGAGAAAAAGACATTCTCGTTTATATTAAATATGCAACAAAGAGAAAATGTACCTCCTTTTGGTATGGTATTAAATGGCCTTAGATCTGGGGGTCTCACAGGTTCAAACTACGGGTATAAATACCGTTATAGTTACGGCTATACATACAATTATGGCTATGGCTACGGCTACGGTAGTGATGCAGATACAGAAAGCTAAATCTAGTATAAGTATAAAAAAACCACCCTATTTGGGTGGTTTTTTTTATTGTTTTTTAAGAAAACTCTGCGAGTTGAAACTCTCTAATAGCCTCCCATTGTATCCCTTGTTTTTTGGAGAGGCTTAAATTTTGCAAGGTTTTTAAATGTTGCGGGTTATGGGCATCTGTGGCTACAAAGTCATACAATCCTTCTTTTAAGAGTTTTTCTGCTTTTTGTTTTACTTCAGGCCCGTAATGGCCCATGAGCGAAAGTGCGTTTAATTGCAAGTAAAAGCCTTTGTTTTTTAACTCCTTATACTCTTTTATAGTAGGTATTGAGTGATAGCGCTCTGGATGGGCTAAAATAGGAGTAATGTTGTTTTGTAAAAGGGTAAAACCAGCTTCTGTAAGCCTTGTGGTTTCTGAGAAAAAGGTTATTTCAACCAGAATATATTCGTTATTTAACAGTAAAGCAGGCATGCTGGTTTGCAAGTTTTTCATGAAAACTTCATCTATCATGTACTCTGCCGCGTAAGATTTTATTTTTGGGCTTTCTTTCTTTGAAGTTTTTTCAGTTAAAATCTCAAAAGCATTTTTAATAGTAGTGGGGGTGTTTGGATATAGATCCTGGTATACATGGGGTGTTGGAAGTACACTTGTAATACCAAGAGCATCAAACTTCTCTAACATCTTTAAAGACATGCCAACACTTTTACTGCCATCATCTATGGCCGGCAAAAGGTGGTTATGTATATCACAAAGCCCCTCAAATAATGGCTTTTTATGTTTTGTAAAAAAATCAAACATAGAATACTAATACGTTAGTTTAAATACAAAAATACAATATATTATAACAATGGTATTTTTGCAGCTAGCTTA
>Ga0206127_1004449_pt1 | contig 12380 bp, 9 predicted proteins | sample Helgoland_Spring_6_FD_148646 | JGI IMG/M metagenome (GOLD analysis project Ga0206127, IMG submission 148646) | Pelagic subsurface seawater microbial communities from Kabeltonne, Helgoland, North Sea - Helgoland_Spring_Bloom_20160419_1 | ecosystem: Environmental > Aquatic > Marine > Epipelagic ...
CGCCAACAGAACACAGTCATAAGACGCAACCACAGACTCTGTAAGTTCAATGGATTGCAGTTCAAAGTGGTATTTGCGCATAGATGGAAAAACCGGCACGTAAGGATCAGCATAGTCAATAATGGCGCCCTTATCCGCTAATAGCTGCATCAGCTCTACGGAAGGTGATTCACGCATATCATCAATATTCTTTTTGTAGGCAATGCCCAAGACAAGAATACGACTGCCTTTAACCGGCAGAGATCGCTCATTTAATGCATCGGTTAATTTGGATATGACCCATTCAGGCATGGCCGTATTAACTTCTCCCGCAAGCTCGATAAAACGAGTATTTAACCCGTACTCTCTAGCCTTCCAGGTCAGATAAAAGGGGTCGATCGGAATACAATGCCCGCCCAATCCCGGGCCGGGATAATAGGCTGTAAAGCCAAATGGTTTAGTTGCGGCCGCACTGATCACTTCATGGATATCTATACCCATACGGTCCGCGACAATTTTCATCTCATTTACCAAACCAATATTTACCGCCCGGTGAATATTCTCTAACAGCTTGGTTAATTCGGCGACCTTAGTCGAACTGACCATCACCACACGGTCAATAGCCGTCGCATAGAGAGCCTCGCCCACGTCTCTACAACTTGCCGTATGACCACCACAAATCTTGGGTATCGTTTTGGTTTCAAAGCTCTGATTACCGGGATCTTCGCGCTCTGGTGAGTAAACCAAAAAGATGTCGTCGCCAACAGTGAAGCCCTTTGACTCGAGCCTCGGCAACAGCTCTTCCTCAGTGGTTCCTGGATAGGTAGTACTCTCAAGGGAGACAATTTGTCCCGCTCGAATATAGGGCAACATCAGCTCGACAGTAGAGGTAACAAAGCTGAGGTCCGGTTCGCGACTCTTGTTTAGCGGTGTGGGGACGCAAATAATTAACGCATCAGCCTGGCTAACGTTAGCGAAGTCTGTAGTAACCGAGAGCCCTGAAGTAATCGCTGATGCTATTTTCAGGTCGTCTATATGCTTAAAATAAGACTTTCCGCTTTCAATAGCGGTGATTTTTTCTTTATCTATATCAAAGCCAATAACCGAAAACCCAGCATCAACAAACCTTACCGCCAATGGAAGGCCGACATAACCCAGACCAAAAATCCCAATTACCGCAGATTTATTAGTAAATTTTTCTAGCAAGTTCCCTTTGATACTATCCATTGCGTCTTCCGTGTTAACTACCCTTTATAAGGAATCTCGTAGCCTTTTTTATGTGGCTCCCAAAACCCCGCGCGCTCTTCATTGAGCTTTGCAGTGGCCTTCTTTTTGCCATTTAAGAGGCACTGCCACTGATATCGATTCATCAGTCGAATCATTTCAGGATCCTTGAGGCGACCGACTCCTGTCAAAGCACTTTTGATATACCCCCAGAGCATAGCCAAGGCACCTGAGATATAGGGCTTTTTATTTAACCTATACAGCGTGGAAGCCAATATATAGACCAACCCAGTACCCATATAATACTGGCCAAAACCATGACGTATTCGACCCGTTAAAATACCCGCCTGACTTGATCCCATTGGCCTGAGGTGAATAAAACGTATATTTTCTTCGTCCCAGCTAAGCGATATCCAGCCAAGCAATCGGCATCTATGACTGTCAATGCCATCCCACATAACCTGTCGCACAAAACCGCCAATTTGCTTAAAGCATGCCACCCGATAAAACTTAGCCGCACCAATTGATGATTCATCACTGCATTCTTCAGGGCATAACCTATCAGAATCTTTAGCCCTGAAGTAAGTCTTGCCGCTACAGGTTCCAAGACGAGGTTCGTTACCCATCCGCTCAATCATCCTTTCGAAATAACGCGGAGGCATAATCAGGTCTAAATCCAGTTTGCAGATATATTGATAGTCATCCAGATCAATCACATCCAAACCCGCATAAAAAGCCTCAATAACCCCTGGGCCAACACTGCGATGACCACGGTTAGTGCGCGTGACAATTTGGATAAAGTCATAAATCTCAGAATATTGATGAAGAATATCTGGCGTGGCGTCAGTAGAGCCATCGTCGACGATAATCCATTTGGCAGGACGGAGCGACTGGCTAACGACGCTTTCTAGCGTCCTCACCATAAACTCAGCCTCGTTCCGGCAAGGCGAAATCAGTAAATAAGAATCGTCCATATATTCTCTAAGAGTAGCTATCGAAATCCTTTATCGGGCTAAAACCATCAAACTAAAAGCAAGCTTACTTAACACTAACTACCAAGGGAACATCAAAGAAGGTTTGAGACGGACTTTTACTTTATTTCGCCAACTGGTTCACATAATGCGTTACATCTATGAATATAGCCTATTTTCATCTCGACAGATGACTCAGGTCGCTACCACTCTCACCTAAAAAAGAATTCTCATTGAAATTCTGGCAGCTTACTTCAAAACCAAACCAATCACTCAACAGCTTAAGATCTTGATCGATAACTTGCGTGACCTTTGCCAACTGAGATTGAGACAAACAGGGCCGCTGCACCATTGTCAAACGCCCCTTAATACGATCTCGTATTTTACGCGGTACACAGACTCGCCTTAGCCACATCATGGCCTTTGAATTAATAATGAATTCAGAACCATAAAACCGCCTAATACGATTTTGTGACACGTTATCTTGCCCGTTTTCCCAGTCCCAATGGAGCGTTGCCGGGTTTGCAACTCCAATAAACCTGCCAATGACCTCCAGAGAGCGCTGAGGTGATGACTTCAAGTCAACAAAGAACACAGGCAATATAGCTTTTACGCCAAAGGCATCAATAAAGGGGGTTATCTGTTTACCATAGCAACTGTAGTCAATCAGCTCTGGATAACGGTCAACCGCCTTATCGATGTCGCAGGTAATCACTCCCTCCGACCATTGGTGCATGTAGTGAGAAATAAGCCGGTCTACTGGATGACGCATCACATAGATCAGCTTGGGATTAGGAATAGCCTCCTTTAACCGTTCAATAGTATGGGGGTAATTGGGAAGTTTGGTGTAGTGAGTACTAGACTCTCCGCAAATAGCTCCATTCAGCGCCCCACTAAAAAGACATCTGTACCAATCCAAACCCTTTCGATAAATAGGATCATCACTAAAGAAATTGGGCTCCTTGGGCGTCGACATGAAAATTCCGGGCTGTAGACTTAGCTGCTTGTGCAACGTACTGGTAGCACTCTTCATTGCGCCAATAATAATAAAATTAGGTAACCGACCAGGTTTACTCATAGATAATTGTCCGGATGAATATATGGGGCTACTGGATTAACAAAATTCGTCCAGATATCTCGCCACTGCTTTTCACAAATATTGGACTTATAGCCCCTACTGGCTAGGTTTCGGGCCATTGCTACCAGCCAGCCTAGATGCCAAAACATGTTAGCTGCAAACAAACCACAGCGCCCAAAGTGCTTAAAGTAATATCGCGTACGCGACTCATAAAAATAGCGCGGCAAACGTTTCTTCTTCGCGGTCTGGCTTTTCACCGGAGAACTCCCACCGCGCAAATGCACTACATGGGCGGCTGGGTTATGAATAATATTCCAGCCCGCGTCATGTGCACGCTTGCAAAAATCCACATCTTCAAAGTACATAAAGAACTCTTGATCTAGAAGACCGATATCCTCAAAGACCCTTCGACGAATAAGCACACAGGCGAAACTGGTCCACTCAGGATAAGTCACCCTGTCTGAGACAGCTAAAGGAACTTCATAGCGCTTAAACAGCTTAGTAATTGGCCCACTTGCAGCTGAGCGAATCAATTCGTTAAGCGGCCGATGAAACCTAAAACAGCTCTCCTGCGGAGTTTCATCTGGCCACTCCAGACGAGGGCTGGCCATGCCGATTTTAGGGTTATCGTCTAAAGTCTTAACTAACAGCTCAATCGCACCGGGCCGAACTAGAGTGTCACTGTTAAGCAAAAGCACATATTCACTTGATGATATTTTTATGCCAATATTATTGCCGGCGGAGAAACCTGAATTGATGGGGTTTTCATACAAGGAAACTGACACCTCCAACTCCATATCTTTTATATGAGACATAATCTGCCTCACAGAGTCATCCATAGAATTATTATCAATGATGTGAGTGTCCATACACTTCAGGGCGCCAGCCAACTCCAAAGACTTGATGCAATCAATAGTCAAAGCTGGAGTTTTAAAATTCACAATAGTAGTCGCTGTTCTTAAATCCACACTTAGGCACCCTGCCATTATTTAAAAATTGTTGATAACACCTTTAAACCAAGTCTTTGACGTGCTCAATAAAGCTTCTCTGTCGAACAAACTCATGCCCTACCTCATACGCGTTTCCAGTTATCCGCAGTCTCTCCTTTGGATTATTAAGGTAATGAAGCACCTTTTCATCAAAATCAGAAAAGTCCCATGCAATCGGGATATAAGTTTCATAAGGGATGAATATGTCTGGATATACCTTTAAATGGCTCATATCCGGCTTAATCAAGAGACTCCCAAGGGCCATAGCTTCGTAGTCGCGCCAACATATTTCACCATACCCAAATGGACTAAAGGTAATCTTGGACTGACCGAGCTCTTCCAAATACTTTATTTTGGGTATGGATCCAGAGGACACAACATAATTAGCTGACAATGCTACAGCCTTACTCAAAGCTGCAGAGCGCATTGCTGTATACCAACCACTCCCACAAGTCGAAAAGCGTGCATTTAAGTCGATGGGGCGCTCATTTTCTGGGAAATTCGCCCAAGAGAAGAGGCTATGCAAATAGGGCGCAGAGATAAATCCAACACCTGCTACTAATTTATCATCAACCGATCGCGGCACTGTATATTGTTGCTGCCTATGCTCACATTTATAAAGCCGCCCGTAGTAATCCATTAGATTGGTATCACCAAAATAGGACGTTCGATATTTATCAGAGTCGGTAAAAACTGTTTTTTTAACATATCTATCTATAAACGGATCAATTGTTGAGAATAACCGGAGATCCGATGTTGCAAACCAGTCAAGAAATATTATCTTCGCCACCGAGCCGATGCTTTTAATTTGGTCAAACATATCCATTAGATCATTAGGCTCAATATGGAAGTGAGCCTGCACAGCTATCAACTTCAAATTCGATGGATCAGAGACTCTAATACGAGGCAGCACAGAAATGGGTAGCGCCTTAAAGGTTAGCCCAAATGACCTTAGTAGCTCTTTGCGATGAAGGTGAAAGAGGTAGAGCTGCGATTCGGCAATCGCATTAGGGTAGTATAAAAATAGCATTGTGGGCGAGTCGCCGATAACCTGCGATTCACTACGATACTTCAGCGTCCTTGCAAGCTTCCAGCTCTTATCTTGCAGCTGAGACAGCCATGCGCGCACTTTAACCTTACAAAACAATAGGTCTATCCGCCCTCTATCCATAAGGTAATAATCTTCCTGCACTGCACGCATTCATTAATCATCACAAGCCGCCAATAAAGGTACTAGGGGACATATCGATGACTACCATGCGTTACAGTATAGACTCAGTATTCAGATTATTTATGGAGGTTTTAGTAACTTAATGAATTAAGCCACTTCGGGTTAACTTAAAGGGGAGAAAGCTCAAATTACTGAGTGCAACGAAGGCCACCATAACCATCTCGAATATAGTCAGATATTGCGGAAGCTGTTAAATCCCTACTCCAATCGTCCTTTGATTGGCTAACTACCAGCTCGACAAAGGTGTCTATCGAGCCAGAGGCCCCAATCAAGGAAAGATATGTCTCAAAGCTTCTTCGAGGCTCAGAAAAACTGTCCTGCTTCACAAGGGAGTTTATATCACCCGTTTCCTCCTTCCATGATTCAAACTCTCTATCACTCTCACTCTCTCTAAACCACACATCTGCATCGGCCCCGGAAAAATAACTATTACTTTCAAAGACTACGCTAGAGATATCTTGTGCAACTAAAACTCTCATCTTACTACCTGCTAATTGGATATTATTCCCATCAACTGTAATATTACTTTTTACCTGCGCATCAATTGTGATCGCTCCCGAATTAACACCAGAGCTACCTTTAAGTAAACCATGAATTGTATTATCTGAAATAGTCACGTCAGAGCTGTGTCCAGAAAGGTTAATTCCCTCAAGATTCGTCACAAGTGCATTATCATTGTTTAATAAATAGTTTCCACATATGGAGCCGCCCTTCCAATCACTAGCCTCTATATACCAGCCCAAAGTTCTATTTGTTGGCTGGTCTCTGCCAATTGCGAGTAATACATTGTCAATCAAATCCACATTTTCCCATCGAGGCCCGGTATCATAGTCAGTGTTTCCTCCGGCGCTAATACCTATTTCTCCTCCAACATAAAGATTATCCTGCACTAACAAATCATGAGATTCAACAGAGTCAATAGTGCCATCTTTGGCTGAATTAGCGGCCCACTTGTTTTGCATGCTCGATGAGCGTAAAAATATATTGCGGATAAATTTAGTATGAAAGGCTTCAGAAAAATAGGTGTTATGGTTAAACATAGTTGCCTGCCCTTCATCCTCCTCATTGCCGCTACCTAACTGTTTTTTGTACCAGCCATTATGATCAAATATATTCTCTTCTAATAGAACAGAGGCATGAGAAGCATACATTCCCTGAGAGTGAGCCCTTTCACTATAAGAGTTACGAACAATATTACGTCGCACAACTATATCGTGGAACTCACCACCTCCATGAACAGTAATCCCCTTACTGAAGTAATCAAACTCATTCCCCTCAACCAGAATTGATCCCATCACAGTGCCCTTAGGGCTATACATACGTAAACCCAGAACTTGCGTAACCGATCCCCAGCCTGCGAAATCTACAGAATGAGGGTTTCGTTTGAATGCTTTTAGAGACAAATCGGTAATCGCCACATAGTTGATATCTGGCCAAATTCGCAATAGCTCAGATTCATTACTTTTTAAGGTCGGTCGCTCATTACTCGTACCATATGCCGTAATCACCGACCGCTCAGTAATAGAGCGTCCACCCTTAAGCTCAACTCGACTAGATAATTCCCACGTATCTCCTCGAAGTAGAAGCATCCAATCTGGATATCCCTCACGCATGCTCGCCAGTGCCGCGTGGACTGTCTTAAACGGCTTAATTCCCCCAGGGACGTAAATATCTGACACATCATCCGGAGAATAGTATTCAGCCGTACTGTCGTCACCCAATGATGAACTTACATAGATTAATCTGGAATCCTGGGAAGGTGTAATGATCGACCAGCCGCTGCTATCCCAACCACTAGTCTCCCGCGGGTATAAATTAAATTCACCGGCCTTGACATCATATTCGTCAGAGGAGACGCCGCTAGAGGAAGAGCTAGCGGTGCTCACCACAGGCTCTTGGGCTACCGGCCCCTGAGCTGATGTTTGGGGCAGATCTGGCTCCTCACTATTTGCTGTAGGAGTTGCCGTTGTAGATAGATCAATCTCTACGGAGTCGTTAGGCTCAGGACTTGTCTTACAAGCTGTTAAAGTTACAAAGATGACAAGGAAGAAGAATTTATTGAAATAGCTCATGAATAGGCGCTCTCGTCACTCAAAAATATGAAGGAACGATATTAATACCTCCAATCCCTACTGTGGTGGAATATCTCTAAAGGCGTGACCTAAGTCGACAATGTCATAGTGGATTCGGACATGGCGCACACAAAACCTCCCTCCCCTCGTCCCCGCATACCATAGCTCCAGTATAAAACTTTAGATCTCTTTGGCTTGATATCATCTTTTGGACTATATTTAGAGTCAAAACAAAGGATATAACCATGTCTGAAACCGTGACACGCCGGACTATACTCACGGCATTTTGCCTAGCCTCACTGCCTATTCAAGGCGCAACCAAAGAGATTAAGTTGCCAAATAGAAATACCGAATTCCTAGATAACGTCCTGCCTATCGATAACGAATTTATTGCAGTAGATGGCTGGGTAATACCAGCGTCGAATCTAGTAAAGAGAGTCAAATAGAATGCTATATGATTTCAACCTTCTGACCAATATAGATAAGAAATATGATATTTGCATCGTCGGTAGCGGACCTGCAGGCATTACGTTAGCCCTCAATCTTGCTAACAGCGGGAAAACCGTGCTTTTACTCGAAGGAGGCGGCCTAGAATACTCAAGTGACTCCCAGTCATTGTATGAGTGTGAATCAACAGGGCACGAGGCATGGCCAAAGCATACAAGATTAAGGTACTTTGGAGGCACTTCAAATCATTGGTCGGGAAGATGCCGCCCATTTGAGGCCTCTGATTTTAGTCAGCGCCAGCTTAATTCGTTACCAGGGTGGCCAATTAGCTATAGCGAGATAGCGCCTTTTCTTCCGGGGGCCATGGAGATATTAGATCTAGATGTCAGTAGAGGCTTTCAGGCTATCAATGGAGACTTGCCTGGCAACCATTTCGACCCCGATGCTTTCGCCAAAAGCCCACCGACAAGATTCAAATCAAAATATATCGACCAAATCACTGAATCCAAAAATATCGACTGTTTTTATAATGCTACAGCTTTGGACATACGCCTAGATAATACACATCAAATCGTTAACCACATCGAAATAGCCAATCAAAGGAGTCAAACGATTTCTGCTAAAGCTGGAACCTTTATCCTTTGTTTAGGTGGTATTGAAACCCCGCGATTTTTGCTTAATTGCAACAAGCAAATTTCAGCCGGTATCGGGAACACTTCAAATATGGTTGGGCGGTGCTTTATGGAACATCTAAATGTACCTATGGGATCATTCCTATACGAAGACCCTAAAGAATTCAGTAAATTACAGTTTTTTACTAATGATCGTTTTTGCGAGTCCTCGAATATAGGAAAATCTAATGTAACAATGAGTATAGTAAACTCGGTTAAATCCTATGGACGTACAAAGGCTATCAAAACCTTTTTCAAGAGCCTCGCATGTCAGATGCAAATTGAGGATAAGGTTCAGTTCATAAGTGACTTCAACTGCCCCGGAATGGGAACAATCGGCACACTAATTGAACAGGCACCCAACCTCAAAAGCAGGATAACCCTTAGCGAGAAGAAGGATATCTACGGCCTGAAAAAAGCTAACCTAGACTGGCAAATTAGTGAATATGACCGCAGAACAATACGCCAAATTGGGCTTTCAATGGCCAAAGATTTTTCAAAATCCGGCCTAGGGAAAATAAGACTCGCAGATTTTATGCTTGATACTAATCTTGATATAAAATATGGGCACCACGCTCATCACATGGGAACCACTAGAATGGCAGAGGACGCTAATTATGGTGTAGTTGACCGAAACTTAAAGGTTCACGACCTAGGAAATCTCTATATTGCCGGAAGTAGTGTATTTTCTACCGGAGGCGCATGTAATCCAACAATGCCAATTATCCAATTATGCTTGCGTCTAACCGACCATCTAACTAGGTTATAAACTACTAGTTTCACCAAAATTCACACCGCCGGACCACCAAAATACAATACCAATGACAACTGCGGCAAAAAGCACCGCTATTCCATCTATTTTTGGTAACCATATATTATGACGAAGTAGGAAAAACACCAGAACTGGATAAGACATAAACTTCGAGATTGCGACCCCACCAATAAGCCCTGCAACTCCATATTGGGAGCCCCCTACAAGCATACAAGTGACCATCAGGACGCCTGATGTCAACTGAAACACCATATAGCCAAATGAATCACCAAAAGACAATAATGCGTTCGCTGAGGTTGCCGTTATTGCCGCCGCAATAGTACCTACAGCCAGCACTTGTAACATCCAGCCCGCAGACTGGTACCTTGCATCGTAAAGAGTTTCAATCAAAAGCCCTCCCCCAAAGACTAGACCCAGGATTATCGGTAACGAAAGAGCCAGAAGCCTAACTCGGATACGAGCCATTTTTGCTTTTACGGATGACCTATCTTCACGAAATGATATTGCATACAAGGGCGTCATGACTTGTTGATTGATTTTCTGAAGAAGCTCGTAAGCCAATCGAGACCATATCGCGGCTATTGCAAAAATGCCCAAATCAGCCTTACTTAAGAAAAGACCTAATACCAATATATCTCCCTTATTAATTACCAGGGTTACAAATGAACTAATAAAGATCCACTTACCAAAGCCTAAAATACCACTGACAGATTTACTGTCCATGGTTAATCTAAGTTTGTGTTTGTAAGGTAAGCGGTAAGAAAGAATACAGGTCACAAGTGCCCCTAACACACTACCAATAGCTATCGCCCAGATTGAGCGAAAATACCATACTGCAGTAATTGTCATTACAGTCGTTATCAATTGGCTAGTTATCTCCCAGACCAAAAGTTTGTCTAATTCAATATGCCTCTTGAGAACCAACGCTGCAGGTGACGTTAAGCCCTGAAATACCACTGTGAAACCTACCAAGGGGATCAACATAACTAGGTCCATCGAGTCATATGCAGTCGCCATTGGGTAGGCCACAAGGAGACTGATAAACCATATTAAGAAGCCTCGCATGATCTGAAGGGTCCATGCCGTATTTAAAAATTCAGCTTCATCCCCTCTCTCATCTCTAATCACCGAAGTCGAAATACCTATATCCGACATCATTTTTAAGCCCTGTAAAATAACTTGAATAAGCGCCATCAGCCCAAATATTTCAGGGAATAGAAGACGCGTTAATATCAAATTACTGGCTAGCCGAATAGCCTGGCTACTTCCAAACCCCACAACAGACCAAAAAGACCCCATGATCGCCCTGGACTTTTTATGACTCAATAAGCCAGAATTGAAAAGCTTCAAGAATAGACCTCTGTAATAGAACCTAATCGGAATTTTTATAATGAATTATTCGAAGATTATGTTGGCTTCATGACCGATATTTCTTGATCACCTGACGAGTTTTTATGCATAGCTCTCGCACTCAAAGCACCAACTATGAGCCAAAAGTAAGGGCTCTCTGAGTGATTTGGAATCTGATCTAGCATAAGTAAAGCAACTAGTAGAGAATGCCCTACCAACAGCCACTTATGATGATCCGAAACTTCCGACAAGCAAACTCGACTGGCCTTCATAACTGCCGATAACATCAGCCCAAATATAGCGACAAACCCAACCAAACCGTATGTTCCAGTCACGCCAATCCAGTACCCATCAACTACAGAATCCTCTAGCCTATTTCTACCCCAAGTCCCCCAGCCAAAGGTTATTTTTTCCATTGCACGCTCTAATAATGCACTTTCTTGGTCAAATCGATATTGTAAAGAGGCCGCTCTTGTTGGATCAATGGACCCAATACCTTCAATTAAATACTGATGAGGGAAAATATCAAAAATACATAATAACGGGTAGGTAACTGCAATACCTGCTGTAAAAATAGCTAAATATCGTCCTTTCGAATTACTAAATAATAGTAGAGAAACGGCAAGTAATAAACCCAAAATTATTGCACCAAAACCTTTAGATAGAACAAGTACTGAGGCTATAAAAAGCAATACCGAAGTATTTGAAAATCGTGTCATCTTAATTTTTAGCTTAGATAAAGTCACAGCCATTGCGAAAAACGTCATTACGAAAATTGAGACTTTTAGACCATGCCCCAAAAAGACGACCGGCCTGAAGCCCCCGTATCGAACCTGCTGGGCCCAGCTATGAGGAAAGAAACCATAGGCCCAAGTATGTAGCTGGGGACTCATCCTAATTTCAAAAATAATCAATAGCGAATACCAGAGTCCAGCAATCACCAGTAATCTCATTAGTTTAATTTGGTCTTCATGAGTTTTAACTATTTGTATGCCTAAAATAAAAGGGAGTAGCAATAACCACTGGGATACCACTGTCGATAATGTGTCGTGAAAACTTAGGCCAGAGATGTATCTGTTGGGCTCTACAACGGGCTCACTATTGGTCAAAACGGTGACTATCGAGCCCAAGAAGAGGACGATAATCAGTTTACGCTCAATACCCGGCGATGGTAAGAGAGTGATCTTTTTCTTAGCTATATACCTGCATCCAAAAAATGCGAGGATGGCCGGAATGGTATTTTTGTCGAGTGCTGGGATTAATGGAAAATCAAATTCCACGCCCACTGGTAATAAGAGATACCCACCAACGATAGTCCAAAAAGTAGCCGTGATTACAGGGTACTTGTGATATAGCACAACCGACACGATCGGCCATATCAAAAGGGCTGCATAGGCGAAATCATTAGGCATGTTGAGCTGGACTCTCCAGCTCCGGCAACATCCCACTAATATTAATGCCCTTAACCTCCTGCAACCAGCGAGCAACATCCTGAACCTCTTTCGATTGCAACGCCGTAGGCCTGATCACCGCGGAAAGGTTACGGTCTTTAATCACATCAATAATTAGCTGGGCATTGATACTCCTGCGCTCATC
>Ga0206127_1004450_pt1 | contig 12379 bp, 9 predicted proteins | sample Helgoland_Spring_6_FD_148646 | JGI IMG/M metagenome (GOLD analysis project Ga0206127, IMG submission 148646) | Pelagic subsurface seawater microbial communities from Kabeltonne, Helgoland, North Sea - Helgoland_Spring_Bloom_20160419_1 | ecosystem: Environmental > Aquatic > Marine > Epipelagic ...
ACCTGTTTTACAAATGACAAACTTAAATACACACGGTGGTGGTGGAATAGAAAGCTTAATATAATGGCAGTAGCAGCATTAGCAGCAGGACTAGGAGCGAGCCTTTTAAAAAAAGGCCCAAAGATCCCTAAATACAAAAAAGTAGATCAAACAGCAGAACAAACTGCTGCAATAGAAGGCAACTTAGCTAACTTTGCACAAGCCAGAGAGCTTGCAGCTAAGACAAGTGCAGCTGACCAAGAAACACTTGAGGCAAATCTTGAATCAGCAATGCCCGGTTATAGAAATTTAATATCTGGGGCAGGTGGTGCAATTGGAAATATGATTGCAGGAAGGCTTCCTATGGCAGACCAAGGCTTAACAATACGTCGAGCCGCAGAAAGCGGTATGGGTATGGGGCTTGCCGGAAGTGCTGCCGGAAGAAATGTTGTGGCTCGTGATTTAGGGTTAACCCAGTACGGAGTAGCTCAAGCTGGATTAGGAGCGTTGAATCCTTTTCTATCAACAGTACGAAGCACGTCTGTCGCTAGTCCTATGGCTGTTGGTTCATCTTATCTAAGTCCAGAAAACAGAGTTGGAAGAGCAATTCAAGAAAACCAATTCGCTTATCAAGCAGCTGTCGGCAAAGCAAAGTCTGACGCAGCTAATAATCCTTTCAATAGAGCAATGAATTTTGTATCTGGAGCAGCTGGAATGTATACGGGTAATTACGGAATGGGTCAGGGGCTAGCTGCTGGTATGGGTGGCGGTGGCGGAGGAGGTTTTATGTCCGGTATTAGGTCTGGACTTGGAAGAATTTTTGGAGGAAGCAGTAGCTTGCCAACAAACCCGACACCAATAGGAGTTGGATTTAACCCGTCAACAGGAGCTTCATCCAGTTTTCCAGCTGGATATGGACGTTAATTAAAATGGCTGAACCAGTAGATTATTTTATGCAGGGCGTAGGGCTGGGACAACGATCTCGGTCTATTCGCAATCAAGAAGAACAATTCCGCACTAACTTAGCTGAACGATCTAGGCAATTTGATTTAAGCAACGACATTGCTCAATCAAACCTACAACTAAGACAAAAAGAATTTAGTCTTCAACAGGAAAATGCTGTTATTGATAACAGATATAAAACTGCTAATTCTATAAGATTAGAAGCTGCTAATCAGACAAACAAAAAACTAGCTGACGAAGCTGTTCAGTTTGCTCCTAATTTATCAGCTTATAATGATGAATTAAACTTATGGAACGCAGCTGAACAGCCAATCCCAAAAATTCCTTCTGGATTGCCACTGGCTCAAAGAAAAGAAGCTGAAGCAATGAGGGATAACACAATAGAAGCTTCAAAATCAGATGAATACGTTAAAATCCAAAAAGATTGGATTGCTTCTAAAAAACAAATTTGGATAGACGATTATAAATGGGCGCAACAAAATTTTCCAAATTTAATTACAGAAAACGAATTTGGGGAACCTTATTACGATCCTAAAGAAGTGCAAAATGCTAGGAAATTGTCGGCTAAAATGAGAGCAATACAGTTCGGGAGAACAGGACTTCCAATGTCAGGCCAAAGCGTTCAAGTTGAACTTCCTGACGGTACAAAAAGAACAACAACTTACGCCCCTCGTAAGCCAGTAGCATCTGCTAGAGAAGAATTTTTAATGAAAAATTATAGCGACTTTGTAGATGAAGATAACAACTTTAATCGAGAGGCTTTTGAAGCCGCTTTTAAAGCCTTCACCCCTTTAAAAAAAAATGAAGGTTTGATTGGCGATGAAATAATTAAGTTAGACGAGCTTGAAGAGCCTATTAACAAGCCCAGAAACCCAAGAGAAGCCGGAGATCCGACAGCAACAGAAATAAATCGACCATAATTTATATGCCATCTCCTACTTTAGAAAAAATTCGGAAACAATTTCCTGACTTAGATAATATTTCCGATAACGAATTAACAGTTCGTATTGGTAATAAATATCCAAAGTTACTTGAAAAAGATAACCAACTTGCTAGCGAGTTTACCGACTTAACAGAGTTTACTGTTGGTGGTGCTGCCTCTCAGGTTTACCAGAAAACAACTAAGGTGCGCCAATGTTGCTTGGCAAGATTGGTTGGGGTGTTGCTGAAGGTTTTACTGCTCCAATATTAGGTGATTATTCAGCCGCTGATTTAGGTGTTTTTGGTTTGGTTAAAACAGCATCTAAATTTTTTGGAAACGAAGTTGATATTACTGGTGCAATTAATCGTTACTCTAAAAGTTTAAGTGATGAAGCGGATAATCAATTACGAAAAATCAATGAAGGCGGTTTAGTTACTTCTTACGGGGGAATCGTTTCTTCTGGATTTGGCCTTTTGGGAGCTGCTACTGAAACTTATTATGAAGGCACTGAAGCAGAAATGCCTACAGAGTGGGAAAGGCGACTTGGAAATGTCGCACAAACAACTGCAACTTTAGTTCCTACAATTGCAGCTGCACCGGGGGGAACTCCAGCTGTTCTTGCCGCAGCTGGTTTAACAACTTTTGGTTCTACTTTTCAAGAATCAAGAAGAGCTTGGGAAGATGCTGGCGACCCTGATGCAAACAGAAAAGCATTTGCAACTGCAACTGTAGACGGATTAAAAACAGCTGCAATTACTTACACTGGAATGAAGTTTGCCCAAAAACTTGGGTTAAGTGATGTTGATAAATTAGCAGGACTAAAAGGTGACAAAGTTTTTGCATCTGGAATGGGCAACTTTCTTAAAAGAGTTGGCTTAGGTGCGCCTATTGAAGGTGTTGAAGAAGGAATTGATGAAGCATTGTCGTCTGCTATTGCTACTGTAACATACAATCCTAATGCTGATATAAAAGAAGCTTTTGCTGAAGCTTTTTTTGCTGGTGCTTTAATAGGTGGAGCAACCGGATCAATAGAGGGTTACTCTCAGTATAGTGCTGCAAAAAAAGAAGCAAGAGAACTTGCCGATAAAGGGCTTCCTAAAACTGCTGACAAAATACTTCTTAATGCTCAAAGGAAATGGGAGAGCAGGAATAAACCTGACGATGAAATAATTCCTTTGCCTGACGATCCAAGCCAAGCACCAGATGAAGTTGTTGGAGTTGATTCAGAAGGAAGACCTACTAGGGAAGTTAAACCTACAGTCACAACGACAGACGATCTTGATGCGGAAAATGTTCCTGAAATAAAAATTTCTAGCAATGTTGACGCTCAAATAGAAGCAGCTGAAGCGGAAGCAAATCGTATTGCTGAAACTGGTGAAGCTGAAGTTACAACTGAAGCTCCAACCGAACCGGAAGCCCCAGCTGAATCAACCAGAGAAGAAATAGAAGACGAATGGAAAAAAAGCGCAAGAAAATCTGGGTTAAAACACTTGGGTGACGAAGTTATAGACAAAAGAGCTAAAGAATATGCTGATGGTGTTCTTGCAGAAAGAGCCAAAGCCGCAACTCCAGACCCGACCCCAGCTGAAACTCCAGTTGAGACCCCAGCTGCAACTACTCCAGCTGCCGGAACACAACAAGACCTTATAGGTGAAGCTACTCAAGATGAAGTAGATGAACTTATAGATCACGAATTTTATACCGAACTAGGCTTAACTCCTGTTACTCCTTTGGCTGATCCAGATTCGATAAAGTCTAGGATGACAAAAGAGCAGCAAGAGTATTTCGAGGAAGAACTGGAAGAGCAAAAACAATCACTTGGCTCAAAATATGAAAGTCAATCCGCTAAAGATAATTGGAATAATTCTGGAGTTTTTGAAAGACGAAAAGACCTAAGCCGAAGAGGCACTCCACAACCTGAAGCTACTACTGCCCCTCAAGAAGCTGTGGCTCAACCTACTCAAGAGGAAGTTGCAGACCAGCAAGAAGGAACAATTACGGAAGAGCAAAGCGAATCTTTAGCTGCAAAACTTACCAAGCTTGCTCAAGCAAACAACCGAATGAAAAGTAAAGGTAAGTTTTTGTGGGACGAGCGCAGGGGCGGAAAAGGAAACAAAGGAGCATCCAAAACAAACAAGCCTAAAAATCCAGATAAGCTGGAAGAATTTGAAAACGAACTTGCAAGTATTGCTAATGAAACAGGGGTTACTGTTGAAAGTCTTCGTGAAAAAATAAAGGATTTAGTTTTCCAGAGAGCTTTAGAAACTAAAACAACAGGAAAAGGGAAACAGCTTAACAAAGACAGAACCAAAGCGGAGATCGAATTTCTTAAATTGCCAGAAGGCGAAACAGATGTGCTTGACGACTTTATCGACACTGTTGGTGGAAAAATTGATGTTCCAGTTGGCAAAGATAAAAAGGTTATCGTTAAGGGTGACAGTAAACAAAAACTGCCAGCTGATTATGACGGGATTGATAACTTTGCCACTGCTGTAAACGATCTGTCCAGAACACAGCCTTCCGTAGCTGGTGATTTAATTAATCGCGTACCCGCTTCAGAAGTAAAAAGTCCAATTGATGATTATGCTAAAACTATTGGGGTTGAAACAAGTCAGTTCTGGGACTTAATGGCTGACGCTATTAATAGGCGTATTGAGTTAAATAGAATTAAGCAAGAGCAAAAAGCTAAAAAACCTCTTCAAGAAGTTTTAACTAAAAAGGATAAAAGCAAAAAGGAAACTCAATTATCTGAAATAAATGAAAAAGATACGTTTGTTGTTGACGGTGTAACCTACACTGTTGAAGGCAGGTTTGATGAGGACACTTCCACTACTCTGGTTGTTGCTCCTTATGGTAGCAGAGAATACACCAGTATAAAATTAACTGAAGAAGACCTTCTTTATCTTGAAGACTTTCAGCCTACTGAAACAAGTTCTCAGGAGTTTGGTGATACTGTAGTTTCAACAAGTGAAAACAATTCCCCTTCCGATGTTCCTTATGCGTCTGTTCCAAATGAAATTGTTAACGGAGTTCGTATTGCTAAACCTGCCAATAAAGCTCAAGAAAATGTTTTAACCAGAGTAGCTGCTTTAATCCCTAAAATACAAAGAAAACTTGGTGGAGCAAAACTTCGCAATATATTTGTTAGCACTGACAATAATCAACCAGCTTTTTCTGGTGCTAGAGGTGGAGACTTTGGTTCGGTTTACCTTAACCCAGAAGTAATTATTGAACTAGAACGTCAAGGCAAAGGTGATCTTGAACGTATTCTTATTGAAGAAATTATTCACAATTATAACGGGTTAGCTCTTTATAGAGAATGGGATGCAACTGGAAGGGTTGATTCTTTTCAAACTTTTTATGAGAGGAAGATGACTGAAGTGTTCTTAGAAATGTCTAAGGGCGAAATTGCAGAAACATCTTTTTGGTACGGAAACCAAATAGACGGAGATGCTGTAGCAATAGCTGAAGAGTTTCTTCGGATAGCTTTGCAACGCAAATTAACAGGATCAATTAATGAGGATTTATTTGGCCGGAAAGTTCAACAAAAAGGTGCTTTAGGTAAATTAATGGACATACTCGCTAAATTCTGGAACGGAATTAAGCGGGGTTCTATGGGTAATTCTTCTCGAATTAATACTCTTAAAAAACGAATACGTTTAATGATGAACGATCAGCGTGTTTCGTTTCCTGCAATCGATGGTGCTAGATTAACTTTTACTGCTGCTGCTGGTAGTGAATTTGTTCAAAATGAATTTCAACTTGAAGGAGAACAGTCTCCAGAGCGTTTTGTCCAAATTAGCCATAGAGAATATGAAGAGGAAGTTCACGAAGAAAACAGCTTTGACAATAACACTGGAGATTTTCTTGGGGCTTTGTTTGCTAAATCAAGATTGGATTTAAAAAAGTTAAACAGAGAAGCATCACTTAATGCAAAAGGCGCATCAACAATTCCAGCTATAGATGCAGCTTTTATTCAACCTCAAGTGTTTGAAACAATTCCTCTTCCAGAAGAGTTTATTGTTAACACTTACGCTACTATACATAAAACACTCGCAAAAGATCAGACGTTAAGTGACTCACAAAAAGATCAAGCAATGATGTATGTGTTAAGTCGCGCAACTAATGATGCTCGTCGTTTTCTCGTTAAAAACAAAAGATGGCAAGATGCGTCTGAAGCATTACTTGGAGGGGAAAAAGGTGATTACAGTTTGAGTTCTTTAATAAGAACAAGACTTATTGACTACAGAAATATGTCAAGAAGCCTTGGTCAAAAATTAGTTAAGTCTGGTGATGGGTTAGTTTCTTTAGATATGCCTGTTGAGCTTACAGAAGAATCAACTGAAACTACAGTAGGCGATTTGGTTCCGAACCCTTTTACTTTAACCCCTTCTCAAGAGTTAATTAACGACGAGCTTTTGAATTATATTCAAGAAGCTGAAGTGTCTTTGACTTCAAGTGAAAAAGATTTGCTTAGTTTTGGGTTCCAAGAAAACTTTAAACACGGATGGCTTTCTGCTTATGCAAAATCAAGAGGCACAGGTAGAAGTGCCGCTAAAATGCAATGGAATAAAGTAAGTGACACAATGGCTTTAGCCCTTGCTTCTAAGAAAGATTTAGATGTTCAAGTAGGAAGGGAAATTCCGCCAAGGTTAGTTGATAAAATTGCAAAAGTTCAAGCTGCCTACGATATTTTATCTGAGCAGAGAAAAGAAAAAGTATCTGCCGAGGAAAAATCAAGAATCCAACAAAACATTAGAAAGCTAATAGATAAACAAACTAAGCCAGCTGAAGATGTTGAAGAGCAAAGAACAGGAGTTAGAAGTGTTGAAGTCACAAGAGAAGGTGAAGTTATTGCTGGTGACTTTGATATTACAAATGCAAACATTAGAAAGCAGTTAAACCTTCCTCCTTTAGAAAGAGATTCTGAAGGCAGGATTATAAATGAGCCTAGAGATAGCAGTGTTTTAGAAGAGCCTTTACCTAGAAAAAGAAAAATTGTAGCTGCATCGCTTCCGCCAGAGTTTCTTGAAGAGGTTTCTGATAAAGCTGAAGACATTACAGCTGAAGAGGCTAGAAATTACAGAGCAACCGATGATGTCAAAAACGACGACTCAATTAATGCTACTGACAGTAGAAGAGATGAAGTCAAAGAAAGAATGGCTGCTGCCGCTGAAGACACATCTAAATGGTACGATCCATTTGTAGACACTGCTTCTGCTTTAAAGTTAGCAGTTAAAAGGATGAGTAGACAGTTTGAAAACCTCGACCCATCAAAGCACGGTCACACTGTTGAAATTTTACGCCAATTTCAAGCTACTACTGAACTATCTCAAACTAAAGCTAGAGAAAACCTAAGAGCTATTGTTAACGGGCTTACTCCAGAGCAGTTTGATTTTTTTACTAAAGTTTTGGTTTATAGAGATTTACAACAATCTATTAAAAACGGCTTATATCAAAAAAACAAAGATTTACCCTTTGGTTTTCAAGATGCAGCTGAAGTTGATTTTCTATTGCAGGAATCTGAAGCTGACCTATTAAAGCCTGAAAACCAAAAAATCCGGGATGCTATTCAAAGAAGAAAAGTAATTCTTGAAGATTTAACAAAGCAAATGCAGAAGCGAAAACTTTTGCCTAAAGACATCACAGATGCAGAAAATTATTTTCACAGAATAACTCTTGAGTATCGAGACGCTACTTACACTGAAGATGCTGAAATTAAAGACCTTGCGAGCAAGATTCTTAACAGTACATCTAAAACTGATGTAAGAACTAAACGAGCTGGGTTTCAAAGAAAAAGAAAAGGAAGTGAAAAAGATTATAGCACTGACTTTTTAGAATCTGAAAATGAAGTGCTTGCACAGGGTTACGCTCAAATACAAACACACGACACTTTGGTAAGGCTTGAGGGAGTTTTAAACCAGAAAGCGCAACTAAAAGCTCAAGCAAAAGCATCTAACGAAAAAGAACTTGTAAAGGTTGTTCCTTTGGGGGATTTAGAAACATTCTTTAAACCTTTTAATTCTCAAATTGCTATCGCTTTTTCAAAGCTGCAAGGTTTATTAAACAAAAGGCAAATCAATTACGCCCCACATTTTCAAGAAGTTGCTGAAAGCTTAGAAGAAGGCACACAACACCCAGACACATTTGCTTTTCTTTCTCACTTAATGGAAACCGAAGCTAATGGAGCGGGTTATGCTGGGATGATTTTTAAAAATGTTAAAGCCAAAGAGTCTGCAATAGAAAATGCTTTAGGCGACAAGTACGAAACTTGGAAAACACTAACTGACAAAAACCCAAAACTTAAAAGATGGCAACCAGTAGAAGGAAACTTTTTATACAAAGGAACAGTTGCTTCGGATCAAGCTTTATTAAAATGGTTTGAAGAAGCCAGTAAAGGTGACACCGCAACAATTAAAAAAGAAGACTTACGGAAACAATTAGTATTAGGAGGAAAAAGAGACGAGTGGGCTATTCCAATTGAAGTTGCTGCTCAATTAAACAGCCTTGAGGCTGATAAAGAAAGTGGCCCCGTTGCTGCCGCCGCTAAAATGGTCACTGGAGGAGGGCTTGCTCAATGGAAGTTTTGGAAGTTGTTTAACCCTATTGGCTTTTTAAAATACGAGATTAACAACTTAACAGGCGATTTTGATGTAGCATTTGCTTACGACCCTAAAATAATTACTCAGTATTCAAAACAAGCTTACCAAGATTTATACGATTTTCACGTTAACAAGAAACCTTTAACAAAAGATATGGAAGACTTGTTGCAAAAAGGCGTGTTAGGTTCTGGATATATGCTGCAAGACTTAACAGAAATGAAACCAGAGGTTGCAGTTGACGCATTGTTTACCGATTTTGTTGATGGTCTTAAAAAGAAATCTAGTTGGCTCAAGGATTTTACTGGAGGCTATAAACGTAAGGTGGCAACAATTAATCAAGTTAGAGAAGACACTTTGAGATTAGCTGCTTATCGGTATTTTCAAGACAGGCTAGGAACTAGCGACAATGTTTTTGGGGCATCTAAGAAAAGTGAATTAGCTTTAATTCCAAACAAGAAAGATAAAGCGGCTAAAATGGCGCGTGAGCTTTTAGGCGATTACGGAGCTATCTCAACTGGAGGCAGGTGGTTGCGTAAATATATGATGCCTTTTTGGTCTTGGATGGAGATTAACGCCCCTCGTTATGTTCGTATGATGAAAAACGCTCATTTAGAGGATAGATCTGGAACAAAAGCCAGAGTAGCTGGAGCTGCTGCTAAAAGCCTTGCTGTAAAAGGGGTAACTCAAACAGTTAAATTTGGTGTTTTAGCGTCAACATTGCCTTTATTTGTTAATATGTTTAACCGCTTTATGATTGAAGCTGGATTTGTTGATGAAGAAGACAAGCGTGTAGTTGATGCAAGAAACCAGCAACACTTGTTGCTTTACTCAACAGAAGAAGGAAGGGTTATATCTGTAAAAATGCAAGGAGCGTTAACAGATGCCCTTGAATGGCTTGGATTGGGAAGTATGTATGCAACTGCAACAGATGTTGCACTTACAGACGACACGCTAGCTGAAGCTTCTCAGGAATATCTAACTCAAGGCGAACTAGCAAAAGGATGGATAAACAGACTAGCTGGCTCCACAAGTCCTCTTTATAAAGTTCCGGCTGAAGTGATTTTTAAACAAAGCATTTTTCCAGATCTTTTCAAGGCTAGCCCAATGAGAGACAGAACTGCTTATCTGTTGCAAAACTTAGAATTGGGGTGGGCTTCAATGGGCGTAAATGCTATCTATAAACTAGGCCAAAACTTCCCATCTAAGGGAATAACTGGCTCTGGAGACATTACAAGCTCCCTGTGGCAATTTGTAGGGTACACAACAGACACAGGCCAATCTGCTTACAGTTATATCAAAGCCAAAGAGTACGATTTCTACAATGAGAAAGAAGGGGATCGTGGAGGATTTACTACAAGCAACAAATCAGACGCTTTATACTATCATAAAAAGGCTAAGAAGTGGGGTGACGAGTCTTCTGCTGAAGCTTGGAAAGAAAAATACTTCGAGCTAGGTGGAACAAAGGCGGGTATGAAGCGAAGCATTACAAGCTCCAAACCACTCGCTAAGATCAAGAAGTACAGATCAGAGTTTCTTAGGACATTAACTGACTACGAAAAGGAAATCCTAGAAAGAGCACAAAAATGGTACAAAGAAACCAACAAGTAAGAGGCTCAAATGACGCTGACAAATTTGACAAGCTTTTAGGGCTTTTAATAGAAAAGTACCAAAACACTCTTTATTACCACGAAATCATAGGCATTCTTCAAATGCAATCTACTGGCTTGATTTTAGAAGCCTACGGACTCACCGACGAAGAAGATGAAGACGAAGATGATTGGAGCAGTCTTATAGGAAATCCAGACGATGAAGATTGAAAAGGTAAAGAATCCTTTACATAAGGGAAAGTATTCTTTACATAAGGTAAAGGATCCTTTACCTGGTGTAAAGTATTCCTGACAAAGGGAAAGCTTTCTTTACCTTATGTAAAGAATCCTTTACTCCAGACCTAGTAGTAAGTATGTAAGTATATAGATTTATGGCAGCTAGTAGAAACTACAGAAAAGAATACGACAACTACCACTCAAGCCCAGAGCAGAAGAAAAGAAGGGCGCAACGCAATGCTAGTCGTTCAAAGCTTTTAAAAACAGGCGCAGTTAAGAAAGGTGACGGCAAAGACGTTCACCACAAAGACGGAAACCCATCAAACAATTCCCGTAAAAACCTTTCAGTTACCTCTAAAAAGTATAATCGCAGTAAAAATAGGCAATAATCACTCTGGCGAGTAGTAAGCCTTTAGTTTAGGTAGGTTTTCTATCGGATCATACAGCTCTTTCTGCTTTTTCCTGTCCCGATAGTTCTGATCCCTAATTTTATGGGGTGTAGCTCCACCCTCCCACTCGCTATTTCCAGCAAATTTGTAGCAATCCTTACCACAATCGTCGCATACACCCTTATAACCGTAAGTTTTGCGCCTAGGCTTCTGCCACTCTACCCTCTCAGCGACCATCTCACTGCGTTTTTTACAGCGAAGGCAGTAAATTAACGTTTTTTCGCTCAATTAGTAAAAAACATCACAGGATTCTTGCGCTGTTTGCGAACTTTCTTTAAAACATTGGAAAATATCCTATAACGACTGCCTTTAGTCGCTCCAACAGAATCACATTCATCAACTAATTGATTAAGAATGCCTTCAAGCTCAGAAGCTTCACGTTTATTCAGCGTTAACACCACCGGAGAGTATTGAAAAACCTTCACACCCCAAATGCTGCTCCAATCAGTTAGCACATTCAAGCCGCAATCGCTCATATTCGCTTCCTAAGAGCTTTTAACAGTTGGCGAGTCAAATGATACCTGCGAGGAACCTTAAAAGCCTTAGAAGGCCAGTGTGAGGGCTAGGGAAGTGTTGCAACTGTTTTGGGACAAAAATTGTGTGTGGGGGTATTATATATGAAGGAGGGGCTGGAAGGGGGGGCCGGGGCCATCAACCCCACTGCCAGCGCAAATATACTATCATTATTGACCACCTCTCACTCTCAACACCGTCACCCCACCACCTGCTCAGGCAACTGAGAAAGCACCGCAATATTTACGACAGGCTTTTCCCTTTCCTCAATGTCGAACACCGACGCAGCACGCTTTGCAACGTCACTTGCTACACGTTCTCTAGTTGCTAGTTGACCTAACCCCAGATCGGCTGGACAAATCGCTTCAAGGGCATCTAGAACCGCCGCAACATCGTCCTGTATTCTTGCTTTAACATTACTAGCCGAACTCTCCCGATCCACTTTGACCAACTCCCCCGATTCTTGCGACGGGACGACACCCCTTGCAACACTTGCAAGCACCGTCTCAGCCCGTTCCCAACCTTGAGACTTAACCTTGCGGCAAACGCTGCTTTTATTGCATTTAAGTTGCTTTGATATTTCCAGCGGAGACTTTCCTTTGAGGTATAAACGCCGCCCCTCTTCCCAATCAATTTGAGACATTGCAACACCTTAACAGCTGGACAGCTGACAGCTGAACATTTTATTGCATTTTTCGAGTAATATATAGCGGCAGCAATAAAGCCCCGCTTAATTAATAAATAATACTATGAAAATGAAAATTGACTTATACGACTTCCGACGCGAATTCGAAAACATCAGACCCGACAACTTCAGTCGAGAAGGTTTGACAATGTTGTTTGATTACTTCGAAGAGCTAGACGAAAGCACCGACGAAGAAACCGAGCTTGATGTCATTGCGATTTGCTGCGACTACAGAGAGCTTGAATTATTCGAAGCCGCTGAAGAGTACAGCGTATGCCTAGAGCATTGTGACGGGAACCTTGACGAGGAAATAGAGGAAATCAAAAACTATTTTACTGATCGCTGCTCGTTTGTTGGTCTTACTGATGGCGGCAATATCATTATTAACTCTTTCTAATAATAAAATGACAACCTTTGAAACTATCATTTTAATATTCTTTGCA
>Ga0206127_1004451_pt1 | contig 12378 bp, 7 predicted proteins | sample Helgoland_Spring_6_FD_148646 | JGI IMG/M metagenome (GOLD analysis project Ga0206127, IMG submission 148646) | Pelagic subsurface seawater microbial communities from Kabeltonne, Helgoland, North Sea - Helgoland_Spring_Bloom_20160419_1 | ecosystem: Environmental > Aquatic > Marine > Epipelagic ...
AATTGGATAGGATTTCCGGGGAAATTGGCCGGTCTTCATTGGGTCGGAATGCAGTCCCCCCGTTACACCCCGATGTCGTCCCCTGTCGCCCCGTGTCTCCTGAGGGCGCGGGAGGGGGCGTCATGACTGCCCCTGACGCGGGATCCGGTGATGTTCTGGAGACCTGTTTCTCTGCGCACAGGCCTCCAGAACACCCCATATCCCTCAACTCAAAAGGTAAGACAATGTTAGATACAACACACGTTTCAGGCACCACAGCAGACGTGATTTCCGTCTTGCGGCTGACACCGATGAATGCCGGCACGCGGGTTCACACAATCACCTCCGTTCGGGCTTTACGCGAACATCTCACGGGCGGGCCGGAGATGTCGGCCGAGGCGTTTTTCCAGGTGATTGACGGCCCGATGTCCGACCTGCGGTCTCAACTCGGGACGCATCATGCGCAGATCATCTCTGATGTGGGGCGTGCAAAACGGGCGTGGTCCGATCCGTTCCGGCGCAATCTGGTTTTGCGGATGCGCGGGCAGTTGCCAACATTGAAAGATGCGCAGGAGGCGGCACAGGCAAGCTTTAAGTCTGACCAGGCCAAACGCACCATAGAGGCCCTGCATCAACTGGCGCTGTCGCGTGCCACGACGCCAGACAACATTATTGCAACGGCCGTGGTCATTGAGCCGTTGCTGCGGACACTTATTCCCGAAGATCTGGGCGTGCACACGAAGAAATCCCTGTCGAACAAGATCTCACAGATCCGGGCCGCCGTGAAACTGGTTGATCCCAATGCGATCAGTGGTCGGGAGGCGGATGTCAAAGCCCTCCCGGAGGTCTGGCAGGCATTGCTGAAGGAGCTGCTGTCCAAGGTCCCGGATCATGCGAAATCCGTGAAGGCGGTCCTGCGGCGCCTTGCGCTGAGCGCGGACCGCGACGCGCTGCTCCCAAGGCAGGTGCATGCAGCGTTTCTCAAGAACTTTGTGGCGTATGAGGCGGCGACCAAATCGGACAGCCACAAAGAAAAGCTGCGCAGTGCCGGTCGGATCTGGAATGAGGAGATCTTGCGGGCGGGTCTGGAGGCCGCGCGTTTCGAGCTGGCCGGCAATTCCAGACGCTTGCCTGACGTCGCCTGGAAAGACGTCCCCGAGGGCATCAGGGCGCGCATGGATGCTCTGACAGACCGCATGGTAGCCCCGCAAGGGGAGGAAGACTGGTCTTCGTTTATCGAAGATACCGATGATCTCGGCCTCGGCGACTTGACGACATCGCCTGCGGCATCTGAGGGCAAGATTCCGCGTGAGCCGGGGACGCAGCGCAATCTGCGCAACGCGGTAAAACGCGTCTGGCATGCAGCGCAGACTGACCCTGCGGTGAAGACAAAGCCGCAGCAGCTCGAAGATCTGTTCCGCCAGGACTGTCTTCTGGCGACCATCGGGGCGATCAGAAAGAAGCGGCAGGGCCGTGTAGACGCAAAAGGCCAGAAATGGGACGACCACAAGAAGGGACGCTACGAGTGCTCACTCGTGCAGGCGCTCTATTCAGTTGGGAAGTCCTGCGCGCTGTCGGAGGATATTCTGGAGCCGGTCAGAGCGTTGACCCTCAAGCTGGATCCCAGCATCGTCGGCTCGAAGGTGAAACCTGACGGCACGCTGCGCTACATTTACGAAGAGCGCAAGATTGGCAAGCACCACGAAAGCATGCTGCGTCAGTTCAACGAGGCATCAGCGCTGTCGCGCTGGTTCAAAGCGCCACGGGTCCTCTGGGCGCAAGCTGAGAAATGGACACGTGAGGGCAAAAAGGCACCTACGTTGGCACAGGCTGCCCTGGCGCGCTCGGCAGTGATTGCGCAGTTGGAGCAACGTGTGACGCCGATGCGGCGTGGAAACCTGGCGCGCTTGCGTGCTTTTGGTGATCAGCGCCATCTGAGCCTGCCGATTGGCGCAGGGGAGGGGACGCTGATCCTGCCCGCGGCAGAGATGAAGAACCTCAGGTCCGTTTATGTTTCGATCGACCCGGAGACCGTTCGGATGTTGCAACGTTTCATCGCCATTTATCGTCCAGTCTTTGCCAAGAATGCAAATGCCCATCCCGAGAACGAGCATCTGTTCCCCGGTGCGGCCGACGCGCGCAAAGAGCGTGGTGAGACCGGGGGCTATGCGGCGGGCTTTGGCTATATGACCAAGGAAAAGCTGTGCCAGCGCTTTCGGGAGCACATCTGGAAACACTGCCAGCTGCGTATGGATCTGCAGGTGATGCGCCACATTGCCGGTAAGGTCATTCTGGATATGGACCCCAGTGCGATGGGTCTCGTCCAAGAGGTCCTGGGTCACAAGCGTATTGAGACGACGATGTCGTATTACGCCGAAGTCAGCAAAATCATCGCGCAGAAAAACTATCTGCAGCTGCTCGATCAGTACACGCGGCGCGTGATGTCGCACGTGGATTTCCGCATCGAAATTGAACAAGAGAAAGGAGACTAAGCCATGGTACCACATCGCCTATCCAAGCCGTCCTCAGATTGGCCAGTGGAGATTCGCAGCAGATTTGACGCCGCCTTTGCACATGCAACGCCGCATCAGGCCCCCCGCCTGCGACAGGCTCTGGGGCGATGGCTGCTCGCCGCCGAGCGCGATGATCTCCCGCCGGACCTGATCACGCCTGCTTTGCTGGAACAACGGACAGCGCATCTGGAGCCTGCAATGGCCGCGGCCATGCGGCAGGCATTGCACGCCGTTTTCCCGCAGGCCCGGGTATTTGGCCGCGAGAGCCGTGTCGAGGTCGAGAGCAAACGCATGGCTTTGGCGCGCGAAATTGAGCGAAACTGGCACCGTTTGCCCGAGGCGTGGCAGCAGGTCCTCAAGCCGAAACTGCACTTCTGTCCGGAAGGTCTGGAAGATGGGCTTCTCGTCGAAGCCTGGTCTGTCGATACGTTGAGGTCGCGGTTGCAGACGGTGTGGGGCTTCTTTGATTTTTGCCGTGATCATGGGCTGCCATCAGAGATTACCCGCCAGACGGTTGCGCGGCGTCTCGATGATCGTCAAGACGGCTTCAGGACGGGGACGGTCTCAATCAAGACGGTCTACCGGGAACTCCAGCGCCTCAAGAATGTTGATCAGGCCCTGTTTCCCGAACACGATTGGGCGTGGGCTGACGCGGCGCTCAAGAACCTGCAAAAGAAAGCCAATCTGCAACCATCCCGAAATGATGCGCGGATCGTGGACCTCGCGGAACTGCGCATGGCAGCCGCCTGCTGCTGCGATGTCGCGGCAGAGTGGCATAAAACTAACCCCTCCTTCAGGGCCCAAATGAGCGTCAACAAGTTGGCCCGTACGGGTCTTGCGATCAGTTTGCTGGTGAACTCTCCGATCCGGCTGGAATCCCTGTCAACGTTAGACCTCCGGGAGAATTTTGACCCCACCTTCACGCGGCTTTATCTCGGCCCTCATCAAACTAAAGACAAAAAGCGGGATGAGCGCCTGTTGACACCACAGGTCCAGCAGCAGCTGCGCGACTACCTCAATTACCACAGGGCTGCCGTCGCCCCGACGGATGAAACAGCGTTGTTCGTCGGCAGCCGCGGGAAGCCTGTCGCCCGAGGATATCTGAGCCAGACCATTGGAGATCAATGCCAGAAGCTCTTTGGCAAGCGCGTCACACCGCAGGTGATCCGCAATATTGTCGCCGGCTTTATTGTCTCGCAAGCCCCTGAGCGGGCCAATCTCGCAACTGTCCTGCTGAACCACTCCTCGCCGACCTCCACGGAATCCTACCGCGCAAATGGAACACAGGTCATCGCAGCGCAAAAGCTGCGATCGGCTAATGATGAGGGACGCAAGACATATGGCATTGTGCCAGAGGTGTCTTTCACAGCCGCGAAGAAACCCCGCCGCGGCAGAGCGACGCCGCAGCGGCGGTCTCGGCGGGGTTAGCCATACGGTTCGATGACAATCTCAGAAACTTTGAGAAAAACGGATCAAAACGCTTTGCAGAAAAACAGACGGTTCAATCTTCTCTTTGGTCCAGCGAGGAATGAGCCTCGCAGGAGCCCAAAACAAGGCTGAGAAGCCAACAAGATAAGAAGGATGAATGTCAAATGGACTCAAGAGATATGATGATGATGGAAATTGGACTTGGAGGATTTACCGGTGATGTGCAGCAGAAGACAGAGATTTTTGCAGACTTATCAGGGCTAAAACTTTTCATCACCGCCGATGTCGAAAATGGGAAAGTTAAGTATTTGGAGGTTATGTTTTTAGCGTCACAAAAGCATGTCTTGTTTTCGACTTCAAAACTTGGAAACGGGTGGTACCAGACCTTTTCCAAGGGCTTCGGCTGCGACAATGTCCTGATCTTTCAGGAAAATAACGATATGGTCGTCAATCAACTGCTGCCGGTTTTGGACCAGGCATACGAGCTCATCCCATGGGAACATATTCCGCGCGTTTCTCTCGCTGAGCTGAATGAAGAGCAACGTGCTCTCATTCAAGATTTTTTGCCACAGGCCTTCGGCACGAGCCAGAAGGTTCGAGGTGCCTTTGGTGAGTTATTCTTCGTGCTGGCCGAGGGTCTCAGGGACGCGCATCTAGCAGATGATGAAACATCAAAGAATGAAGCGCGCCGTAAACGGTTGATCAAACAATTCCGCGCGCTCCCGACAGGAACGATCTTGATCGATGAGAGTTGGCCACAAGAAGTAGGGATCGTTTCAGATCACAAAGGCGTCCGAACAAAGCGTTCATTGTTGCTCCGGGAACAAGACCGCGAATACCATTTGGACATGGAGCGCAGTGTGCGCGATCGTTTTGTCCTCCTGACGGCAGAGCGGTTGAAAAAACTACCTACAGGCCTGCTGTCTTCGCATGAAACCGTTGCAGCGCTTGCCCGCCAGAAAGAAATCGCACACCGGTTCCCCGATTTGGCGTGATGCACGCAATGGCTAACGTGTGGTAGGGTAGGCGGGCTAGACCCCGCCCATCAGCACATCCAACAGAAACGCGCCATGGCGCTCAAGCTCGTTATTGCTGTTATCATGTTCTGGAACACGGTCTACATGGACAAAGCTGCCAGCCATCTTGCCAAGACCAGCCCGCTATACGATGCCGCGCTCCTAACACACACATCACCGCTCGGACCATCGCAGCCAAACCGCTCAAGGACGAATGGCTGATCGTGGCAACCAATGTCGAGGCGCAGACCGCGCTGCGGACCTACCGCAAAAGGTGGGCGATCGAGAGCATCTTCGGCGATGCCAAGACCCGCGGCCTCAACATCGAGGACACCCGCCTGACTGATCCGCGCAAGCTCGGCCTGCTCATGGCGTTTGTCGCGCTGGCCATTGCCTGGGCTGGCCGCGCCGCTGCAGACCATCTCGGAAAACACACGCCGCGCCAAAAAAGCCACGGCCACTACGCAAAGCCTTGCTTTCGAACCGGCTTCGACCACATCCGCAACCGCCTAAGAACAGACCCGCTTGAAGCCATTCAACCGTGGCATAGGCTAACCCTGAAACGGTCGAAAACCGAGGGAGCCGTGTAGTGTGATCCTACGCACAAACCTTCCGATGGGGCCCGGTTCGGGCGGGCCGAACGAAAGCGGCTTTGAGCCGCAAGGACGCGCTTGCAATCGCTAAGACAATAGGCCGCCGACGTATTGATTGCGGGCCTCACCCGGAGGCTTGCGCCAGAACCGGCGATGAAAGTAGCAGTCTACTGGCCGATACGCGCAGAGCCCAATCTCAGGCCCTGGATGGCGACCCTCCATGCAGCAGATGCACAGGTTTTGCTCCCCGTCGTGATAGAGAAAAACCAACCGCTGGAATTTCACAGCTGGTCTCCCGACTGCCGGATGGCACGCGGCGTTTGGGATATTCTCGTGCCTGCCGACGGCGTCGCGGTGACGCCTGACGTGGTTATCGCACCACTGGTCGGCGCAGATCGGGCGGGGTTCAGGCTGGGAAATGGTGGGGGGTATTACGATCGAGCCCTCGCCCTTTTTGAGCCGCGCCCGCAGATTATCGGTGTCGGCGACGCGGGATGTCTGATACCGACCATTTATCCGATGCCGTGGGATATCCCCATAAACGAGATCCTGCTGTCTGACGGGACCTGGTTGAAACCGTCCCATATGCAGAGATCGACCCACTGCGGATAGCGATGCGTCCCGTACCCTCAGAAATGTACAAATGCCGCAGAAGATTGTCGCTGCCGCGGGACCAGACCGTATGATTGGCTGGTCCCGCGATCTGGTCCGCTCGTGGCAAATAGAGCAGAGTTAGCCGAGAGGCGCTCATCTAAGCCATTAGGCGGACCAACCACAGATGAGAGGGCCATGCTTCATGACTTCTGAGCGGAGCAACTCCACGATTGCCGGATAATAGCAAATCAGATGCGCAAGGTCCTCTTCTCGCGCGTCCAGTTCGTATAGACTATCCGGAATTTCGTTCAGAGCTTTTGACGCTGCAACTTTGCAGTATATAAAGAGCCATGCCAGCCTGTAAGCGGCAACGTTAATTGTATCGAGGGTGATGTAGAAATCGTCGTACTCATCTCTTACGCGCCCGCCTATTTCTTCGTCGAATAGAGATAAAAATTCGTTGTGATTCCGAAGATAGAAAATCTCCTTCTTATTGCGATAAAAGCCAATATCTAGTCCCATTCTGTATCCTTTAATTTTGATGGTTAGCGTGGGTGACACGAGTGTGTGTCTAAGATGAATGTGGGTCCCTATTTTTTTGGCGGAAACGGAGTTTTATATTTACTTGAAAAAGTTTCCGTCAGAGCGATCAGGACCCGATGTGACCGCGTACATACATGGCCTGCGCACTCCCGATGTCGTGGGGCGTGCGCAAGCGAGCTTGCCTTGTTAAGAATTAAGCCCAAGACCAGCCGGGTAGTCTTCAGCTGGCTGGAACCCGCTAGCTACAAGATGGCATACTGATGGCGTCGAGATATCAGTAAGAGCCGTAATCCAGTTGGTCGCAGAAAATGAAGGGCTTGGTGCTCAGTTTGCCAGATTGCTTGCATCGGGTTGCGAATTATGAAGTATGCTGGAAAGAATGTGGCAAGCTGATCGATAGGCTTCCCGTTTGCTTGGCAGCGGACTGTGAGTTGGTGTCCCGATCACGTGGGGTAAGCCTTCTGGAACTTTTTTATAATAAAGTCAGCAGCCCTCAATTTTGTGCAATACTACATTTGAGATCCACTTCTGTTGACTAATAAAGATTTGGGTTCGATTGAAATTTGTAAAAACGCATTTCGATAAAAGAATGCGATTGCACAAAAATTCATATTGAGACCAGCGGGTTACGAATGTTGCCTTGCTACGGGTAATTTCAGTCGCGGTTTATCGGTAGGTATTATCGGCATCCGCTACGTCATCCCCTGCCTCGCAATCAGGGCAGGGGAGACGTGGCGATGCCGTTCAGTGTCCTTTCATTTTGAGGGTGAGTGTGTACGACACCGGCGTTTGTCTGAAATGCTGCACAAGCATCCAAAACCTTTAGTCCGAGGAAAGATGTTAGTTTTAAAGGCGCGACCGCCTGAGGCAAAGGTGGGTCTCCTCTATTAGTATCTATATAGCGAATTCCCACCCTTGGTAGGCGCGGCCAACTTCCGGCCCTTCAAATACCTGAATGTTCACCATCAAGAATATGACCATCGAACGGTGGTGATGTGTGCTGTTGACCCTGCACCCAAGATCAAGTGTTCCCCGACCCCGATATGATTTTTTGAAAAGCGCCTTTTTTCATGAAAGTCGTTTTTCAAAAATTCAATCGCATCCACGTCCTTTCTATAATTAACCAACTCAAAGAGAATGTATAACAATGACACAGACAACTTCGCAAACTACCGCCCAAACAAGCAGCTTTTTACACCTCGTAGAGAGTGCGCTTCGTGCTAAAGGGCGCTTCCCTTGTGCACGCCCTGAGATGGCTCATAGTCTTCACCTCCGCGAGTTACATAGTTTCACGCTCGAAAAGCGAGCCGGCGGATGGGGCGCGGTCATCGCATTCAAAGATGTTCCAGGAGATACTATGAACCACGCTGTCACAGAGACTTACCCATCGAAACAAGAGGCATTTATGGATGGGGCGGAAACTCTTTGTGTCATCCTCACTGGAGATTCTACCTTGCCCTTCTTCATTGCGAGAGAGGAGCTAGTGGTCGCCGGTTACGGAACGTGCGGATATTCTGGCTCTTTCATCATGAAAATGGAGCTTCCCTGGCTCTGATCTGCCGCTCTGCCATCAGCTTACGTCATTTAGCCTGCCGTTTAATCGCCTACTACTTCTTGGTCTAAAAGATGGCTGACGCAAGATGAACGCGTTCGGCCGAGAACCTTCAGTTCTCGGCCGACAGGACCTGCAGCCAATATCTATTTTTAAATGGCCTCAACAACGGCAGTGTCGTCGTCTCCGGCAATGCCGGAATCCTCAGTAACTACGTGCTTGTCATAATCCGGCCAGAGCTCTCGCGATCGCTGCTGTGCGTCTGCGGCATTCGTAAACACGACGGCAGGCGTGGGATGGCCACCACGCCTGCCCTTCGAAAGCTGTACACTGGTCGCTGACATGCCCATGTCAGCCGCAATGGCCATTGTCCAATCCAGAACGTCAGGGGTGCGGAGTTTCTTTCTAAATTCTGTTGCCAACTTCAACGTGTGAAACACTTTATCCGCATCGCCGAACAGCCCGGCAGCAGACAGACGCAATCCCTTCAGCTTTTGTCCTTTGCCGTCACGGATCGCGCGTTCTAATTTCTGATACTTTAGGGAAACCTGTACGTTAGTTTTTTCCTGAACGAGAGCGTCGAATTTTAACCATTCGTCGACTGGAAGGCCAGGCAATGGAACGTTGCTTAGCACGAGGACCCGCTTGGGAATATTTGCGTCAAGCAGTCGCAACCGCGCGATTGCCTGTTCTGACTGCGCCTCGCGACCTTGCTGCAGCAAGCATGCTCCACGAGGGTCTGGATGGCTCTGGAACTTCGCCTCCACACGCTTGTTGCCTGCGCGCAGAATGCTGGTCTTGGAAGAAACCAGTTTTTCATCCGTAGTCAGGTCAAGCGGCACGTCACTATCTCCAAAGACTGCGCGCAACTGGTCTTCGATCGTTACTACTGGAAGTTGTAAACGGCCCACCAGAATAATGGTGGCAAAGTCACTATACGTGTTTATCCCCAGCAATTTCGACCCGAACCGCCTTACTGTAGCGCCGTAAAGCTTTTGCGGCTTTGTAGATGTTTCCTCGAAGATTTTGCCGTCGTCTTTGTAAAGTGCATGCAAGACAGCCGTGGTCGCCACAACAAGCACATTATTGCTTTGAGCGCGTTCCACTTCGCGCTTGATGATCGTGACAACGTCTGACCGTTGCTTTTGTCGACCTTCCGCTTTGAAGGTAGAGGACGCGAGTGTCCTGTCGCTCACTTGGATCACATGTGCCTTTGGGCGTACGAGTAATCGTTCAAACTGGGCATTACCGCAAAATCTGCGTACAATAGTTTCGTCGAGATCTGCATCTAACAATATTGTTGGGGCATCGGCGGGTAGGTCTGCAAGTCGATGCAATTTGACGAGGGCGCGGTAGTCCGACTGTTCAGAGGGTTTCGCTAAGCTGAGGCGCTCTGTTCCGCGATGGTCTATTGTATTTGCCAACAGGTCGCAAATCAAAGACCGGACGCGAATGCTGTTGGCCGCTGCATGGTCGAACGTATCTACTTTCATCCGGACGATGTCATCTGGGGACCGCAGATCAAGTTCTAAAGTGGGAACGGCCATCTCTTCAGCGGTGGCAAGATCGCGTAAGGTTTCCGCTGATATATCGCTGTCGCGCAACGCCAGGTGCACCGGTGTTTTAGCTTTCAACGCAGATGTGACTGCAGCCTGCATTGTTGAATAGGCGCCAGACAAATTACGGGCTTTCAAGTGATCTGGCGCAAAAAGCCAAGCGTCGTGCGGCAACGTCTGAAGATCGATCATTTCTTTCCAGAATTTTTCATCGATGATCCGCAACGCAACGTTTCCCGACAACGGTGGCTTGGATTTAAGATATGAATGAGCAAGAAAAACAACATGGTTCTTCTCTGTCTTTTCTTGTGCGAGATAAGGGCATCCCTTCGCGCAGGCAGCTTCGAAGCTTTCGCCGTTCGGGTTATCCTCACGGCAAATGGCCCGCGTAACCGATTTCGCGCTCTTTGCCACCTTCTTGGCAAGGTCTGCTCGCTCGCACATCGGGGCGCGCGTTTCGGGATTGATAGCGCTTCTGCCGCGCATCACGAAACTTGGGTGGTCCGACTTTAAATCTTTGAAGGTTCTCTCTGCTTCAACGGCCAGATCAAGCGTCGGTACGTAAAAAAGGATATGACCGTTTTCCAGAAAGTCATGCCCATGCTGGGCAATGCACTCCAAAGCCGTACGCGTCTTGCCAAGGCCCGCTGAAACCTTGAGGCCGAGGACTGGGGGGTGTTCACCATCGTCGGTTTGTTTCCAACCGACATTACTCGTCAAGAACTGTGAAATATGCTCCTTGAGTTTATGACGGGCTGGCTGGAGACCGAGCCAAGTTTCGTGAGAATGTTCCGGATGAAGTTCGGTTTTGTTATCAAGCATTGTACGTGTAATTCCGTCTTCACAGCAATCTATAGCCATGACTTCAAGGTTGACCTCGAAATTTTAACGCTTTGGAAAGGCATCATAATTTAGGGTTCGATGTCGTGGTCCTAAAAGGGAAAATCCTGAACGGAAAGTCTCAAACCGAATTTTAGTAAGCGTGTCGCACCAGCAGCACAGTTTAACAAATGCGGCGGTCAGTTAGCCTTCCCATTTACGCTAGAAAGGCTCCTGCATGATCTTGCGTTAAGGGCCTTTGGGAGCTGCAAATTGGCCTGTAATGATGGTGCCTTGAACAAGGTAGGGAAGGGGAGGTCCTTCTGCTATATCTACGCGCTCCTCATGCCGCGCAGACATAAAAAAGGACACCCCAACAAATTGCTTGCACGGTTTTCCTAAACTCAAACAGGTGAAGTTACAGGATCGATTGCTTTCTGACCGCGTCACCCAAGATATGCCATCCTTTCGATATTCAATCGCCAGCGAAACCGCGTCTCACAGGCAAGCCCGCCTGTTGGGACTAAATCGTGCCAAGCCATCGTCAGGTCATCAAAGCGAGAAAGCTGGCTGCGCCGACGCAGTGAGGCGTGCTTGATGCCTGAGGTGCAGGGCGCCGCTCTGCCTTAAATACGATCCTGCGCGGCGCTGACCACGACCCAAGCCCTCGAGGGCGCAAACCGCTTCAATTCACGCTACCGCAGCTGGAGAAGCCCTGTGTCGCTTTAAAAGAAGCCATCTCTTGTAAGAAGATGGGCTGATCTGGAGAACATCCCAAACAGTGATGCGTTTGGTATCTCCAGAAGTGGGAATATCGCAGAGCCTACGGCCACTGGATCCTTGAACCGCAATCAACTTTCACAAGCCCGTTAGGCAGTCAACGTGGCCGCCTGGCAATCTCGGACTTTATCCGCCTGCCATAGCATTCACCGGCTCTGGTGGGTTTTTTTTCATTTAAAATTTCCGACAAATTGAGACGGACCCACGTCCTCTCTATGACAATATATCAAAGCAAAACATCTTTTATTCCAGCCACTTATGACCTTTCGATTGAACGAGCGCAGCGTGCTCGGGACCTCGATAAGTTCTACACAAAATCTGAGATTGTGCGCCAATGCGTGGACGATTTCGAAAAATGGGCCGGCATAGATCTAACCGTAACGCAAAGAGACATTCTGGAGCCAAGCGCTGGTGCCGGCGCCTTTCTCGACTACCTGCCGTCTCGCACATTGGCGTATGATATTATGCCTGAAGACTCTAGGATTGGCACGCAAGACTTTTTGAAATTGGAACGCAACGAGCCCGCCATCGTCATTGGCAACCCACCGTTCGGAAAGGCCTGCAGTCTCGCCGTCCCATTTTTCAATCACGCGGCGAAGTTCGCTTCCCATATTGGGTTTATCATCCCGCGCACATTTGAGAAAGCCAGTGTCCAAAACAAGCTTGATCGTAACTTCCACTTGGTTGAGCAACGTGTGTTGGCGCGCGAAAGCTTTACGTTAGAGCGTGAGAGTTACTCCGTGCCTTGTGTGTTTCAGGTCTGGGAGCGACGAGATGAACTGCGACCGCTGATCTCTTTGCCGCGCGTTCATCCCGACTTCGATTTTGTGACCCGTGATGAAGCAGATTTTGCATTTCAGCGGATTGGCGCACGCGCAGGAGCGGTTAAGACCAGCTTCGGACAGGTTTCAGCATCGTCCCACCATTTCCTTCGCGCGAGGAGGTCTGTGGCTGAGCTTCTCTCAACGTTCCGTGGAATAGACTTCTCTGAGGCGAAGGCCAGAA
>Ga0206127_1004454_pt1 | contig 12373 bp, 11 predicted proteins | sample Helgoland_Spring_6_FD_148646 | JGI IMG/M metagenome (GOLD analysis project Ga0206127, IMG submission 148646) | Pelagic subsurface seawater microbial communities from Kabeltonne, Helgoland, North Sea - Helgoland_Spring_Bloom_20160419_1 | ecosystem: Environmental > Aquatic > Marine > Epipelagic ...
TAGCCAATAAAATTTTAGAGGAAAAGTCAACAAAGTTTACTGAACAAAATAAATTAAACATAACTTCAATATTAAATCCTTTAAAAGAAAAAATAGAAGGTTTTGAGAAAAAGGTTTCAGAATCTCAGAAAGAAAGTGTTGGAATGCACTCTGCATTAAAAGAGCAACTCAACAGTTTAAAGGATTTAAATTTGCAAATGAGTAAAGAGGCTATTAATTTAACAAAAGCCTTAAAAGGAGACAGTAAAGCTCAAGGAGATTGGGGAGAAACTCAATTAGAAATTCTTTTAGAGAAAGCAAATCTTGTAAAAGACATTCATTTTACTACCCAGGGTGGTTATAGAGACGAAGACGGAAGATTAAAAAAACCAGATTTTATTATCAATTTGCCAGATAAACGTCACCTAATCGTAGATTCTAAAGTTTCTTTGACTAATTATGAAGCATATTTTAATGCTGATAATGAAGAACAAAAGAAAATTCATCTCAAAAAGCATATTGAAAGTATTCGTAAACATATTAGGGAGTTAAGTGAAAAAAAATACGAGTCTTTATATGAAATTAATGCTCCAGACTATGTTTTGATGTTTGTTCCTATAGAACCTGCTTATTTGTTAGCTTTAAATAATAATAATTCACTGTATTTGGAAGCCTTAGATAAAAACGTAGTGATGGTTTCTACTTCTACTCTTCTTGCAACTCTAAGTACAGTTTCATCAATGTGGAGACAAGAAAATCAAAAGAAAAACGTTTTAGAAATAGCTAATCAAGCTGGAAGGTTATATGATCAGTTTGTAAATCTAACAGATGATCTAATTAAAGTAGGTACTCAACTTAAGACTGTACAAGGTAGTTATGACACCTCTATGAAAAAGCTTACTGGTAAAGGAAACCTTGTCAATAAAGTAGAAAAAATTAGAGAGTTAGGTGCAAAGACAAGTAAAATAATGAATAAAAACTTACTAGACAGAGCTTCAGAAGCCTAGTCTACGACTAATTTAAGTGTCTTGTTTTTAGTTTCAGAGCTAAGTCTTGCAATATAAATACCTTTTTGATATTGACTTAAATTAATTTGATCGTTATCTCTTACATCATTTTTTTTAGTGATTAACCTTCCTGAAATATCAAAAACTTGTACGCTTACTTTTTCTTGATTTAAAACTGATAGTTTAAAAATTCCATTACTACTTGGATTAGGATATATACTAAATGTAGTGTCTTTTAAATTATTTTCACTGCTCAAAATACCACTCCCTTCTTTTATAATTATGGCTTGATTGGCAGCTATATTATTAATAATCTCTGTTTCACCAGTTGCAGTCCAGGTAACTTTTACATAGTCAACCTCAGTAGCGTTACCCATTCCAAAAAATTCATAAAAAGAATTTTGAGATAAGTACCCCTCACCTGCCAGTGTGTATCTATATTGAGATTGACCATCAATATTTATTTCTATGGTATTTCCAATACCATCTCTGTTAGAAATAACTCCCTCCAACTTCACTTTTAACCAATTATTTTCATTTACTGTTGTATTAGCCCATAAAAAATTTGGTTCAATGTCATTTCCTACTACAATATCTGGTTTTCCGTCATTATCAATATCACCTATCGCATTTGTATAACTTTTTCTCGTATCATCTTGAAAGCCTATATTTTCAGGAATAATAAAAGTTTCATTATTTTGTTGGTGGTAAAAAGCAGCTGATAAAAATGAACCTACACTACCATCAAAATCACTGCTAACATACAAATCTAAAAGCCCGTCACTATCTGCATCTAAAAAAACTGCTCCCCAACCAACGCTGTTAAATGTTGTTGCTGTAGCTTCTGCTACGTTGGTAAAGGTTCCATCGCCATTATTTCTTAATAATTCATTTCCCTCTGGTGTATTTGTAATGTAAATATCAAACCATCCGTCATTATTATAATCTCCAATTGTAGTAGTCATGGCGTTAATTCCTATACCTGCTCCACTATATTCAGAGACATCATCAAAAGTTCCATCCCCATTATTTTTGTATAAAATATTTAAATTATCGGGTTTATCGTTTGAAATATAAATATCTTGAAAACCATCATTATTATAGTCGAAAATGATACTGCAAAATGACAGATGACTACTCATTGATAAACCAGCTGATGCTGTTATATCTATATAAGTACCCTCATCATTTCTATATAAATAATTTCGTTGATCGTCAGCTACTCCATCTCTATTTGAAATAAATGCATCTAAATCTCCATCATTATCCATGTCTGCAAAAGAGACACCATAGGTAAATAAATCGGTTTGAAAGAATCCAATGGTTGAGGAAATATCTGTAAAATTCATATCACCATCATTCTTGTAAAATTTATTTACTCCTTCAAATCCAGTGACAAAAAAATCTTGATCTCCATCATTATCATAATCAACCCAAATCACTTGTTTTGTCTTGAAAGTATTTGAAATGCCATTAAGAGAGATGGAATTAAAGATTCCGTCATTGTTTTTTAAAAAATAAATTTCAGTGCCCTCCTCAGATGCAAAGGTTAAATCATCCCAGCCGTCATTGTCAAAATCTGCGAAAGAAACTCCACCACCCCATGTAGATGTTCCATAACTATAAGCTGTCCCAATTTCATTAGCAACATCTTCAAAAGATATCTGGGCGTTTACAGTAGGAAAAAAGAAAAGAAAAACTAAAAAAAATATTTTATTCATTACACTAAGTTAATACTGTTATTCTTTGAATAAAGGCCTGTGACTCATTAAATTGTGTACTTTTTCTTTTACTGAATTTAAAATATCCTCATTTCCAGAATTATTAATGACTTCGTCAATTAAATCAACGATCACAATCATATCGTCTTCTTTTAAACCTCTTGTTGTCACAGCTGGAGTTCCAATTCTTATCCCTGAAGTAACAAAAGGAGACTTATCATCAAAAGGTACCATGTTTTTATTAACTGTAATTTCTGCCTTTCCAAGAGCTGCCTCAGCTTCTTTACCGGTAATGTTTTTATTCCTAAGATCAATTAACATCACATGATTGTCTGTACCACCAGAAATTAAATGATAATCTTTAGCAACAAAAGCTTGAGCCATTGCAGCTGCATTTTTCTTTACTTGAATTTGATAATGTAAAAATTCATCTGTTAGCGCCTCAGAAAAAGCAATTGCTTTGGCAGCTATGATATGTTCTAATGGTCCACCTTGATTTCCTGGAAATACACCACCATTAAGAAGAGCAGACATTTTTTTTAATTTTCCATTTTTTAATTTTAAACCAAAAGGATTGTCAAAATCTTTACCCATTAAAATTAAACCACCTCTGGGTCCTCTCAGTGTTTTATGTGTAGTTGTAGTTACTACGTGACAATGAGGTAGTGGGTCGTTTAAAATTCCTTTAGCGATCATCCCCGATGGATGAGAAATGTCAGCTAACAATAAAGCATTTACACTATCTGCAATTTCCCTAAAACGTTTAAAATCTATATCTCTTGAATACGCTGAAGCTCCAGCAATAATTAATTTTGGCTTAACTTTAAATGCAATTTCTTGAATGGTATCATAATTTAAAACACCTGTTTCTTTTTCAACTCCATAAAAATGAGGAGTATAAAGTTTACCAGAAAAATTTACGGGAGAGCCATGAGTTAAATGACCTCCATGCGACAAATCAAATCCTAAAATAGCATCCCCAGGTTTTAGGCAGGCATGAAAAACAGCTGTATTGGCTTGCGAACCAGAATGAGGTTGAACATTTGCATATTCAGCACCATACAATTCCTTTGCTCTATCTATAGCTAATTGCTCTACAATATCTACAATTTCACATCCGCCGTAATATCTTTTTTGAGGATATCCTTCTGCATATTTATTTGTTAAAACAGAGCCTGCTGCTTCCATTACTTGGTCACTAACAAAATTCTCTGAAGCAATTAATTCTAAGCCATTAAGTTGTCTATTTTTTTCAGCTTTTATTAATTCAAAAATCTGTGTATCTCGTTGCATTGTTAAAATTTAATTAAGAAATTCAAATGTACTCAAAAAACGTTTTTAAGATGATAACTTTCCATTATATTTGATACAAACTTTATTAACAATTTTTAATGAAAATAACAGCCAACAACCCAAAAAGAAAATCTTGGTTACAAGTTTATGATAACTCTGATTTTCCAATACAAAACATTCCTTTTGGAGTATTTATCACAAAGGATGATATTATTACAATTGGAAGTAGAATTGGTGATTTTGCTATTGACTTAGGAGCAGTACACCAGCTAGGATATTTTGATGGCATTCCACTTACAGATGATATTTTTTTACAAGATAATTTAAATGATTTTATTGCAGATGGTAGAAAAACTTGGCGATTAGTAAGAAATAGAATTGCTGATATATTCGATGTTACTAATGGTGCTTTAAGAGATAACCCTACGCATAAAGATAAAATTATTTTTAGGATGGATGAAGTAGAAATGTTATTGCCAGTAAGTATAGGTGATTATACAGACTTCTATGCGAGTAAAGAGCACGCTACAAATGTTGGAAGTTTATTTAGAGACCCTGAAAATGCCCTATTACCAAATTGGCTTCATATTCCAATAGGATATCATGGACGAAGTTCTTCTATAATACCCTCTGGAACTAAAATAAGAAGACCCTTCGGACAAACTAGACCACCAGAGGGGTCAAATACACCAGGGTTTGGACCTTCTAAATTATTGGATTTTGAATTGGAGATGGCTTTTATTACAACTGCCTCAAATAATCTAGGTGAGAGAATTCCTATTGAAGAAGCTGAAGAATATATCTTTGGATTAGTTCAGTTTAATGATTGGTCTGCAAGAGACATTCAAGCTTGGGAATATGTTCCATTGGGACCTTTCTTAGGAAAGAGTTTTGCATCAACAATTTCACCTTGGATAGTAACTTTAGATGCCTTAGAGCCTTTTAGAGTAGAAAATCCAAAACAAGATTTTGAACCACTTCCATATCTTAAAAATAAACAAAAGGGAAGTTTTGATATTAATCTTCAAGTAGGAATTCAACCTGATGGTGAAAAAGAAACCATTATTGCTAATTCAAACTTTAAGTATATGTATTGGACTATGGCTCAACAATTGGCTCATCACACAGTCAATGGATGCCCAGTGAATGCTGGAGACATGATGGGTAGTGGAACAATATCAGGTCCTACTAAAGATAGTTATGGGTCAATGTTAGAACTTACGTGGAAAGGTCAACATCCAATTAAATTAAATGATGGATCAGAGCGAAAGTTTATTAATGATTTTGATACCGTTATAATGAGAGCACATTGTAAAAATGAAAATGTTAGAATTGGTTTTGGAGAATGTGTAGGGCAAATTATACCTGCAAAATAACTTCTTATATTCTCAAAGGATAAAAAGCTTTCTGGTATTCAGAAAGCTTTTTTTATGTTTTTAACTTTACTCCTCAATTGGAGGATGGCCATGAATTTTTTCATAATCATCATCAAAATTTGCTCTTAAATAAGCTTTTAGTTTTTTCCGATAATCTTCTTTTAACCACGTAATGAAGTTGTGCGTACTTTTAGATATACATTTAGAGTATCTATTGATACGATCGTCTATTTCTTCACCTAGCATTTTTACTAAAGCTAAAGAATCATAAACATCTTCACTATTCTCAATACATATTTTAGCGTGGTGTATAATAGACCTTTCAAGTACTTTTTTTGAGGACTCTCCTGCCCTGATAGTACTTAAATACTCTTTTTTTATGTCAAAATAAAGTTCAGTAGACTTTGAAAATTCTTTTTTAATCTCACTAGGAAGTTCAAATCTAAATGTACCTTCAATCTCTTCGTCAGATAAAATTGCATCTAAATAATAATCTGGTGCTCTAAACATTCTTTGCCAATCTAAATCTGCACCCCAAGCTCCAAATCTGTGGAAGTTATTTCCTAAATCAACAACATTAAAGGTTGTTTTATGATCTAAAATTCTTGAACCACGTCCTATCATTTGATAATATAAAGTTAACGATTTTGTTGCTCTATTTAAAATAATGGATTCTATAGTAGGTTCATCAAAACCAGTTGTTAAAATACTTACAGAGGTTATGATCGCATTTGGTGTTTTTTTAAACCATCTTAAAATAAAATCACGTTCTTTTTTTGTATTGGTATTGTCTAAATGTGCAATTGGATATCCAGCTCTTTTAAAGGCATGAAAAACCTGTATAGAGGTATGGATACCATTATTGAAAATTAATGTCTTTTTTCCTTTTGATGTCTCCTCATAAGCACTTACAAGTTTTGACAGCATATCAACATTAGTATATAAATCCTCTGAAGACTTTACAGTATAGTCTCCATTTGCTCCAACTTCAAGAGATGTTAAACCAACATTATAAGAATACATATTAGCACTTGCTAAGTAATGATTTTCTATTAAATGCTCAATAGTTTCACCAACATATAACTCTTTGTAGTTTTCATACATTGGTAGTTTTATATTAGAACTTAACGGAGTGGCTGTAACCCCTAAGATGAAAGAATCATCAAAAAATTTAAAAATTTTGGTAAATGAATTGTAGTGAGCTTCATCAACAATAACAAGTCCTATATCAGAAATATCTAACTTATCATCTGTTAATCTATTTTTTAAGGTTTCTACCATTGCTACAAAACAATGATAATTATCTTGGTCATCTAAATTCGCTGTGCTGTTTATGATTTTATTAGGAACTCCAAATTCACCAAGCATATTTGAAGTTTGTTTACTTAATTCAATTCTATGGGTTAGCACTAAAACTTTTTTATTATACTTAGAAATGTATCGTCTTACAATTTCTGAGAAAATAACAGTTTTCCCTCCTCCAGTAGGTAATTGATATAATAAATGGTAATCATCAGCAGCATTATCAAACCGCTGAAATATTTCTTCAATGGCAATTTTTTGATAATTATAAAGTTCTTTTCCTGAAGTATTTTTTATTGTATTTATTTTGGACAAAATTTAAATAATTTTATTGGAAAATTTATTAAAGATATTTTTTGATGTTTATTGAGGTAATATCATGATGAGATGCATCTTTAACAGCTACCTCATTTCTAATAATTAATAATTGAGGTGATTGATGCTGTACGTTAAAGCTAAGTCCTACTTCATCTGAAATGGATCTAAAACTTAGCAAGTCTAAGTAAAATACCTTGACATTTTTCATTGATATTTCAAATAAGTTTTCAAAACGTTTGATTACCATACTGCTAATACCGCATCGTGTTGAATGTTTAAAAATAAGGATAGTTTCAGATTTAGATAACTCTTTGATTGTTTTTATTTGATCTAAAGAATTAAATGGTATCCAATTAACTAAAGATTCTTTCTCTGCTTTAAGCTTAGTTCCTAAAATTCTATTAAATAACCCCATTGAAATATTTGATTAACAAAAATACAATCTAAATATTAAAAAATAGTAATCAGAGTAGTATAAATACACGAATAAAAAAGAACATTTTTTACAATAAAATTGTCCAAAATATTTATGCTTAATTCTATTATGATTATATTGGTTTCACTATAAATATAAATAATGAAAAAACTAATTCTAACTTTTATCTTTTTAAGTCTAACCTTGATTTCTTATGCTCAGGAAATTACTACGTATTATTTCATTCGTCATGCAGAAAAATTACGAATAGACAAAACAGATAAAAATCCAAATTTGAATTTTAATGGGTACAAAAGAGCTGAGGCTTGGAAAGATGTATTTTCGGATGTTCCTTTTGATGCTATCTATTCTACAGATTACAATAGAACTAAATTAACAGCGAAACCAACTGCAACTAGTAAAAATTTACCAATTTTATTATACAATCCAAACATGATGTATTCTGAAGCCTTTCAAAATAATACAAAGGGAAAAACTGTACTAGTTGTTGGACATAGCAATACAACTAATGTATTTGTAAATAAAATTTTAGGCATTGAAAAGTATAACGAAATAAATGACAATAACAATTCAAACCTTTATATCGTAACTATTTCTAATGAAAAAATTTCCTCTATTTTATTGAAAATTAATTAAATATAATTTTAATATCCTCTAATTTAATTTCAGAAATTTTTTCCAACTCACCTTTTTGGAAGATTCTGTCTAAATTATTAAGTTTAATAGAAGAGTTTATTGGTTTATAATTATTATAATCTACTAAACTAACCCCTGCAATAAAATGTTCTTTACGAACCTCTCTAAAACGAATGCCGCCACCATTAGTATTATACCTGTAGGCTACAAAACCTATTTTAAAGTTTTCTTTTTTAATCCAATAAATAAAAATATCATCATAATCTACTCCCCCATTCTCTTTTGAAAAAGTGATTTCTATCTTATAATACTTATCTCCTTTAATTTTGGATTCGCCCAATAATTTCTTTTGCACAGCTTTATCATTTAAACCATAAGGTAAAATAGAAAAATAATGAACAGAATTAACAGACTCACTAAATTTACTAGCCATAGCGTCTTGAATTTGTAAAGGTTTAGAATTCTTAATCCTTTTAAATCCAGAATTTGATAAAACGTCAATAATTGTATCATTATTATTTATTAAAACTCTATTCAATTCAAAACTTCCGTTATTTCTTGATGCAACATAATATTTATCTCTAAAATTAAAAGATAATGTTGCATTTGCAATTTTATCCACACCTGAAACACGAATAGAAGCATCAATGATTTCTTGTGCTGAAAGGTTATTTTCTGATGGTTTACAAGAAAATAAAAAAATTGAGACAAAACATAAAATAAATAATGACTTCATAAAGAGGAAATTGATTAATAATGTTATAATAGTTACATCTAAATTACAGTTATTTAAGCGTAGTAAAAATGTATCTTTGTGAAGATATATATAAAACTTCAATTTTTGAAAGTATTTAATCAATGGCAATTCAAAAAAAAATAAACATACAGAATAAAAAGGCTCGTTTCGAGTATGAGATTTTGGATAAATACACTGCTGGTATTCAATTAACTGGAACCGAAATTAAATCGATTCGCCAGAGTAAAGCAAGAATTACAGAGAGCTTTTGTGAATTTAATGATAAAGGAGAGCTTTTTATTGTTAATATGTATATTGAAGAGTATTTATATGGACATCATTTTAATCACAAAACTACAAGTGAACGTAGATTATTACTCAATAAAAAAGAATTACGTAGTTTAAAAAAGGATGTTGAAGCTAAAGGTAATACGATAGTCCCTTTACGACTTTTTTTAAATGAAAATGGTTGGGCTAAACTTGAAGTAGCTTTGGCCAAAGGAAAAAAAGTCCATGACAAGAGAGAAACCATAAAAAATCGTGATAGTAAACGTGATCTAGCAAGAATAAAAAAAACATTTAATACCTGATTTACATATGATAAATATTTAGTTTATTGTTAATATCATATAATCCATCATAATGCTCCGAGAAAAACTTTCTAATTATAATCTTATTCTAGCTTCTGGTTCACCTCGAAGACAACATTTTTTCAAAGAATTAGATGTTCCTTTTACTATTGACATCAGAGAAGTAGATGAAACATATCCAGACCATTTAAAAGGAGCTAAAATAACAGACTATTTAGCAGATTTAAAATCTAAATGTTTCAGTAATTTAAAACCTAATGATTTATTGATAACTTCAGATACTATTGTTTGGTTTGAAGAAAAAGCAATTGGGAAACCAATAAATAAAAAAGACGCATTTGATATGCTAAAAAAAATGTCGGGTAAAGAACATGATGTTTTCACATCAGTAAGTATAAAAAGCGCATCTTTTCAAAGCATATTTAATGATAAAACTAGTGTTGAATTTGAAGAATTTACAAACGAAGAAATTAATTATTATATAGAAAAATTTGCTCCATTTGATAAAGCTGGAAGTTATGGAATTCAAGATTGGATAGGATTAATAGGTGTAAAAAAAATCACAGGAAGCTATTTTAATGTCATGGGGTTACCTGTTCATAAATTATATAAAGAATTGCTAAAAATTGCCCAATAAGGTTTAATTAATAACTTATTTTTACTTATAAATAACAACACAAATAATGAAAAAATATACATACACAGAAATGAAAGACACTCGCTCTGGTTTTGGTGATGGTTTAACAGAGTTAGGAAAAATAAATCCTAATGTAGTTGCACTATGTGCAGATTTAATAGGGTCATTGAAAATGAATGATTTTAAAGACAATCATCCAGAACGTTTCTTTCAAGTAGGAATAGCAGAAGCTAATATGATGGGTATAGCTGCAGGTTTAACCATAGGGGGTAAAATACCATTTACGGGTACGTTTGCTAATTTTTCTACTGGTCGTGTATATGATCAAATACGCCAATCCATAGCCTATTCAGATAAAAATGTAAAAATTTGCGCTTCTCATGCTGGATTAACATTGGGGGAAGATGGTGCTACTCATCAAATTTTAGAAGATATTGGTTTAATGAAGATGTTGCCAGGAATGACAGTTATTAATACCTGTGACTACAACCAAACAAAAGCAGCAACTATTGCCATTGCTGAACATCATGGTCCTGTCTATTTACGTTTTGGTCGCCCAAAAGTACCAGTATTTATGCCTACAGATCAGCCTTTTAAAATTGGTAAAGCAGTCATATTAACTGAAGGTACAGATGTAACTATAGTGGCTACTGGTCATTTGGTTTGGGAATCTTTAAAAGCTGCTGAAAAGTTAGAAGCTGAAGGGATTAGTGCTGAGGTTATCAATATTCATACAATTAAACCTTTAGATGAAGAAGCAATTTTAAAGTCTATAGCTAAAACAGGATGTATAGTTACTGCTGAAGAACATAATAAGTTCGGAGGTTTAGGGGAAAGTGTTGCGAGATGTTTAGCAGAGAACTTACCTACTCCACAAGAGTTTGTTGCTGTTAATGATACTTTTGGTGAATCTGCTACACCAGCTCAATTGATGGAGAAATATAATATAAATGACGAAGCTGTTGTTAAGGCAGTAAAAAAAGTCTTAAAAAGAAAATAATTCATTTAATATTTTAATTTAAAATAAATTATGAAAAAAATAATATTTGCTTGTTTTTTATTAACTCTTGTAACTAAAAATTCGCAAGCTCAACTACAATTTGGATTAAAAGGTGGGGTTAATTATAATTCAGACTCTTTTGAAAGTGTTTCAAATGATGTATTGAATGGTGCAAAAACCAAGACTGGAATTCATACAGGATTATGGCTCAGAGCGAAGTTACCTGTGATAGGTTTTTATATAAGGCCAGAAATTGTATACACTGAATTAAATAATAGTGTAAACTATGAAAGTCCATTTTCAGCTCCAAAAACTACTGACTTTAAATTTAGAAAAATAGATGTCCCTGTATTAATAGGAAAGAAGTTCTTAGGTATTGGTAATGTTTTTGCAGGCCCATCCTTTCAATATATCTTATCCTCAGATTTTGAGTTAAATGATTTAAGAGAGGTTTCTACTGAAAGTTTTTCATTAGGTATTCAACTAGGTGCCGGAATAGAATTAGGGCGTTTAGGTATAGATTTAAGATGGGAAAGAGGTTTGTCTAAAACTGAAACTGTTTTTGTTGACAATACTATTTTTGATAGTAATTTTAATTTTGATAAAAGAGTGAGTCAAATTATTTTTGGAATTTCTTACAAACTAAGTAAAGTCAAAAAAGATTAAAAAAAAAAGCTCTTGAATTATCAAGAGCTTTTTTTTAATATAAATTTTAATTAATATCTGGATTTAAATAATCAGGTAATGTTGGATTATTTGGATCATTAAAGTCATTAGTTGGATCACCATCAGCACCACCTTCATCTTTTGTTGCAATCCCATCATTATCATCATCTGGGTCTAAGAAATTGGGAAAACCATCGCCATCAGTATCGTCATTTCTAGGATCTCCATCTCCATCAGGATCTTCTAATATTGACGGAACAGAATCTAAATCGTGGTCTGTATTTTCTACTACATCATACAATTCTATATAAAACAGTAAACTCGAACTTGGAGGAATTCCAGCAGTTCCAAATTTACCATAAGCTAATCCAGAAGGAATAAATAATACACCTTTACCACCATTTACATAGGTGATTGGTCCATTATTGGTAATATTTTCACCACCTTTAAAATTAGTGAAACCGTGAGACCAGCCTCTTATTACAGAATTTAAGGTAAGCCATAAAGGATTCACTGTACGCTCATCAAAATCAATTAATTCTACTGTAGAATTAAAATATTGACCTTTATATTTTACTAAAACTGAATCTACTTCAGTTGGATAGCCTTTTTCTGGCATTGGGCTTCCTTCATTTTTTACAAAAACATATAGTTTGTAGTCAACATCAAAATCAGT
>Ga0206127_1004456_pt1 | contig 12372 bp, 11 predicted proteins | sample Helgoland_Spring_6_FD_148646 | JGI IMG/M metagenome (GOLD analysis project Ga0206127, IMG submission 148646) | Pelagic subsurface seawater microbial communities from Kabeltonne, Helgoland, North Sea - Helgoland_Spring_Bloom_20160419_1 | ecosystem: Environmental > Aquatic > Marine > Epipelagic ...
CTATAGCCAATACTATTTCTATAAACTATCGTTCAATACTCAATTATTTTATCAATAGAAGTACTAATGCTTCTGCTGAATCTTTCAATGCCAAAATTAAAGCCTTTAGAGCACAATTTAGAGGTGTCAAAAATGTAGAATTTTTCCTGTATAGATTGACAACAATTTTTACCTAAACACAACAATTAGTCTTGATCCCTGCATTGCTTTGATTATTTAAGGATTAATAATTTGGAAATTGGGTTTTATGGATATTTCAAAATACTTGATATTATTGCCCTAAGTCTGTTGAAAAATATTACCATATTATATGGTTCTGTGTTCTTCATGTAAATATTAAGTAGGGAAAATACCAAAGCTAATATTCATAAATTTATTTTAATGCAATACAAAATATTTAAGATATAAAAACCGCTACAATTAAGTAGCGGTTTCAATCAATCAACCAAAAAACTTCTTTATGTTAATTTTGCATTGCTACAAAATATTTTTGAGAAGTAAACTTTATTTTACAAATATACCTTGTTTTTATGTTTAATAATTGATTAAAAGTGTTAAACAAATTATAAAGTGTATATGTATTTATTTATTTATTTATTGTGGCATTACTACTGTATCAATCGCATGCACAATTCCATTAGAAGCTTCTACATCTGTAATGATTATGGTAGAAGTATTCCCTTGGGCATCAGTTAAAATTACTCTATCCTCTTTTAGTGAGGCTGTTAAAGTATTTCCTTGTACAGTTTTGATAGCAAATTTACCCTTGTTAGCTTTAATTGCATTTAAAACATCTTGCGCTTTAAATTTTCCAGCAACTACATGATAGGTTAAAATTGCAGTTAATAATTTCTTATTTTCGGGTTTTAGAAGCGTACCTACTGTACCTTCAGGTAGTTTACTAAATGCATCATTAATAGGTGTAAAAACTGTAAAAGGCCCTTCGCTATTTAAAACATCAACTAAGCTTGCTGCTTTAACTGCTGCTACTAGAGTTGCAAAATTTTCATTTGCTGCTGCAACTGCTACTATAGTTTTATCAGCGTTTTTGTTGCTTTTTTTATCTATTGGATCTGTATTGCTAGCTGTACTAGAAATTGTAACTAATAAAATTGCAACGAAAGTTTGAACTAATTTTTTTGTGAACATATTTTTTGTTTTTGAAATTCTACACAAATATAGCATTGAATTAAAAACAAAATGTTTAATTAAAAGTTAAAAATGTTAAACAAAATATAAATTAGATAATGCAGTGATTATCTGTTAATTCATATTTCTTTTAAATAAAATTTATTTTTCAGCAAGTAATTTTTTTTGGTATTTTCCTTGAACAATATCAATAATAACTAAAATACCAATTACAAAGTAAAATGTAGTTTTACTCATTGGTACTATTTCTTCTCCAAATAGTTTAATGTGGGCTAAATGCCCTCCTTCTGTAACCAACATTATTCCTACAACAAAAAGAATAAATAATCCTAAAACTTCATACATTCTGTTTTTTGCTAAAAATAGTGAAATTCTGTCGGCCAAAAATAACATCAACAGTCCACTAATCACAATAGCAATTGCCATTACAATAAAAGCTGTTGTCGTATTTTCAATTTCACTAGTTAAACCAATTGCGGCTAGAATAGAATCAAAAGAAAATACTAAATTCATGATAACAATACTTGTAATTACGGCATTAGAAGATTTTATCCGTTTCAGTTTTCCTTCAATACTATTTTCCAGATCAGGACTTCCAATCATGTGCCAAATTTCTTTAATTGCAGTATAAATAATGAATCCTCCACCTAACAATACAATAATACTGTGGCCATTAAAAGCAAAGTTTACAGCATCTCCAAAATCTCCTGTTAAAAATGAAAATGGTTCTTGGAAATAGTCAATGATAGAAACTAATAGAAATAACAAAACAATTCTTAAAGCGATAGCTATTAAAATTCCAACCTTTCGAACTCTTTTTTGATCTTCGACTGGGGCTTTTTTAGATTCTAAAGAAATGTATAATAAATTGTCAAAACCCAACACAGCTTGTAAAAGGATCAACATAATTAAAGTAAAAATAATACCTAACATATTTTTGGTTTATGAATTTTTGATTTTGAAAAGTCAAATATATTAAAGTAATTCTTCTTTATTATAATAAATACTTTATTAAAATCCTTAAGCTAACAAATACAATTAAAATGGCAGTAGCTTTTTTAAGTTGATAAGGGGAAAAACGTTTATTACTAATTCTACTTCCAATTTGTCCGCCTAAAAAAACAGTAATGAGTAAAATTGATGTTAAACTCCAATCAATTATAAAAATGGGATTTGAGAATTGTCCAAACAATCCAGCAATAGAATTTGCCAAAATAAATACACTTGTTGCAGCTGCTATTTTTTTTGGAACATCCCAATTTGTTAAGTATAGTAGGGGTGCTAAAAAAATTCCACCACCAATGCCAACCGCTCCAGAAACAAGACCAATAATGCCCCCAAAACTAGTGTTTCTTATACTGTTTTGGGGTTTGATATTTATTTTTGAGTCCATTTTTTTTTTAGATATCCACATTGTAATTGCTGCAAATAAAAGCGTAACTCCTAATAAAACAAAAAAGATTTTCTCACTAATTTTTAAATAACCACCTAAGAAGGATAAAGGAATGCTAATAATGACCAGAGGGAGGATTTTTTTCCAATCCAATTTTTTTTGATTGTGATATAAAAATATATTTCCTGAAACCACTGCTATATTGCACAATAGGGCAGTAGCTCTAATTTGTGTAAATGCCATTCCTGTTAATGCTAAAATTGCAAGGTAGCTAGAGCCACCGCCAAAACCAACAGATGAGTATAGCACAGACACAATAAGAAACATCAATATGATGAGCCAGTATTCAATAAAAATATCTAAAATCAAGTTCGTTTTAAATAGAATTTAATAATAATTAAAAATAGCTAAATAATTATTTATATTGTAACGGATTAACCAAAATTATTAGCACATGTTAACTACTAAAAATAAAAAATATTGGAAAAAGAATTTGAGTTACCTTACCATACTGCTATTCATTTGGTTTGTAGTATCTTTTGTTTTCGGAATTGTTTTAGTAGACGAGCTGAATTCTATTAGATTAGGAGGTTTTAAACTAGGGTTTTGGTTTGCTCAGCAAGGTGCAATCTATGTTTTTGTAATTCTCATTTTTGTTTACATTAAATTGATGAACAAATTGGATAAGGAATTCGGGTTTAACGAACTTTAAAATAATAGAATAATGAGCATTCAAGTTTGGACATGGATTTTAGTAGGAATCACATTTACATTATATATAGGTATCGCAATTTGGTCTAGAGCAGGTTCAACAAAAGAATTTTACGTTGCAGGTGGTGGAGTTTCGCCATTAGCAAATGGACTGGCAACAGCAGCAGATTGGATGTCTGCAGCATCATTCATTTCTATGGCAGGTATTATTTCCTTTAATGGTTATGATGGCTCTGTCTATTTAATGGGATGGACAGGAGGCTACGTTTTATTAGCTTTATTATTAGCTCCTTATTTAAGAAAATTTGGCAAATTTACAGTGCCTGACTTCATTGGAGATAGGTATTATTCAAATGTAGCTAGAAGCGTTTCTGTATTTTGTGCGTTATTGGTTTCATTTACATATGTTGCAGGTCAAATGCGTGGAGTAGGTTTAGTTTTCTCTCGATTTTTAGAAGTTGATATTAATACCGGAGTAATTATAGGGATGATTATTGTACTCTTTTATGCCGTTTTGGGAGGTATGAAAGGAATTACCTACACACAAGTTGCACAATATTGTGTGTTAATTTTTGCGTTTATGGTGCCTGCAATCTTTATTTCGATTCAAATGACAGGAAATCCAATTCCACAAATAGGTTTTGGAGGGGCAGATGAAAATGGTGTTTTTCTATTGGATAAATTAGACGGTTTACATAAAGAATTGGGTTTTGCAGCATATACATCAGGTAGTAAATCTACGTTAGATGTATTTTTTATAACGGCAGCTTTAATGGTTGGTACAGCTGGTTTACCCCATGTGATTGTGCGTTTTTTTACAGTTAAAAAAGTAGCTGATGCTCGTAAATCTGCAGGATGGGCTTTGTTGTTAATTGCTGTCTTATACACAACAGCACCTGCAATTGCGGTTTTTTCTAGAACCAATTTGATAGAAACAGTTAGTAATAAAGAATATGCTACACTGCCAGAATGGTTTTCGAATTGGGAAAAAACAGGGTTAATTCAGTTTAACGATAAAAACAACGATGGTAAAGTGCAGTATTTGGCAAATGCTAATGATAACGAATTAATTGTTGATAAAGATATTATGGTTTTGGCTAATCCAGAAATTGCACAATTACCAAATTGGGTAATTGCCTTAGTTGCAGCAGGTGGTTTAGCAGCAGCTTTATCAACGGCAGCAGGATTATTATTAGTAATTTCTGCATCAGTTTCTCATGATCTGATTAAAAAAATGATCAATCCAAAAATTTCTGAAAAAGGAGAACTAATTGCAGCAAGATTATCTGCAGTTGTTGCGGTTTCTGTTGCAGGTTATTTCGGAATAAATCCGCCAGATTTTGTAGCGGCAACAGTTGCTTTAGCTTTTGGTTTGGCAGCAGCATCTTTTTTTCCAGCAATTGTTTTGGGTATTTTTAGTAAAAAAATAAACAAAGAAGGTGCAATTACAGGTATGGTAGTAGGAATTCTTCTTATGCTTTTTTACATGCTAAAATTTAAGTTTGATTGGTTTGGTGGAGGAACAAAAGAAGATTGGTGGTTTGGAATATCTCCAGAAGGTTTTGGAACTGTTGCTATGTTTTTAAACTTTGTAGTATCAATTATAATATCAAAATTTACACCTAATCCTCCATTAGAAGTTCAAAAAATAGTAGAAGATATTAGAATTCCAAGTGGAGTTAACGCAGCTCATGAACACTAAAAGAGTAAAGGTAAATTTGTTTTTTATCGATTAATAATTGTTGTAAGTAGAAAAAAATGAAAAAAAACAGATAGTTTCTATAATTTTAAGACTTTAAATAAATTAAATAAATGAGTAATTATCACATTAAACATATAGAGGAATATTATCAAGTTTATAGAAAATCGTTAAGAGAACCAGAAAATTTTTGGGACGAGATTGCATCAGAGCATTTTTTATGGAGAAAGCCTTGGGATAAAGTTTTAGAATGGGATTTTACGAAGCCAGAAGTGAAATGGTTTAAGGGGGCAAAATTAAATATCACAGAAAATTGTATTGATAGGCATTTGGCAACAAGAGCAGATAAAACTGCCATTCTTTTTGAACCCAACAACCCTAATGAAGGAGCAGAACATATCACCTATAAACAACTATCTGAAAGAGTGAATCAGTTTTCTAATGTTTTAAAAGAAAACGGAATACAAAAAGGAGATAGAGTTTGTATTTATGTACCCATGATTCCTGAGTTGGCCATTGCAACTTTGGCTTGTGCTAGAATTGGTGCAATTCATTCTGTTGTTTTTGCGGGTTTTTCATCCACAGCATTATCAACAAGAATTAATGATGCAGATTGTAAAATGGTAATTACTACTGATGGTTCTTACAGAGGTAAAAAAACAATTGATTTAAAAGCAATTGTAGATGAAGCTCTAGAATCTTGCCCATCTATAGAAACAGTTTTAGTGGCAAAGAGAATCAATTCTGATATTTATATGAAAGAAGGTCGTGACAAATGGTTACAACCTTTATTGGATAAAGCATCAACAGTCTGTAAAGCAGAAATTATGGATGCAGAAGATCCGTTGTTTATTTTGTATACTTCTGGTTCTACAGGAAAACCAAAAGGGATGGTGCATACCACAGCTGGTTACATGGTGTATACAGCTTATACTTTTAAAAATGCCTTTCAATACAAAGAGAATGATGTTTACTGGTGTACAGCAGATATTGGTTGGATTACAGGTCACTCGTATATTGTTTATGGACCTTTAGCTAATGGAGCAACTACGGTTATGTTTGAAGGTGTACCAAGTTATCCAGATTTTGGTCGCTTTTGGGAAATTGTAGAAAAACATAAAGTCAACCAGTTTTATACAGCACCAACTGCAATTAGAGCTTTAGCAAAACACGGTACAGAATTGGTAGATAAATACGATTTATCATCTTTAAAAGTTTTAGGCTCTGTAGGAGAACCAATAAACGAAGAAGCTTGGCATTGGTACAATGATAATGTAGGAAAAAAGAAAAGTCCTATAATTGATACTTGGTGGCAAACAGAAACTGGAGGAATGATGATAACTCCAATTCCATATGTAACAGCTACAAAACCAACGTACGCAACTTTGCCATTTATTGGAATTCAACCTTGTTTAATGGATGAGAACGGACTAGAAATTAAAGGAAATCAGGTAGAAGGAAGGTTATGTATCAAACATCCTTGGCCAAGTATGGCAAGAACTATTTGGGGAAATCATCAACGTTATAAAGAGACTTACTTTTCTGCTTTCGAAAATAAATATTTTACAGGAGATGGCGCGCTAAGAGACGAAGTTGGCTATTACAGAATTACAGGTAGAGTAGATGATGTAATTATTGTTTCAGGTCATAATTTAGGAACTGCACCAATTGAAGATGCTATTAACGAGCATCCAGCAGTTGTAGAAAGTGCAATTGTTGGTTTTCCTCACGATATTAAAGGAAGTGCTTTGTATGGTTATGTGATTTTAAAAGATACCGGAGAAAGTAGAAATCACGATAACCTGCGAAAGGAAATTAATCAAGTAATTACAGAACATATTGGACCTATTGCAAAATTAGATAAAATTCAGTTTACAGAAGGCTTACCAAAAACACGTTCAGGAAAAATCATGAGACGTATTTTGCGTAAAATAGCTTCTAATGAAATGGATAATTTGGGTGATGTTTCTACATTATTGAATCCTGAAGTTGTGCAACAGATTATTGACGATCGATTATAAAAAAGTCAGATAATTTAGAATAAGACCTTACAGTATTTCAAAACTTGTAAGGTCTTTTTTTTATGATACTTTTGTTAATCTGTCATAAAAGTGGCAATGGCACATTAATTGAATTATCCTGTTCATCAAATTCTTATTAATTTATATGCAACATCTCAAAGATTCTAATAAAGATAAAAAAAAAGGAAAAGTATCTATAAGCAAAGCGTTTAAAACAATTATTTGGCCAAGAAGAGGTTTGGTTTTTATTGGATTGCTTTTAATAGTTATTAGAAGTTTGTCAGGTTTAATTTTACCTTGGCAGAGTAAAGTTTTATTAGATGAAGTTGTGCCCGATAAAAATTTTGATCAACTCTATACTTTAATAGGAATTGTATTAACAGCAATTTTATTGCAAGCAATTACTTCCTTTTTATTAACCCGAATTTTAAGTGTGCAAGCACAATATTTAATATCAGAATTAAGAGCACAGGTTCAGAAAAAAGTTTTGTCTTTACCCATTAGTTTTTTTGATAACACAAAGTCAGGAGCATTAGTTTCAAGAATAATGAGTGATGTAGAAGGAGTAAGAAATTTGATTGGTACAGGTTTGGTGCAATTGGTTGGAGGTACAATTACAGCTGTAATTTCTTTAATTATTTTGATAAATCTGAATCCTTGGATGACATTGTTTGTTTTTTTACCAATTTCTATTTTTGGAATAGTTGCTTTAAAAGCGTTTAAATTTATTAGACCAATTTTTAGAATAAGAGGAGAAATTAACGCAGAAGTAAAGGGGAGGTTAACAGAAACTTTAGCAGGAGTAAGAGTTATAAAAGCGTTTAATGCAGAGCAGCAAGAAAATCTCGTTTTTGAAAAAGGTGTAGATAAATTGTTTCAGAATGTAAAAAAGAGTTTAACAGCTACAGCCTTAATGACAAGTTCTTCCACATTTTTAATTGGAGTGGCAACAACAGGAATTATGGGAATTGGAGGCTATTACATGATTCAAAGTGATATGACTTCTGGAGAATTTTTGTTTTTTACATTAATTCTTGGTTTTATGATTGCCCCAATTGTGCAAATGAGTAATATTGGAAGTCAATTAACAGAGGCTCTTGCAGGTTTAGATAGAACAGAAGAATTGATGAATACGGCAGCCGAAGAAGATGATGTAAATAGAACTGTAGTTTTAGAAAATACAAAAGGAGAAATCATTTTTGATAATGTCTCTTTTGCTTACGAAGAAGGAAAAGAGGTTTTACATAATATTAATTTTAAAGTACCTTCTGGTTCAGTAACTGCTTTGGTTGGAAGCTCAGGTTCTGGTAAATCTACAATTGCAGGCTTATCTGCAACATTTTTAAATCCAAAATCTGGTAAAATTACAATTGACAATCAGGATATGTCTAAAGTAAAATTATCTAGTTATCGTAAAAATTTAGGGGTAGTTTTGCAAGATGAATTTTTGTTTGAAGGTTCAATTAGAGAAAATATATTATTTCCTAGACCAAATGCAACAGAGCAAGAATTACAAAATGCAGTGAATGCTGCTTATGTAAATGAATTTACAGACAGATTTGATGATGGTTTAAATACCTTAATTGGCGAAAGAGGCGTAAAACTCTCAGGTGGTCAACGCCAACGTTTGGCAATTGCAAGAGCTATTTTGGCAAATCCAAAAATTATTATTTTAGATGAAGCTACTTCTAGTTTAGATACAGAAAGTGAAGCCTTAATTCAAAAAAGTTTATCAGAATTAATCAAAGATAGAACTACTATTGTAATTGCACATAGATTAAGTACTATAAAAAAAGCAGATCAAATTTTAGTGATTGAGTCCGGTGAAATTGTTGAAAGAGGCACTCATAATGAATTGATTTCACTAAAAGGAAGGTATTTTGATCTGTATACTTATCAAGCTAAAATATAAACGAATTCTTAGATTAACATTTAACTACCTATATTCCATTTGTATCACCATTATGTCACAAGGAGAGCAATGATAATTTTTGTAGAAAATCTAATAATTAATCTTTATTTTTTAGTATTATCTTAATTGCTTCATAAACAGAAACATAATAATCATGGAATCTAGGAAGTAAAACATTTTCAAGATTTTTAGTTTCATTTAAAATTGATAAATCAAAGAGTTTGATGCCTGCAACTTCTGCTTTTTGTATTTTTAATTGATCAATAGGTGATTTTAATTCTGCAATAAAAACATGATGAATCTCATTATCTTGAATTCCGTTTTTATGAGAAACTTGATGTATTCTTGTCCCAATTTTTAGGAGTTCTTTTTCTTGAATTTCTAAACCAATTTCCTCAAAAACTTCTCTTTTTGCTGAGGAAAGTACAGTTTCTCCAGCTCCAATATGTCCTGCCACAGAAATATCCCATAAACCTGGAAAAACTTTTTTTGTTAATGCTCTTTTTTGTAATAATATTTGGTGGTTAGAAGTAAATAACCAAATATGTACAGTTGCATGAAACCAACCATTTTTATGAGCTTCAGATTTTAAAGCAATTTTTCCTGTAGCTTTTCCGTCTGGGGTTAAAATATCTATGAGTTCATCCAAAGAAAAAAAGTTTTATATTTTTAAAATTAATAATCTGTGAATTCAATTTTAGAGTTACTTCCATCAAAAAGATGTAAATATTCTTCTGCTTTAAAAGTATCCTCGTTAAAATGAGAACTTCTTTTTTTACCTTCTTGATGTCTTACAATGCTTCTAGCAAAGCGCCTAATAGCCTCTTTAGTGTCTAAAATAATACCCGGTATGGGTGTGCTTTTTCCATTTTCATTTTTAGCAACCATTGTAAAGTAAGAAGAATTACAATGTTTAATTGCTCCAGTTCTTATATTTTCTGAAATAACACGTAAACCTACCACCATAGAAGTTCTACCTGTATAATTGATAGAAGCTTTTAAAGTAACCAATTCCCCCACTTCAATAGGGTTTAAAAAATCAACTTTATTTACTGAGGCAGTTACGCAGTAATTACCTGAATGCTTAGAAGCGCAAGCAAATGCGATTTGATCCATTAAATTTAAGATGTAACCACCATGTATTTTGCCGCTAAAGTTAGAGTGGGAAGGTAACATAAGCTCCGTTATTGTTAATTGAGATTCACTTATGTATTTGTATGGTTTTAAATCTTTATTCATTGTTCAAAAATAATAGATTTTTACTTAATTGGTGAAAACTGATTGTAAAATTACAATTCGGTTTTTTTTATGCTTTAAAAAAAGTAAGTTTGTGATTCTTAAAAAAGAAAAAATGAACTATATTTTATTTGATGGAGATGTTAGAAATGCACTTTTGCCATTTACATATACAAAACCAGTGGCAGATTTAAGATTTGGTATTTTAACTATTAGAGAAAAGTGGGAAAAATACCTAGGTTTAACCACAACAACAATTACAGAGGAGTATTTAGAAGAAAAATACCCAATGGTTGAAATGGAAGAAAATATATTGATAAATAGTTCATTTTGCCCAACAAAAAGTTTAATTGAAAAAGTTAAAAAGCTTTCTAAAAATGAAGCCATTTTTAAAGGGGATGATGTCATTGCTTTTTTTACTTCAGATTCTCAAGATGAAGTAGATTTTGATGAGTATACTCAAATAGAGTTTGAGGAAGAAATCTTACAAGTTAAAAATACTTGGGACCTTTTTTCATACAATGATAAAGCAATTCAGCAAGATTTTGAATTGTTAACACAGGGCAGAAAATCTGAAATTATTCCAGAAGGAGTACAATGTATAAATAAAGAAAGGATTTTTATCGAAGAGGGCGCTAAACTAAATTTTGCGATTTTGAATGCAAGTTCAGGACCAATTTATATTGGTAAAGATGCAGAAATTATGGAAGGATGTTTGGTAAGAGGTCCTTTAGCTATGTGCAATAATTCTGCCTTAAAACTAGGCAGTAAAGTTTACGGTGCAACTACTTTAGGTCCTTTTTGTAAGGTTGGCGGAGAAGTTAAAAATTCCATTTTAATGGGCTATTCTAGTAAAGGTCATGAAGGATTTTTGGGAAATTCAGTTTTGGGTGAATGGTGTAATATAGGAGCAGATACAAATACTTCAAATCTTAAAAATAATTATGCAGAAGTTAAACTTTGGGATTATAACACAGAGCGTTTTGCTAAAACAGGACTGCAATTTTGCGGTTTAATGATGGGAGACCATTCTAAGTGTGGAATCAATACAATGTTTAATACAGGCACAGTAGTTGGAGTTTCGGCTAATATTTATGGTAGTGGTTTTCCAAGAAATTTTATACCTTCTTTTAGTTGGGGAGGTGCTGCTGGTTTTACAAATTACAAAGTAAATAAAGTCTTTGAAGTAGCATCTGTGGTAATGCAACGTAGAAACTTGATTTTTAATGATATTGAAAAACGTATTTTGGAGCATGTTTTTGAAGAGACAGCTAAATATCGTAATTATTAATTGGTTACAGATTAGAAAATAAAAAAAAGTCCTAAAAATGAATTCTCATTTTTAGGACTTTTTTTTAGTAAAATATTTCAATTCCTTTTTAGAGATGTTGTAAAAATTGGAATGATGTTGTTTTTTAATTTCTATCAATTACATCACCAGAACCAACTGATTTTGTATCAATATACTTTGGGTTGCCCTTGTAATAAATACTTCCAGAACCTGCTACTTTTGCTTTTATTTCCGTTGTAACTGTAGTTTTTATACTTCCTGAACCGGCAATAGTTGCATTTAAAATTTCTGTTTCTAAATCGTAGGCTTTTATACTTCCAGAACCTGCAATAGAAGAGGTTAATTCGTTGGAATTTCCTGTTAATTTAATGTTTCCTGATCCTCCAATATCAGCACGTATCTCATCAGCATCAATTTGTAAAGCTATATTTCCTGAGCCTCCCAAAGATACCTTTAAATCGTTAGCTTTTATCAAGTTTTCACCATTAATATTACCAGAACCACCTAGGGAAATCATATCTAAATCCTCGTAAGCAACAGTTACTGTAAGTTTCTTTCGGGTACTTATACTAGTGTTTTTTCTGTACTTCACCTGAAGTGTGTTTCCTCTAACTTCAGTTTCTAAATAAGGTATAATATTTTCTTCACCTTCAATTTCAATTTCACCTTCTTTGCCTTTTACAAGAATCACATCGAAAGAACCTCCTGCCGAAATTCCATCATAATTCGATATCGTTCTTTTTACAGTAACAACATTTCCATTTCCTTTTATTGTTTTATTTTTCCCCCACCAGTTTTGTGCATTTGAAGGTGAGATGGCAATTATAGTAAGTAGTACAAATGTGATTTTTTTAAGCATAGTTTTTTATTTTTAAGTTGATTTTATTAGTTATAATTTTTAATAGATACACTCCCGTATTGTGATCTTATTTTAATACTGGCGTTCGAATTTCCTTTTCC
>Ga0206127_1004457_pt1 | contig 12371 bp, 9 predicted proteins | sample Helgoland_Spring_6_FD_148646 | JGI IMG/M metagenome (GOLD analysis project Ga0206127, IMG submission 148646) | Pelagic subsurface seawater microbial communities from Kabeltonne, Helgoland, North Sea - Helgoland_Spring_Bloom_20160419_1 | ecosystem: Environmental > Aquatic > Marine > Epipelagic ...
TACCGCCTTTAATTGTCTGCGATTTCTTATTTATTTTATCGTATTCGGCTTTTTCTTTTTCAAAATGATCTTGTAATTTCTGAAAAGTAAAGTTTCTTAGCCATATAGGCATGTTGTACACCGTATCATAATCAAATCCTCCTTTGCCGTGGAATACTATTTCATGAATTTGCGTAAATATAGATAACCTATACGACGGCGTCAGGCCAAAGAAAATTAACCCCAATTGGGATGTCTATCCCCCCTTCTGGACCATCCTCTGGGTAGAACTTCATGTCTACATCTGGTTGAAAGTCTCTAAGGTAGTTTCTAAACGCTCTAGAGTCTCTTGCTAAGAATTGATTATCAACGAATGATCTAACGGTTTTTTTATCTGCTTCACCGTTAACTGCCGTAATCATATGCTTTAGTCTAGTAGATAATTCAGCTGATGATTCTTTGTTAATTTTTTTAAGCCCTTTTACTTCTTGATCTATTGCTGATTCATCTCCGTGTGATAGTAACTTAAATGTGATAACGTGTCCTGTGGTAGGTAGGGTAAAGTTAAAAGCATTTTCAGATGCTTTTTCAATATCTGTATGCAGTTTCTTATTATCTAGTAAAGATAAGTCAACTTTCTCTGTTAATCCGTTATAATTAAACTCATAATCTTTACCGTAGCCTAAAATACGTGCTGCTATTAGTAGAGCGTTTTTATCTCCCACTAACAGTTCGTTGTAGTTTATAGTCTTATCTACTATAAGAGCTTTAAGTAGTTTATCAATTACTATACCTTTTTCAATATAGTTTTGGTTAGTTAAAATATCCTCTTCTTTAGCAGTCATATACTTCATTTCAATTGTACCGCTAGATAATGGAGATTCTTTTGAGTAGAGTTTACCCATAGAAGGTAGGTCTACTATCTCCGTTGGGAATTTTTGTGTTTGTTCCATAAATTTTATTAATTAAAACTAGTTCTTAATATAAATATACGAAGAATACTTTTTTAAAACAACAAAAGCCCGAAATTAATCGAGCTTTTATTTATATTAAGGCTGTATTAGTAATTTAGTACGCAGTAATCCATTGCTACAGTCATTGATAACTCTACTGCGTCAGGTGATGACCAGTCAAAGTCTCCTTGTGACATAGTTTTGATAAAAGCACCTTTGATAATCCATTCTGATACTACATCTCCTACTGGACCTAATACATTAAGTGTTAAATCTTTTTTATAGAAGTCTGAATATCCTGCACGACCTGTTACTGATTCGTAAGAAAGTCTTGCCCACTCCATTACTGCTTGAGCTCCGGAAGGTGTTATTGGATCATATAATGTCATATCCATATCATTCCACATTCTCTTTCCTCTAATCTTACGATAAGTGTTAATGTGGTCTAGCACAACTTCTCCATCCTCAAACGAAGGAGCTGATACTGTTTTTACCATGAATGATGGAATGTTATCCATATACATGATGAATCTATTCTGTACCTTCGGTTCGAAGGCTCTAAACATAATTTCGTTTGGATCTAATACTGCCATTTTTATTTATTGTTTATTATAAATATCTTAATTTAAATTTATCCTGCAAAAGTTGCTCCTGTTGGCTCAATTGTAAAATCTAGTACTATAAATTCAGCAGTTTTGGCTGGTTGAATAAAGATTTGACCTATTAATTGATTTCTGTCTACTACGTCTGCAGTGTTGTTTGTGTCGTCCATTACTACTCTATAAGCGTAAAGACCTTGTCTCTGTACTACTGACTCTAAGTAAGGATTAACTTTAGCTAAGAATCTATTTCTTGTTGTTAATGTGTTTTGTTCGAATACTAAGTTTCTTGATTCGTCACCAATGAACTTTTTCAATTCAATTAACAATCTTCTTACATTTACTCTATCTAAAGACGATGCTTTTGTTTGTAATGTCTTTTGACCGAATACTGAAATTCCTTGTCCTGGGAAGGAAGCGATTGGATTTACTTTTCTAGAGTACAATGTATCTCTTTGAGTTCTTGTTAGTCTCTTTTGAGCTTGTATTACTCCTGTAATTCCACCTCTTACTAATCCTGCTGGTGCAAACCAAGGTGCTGAACTGTTATCTGTGAAAGCATATACTCCTGGTATTACAACTGATGCTGGAATCCATTCGTTTCTACCTGTTGCAGATTGAGTCTGTAACCATGGCCAGTAAGAAGCTGCGTAAGAACTGTTAAGTCCTGCTGCTTGTCCTGTTACTGTACTTTCACCTGTTACACTATAGTCTACTAAGTCAATTACTGATATACAATCTCCTCTAGTTTCAGCTAAAGATACAATGCTGTCTATTTCTGTAGAATGACCAGTTAAGTTATAGGCTAATCCTGGTGCTGATATAATATTAAAGATGTAATCGTCACTGTTTTCTAATACTGATATTATATCAGAATAACAACCTGCGGTTAAACCTTGTGTATCTATTCCGTCTATGTCACCGAAAAATTTACCTTGTCTGTCTGCTGCAAAATGTCCTCCAGTTGCTCCAAAGAATGATCCTGATTGTGCTATTGGAAGAGAACTAGCATAACTTACTCCTTGAGAATCTGTGTTGACTGTTACTCCGTCGTTTGCTAAGTAATCTAATGTTTGTGCTGGTACGCTAGAAACTCTTATGTAGTTAGATTTATTAACATATTCTCCTTGGGTAGAAATATATTTTGAACCATCTCCGTCTGTTGATAATACTTGACGCTGGTTTCCTATAATACTTTCTATATAGTTAGGGGAATTAGGATCTAGAGATACATTATTAAATGTCTCCAGTACAATTTTATTTTTTAAGCTATCATCTCCTTGACGAATACTTACTGTAAACGTTCCAAGGTCGCTATTTACGTTACTTATTTCCCATCTTACGTTATCCGAGCTACCATTAACTAGTGAGCTATCAGAATTTTGTGGGATAGTATTAGCATTTGTTGCATTATTGTATATTGTTCCCTCTCCTAAGGTTGATATTATAAATGAATTTGTAGTAGTAGATGTTGTTTCTGTACCTCCTGCTAAAGTTATAACTGCAGTTGCTGAAGGATCGTTTCCAGCTGCATCTCCTACTCTAAGTATATATCCGTTAGCTGCTGTTCCTGCTACTCTACCGTCTAGTTCTAATGTATCTGATGTTGCATTATCTCCATGTATTACTGCTATATTGGCTCCATCGATTGCCGCTCCTAAATTATCTACTGTTGCTGCAGCATCTGCTCCTGGGGAGAAATACCACTGGTTCGCCGATGGAATATCGTCAGGTACATCTCCTACAATTGCTGTGAAGTTGTATTCAGTCCCGTCTGGTGCTTGAATAATATACTGTTGTGTATCGTCTGCTTGAGCGAAACTAGCTACTAATCCTGTTGCTGTTGCAACACCTGTAGTAGATGTAGTATTACTAATAGTAGTCGATGTAGCAGCATCGAATGATCCTGTAACTACCCTAGAAACTAATACTGAGTTACCACCTTGTTGAAAATAATTTTTAACTGCGATAGAAGTTAAGAATTCATAAGAGTTTGAACCTGATGCAAAAGTAGTACCAAATTTCCTTACATAATCACCATAAGAGGTAACTAATGTTGGAATTTCTACTGGTCCTTTTACTGCTGGTCCGATAATTGCTGCTCCTGCTGCTACAGGGGCTGGTTGAATAAATGAAATATCATTTTCTCTTGTGAATACACCTGGAGAGATAATTGTTTCTGCCATGTTTAATGAAGTTTATTTAAATGTCTTTTATAAATATCAGCTTATTTTGTAAACCGTTCCTGTAATGTACAGGTAGTTATTTGTATATAAATAGGAAGGGAAGGTATAAACCCTCCCCTCTAAATAATATTACTAAACTAATAGATTTACTTTACTTCAGTAACTACTTCTTCTTCCTTTACTTCCTCGGTTGGAATAAATTCCCCGTTCTGTAAATCGATAGATCCTTTACCGTATTTTTCTTCTAACTCCTTAACAACAGTAGCTTCTTGCTCTTGTGTTTCTGTTAAGTACTGCTCGATGTTAGCCTTACGTGTTTTTAAATCTATTTCTGCTAGGCCTACATTTCCTAATTCAACTTTTACTGCTTGAACTCGTTTTTGGATTTCTTCAATCTTTCCTAACTCTTCTTTTGATAACTTTTGATTTGCCATTTTGTAACTTTAAATTAATCGATTAAATTATATATTAATTAATATAAGAACTATTATTTAGTTCTGCAACTTATTTTTAATTCTTTTTATTCTCCGTCTCCTACTGTTAAAGTAATAGAACTTGGTGTTTGTAATTCTGTAATTTGAGAATCTAATCCTCCTTGGACCGTATTTACCTGCTCTTCTCCCATTCCTGCTTTTGTCCACTCTATAACTGTAGCGTGTGTTAAGTCGCCAAATGCTGTGAATGCACTACCTGAATTAAATTCAAGTTGCTGGGTTCCGATACTAGTTGCATTATAAGCGTTTCCTTCTCCATCTACAGCATCAGAAGTAGCTGTTACTCTCCAATGTACGTTGTATATAACGTTTGTCTGTCCTCCTTCTGAAGGGTGTACATCTACTGTTTTACAGTCCCAATTGTAAGTATTCATATTTTATTTTATTAAGTGTTGAACTTTAGTTTATTGTTCTTTATATAAATATAGGTAAAAAAACTTTAACTACCAACTCTATTATATATTAGTTAAATGTTGGTACAATGTCCATGTATAGTTTCCGGTTGTACCTGTTCTTGTTAAACTGTACATATAATTACTAGTATATTCACAAGAAACATGAGCTGCATATACCAAACTAGTTTGCTCTGCAAAATCTGCATTTAAGATTCCGTCTTCATATCGAGTATCATCGTTACCGGAACTTGCTACTACATAGTGTAGTGTACCTGCGTCTTCTATTACACAGAGTCCTACAGTTGAGCTAGGAGATCCAGGTCCTGTTGAGGTAATATCGCTAGTTGTTGGAGATCCTGCAGTAGTAATATTAAATGCAGTAGACAAAGTATATTTTAATAAATTAATTTGGCTAGGAGAAGTATCTATTGTCATTATTATTAGTTGTGTACCGTCTGGGCTAAAATGCATTCCTCTGGTAAGACCACCAGCTGGCACTAAGAGATTAAGGGTTGACCCTATAGTTGCCATTGTAGTAATATCCCAAGCAGTACTTAACGTGTATTGTACAACAGAATTACTATACATAATATAAGCTTTAGTCCCGTCAGCTGACATTTGAAAATGGGTAAAAGAATTAGTTAGAGCAGAACTTACTCCTACGTTAGAAATAGTAGAAGATATGTTATTTGCTGATGACATGCTAAGTTGTCGTATTTTTTTATTACTATGCTCCGGTATGTAAAGTCTTGTACCGGATGGATCTACAAAAGGCTGTACATTTCCAAAAGCTGATGAGCCGTTTATTAAAGATGTAACATTTACATTATCGTTTTCACCTGTTACCCCTGCTAAAGTAAAAGTTGATCCCTTAGGTGTATCTATTACTCTTTTTACATTTAATCTTCCTACGTTTAAAATTTTATTTATATTAGCTGCTATTACTCCGTTTACTATTTCCCCAAAACCTGTATCTAGTGTATATTCTATTCTTGGATAGTAAGAAGAATTATTGTAATAAAAACCAGCAGTAGTTACTAATGTAAGGCCGGGTTCTGTATCTGAATAATCAAAACTATAATCGCATAAACCTATATTAAAGTCGCTATTTCCTACAGCATCTGTTTTAGCATCGCTGTTAAGGTCTACTGTTTTTACAGTTCCTGCTCCACCAGGGCCCATATTAAAATTACCTGAATAAGGTGTATTAAAATCTACAGTATAATCACTAGTACTCAACTGTGCAGTTAAACCTGAACCCCATGTGTTTGTGTTCTTTACAGCTATTATAGTCTTATAGTTTGTATACCCTGATGATTTATAGAGTTTAAGTTGTAGACTTGTTATAGTACCGGAAACACCGGAAAAATCAAAGGATAACATGCATCTTTCTACTACCCAGTTTTGCCCTCTAACCGTTTGCTCAAAGGCATCGGGAGACATAGATGTTGGGTTAACTATTCTTGAAGAACCTGTGGTATCGTCTCTAGCATCACTCCAGGTGTAAAGTGTTGTATCTAATTGATTTCTTACTAATCCGTCTATTGACTGTTGACTTGATGGTATTGTTGGCATAACTCTGGTTTATAATTACTATCCTTACCCTTTAAGTTCAGGTCCTGGAGCGGGTTGGTATCCGCCTCCTTCTAATATTGGTGAATATGGTTCTCTTTTTCCTTCTCTTGTATACATAGGCATATAGTAATGATCTGTTGTATGGTATTTATTAGTAGGTATTGATTTAACTCCAAAATCACTTAGTATTATTTCTTTGTACTTAACACCTCTTTCTTCTGCTAGTGCTTCTGTAGGAAGTATATCCTGCATAGGGTTCCACCAAGTCATCCTACCACCGGGTCCTAGCAGTTTTGTAATATAGTTTTTCAGTTTCTTCATGTTAGTATCGTTGTAAGTATCGATAAAAATTCCGTGATACTCTCTTAGTCCTGAGTTTTCAAAATCTTTTTGAAATTCTACATACCAGTCTTTACCTGATATAACATTTACTCTTTTATGTTGTGTTCCTTTATCTCTACTGTATGCCTTATTCCTTGTATTTGCAAATTCTTGAGCTTTTTCTGCAATAACTGGATGATATTCTATAATAGTATGTAAATCAGGTTCAAATCCTTGTATAAACCCGGCTGATATTCCCATTCCGAATCCTAACTCTAATATAGTCTGTGCTGTTCCACCGTCTGTTACAAAATCAGCAGCTTGTTTCATTATGGGGCTTTCCCAGTCCATCATTACATTAAAGGTTTCTTCTCCATCAGCGAAAGTTATCTTATCTTCATTGAAGGTCATTGTTTTTTCTTTATAACCGCTTTTATACCTACCTTTATAATCCGCTCTTGCCATGTTTGTCTAATGTTTTATATTATAATCCTTATGCTATTTCTACAAATGTGTTATCTGGACAGAAATACATTTCTGCTGAACCAATAGAGTATCCTACTATTCTAGCTATATGTCCTGTAGTACTTGGAATACCACCATAAGCATCTCCGGCTACTGTATTACTTAAGTAAAATGGTAACCCTGGGTTTAAAGATTGTGTAAAAGTTGCAGTACATTTTACAAATCCTCTTAATAAAATTCCGGCAGAGGCAGTAGTTCCCATTGCTACTCCTAGTAAACTTTTACTAGTTGTATCTGAATCAGCTTTTGCTCTCTGCCAATTACCAGATGTATCTAGATACACTATATCTCCTACAGTTATAGTCCCTTGTCCTCCAAAAGTGACTATTTCACCTCTGAATTGATTATTTGCTGTTGGTTTTTTAAATGCTAAATTTTCTTCAATTTCTACGTTGCCTGTAAATACAGCATCTTGGTTTGATGTTAAAGTTAGAGCAAGTCCGTTTGTTGCTATATTAGTACTAGTTCTAAATTGCATTGATCCTCCCGGTACTCCTGCTACCCCGGCTAAAAATGTCATATTATCTAAAAAAGCTATATCTGCTCCACTTCCTGTTGCTCCTTTCATTCTCATAGAACAGTAGGATGATAATGCTTTTATATTAAATTCAGTAGCATTTGCAGGACTTGTCTCATTGATAGATATAGCACCAACACTGGTTTGGGTTATATTAGAATTATCTAAACCAGTAGTACCGTTCCATAAAGGAACGGTATTATTAGTTCCAGACCCTCCAACTGAGCTTGTAAGTGATGAGAGGTCAGCCCAAGCTGTTCCGGCAGCTACCTTGCTCAATACCTGTCCGGTTGAACCTTGTGAGTTTGTACTGTCGTATAATTGATTTTGTAATCGGAGATTACCGCCTACATGAAGAAGTTGGGAAGCAGTTGTGACTCCTACTCCTACATTACCTCCTACTGTACCTATATTAAATACTTCATTAGTACCTCCGTCGATTTTCCAATGGTAGGAATTATTTTTCTGTACGTATTCAGTACCTTGATTTGATAATGCTCCAGTGTCGTATACAGTGTATATCCCGGTTCCACCTGGGTTTTGTTGGACTTTACGGTATGCTATTGTTGAACCGGCTGCGTTATTAAACTTCTCTGTAAACTGTACGTAGTTATTAGTTGTGTTTACATCTCTATATTCTATCTCAGGACTACTTCTTTCTACTATAATAAGTGGTGAGTACGCTGTTGGAGGTGGACCTGTAATGTGTAAAGCTGCTGTTGGAGTTACTCCTCCAACTCCTAATTTATCGTTGATAATCGTATCCCCATCAACAGTAGCTAGGCCGGTAGCATTTACATTAAATATTGGAACTCCTGATATGTCTGATACTGTAAATAGATCTCCTGATAGATCGTCTGTTATAGAAAATAACTGTCCTTGTGAACCCTGTATGTCTAATACTGTTGATCCTGATCCGTAAATCTGTACTACTCCTTCAGGTCCTTCACCGTTACTCTTCAGAGACATTACAGGTGTATCTCCACTAGCAGCACCATCTCCGATAATAAAGTCTAAGCCAAAATTGATATTATTGGGTGCTATGATTCCGTAAACTTCAGCTCCTAACCCTAATCCTATGTTCCCTCCGTCTACAGATAATCTTTGCTGTGGTGAAGCAATCCCTATACCGACTCTATCACTTCCTCCATCAACAAATAACATGTTTACGTTGTTGTTGGATTCTACTCTAAAGTTATGATCAGCTGATGCTTCGTTTACTATGGTTTCAGCTGTGTTTATATCGATTGCTCTCCTACTTCCTGCAGTTAGTGTAATAGCGTTATTTGGAATCGTAAGTTTGTATCTGTATCCCCAGCATGATAGAGGTATTCTGGTATTTGTAAGTTACCAGAAAAGGTTGCATCACCAGTTGTTTCAGCTAAGCTTAAAGCATAAGATGCTTGAGTATTATTATATATACCGAATATTCCGTTGTTGTTTATAATAGACCAATCATCTTCACCTGCGTCGGTGCTGTACATATTAAACCTTGGGTAGGCACCGTTGATAGTAAGATTACCACCGTCAACACCTAAGTTCCCACCGAAAGTACCTCCATTTGCAACTGATAGATCATCATTTATATAAACTGCGTTTAAACCTGATTTTATTTGCAGCTGTAGATTTGCAGTTTCAATTAATCCGCTTGTATGTAATTTTATTACGTCTGCATCATTACTACCGTGAATGCTTACATAGTCTCCTGTTGCATTATCATCTGATGGTACTAGGTGTAGTACACCTTCGTTTGTTTCAGTTGCACTACTTTCATGCATAATAAACCCAGGATCATTACTTCCTGCTACAACACCAAATGAAATATAAGACTTAGAAGTATTTCCAGAAAAAGTGTCTGCAATTGGTGCAGTATTATACTCATTATTGAAAGTCATTTTTTCAGCTCCTCCAGCTGTATCCACTACTAATGGTCCGGTAACAGTACCTCCTCCAATTGGTAAGTATAAGCCGTCATGATCTCCATGATCAGTAGGTATTGTAGCACTACTAAAAGCAAGTGAGCCTAAAGTTCTTTTTTCTACTTCGTTACTATTCATAACTAAAGCAGTTGCAGATGTAGTATTGTTATCTAAAGTATGTACTTCTAATTTACCTTTAACTTGTACGTCATCTTGAAATATCCTATCTCCTACTTTATCTACTCTTATAATTTTCCATCCTGATATCCAACATGCTCTTGTTCCCGATGCAGGTGTCGTATAGTTAAATAATGCTAATGGTGTAAAATAAGTAGCGTCTGTTTCAAATGCACCTGAGTTTGAAGCATGGTGTCCTGTAATATACCCACTAACTTTTGTCCAAGTATTACCTGGGTTTGTATTTGACATTACCCAGTACCCGTAAGAACCTGGGTTTCCTGCTCCAGATGCAGGGTGTGTAAAGTCTGCTTCATAATCATTAGACCCCATGTAGTGTCCCATTGTAGCTGAGGTAGCGTTTTTAATCCAGCACTCCTGATAGTATGTAGCGTCTTCGTCGATTGGAATTAATGGGAATCCAGAGCTATATACTCCACCAACTCCAACACTTCCATTTATATAAATTGCATAACCTCCAGGAGCGTTAGCAACTTCATCCCATGAAACACTATTGTTGTCAAAATACGATTTTAATTCAGCATCTGACCAAGTTGGATCAATTTCAAAAAGAGTTTCACCAGGAGTATAGTGTCCTAAGGGGTATTCTGATACTACTCCGTCGTGATATCTAGAGTTCTGTTTTGATAATCCATTAGTAAATATAGGATTTGCTTCTGCCTTTCTAGCAAATGATATAGAAGAATACGTATCCAGGGTATCTGCATCTAGTCCCGAGCCAGCTCCATCATTTCCTGACGTCCAAATAGTATTGTTATTATGCTTTAAATTACTGGAGCCATTGGTAAGGAATGCAATACCATCTTCTGAGTCATTTAGTGAACTGAGAACTAAAACAGAACCTGCATGTCCTCCTGTATTGGTAGTATGTTTTATAAAAGCTCTATCTGAAAAGTCTGTTGTACCTTCTTTGTCAAACCCGGTAAAATCAATCGTTCTATCTTGGTTTGTAGTAGTTGCAGTTCCTGTTAAAAGTATATTACCATGAACACTTATATCATCTTGAAACGTTCCGCCATTTGCAGCAGATACAAAGTCTGTTAGAATATCGCTCGTTACAGCTAATTCTCCATTCCTATCAGGCATTGTAAAACTCCTATTTGCTGTAAGGTTTGTTGATGATATATTAGATGAATTACTATTCCCAAAACTAAATCCAGCAGTTCCAGTAATCTCAAGAACATCACTTATTTTTAAATTAATTCCATCAGCAGATTCTAAGTTTATACCGCTATCGCCCATTAAATAGAGCATATCGTTACTATCAATAGCAATCGTGTTATCATCTGTTCCAACGTATAAACTATTAAATGTTGCGTCATCATTTGAGGTAATTGCACCATCAAATGTTTTTGCACCAGTTATGGTTTGTGCACTTGTTAAATCTACATATGTGCTATTAGTTGGAATTGCAGGGGGGTTAGGAATATTATTATAATCTAGGTAGTATGAACCATGTTGACCATCTAATTTATCAGCGTCTAATCCGGAGCCGGCTCCATCTGTGGTTGATGTCCATATTTCAGCCCAAGCACTCCAAGCACTTGCTGTATCGTTCATACCTCTAACGTACATTCCAGTACCTGTCCTTTCGTGGGCTATTTGTAATCCAAAACCAGAGCCTCCTTTGTCATTACCTATGGCAATCATTGTACCATAAGGAAAAGGAGGTGAGTTAGTAGAACTTGTTTGAGTATTATAGAGATTATAAAAACCTGATCTGTCTATATTATCAAAGTTTTGAGCGCCTGAAAGCATGATAGGATGTGAATCAAAACCAGCATCAAAAAATGCTTGTTGATTAAAAGTTGCATTTCCACTAGTATTTATAACAATATGATCCCAATTCCCATTAGAACCTAAACTCAAAGCTCTACCGCTTTCACCTCTAATACCAAAACCAGTACCACCAGCAAAACTACCCCAAGTAATCATTCCTGTTGTTCCAAAATAAACTGTATTGTTTAATGTAGTTGTACCTGATATATCAGCATTACCGTTTATATCTAGGCTAGTTCCTTCTATTTCTGTACCTGTTATCTGACCAGCTGATGTGATAGGGCCTGAGGAGTATATGCCTTGGTTGAATTCCCACCTATTATTAGCATTTACCCAATTGATGGTATAGTCACTAGCACCTTTTAAAGTTATCCCACCACCATCAGCGGTAGTATCAGAAGGTGTAGTTACATTCCCGATAATTATATTTTTATCTTCTACTAATAGGTTAGCTGTATCTAAAGTTGTAGTAGTTCCTTCTACTGTTAAATTACCGCCGACTACTACATCACCGTTACTATCGTACGTATCTGATGTAATTCCTAAATGTCTTTTAGTACCTGTTACTGTAGCCATATTATCTTAGTCTTTTTCTTGTTATCTTAAATTTTATATTCGAATGCTTTGCGGCGTCATGCATAGATCCATAGTCCACTGAAAGAGATCCTTTAGTTTGTAAAAATGGAGCTTTATTTGGATGACCTGTTGCTGATAGTTTTATTCTTAGCTGGGTTCCTGTAGTGCTGAATACATGTGCTTCATTAGAGTCTTTGTCGTAGGTTTCCCAATTTGTACCGTTATTATTGCTTACGTAAACATTAAGAGCACAATTAGACGGAATAATAAACTCATCTAGTGACGGTACAAATACCATATCTACATTTGCACTATTAGCTAAAGTAAATGTTCCAAAAACTACTTCCAGTTTCCG
>Ga0206127_1004458_pt1 | contig 12366 bp, 13 predicted proteins | sample Helgoland_Spring_6_FD_148646 | JGI IMG/M metagenome (GOLD analysis project Ga0206127, IMG submission 148646) | Pelagic subsurface seawater microbial communities from Kabeltonne, Helgoland, North Sea - Helgoland_Spring_Bloom_20160419_1 | ecosystem: Environmental > Aquatic > Marine > Epipelagic ...
TAAAAACACCGAAAAAGGAGAAACTATTGGGGTATTTACTTCGGGTGGAACTATAAGTTCTATGGTAAGTGAAGTCTTGAAAATAACCAATGAAATTACAGTTGCTGACTTAAATTTTTCTGTAAGGAACACTTCTTTCTCTTCACTTCTTTTTTCAAATAATGAAACAAGTTTATTGTCTTTCAATGAACTACCTCATTTAGAAGGCAAAATGATAACTTTTGTTTAAGGGTTCTTTAATTTTAAGTAGTCAGAACATAAATCCAGAATGGGTTTATATGTTTTCAGGACTTAATTTGACCGACTTTAGTTGATTTTTTTCATCCACAAAAACAGTCCAAACAACAAAGATTTCGTTATTGAATATTTCTAATTGAGGTACTCCTGTGTTTCTTCCTCCATCAATTTTAGATATTGTAATTGGTGCTGAAATTTTTCCATCTATTGAAACCTTTTTTACCCTCAAATATGTGCCTAAATCATCCCCTTCCATATAACTAACAACTACTTCCTGTTCGTTTAAGAAAGCAACATCTACTCTACCAATAGCATCATGATCGTTAATCTTTATTGGGGTGTCAAAATAAGCCCCATTGGATTTCGAAAACGAAAGATTGACTGTTGGATTTTCATTAGAGACCGTAAACCAACTGACAGCCAGATTATTTGAGTTAACAGAAACTTTAGGGCCGTTTACGGGACATCCGTTTATTATCCATCCATCGTTATTGACAGGAGTTGGAGCTTCCCAAACACCATTTACTTTTCGGGCAATATAAATGTCTCGAACCTCTTTCTCGCTCCTGTCTCTATAAACAACTATAGGCCCGTCATTAGTAACTGCTATTGATGTCTGGCAACAGTCACAAGTTGAGGAATCGAGTTCGCTTTCATTGATAACATAACCGTTACTTGTGATTTCGGCAAAGCGAATGGTCATCGGTTTATGATGTCCATCTGGCTCTTTGTCTACTGTATTCCTTCCGTCCAGCCAGGTAATAAAAAATCCTTGGTTAGCATTGGGAATTATACTTACAAAACCATGCTCTGCTTTAACACCATCGGTATGTAATATAAAATCTTCTTTTATTTTCTCGCCCGATAATTTTTGGAGACTTAAAACAACATCATAGGTATAGGTTCCAGAAGCAGATTTCTTTAAGTAGCTTGTTAGTATTAAATCCCCATTAATTGCATGAGCTGGAAAATCAGCCCAATTAACAAACCAGTCGGAACCAGTCGCTATTGTTTGGGGATTAATCCATTTTCCATCGTTGAATTGACTGAAATTTAGGGCAACTTTCTTGTCTTTAGTAGAAGAAATCCATGATAATGACAAAGAACCGTTTTTAGAAACTAAACTAGGCTGTGCATTACTATTCTCATACAGAAAAGGAATTTCCTCTATTACAACCTCTTTAGAGGTACAAGAAACAATAGTTAAGAAAGAGAAAATGACAATGAACTTCTTCATATTACAAGGTTTTTAATTTATTTATTATTTGTTCTGAATCCCAAGTAATTGTTCCTACAATAGTTTCAATTTTTTTTCCATTTTCATCAAAAATATAGGATGTTGGTAAAGAATAGATTCCAAGCATTTCATTAGATTCAACAGACTTCAAAAAGTTAAAGTCAAAATTCTTGTCCTTTTTAAACGTAGATATTTTAGATGTTGTTTCATCAGAAACTAATAAAAAAATATAGTTGTGGTTTTCTAATATTTCTTCAGCTCTTTTTAGCCCAGGCATCTCCTTTATGCATGGTCTGCACCATGTGGCCCAGTAATTAATTACAATTTTCTTTCCCTTATAGACCGTCAAATCTACTTTGTTGTCATTTAAATCTACAAATAAAGTTTTGAGTTGTATGGATTCTAAATCAGAAAAATCTCTACTTTTAGAAATGCCTGAATTACATCCAAAGAACAAAATCAAACAACTTATAAAAACCAAATCTTTCATAGAATTATTTTTATTTTAATAAATTTAGTTAAAACGGATGAGTTTAAAAAACACAAAGGTAAATGTTCTATGATTTTAACTTCACCCCCATATTTCGCAAGATATGTGGTAAGTGGTTAACTAATCCATCATATATCAAAATGTAATATTTATAGATTATTATAATTAAGTTAATTGAAGCAATGTAGAATTAAACAATTCTACACCATCCTTACTGTGAGGGTACTGTTTAATCACAGTACCCTCTTGTGGTTTCTAATAACATGACAAAATGTCCATTATTTGGTAATTTTACTATCTTTGTAAAGCTATACCCCCATACATGGGAGGAAGGTAAAAAGTAATAAAAATAAATTGCAAGGTTTCCCCCCATAGAAATTTGTAAAAAATATAAAGTATTGAAAACCAAAACAGTAAGTATTAAGGAAAGTAGAGGATTATCATCTTCCCCCCAACCTTCCCCGCATAAAAATCCGAACCAATTTAACGGAGAAGTACTTACTAATCAAGAAGTTACACCAAAAAAAAACCATAATAAACGAGTATATATAGAGTCGTATGGATGCAGCATGAATTTTGCTGACAGTGGGGTGGTTGCGTCAATCTTATCAACTGAAGGTTTTGAGACTACAGTCGAAATGAAAGAAGCCGATCTTGTATTAATTAACACCTGCTCTATTCGTGATAAGGCGGAGCAAACGGTTCGTAAACGTCTTGAAAAATTCAATGCCGTTAAAAGAATTAACCCCAAAATGAAAGTTGGTGTTTTGGGTTGTATGGCAGAGCGATTAAAAGAAAAATTTTTAGAAGAAGAAAAAATAGTGGATATGGTTGTTGGTCCAGATGCATATAAAGATTTGCCCAACCTACTCCAAGAAATCGAGAGTGGACGAAATGCAGTAAATGTAATTCTATCTAAAGAAGAAACTTATGGAGACATTGCTCCGGTTCGTCTTCAATCGAATGGAGTAACTGCCTTTGTTTCGATTACACGGGGGTGTGATAACATGTGTACATTTTGTGTAGTCCCATTTACTCGTGGCAGAGAGCGAAGTCGAGATCCTAAAAGTATTCTAGAAGAAATTAATGATTTAGTTTCAAAAGGATTTAAAGAAGTGACTCTTTTGGGTCAAAATGTAGACAGCTACCTCTGGTATGGCGGTGGACTCAAAAAGGATTTTGACAAAGCAACAACACTTCAGCAAAAAACAGCTGTAAATTTTGCGCAATTACTTTCTCTAGTTGCTCAAGAGCACCACAAAATGAGAATACGATTTTCTACATCTAACCCGCAAGACCTTACTTTAGATGTAATTCACGCGATGGCCACTTTTGATAATATATGTAAACACATTCATTTACCTGTTCAATCTGGAAGTGATCGAATTTTAAAGAAAATGAACCGTTTACATACACGTCAAGAATATTTTGACTTAATCGATAACATTAAAAAGATAATTCCAGAATGTTCTATATCTCAAGACCTTATTGCTGGTTTTCCAACCGAAACCGAAGAGGATCATAAAGACACCTTGAGTCTTATGGATTATGTTCAATATCATTTTGGGTTTATGTTTTCTTATTCCGAACGCCCAGGCACACTAGCCGAACGCAAGTTAGAAGATGACATATCCGAAGAAGTGAAACTAAGAAGATTACAAGAAATAATTGAAAAACAACGCGTTCATAGTCGCCATAGAACAGCGGGGTATAAAGACAAAACAGTTTGTGTGCTGATTGAACGTGATTCTAAAAAATCTGAATTTCAATGGAGCGGAAGAACTTCTCAAAACACGGTGGTTGTATTTCCAAAAGAACACTATAAAGTAGGTGACTTTGTTGATGTCAAGATCAACGACTGCACCTCAGCAACATTAATAGGAATTCCTTTAGGAATTTCTGAAACAATATAAAAAATGGAATCAATTCAAGCTATAAAGCAGCGGTTTGGTATCATTGGAATGAACCCTTTGCTTAACCGAGCGTTAGAGAAAGCCCTTCGAGTTGCGGTAACAGATATTTCTGTTTTGGTGACTGGTGAAAGTGGGGTTGGAAAAGAAAATATTCCCAAAATAATCCATCAATATTCTCACAGAAAACATGCCAAATATATTGCTGTAAACTGTGGAGCAATTCCAGAAGGAACTATTGATAGCGAACTTTTTGGGCATGAAAAAGGTGCTTTTACAGGAGCAACATCGACCCGAAGTGGGTATTTTGAAGTTGCTGATGAAGGAACTATTTTTTTGGACGAAGTTGGAGAACTTCCTCTTGCAACTCAAGTCAGACTTCTACGAGTTTTAGAAACTGGAGAATTTTTGAAAGTAGGTTCTTCTAAAACTCAAAAAACTAATGTTCGAATTGTTGCTGCAACCAATGTTCAAATGCGGGATGCTATTCAGAAAGGGAAATTTCGAGAAGATTTATATTACAGACTAAGTACCGTTGAAATAAATTTACCTCCCTTAAGAGAACGCAAAGAAGATATTCCGTTGTTGTTTAGGAAATTTGCCTCTGATTTTGCCCAGAAATATCACATGCCTACCGTTCGATTAAATGATGCTGCGCAACATACCTTATCTCAATATAATTGGAATGGTAACATCAGACAACTAAGAAATGTAGCAGAACAGATTTCAGTTCTTGAAAAGGAGCGCGACTTGACCCCTCAAATATTAAGGTCATACTTACCCGATATGGGCAGTCAGCTGCCTGCTCTGAAATCAGATGGAAAAGAATCTAGTGATTTTGCCTCCGAACGCGAGATTTTATATAAAGTCCTTTTTGACATGAAGAATGATTTAAACGATCTTAAAAAGCTTACTTTAGAACTCATGAATCAAGAAACAACGGAAGCTGTTCAAGAAAAAAATCAAAACTTAATAAATAAGATATACGGTTCTAATTCTTCTGAAGAAAAATCCCAAAACATAGAATCTTTAGCTGTTGATAACCAATACCAAGAAACGGTTCATGAATCCGAAGAATCTTATGATTATGCCGAAACAATTGTCGAAGAAGAGCCTTTATCCCTTCTTCAAAAAGAAATTGAAATGATAAAAACAGCTTTAGAAAGAAGTCAAGGAAAACGTAAATTAGCGGCTGAAGAACTTGGAATATCGGAACGAACTCTTTACCGTAAAATAAAACAATATGATCTAAATGATGGCTCAGAAGGTTAAATATTACAGATCCGCTCTAGGAATAACTATGCTGATACTATTGGTTCAAGCATGTGGAATCTACTCTTTTACAGGAGCTTCAATTCCAGCAGGAACTGAAACATTTCAGGTTAATTATTTTGAAAATATAGCCGGAAACAGACCTGGATCAACTATTGAACCTGGTTTGGATAGAGACTTTACACTGGCACTTCAAGATATTTTGATAAACCAGACCAATCTAAACCTAACCAACACTAATGGTGATCTTGTTTTTGAAGGAGAAATTGTAGAGTACGGAATTACTCCAATGTCTGCAACTGCTCAAAACACAGCTGCACAGAATAGATTGACCATTACAGTTAATGTGAGGTATTTTAATGTCAAAAGAGAAGAAGATAATTATGAAACTCGCTTTTCATTTTACTTTGATTATCCAGCAGAGCAACAATTATACGACATAAAAGATACTGCGCATGGAGAAATTTTTGAACGCATTACACAAGATATTTTTAACGCATCTTTAGCTAAATGGTAGTATGATGAATCTAGAAGAGTTTTCTTCCCTTTCTAAAAATTATGATGCGTTAAATGAAGAACAACGTCTTGATCTAGAAAAAATAACATACCGCTACCCTTATTTTCAAACAGCATATGCACTTTATTTAAAATCTCTAAAAGAACAGGAAAAGTTCAACTTTGACCTGATTCTTAAAAAAACCGCAGTGATTAGTCCCGAAAGGAATACCCTATATCATTGGCTTTATAAGGAGTTCAAAGTAATAGAAAACAAAAATACAGGAACAGTAAAAGAAGAAAAAGAAACTACTAATACGTCACCAAAAAAAGTAGAAGAAAAATCTTTGCCTGTAAATCTTAGTTTTTTAGAATGGTTAGAGTGGACAAAAAGCAAATCCGGTAACAACATTGAAGACATTGTCATAGAGCATCCTATTAGTGATAAGATAGAGCTTATTGATGCCTTTTTGAAAAACAAGCCAAAAATCCCACCCCTGTCCTCAAACGCTGAAACAGAAAGTTTATCTGAAGAAATTAAGTTCAATAAAAACGAATTAATGACCGAAACTTTAGCTAAAGTTTATGTCAAGCAAGGAAAGTTTAAGAAAGCTTTACTCGCATACAAGATATTAAGTTTGAAATATCCAGAAAAAAACAGTTTCTTTGCAGACCAAATCAAAGCTATTAAAGATTTACAACAAAAATAATATAATCTAATGGGTACATTTTCAATTTTTATTACACTGATTCTAGTCGTATGTTTTCTCCTTATACTTGTTGTGATGGTTCAAAACCCTAAAGGAGGAGGGCTTTCCTCATCTTTTGGTGGCGGAGGCGGTCAACAATTAGGAGGTGTTCAAAAAACTACTGACTTCCTTGACCGAAGTACTTGGGTATTAGCGACTCTTTTATTAGTTCTTATTTTACTATCCAACTTTAGTTTACCAACGTCTCAAACTGATTCAAATTCTGAATCAAAATTAATTGATTCAAATACACTTGAAGAAATTTCAACAGAAACTATTCAGGAAATCATTCCAGAGGTTGTTCCTGATACTTCTTCAGACATCGAAGAACCTGCTGCTATTGAATAGCTAAACAATATTTTTTTTTTAAAATGCCAACTTCCTGACAAGCTGGCATTTTTTTTTATATAAACTGACAAAAATTTAATTGGCATAATTTATGAAATTATAAAAATGAAATTTATAAAATAAAACAAACAATATGAGTAAAATCAATATTAAACCTTTAGCAGACCGTGTTCTAATTGAACCAGCTGCTGCTGAAACCAAAACTTCTTCAGGTCTATACATACCAGATACTGCAAAAGAAAAACCTCAAAAAGGAATTGTTGCTGCTGCTGGTCCTGGAACCAAAGAAAATCCGGTTACTCTTAAAGTAGGAGATACCGTTCTTTATGGAAAATACGCTGGAACAGAACTTCAACATGATGGAAAAGACTTCTTAATCATGAAAGAAAGTGATATCCTTGCAATTGTTTAAACAAAACTAAATTAAAATGGCTAAAAAAATAGTATTTGACATTGATGCTAGAGATGGTATCAAAAGAGGAGTAGATGCACTTGCAAACGCAGTGAAGGTTACCTTAGGACCGAAAGGGCGTAATGTAATCATTGGTAAAGCATTTGGAGCACCACAAGTAACTAAAGATGGTGTTAGTGTTGCAAAAGAAATTGAACTAGAGGATCCTTTAGAAAATATGGGAGCTCAAATGGTAAAAGAAGTTGCCTCTAAAACCAATGATTTGGCTGGTGACGGAACAACAACCGCAACAATATTGGCACAAGCTATTGTTAAAGAAGGTCTTAAAAACGTAGCTGCTGGAGCAAATCCACTCGACCTCAAAAAAGGAATAGATAAAGCAGTAGGTGCGATTGTTCTTGAGCTTGATAAAATAGCTACTGAAGTAGGTGGTTCTTCTGAAAAAATTCATCAAGTAGCTAGCATATCAGCAAACAACGATGATACTATCGGAAGCTTGATTACTGAATCATTCGAAAAAGTAGGTAAAGAAGGGGTAATTACAGTTGAAGAAGCCAAAGGAACAGAAACTTATGTAGATGTTGTCGAAGGAATGCAATTTGACAGAGGATACCTTTCGCCTTACTTTGTTACAGATTCTGAAAAAATGGAAGCTGATCTAGAAAGTCCATACATTTTACTTTACGACAAAAAGATTTCTTCAATGAAAGATCTTTTACCTGTATTAGAGCCTGTTGCTCAAACAGGAAAACCTTTATTAATCATTGCAGAAGATGTAGACGGAGAAGCCTTAGCTACACTAGTAGTTAACAAACTTCGTGGTGCATTAAAAATAGCGGCTGTAAAAGCCCCTGGATTTGGTGATCGTCGTAAAGCAATGCTCGAAGACATCGCCATTCTTACTGGCGGAACTGTTATTTCTGAAGAACGTGGCTATACACTCGAAAACACAACCCTAGAAATGCTTGGTACTGCTGAAAAAGTTACTATTGACAAGGACAATACTACCATTGTTAATGGTGCAGGAACAGCTGAAGCAATTCAAGGACGTGTTGGCCAAATTAAGTCTCAAATAGAAAACTCTACTTCAGATTATGATAAAGAAAAACTTCAAGAACGTTTAGCAAAACTTTCAGGTGGTGTAGCTGTACTTTATGTTGGCGCTCCTTCAGAAGTTGAAATGAAAGAGAAAAAAGATCGCGTTGATGACGCTCTGCACGCCACAAGAGCTGCGGTTGAAGAAGGTATTGTTGCTGGAGGTGGTGTAGCGCTACTAAATGCAAAGAAAGCCTTAAATAGCCTTAAGAGTGAAAACTCAGATGAAGCTACAGGAATTCAAATAATAACAAAAGCAGTTGAAGCACCTTTACGAATTATTGTAGAAAATTCTGGTGGAGAAGGATCTGTGGTTGTTTCTAAAGTTCTCGAAGGAGATCAAAACTTTGGATACAATGCCAAAAACGGAACTTATGTAGATATGTTAAAAGAAGGAATCATTGATCCTAAAAAAGTAACTCGAGTTGCTCTTGAAAATGCAGCTTCAGTTGCAGGAATGATTTTAACTACTGAATGTGCTCTTCTAGACATCAAAGAAGAAGCTCCTGCTGGTGGTGGAATGCCTCCAATGGGTGGAGGAATGCCAGGGATGATGTAATTTCCTGATTATAGTTATAAAAAAAGCGACCAATAGGTCGCTTTTTTTATAGGGTTACTTTTTATCTAAACAAACAAAATAATTAATGTCATTACAATACCCGCGTGAGTAAAATATATTCCTTTTTTAAATACAAAAGTATGCGGTAAAAACATCCGAAAAAAAGATATAACAAAAACAAAAGAGAAACTCCAAAGAAAACATTCAACCAATAGATAGGGCTGTTAGTTGTAGCTTTATGAAGCTGAGTCATCTTATCCAAAAGGAAGGGAAGTTCTTTTTTAACATAAATAGTTTCACCTGTTGCTTGATTATAAGTTCCGTCTTCAAAAAATAAGAGACTACCTTCCTGCTTTAGAATGGACAATCCTTTAATCTCAAAACCTCACCTAATATTTTTTCATCTAGATTTACAGCAAGTGTAGTTTCTGTATTCTCCAAAATATTAAACGCATAATCGTTTCTAAATATCATTGCAATACCACTTATAAAGTTTACTACCATAATGCCAACCAAATAAAATCCGAGGTAACGATGTATCAATCTAAAATAAAAACCTGTGTTTTTGTTTATTTATTGTAATTTATTAAAACAATAAATTTTGTCCTTTGAGTTTATTAATCCCTAGGTTTATTAATAGTTAAAGTCAAGTTTAGAAAATTACTCTTTTACTTTACGTTCATATAAGCAACACATTGGCAGGTTAGCATAAACATCATCTGGCGCAGTTGCCAAAGGAGTGTCGTACCCGCAGCAGCGATTTCTTCATGAATGTGCAATAAATCGACTTTAGAAGTATCGTAAATTACAGAAAACTGATGAGTCGGAATATCCCAAGTTGCAGACTTGACACCTTTAATTGTAAATGCTTTTTTCTCAATTCGAGACTTACACATTCCGCAAACTCCTTCTACCTCAAAGCTTGTTTTCTGAATGTTTTTCTTTTGAGCAAACCCAATTATAGGACAAAGCGCGATAAGTAAAATGATTATTTTTTTCATAATTAATTGTTATTTAGTTTAAATCGAAGACCTGCGTAGAACATTTTTCCAAATATTGGAGCATATACTAAAGAGGTATCAAAAGTTGTCCCAAAAGGATTTTCAGCCCCAACAATAGGGTTCAACTGTTTAATATTTCCTAGGTTTTCACCACCCAAATATACTTCAAATTGAGTTGAAAAAACACGAGTTATTTGCATATTTAATAAACCATAACTTTTGGACAAAAACCCTACCCCATCCCTGCTGTTAGTGGGAAGACGTTGTTCTCCAACAAAATGATAGGTCCAGTCCGCTTTCCATTGTGACCCTTTTTCTTCATTTTCCAAACGGTATTCAAAGTTAGCAAAAAACCTTTGTTTCGGTTGTAAAGGCTTTTGAAGCGTTTGTGTTCCGTAGGTAGTTTTGACTTGATAATTCTTATAAGCTAAACGCAAAGCAGTGTTTCTAAATGGAACATAATCTATCTCGAGCTGAAAGCTATTCGCATAACTTGAGCCTTCTAAATTATAAAAACGAATATGACTAGCTTGCTCCCAATCTACAACAACTTGATCTTCAAATTGTGTTCTATAGAAGTCGACTGTAACATCTCCTAGCTTTTCAAAAAGAGTAAATCCTTGTCTAAAGCTCAACCCATAATTCCATGCTTTTTCTGGTCTTAGTCCATAAACTGAACCTCCATTTTCCCTGACTTGAATGAGCCGATTAGTTCCAAATAACTTTTGATTTTCTGCGAATATATTAGCTACTTTTCTTCCACTGCCTATCGAAGCTCTGAGAACTGATCGCTCCCATGGGTTATAACGAACATGAAGTCTTGGAGTTATAAAAGTGCCTAACCTGTTGTGCGAGTCTATTCTTATTCCTGCAGTTAGACTTAACTTGTCTAAGCTGTCGTAACTGTATTCAAAAAAGGCGCCTACAACTTCATCTCTTCGTTGATAATCTATTAAATCAACTTGTTCATTATACTCGTCAAAAGAAAAATTAATTCCTGTTTTAAATTTATTTTTAGTATTTGAAATGATGGAATTAAAGAGCAAGTTTGTGAAAAAACTTTTATGTTCAATTTCATAGCGTCTCAATCCAAAATAAGAGTCTTGATCATGGTTGCTATATGCAGACTGAAAACCAAAACTTTTATAGGTTGTTTCTGGAAAAACATAACCAATTTTAACAGAAGCATCTAAACGTTTTGTTTCTATTTCACTTCCCCAAAAACTTGTCGTGTTTTTATGAACTTTAGGATCAAAAATTATCGAGCCAGTCTGCTTACTATCATCTAGAAAACGAAGGCTTGCAAAGCCTACCCAGCCTTTTGATGCATCTGTGTATTGCCATCTATTCAAGATGTTAATTTGTTTAGAAATAGGAACATCTAAAAATTGATCTACATTTTTATCGAATTTTTGTGTTCGTTGATTGACATGAACATATGATCCTGCACTCCATTTTTCATTGAATTTAGTATTAAAATGAGCATTGAATTCTTGTCTTCCATTAACTGAAGTATACGCATTTATGAAAATAGGAGCATCGAAAGATGGTTTTTGAATTTCTGTATTAATCTGTCCTGCAATACTCTCAAAACCATTAACAACACTTCCTGCACCCTTGGTGATTTGTATACTTTGTATCCAAGTCCCGGGTGTAAAGGTCAATCCATATATTTGTGAAGCTCCTCGGACCATTGGAATATTCTCTTCAGATATCAATAGATAAGGACTAGAAAGCCCAAGCATTTTTATCTGTTTCGTCCCTGTCAAGGCATCCGCAAAATTAACATCTATCGAAGGGTTTGTTTCGAAACTTTCAGAGAGGTTACAACATGCAGCCTTTAATAGTTCTTCACTTGACACCATAATGATGTTTTGTGACTCAAAATAAGACTTCTGTATTGCCTTACGACGCTGAGTAAGCGTAACCTCATCTAAAGCATCGTTATTGTCTGGTAATAATGTATGAAATAATCGGATTGGTTTTGTGATTGTAAGAGTGTCTGTTTTAAAACCTAAGTAACTAATCACAAGTTGATTTGATATAGGTGTCATTGGAATTTTAAAAGACCCAGTCTTATCAGAAATGGTACCTATAGAAGTGTTCAGCCAAAAAAGGTTTGCACCTTCTATTAAAGTTTTAGATTCAAATTCTTGAATCTTAATTTGACCTGAAAGGAGCTGTTGAGACTGGACTGACCAACTAAACATAAATAGTAAAATGTATATATATTTCATTTTTTTGAAAAAATTTTGTTAAAAAAACTAGTTAAATTGATTTTAATTAGTTGAATTTATCCGTAAAAAACAAAAGAACTGTAAAGAAGAAAAAGATTTGATCGCCCTGGAGGAGGTCTTGATTTTAGCTTAACTTGTTGCGCAGATAATATGGCTAAATCGGTATATGTATTTTGGTACACAAGGACTTCAGCGTCTATACTCACTTCTTGAGCATCATCTAATATAGTGATGTCTTCCATGCTTTGATAAACTTGAAGGTCATCAGAACAACAACTTTTTTGGGAAAAATTAAGTGTGTTTGAAGTTTCTAATGTAGAAGAT
>Ga0206127_1004460_pt1 | contig 12364 bp, 8 predicted proteins | sample Helgoland_Spring_6_FD_148646 | JGI IMG/M metagenome (GOLD analysis project Ga0206127, IMG submission 148646) | Pelagic subsurface seawater microbial communities from Kabeltonne, Helgoland, North Sea - Helgoland_Spring_Bloom_20160419_1 | ecosystem: Environmental > Aquatic > Marine > Epipelagic ...
AATCCAGCTTGAGGCAGATTCGATAAATGGATAATGAAAGGCATGATCAAAGTTTTGATACATTCGCAGATAAATTCGAAAAAAACATTTATGGCTCCACAAAAGGCCAATTACGCCATGAGTTGCTAGTACATTATTTGCACGAGTGCATACCTCTAAATACTCAGTCATTAGAAGTCTTGGATGCAGGAGGGGGCACCGGTGTAATGACTCAAGTCATGCTCGATTTAAACCACAAGGTAACTTTATCTGATATCTCTTCAGAAGTATTATCTTTGGCTAAAGGTAAGCTAGGTGAAAATATCAATCTTGATGTTCAAAACAAGGCTATTTTATCTTTAAGCACTAACAAGCAATATGATTTGGTTGTTTGTCATGCAGTTTTAGAGTGGTTGCAAAATCCATTCGAAGTGATAAGTAAACTAGTGGATTTAGTTAAGCCGGGTGGATATCTTTCCCTGAGTTTCTTTAACTACGATGCTCAGTTATTTGGAAATATGTTGTATGGTAATTTTGATTATGTCGAACAGGGTATGACAACTAAAAATATTGTGCGGTTGAGCCCAAATAACCCACAAAAACCTAAAATCATTTTATCGCAACTTAAAAACTTACCTGTCCAGATCATAAAAAAAGCGGGTATACGTTGTTTCCACGATTATTTGAAACAAACAGAGAAACAAACCAGCGAATATGATCAGCTTAAACAATTAGAGATAAAATATGGCTCAACTGAACCATATTTATGGTTGGGTAAATATTTTTTGGTTATTGCCCAAAAAGATACATGGTGAGTTGAATTATTCAGATAATAATTTTTCAATATCCTCGATCATTTCTGTAGGCTTAGTTGTGGAAGCATAACGTTTAGTTACTTCTCCTCGTTTGTTGACTAAAAACTTGGTGAAGTTCCATTTGACACTTTTGCTACCCATCACTCCAGGCGCCGCTTCCTTTAAATATTGGTATACCGGCGCTGTGTTTGAACCATTCACCTCAATCTTCTTAAACAAAGGAAATTTGACATTGAAGTTGAGGCTACAAAATTCTTGGATCTCGGCATCTGCTCCAGGCTCTTGATGACCAAATTGGTCACATGGAAAGCCAAGCACTTCTAAACCTTGTGGTTCAAATTGTTTATATAGGCTCTGTAGGCCATCATATTGTGGTGTAAAGCCACATTTACTTGCGGTGTTGACTATTAATAATACTTTGCCTTTATAGTCATTAAAATTTATATTTTCACCATTATTTAATATGGCCTCAAACTGATATATGGTATCCGACATAATCATTCTCTTTATTACACGTGTTATCTATATTGTCATTATCTAGCTGGTTTCAACTACTTAAGTCAATAATTTAAAATTAAGGTAAATCCTAATTAAGGAAAGTAAATTGGTACAAAAAATAGCGTTTATTGGTTTAGGAGTCATGGGTTACCCTATGGCTGGACATTGTCAAAAATCAGGTCATGAAGTTACAGTATTTAATCGCACTACAAATAAAGCCCAAGCATGGGTTGACGAATTTTCGGGAAACATGGTTGCCTCTCCTAAATTGGCTGCAGAACAAGCCGATGTAATTTTGTTATGTGTTGGCAACGATGATGATCTTCGATCCGTTATGTTAGGGGAACATGGCGTTCTTGCAGGAGTTAATGCTGGGAATATCATAGTAGATCATACTACCGCATCAGCAGAAGTAGCTCGAGAGATGGAAATAATCTGTTCAGAGTTGGGTGTTGGGTTTTTAGATGCGCCAGTTTCAGGTGGGCAAGCAGGCGCTGAAAATGGACAATTGACTGTTATGGTAGGTGGGGAAAAAATTCATTATAGAAATATTGAATCTATAATAGGTTGTTATGCTAAGTTCAGTCAATTACTGGGTGCTGTAGGGAGCGGTCAACTGGCTAAAATGATGAATCAAATCTGTATTGCTGGTGCAGTTCAAGGATTATCAGAAGCACTCAGTTTTGGAAAAAATGCTGGTTTAGATTGCCGTGCAGTAGTTGATGTTATTTCTAAAGGCGCAGCACAGTCGTGGCAAATGGAGAATCGATTTGAAACGATGTTAGCAGGTAAATTTGAGTTTGGTTTTGCTGTTGATTGGATGCGCAAAGACTTGGATATTGCATTGAATGAAGCGAAGAAAAATGGCTCTTCGCTGCCATTAACTGCACTGATCGACCAGTTTTATGCTGATGTTCAGAAAAACGGAGGAGGCCGTTGGGATACTTCTAGCCTGTTTACAAGATTGTGATATTTAAAACACATAACTAATTGGTTTACTCAACTTGCCACTGATGTTCGAAAAAAGAATTTTTGCCTTATCATATTCCCTGTCAGCTCGCCAAGTGCGGTTATTTAATTTGACCACTACACCTGGATAAAGGCGTTTATTGGCGATGACTTGGATGTCAGTTTGATATTGCTCTTTGGACTTGTGTATGTCATAGATTTGTTTTCAAGGCTGTCCACCAATTGTTTTTCACTTTTAAACATTTGATTTGCATCATCAACTCGTCCCTTCATATCTTGTGGAATGAACTGAGAGTTGATCAACTTGATACGCTCCAGGTGTCTATCATTATTTTGTGTTACTTTCTTTAAAAGTTCGTCGAGTGTGTCTTTACGTTCCAATAAAGTATTAAAATCTTCACTGTAATCAATAGTTAAATTACTTCCTGAAACAGCACCTAGAGTGCCTGCAGTAATTGAATTTCGACATTTAACCATGCAAGCGAAGATATTTCCATTAGGATTATCTATAGCACCAATTATCACTTTTCCACGGCAGTTAATTCGGCTGTATGCTAGTTGTCTGCCAACGGTAACATTGCCATTACAATTAATGTCTAAGCCCTGACCATGCTGAACATGAATATTACCTTTTGCAGTTAAACTGGTGCTATATTCAGTGGAACTTTCATTGACTTTCCCCATGGCGCCTTCTGTAATGATGATATCTCCACCTGCATGGATAATCGCAGATTCTACAAAGCCATTGACAGTGACATCTCCAGTTGCATGAATTTCCATTTTTTCATTCACGTCACCACTGACTAAAACTGAGCCATCATAATTAACGTTGCCGCTACCTACGTTCACACCTTTGCATGAATAAATGTTGTCGACCCACATTGATTGATCTATAAATTTGGGCATGCCAAAAATATCTGCCAACAATAAATTTTCATCGTCATCACTTATAACAGTACCATCACCAGGTTTAAATTTAACCCACTCCCCCTTTTTTGCAACAATAATATCCCCACCTATAGTAAATCCATTTCTGCCTTCAGTCGGTGGCATTCTGCGAAGAAGTTCGGCTCCCTTTTGTACGCATATAATCGCACCTAAGTTGCGCATATCTAAACGTGTAGAACCCACTGTTTGTGGTTTTAAAATTCTATCTAGAGCGTTTTGAACAAGCGGTTTCAATCTAGAAGGTTTGCCATCTTTAGGTGCTAAACCCTTTGCTATCAGTTCTTCAAATATTTCACCTGGAAAAGCTTGTGAAGTTTGTTGCACCAATCTAGTCAAACCCTTTTGACTAACACCGCGTTTTATATTGGCTGAATTCAATTCTTCTTGTAATGACTTAACTGATGGGACTTTCCCCGCGTAGCCAACAGTTGTTGTTAAATAAGCAGATAGTTGGTCTTCAGCGATTCTAAAACTTATCTCGGTATCTCTGCGTTCGCCAATTTGATGTTCTATGACTGTGGACATGTTATCTGCTGTCATCGTTTTATAACTATTTACAGCGTCTATGATATTTTCATCAAATATAAAAAAATGTTTAAATATGCTTTTATGCACAAGTTTAAGAATAACGGCAACTTCAACTTTTTCTTCGACAAGATCAGGGGCAATATTTAAATCTAAATATTGGTCTGTTTCATCAATTTTTAACGTTATGCCAAGCATTTAATTGCCTTCATTTAGAACACATAAATAGATTTGAATTTAAGTCTACTTTTGTATTTATCTATATCGACTTACTTCTGAGTTACATTAACAAATTTCCCCCCATCTTAACCATAAAGCAGTGAAAATTTCCAACTTTTAAAACCGATTATTGAGTCGTTATAAACTTTGAGCATAATTATAAAGAGCTTTTAATATGGCCAATTTATCAGGGTTTCGAGAATATTCGATACTCAATTGTTCGAGTTGCAATAAAAATTCAGGCATTTTAATACTCGCAGGCGACTCATCGTCAAAAAATTTAAAATGTCGGTAACGTTGCCATCGTTCAATCTCTTGCTCTGATAACGACTGTGGTGCATTCCTAGCTCGGTATCTAAACAATAACGTATGCAAACGTTCGTCTTCAAATGGTAAGCAAAGCTCAGTTAAGCTTTTTTCATCAGATTTAATAATTTGGTTCATAAGCTCTTTGTCGCTTAACGAAAAGAACCCGCCTGAATACAAAGCAAAATCAGGGTCGAGAGAATTAGGGCATTCTTGATGAACGAACACCTCTTGCAATTTATCGATAAAATGCAAGTTGTTTTTAATCTTCTGTAAGTTTTGTAAACAACGTTCCCTGTCGATCCCCAAACGCTTGGCATTTTCAGTGCTAAGAGTTTTAGCTGGGGCCAAGACTGGGCATTTATTAATATGTAGGAGCTTGATGGGCAAACGTTGTTCATTTTCTTCTAACATTGAATTTGGTGTGTATAATTTTTCTTTTATTTCATTAGCGGAGAGTGTAAAAAGTGGACTTGGATCAAGAGCTAAATTTAGTGTGATCACTGCATTTTTATTTGATGGATGCATCCCTACAGGGACTATCCAAGAACAGCAACCATAAACAGAGGGGATTTTTGAGGATATGTGAACCAGTGGTGTTAATTTTTTACAATTGATTTGTTCTAATACCTTTTTCTTGTTTCTTAAGGTAAATAGATAATCAAATAGTTTGGGTTGACGTTCTTTAATCAACTTGGCGACAGCAATTGTAGCGTAAACATCAGACATAGCATCGTGTGCACCTTGATGTTGAATACCATTGGCTTTGGTCAAGTCCTGTAATTTAAAACTGGGTGTTCCTTCTTTATTTAATGGCCAATTAATGCCTTCAGGTCTTAAAGCGTAACAAGCTCTGGCCAAGTCAATAATGTCCCAACGGCTATTCCCATTTTGCCATTCTCTTAAATAAGGGTCATAAAAGTTTCGATACAAGGTGTAGCGAGTAATTTCGTCATCAAACCGTATATTATTGAATCCCGCAACACAGGTATTGGGCGTTGAAAACTCCTTAAAAATCTTTGCGATAAAATCTCTTTCCGTGAGTCCTTCTTTTAAGGAGCGTTGTGGGGTGATACCGGTAACTAAACAAGCTTGAGGAACTGGGAGGCAATCATTAGCAATTTGGCTAAAAATCATCAACGGTTCACTTATTATATTTAAGTCTAAATCTGTTCGTATACCGGCAAACTGACATGGGAAATCTTTTTGAGGATTAGCTCCCCAGGTTTCATAATCATGCCAATAAATGCTCGCTGAATTCACACTGCTGCCTTTTTAAGTTAATTCGATTATTAAATTAAGATGATTTTTTTGATAGTGCTAAAAGCCTTACTTTTCCCTGTAGGTTCAAAACAGTGATGAACAATATTATATTTTAGCCATATTTATCAAATATTGTTATGTCTTAAGACAACCTTTATCCATGAAGATACAGAATTTTTTTATTAAGAATCACAGAGGGTTCCCTAAAAGTGCCACGATATGTGAATTCACGAACAGTCACATTCACCAGTGATATGCATGTATCAAAAGCGGTTGAATGGTTATTAAAGAATAAACAACTGGCGGGCCAGTTATCAATAACAAACACAAATTGCGTGTTTTTTGTCTGAACAAGATTGTCTGGTGAAGATGATTGAATCTAGTTACTTCCGAGAACAATTGTAGCTTGTTAAAGACATAATTAAAATTGAAGTACCGAAGACTAAACAATACACATTATTCACTGTAATAGCGCAAAATGATAAAAAAACAAAAAATATCCCATTGTTGATGATGGTTATCGGCTTGGCACAATTAATCGTTCAACTTTGCAGCACTGCATAGATTTGGATCTTATTTATGGCTCCAAGTTATGAGCTAGCTAAGTTATATTTGTTGAGTAATATTTCTGGTATTTGCTCTGCTCATCTTCTAGGATCATGTGACCGTTTTTATAGTTGTAATAGAGCAGTCGTCTTTGTCTTCAGCACAATCCAATCCAGAAATTAGCGTTAAACAACTTTCCAGTGATATCGCATCTTGTATGTCTAAAGATAAATTTAGACTTTTATCCCGTTTGCGTAAATTTCGTAATCTAACTGCAGATAAAAAACCAGAGTATCTAGTAAAATTACAACATGATGTAAATAAATCAGCTCAAATTTACACTACTAGACAAGCGCAACGTCCAGAAATTGATTTTCCTTCTTTACCCGTTTGTGAAAGGAAAGATGAAATAGCAGAGGCTATTACCAACAATCAAGTGGTCATCATTGCAGGCGAAACAGGTTCTGGGAAAACCACGCAAATACCCAAAATATGTTTAGATCTAGGTAGAGGGATTGGGGGGTTGATTGGTCATACTCAGCCTAGACGTCTTGCTGCTAGAACGGTGGCCAACCGTATTGCTGAAGAGTTGAAGACCCCACTTGGTCAACAAGTGGGGTTTAAAATTAGATTTTCAGATCATGTATCTGACAATACCTATATTAAATTGATGACAGACGGTATTTTATTGGCTGAAATTCAACAAGATAAATTTTTAAGTCAATATGACACGATCATTATAGATGAAGCACATGAGCGTAGTTTAAACATTGACTTTATTTTGGGTTATCTGAAACAACTCTTGCCAAGACGTCCTGAGCTCAAACTGATTATTACTTCAGCAACGATTGATCCATTACGTTTTTCTAAACATTTCAACGATGCACCGATGATTGAAGTCAGTGGCAGAACTTACCCTGTAGAAATGCGTTACCGAAAAACTGACAGCAGCGATTACGACCAGATTCAAGCAATCACTGAAGCCGTTAATGAACTTCTGACTGAAGCTGGAGGTGATATTTTAGTGTTTTTGAGCGGAGAACGTGAAATTCGCGATACTGCTGATGCACTGAACAAACAACAATTTCGTAATACAGAAGTGCTACCACTGTATTCAAGGTTGAGTAACAGCGAACAAAACAAAGTCTTTTCTGTTCACTCTACGAGGCGAATTGTACTTGCCACTAACGTTGCTGAAACGTCACTCACTGTGCCAGGTATTAAGTACGTCATAGACCCTGGTACCGCTCGAATTTCGCGCTATAGCGTGCGTAGTAAAGTGCAACGTTTGCCCATTGAAGCCATTTCACAGGCGTCAGCTAATCAAAGGGCAGGGCGCTGTGGTCGTGTATCTGATGGTATTTGTATCCGCTTGTATACAGAAGAAGATTTTTTATCTAGAGATGTGTTTACCGATCCAGAGATATTACGCACTAATTTGGCTTCTGTTATTTTGCAAATGATGTCGCTGGGTCTAGGAAAAGTTGATGCTTTTCCTTTTGTAGAGCCACCTGATTCCAGAAGTATTAATGATGGCTTTAAATTACTCGAAGAGTTAGGAGCCATCGATAATAAACTGGGTCGTCAAGGATTAACTCATCAAGGTAGACAACTGGCCAGACTTCCCATTGATCCCAGATACGCGCGAATGGTGGTTGAAGCAGCGAAACAAAATTGCTTAAGTGAAGTACTGATTATTGCTGCGGGACTGAGTATTCAAGATCCAAAGGAAAGGCCCCAAGATAAAAAACAACAAGCTGATCAAATGCATGAAGATTTTACGAATAAAGAATCAGATTTTCTAGGTTATTTCCAGCTTTGGCAGGGATTCAAAGAACAACAACAAGCTTTGTCATCGAGCCAATTACGTAATTGGTGTAAGAAACACTTTATCAATTTTATGCGTATGCGTGAATGGCAAGATATTGTCAGCCAGCTTAAAAAATCAGTAGCCGAGTTAGGTTTTGGTATTACCTCTCAACAAGCAGAGTATCAAGCTATCCATCAGTCTATTGCCTCAGGTCTGTTATCCCATTTAGGCAATAAAGATACAGACCGTGAATACTTGGGTGCTCGCAATAGTCGTTTTAAGATTTTTCCCGGTTCTGGCTTAGCTAAGTCTCAACCTAAATGGATTATGGTGGCTGAGTTAGTTGAAACAGCGCATTTGTTTGGTCGAGTGGCAGCTAAAATCGAACCAGAGTGGATTGAACCGTTGGCTCAACACTTAATCAAAACAGAATACTCCGAGCCACACTGGTCAAAAAAACAAGGCGTCGTTCAGGCTTTTGAAAAAGTGAGTTTGTATGGGTTGATATTGATTAACCAAAGGCGAAAAAATTATAGCCAGATTGACCCGGAGATAAGTAGAAATATATTTATACGTGAAGCGTTAGTCAATATGGAGACTAAATTAAACTTTGCCTTTTTGTCATTTAATCAGAAAATGATAGAGAATATTGAAGTTTTAGAAGACAAAAGTCGAAGACGTGATCTCCTAGTAGACGAAGATACCTTAGTTGATTTTTATAGTGACAAAATTCCAAACCATATATGTTCTGAAGTCAATTTTAAGAAATGGTGGAAGAAACAATCTGTTGAAAACCCTGACGTGCTTAATTTTGATCCTAAAGCATTGCTAAAGAAAGATACCGGACATATCGACGCTTTGTCATTCCCAGAAACTTTTAGACAAAACAACCTTACACTAGGATTAAATTACCATTTCGATCCAAAAGATGAGGACGACGGTGTCAGTTTGATGGTGCCTTTAGCACTGCTTAATCAAGTGAATACTTTAGGTCTAGATTGGCTGATACCGGGGTTACGTCATGAACTTATTGTGGCTTTAATCAAGGCTTTGCCAAAATCTTTAAGACGAAATTTTGTGCCAGCACCCAATTATGCAGATGCTTGTTTGTCGGATATGCCGCAAACAGATAAGCAAGGTAATCCTATAGGATTTTTAAGCGCTTTATCATCAAAATTGAAACGTATGACTGGTCGTGATCTTGAACTAAGTGAATGGCAAATTGATAAATTGCCGCAACACTTAATGTTTAATATTAAAGTAATAGATCAACATGCCAAGTTAATTGCGCAAGGTAGAGACTTGTTTGCGCTGCAACAAAAACTTCAAGGAAAAGTGAAACAAAACTTACAGTCAGTAGCCACACCTGAACTTGAGAAAACTGGTTTAGTTACTTGGGAAATTGATACGTTACCAAATGAGTTTATCAACAAAACAGGTGGCTATGAAATTAAGGCCTATCCAGCGTTAGTGAATGAAGGTAAAACGGTGGCCGTTAAATTATTCGATCAACCACATATGGCCCAAGCATCACACAAGCTAGGATTGCGCAAATTGATTATTTTAGGGATCCCATCACCGGTTAAATATTTACAGGATAAATTGCCTAATAAAGCCAAATTAGGGCTGTATTTTAATCCATTCGGACAAATTAAAGCATTAATTGACGACTGTATAGATGCTGGAGTCGATCAGCTTATTAATCAATATTCTCATCAAAACAACAGTGATATCCGTGAAAAAATTCATTTTGATTCATGCTGTAATTTTGTCAGACAAGAAATTAACGATACTGTTTTGAATATTGCTCAGCAAGTAGAAGTGGGTCTGACTATTGCTCATGAAATCAAGAAAAAAATGAAAGGCAGTGTGCCACTGAATCTAATTTACGCTCATGGGCATATCAAAGGTCAGCTCGACTCGCTGGTTTACAAAGGTTTTGTGGCTGATGTAGGCGCGCACAAACTGGTTGATTGGCAACGATATATTAAGGCAATTTTTAAAAGGTTAGAAAAAGTTGCCATAGATCCAACCAAAGATAAATTACATCAGCTTAATCTAGAAAAAGCAGAACAAGCATATCAGACCAAATGTAATAAAATTTCTGCTAATCAGCCTATACCCAAGGAGTTACAAGAAGTACGCTGGTTATTACATGAATTACAGGTGTCATTCTTTGCTCAACAACTAGGTACGTCAGCGCCAATTTCAGTCAAACGGATACTGAATTATTTGGATTCTATTTAATATGCGTTGACATTGTTTTCAGAGCATTTTATAAACAGGTTAGTATTTAAAGAGCAAAAGGAATTGTATGATAGGCTATGATGATAATCGCAATTTTTTCCGGATGATGGTTAATTCTGTATGTGAACTTAAGATAGTGGACGAAGAATCTTCACGCAGTCTTCAGGCAGTTTGTAGGGATATAAGCGCAACTGGAATGTCTCTTGAAATAGAGGAAAGCACGGTTGAAATGGGCACCAAATTGAACGTTTATATTGAATCCACTAATTCACAAATCCCTTCATTTACTGCCGATACCAAAGTTGTGCGCTGTGATGCGATTGATGACAACTCATGCACAGTAGGTGTTGAAATCTTTGAATTGAAATAAGCGACGTTTAGCCGCTTAATTTCTTTCTCGAGTATGAGATATACTGTCTACAGGTCCACCTATAGTACCCTACACACTAATCCTTTTAAGTAAAATCCTTCTGGGTAATTACTCCCAACCGGGTGATCGGCTGCTTGTCCTAGCCTTTCGATAATTTGTACAGTTCTGCCTGCATCCAGAGCCGCGTCTGCCACCACTTTTTGAAATAAATCAAAAGACAATAACCCTGAGCAACTAAAAGTACATAAAATCCCACCTGGCTGCATAATTTGCATGGCTAACATATTGATGTCTTTATACCCACGACAGGCACGAACTAACGATGCTTTAGAATCTACAAATTTAGGTGGGTCAAGAATAATTTGGTCGAAATGTCTTCCCTGTTGTTTAAAGTCACGTAGTGCTTGGAATACATCAGCATTTATAAACTCACATTTATCTGTATCTAAATTATTTATCTCAATATTTCTTTTTGCAGTGGTTAAAGCTAAGTCTGAAACATCTATACTTGTCACCGACTTAGCGCCACTAGCCAAGGCATAACTTCCAAATGTGCCGGTGTAACAAAAACAATTGAGTAAAGTTTTATTCTCTACGTATTTTGCCGCAATGGCACGATTGTCTCTTTGATCAAGATAAAAACCAGTTTTATGTCCGACTTTGACGTTGACTATGATTTTCACACCGTTTTCTTCAATCACTACTTCTTCTGGAACCTCTCCATGTAATACCTGAGTAATTTGTTCTAAGCCTTCTTTCTTTCGTATCGCCACATCACTGCGTTCATAAATAGAACACTCTGGAAATTCTTTCTTCAATGCCCAAACAATTTTGTCGCGATGTTTTTCAGCTCCGGCTGATAACAACTGACAAACCAATACATCAGCATATCTATCAATGGTGACTCCAGGGAGTCCGTCTGATTCTGCAGCAATAAGTCTATAACCAGTTAATCCATGACGTTTGATTAAATCTTCTCTTGAGGCATGGGCTGTAGCAATACGCCTTTGAAAAAAACCATTATCGATACTTTCATCTTGTTCAAACGTCCAAATTCGAACTTGAATCTGCGACTCTGGAGACCAAGCTCCTCGGCCTAAAAACTTACCATCATGGGATAACACGTCTACGGTTTCTCCCATGTTGGTTCTGCCTATGGTTTTTTCTATCGCACGAGAAAAAATCCAAGGGTGTTTACGTAATAAAGACTTTTCACGACCGGGCTGCAAAATGACGCTAGATGACATAGGATAACTTTTATTAATAATTTGATTCAATTGTACATGAGGGTAAGGTTTTGCTAAACAGAATTTCTAATCCAAAAAAAGATTTAACACTATGAGCCGCTTCATGCAGTTTATAAAACACGAAAACGGTTGTGCACCTGACTCATTAGAAGTTTGTCAGACTGACATGCCTTCGTTGTCATCTGGACAGGTACTAGTAAAAGTGGCATGTTTTGGTTTGAATCGAGCAGATACCCTGCAAAGACAGGGTAAGTATCCTGCTCCAGCAGGTGAAAGCGATATTTTAGGTTTAGAAATGAGCGGTGAGATAATTCAATTCCATCCAGAACAAATGAGCTCTCAACAAATTAAAAATCAACCCTTTGCACTTGGTGATAAGGTGTTTGGGTTAGTGGCTGGTGGGGGGTATGCCGAGTATGTAGCAGTGCATAGTCAACATCTAATGCCAGTGCCTAAGAACATGGATATGCCTCAAGCGGCGGGTATAGCAGAGTGCTTTCTGACAGCATACCAAGCCATGTTTATTGAAAATGATTTACAACCAAAACAGCATGTATTGATCCATGCAGGAGCCAGTGGTGTTGGACTTGCCGCTATTCAGTTAGCCAAACGACGTGGCTGT
>Ga0206127_1004461_pt1 | contig 12363 bp, 1 predicted proteins | sample Helgoland_Spring_6_FD_148646 | JGI IMG/M metagenome (GOLD analysis project Ga0206127, IMG submission 148646) | Pelagic subsurface seawater microbial communities from Kabeltonne, Helgoland, North Sea - Helgoland_Spring_Bloom_20160419_1 | ecosystem: Environmental > Aquatic > Marine > Epipelagic ...
GTAGCAATGCCATTACCAACATTATTGCGCGGGTAAGTGGTGATGGGGCCTCCCAAATCGATGGATTGTTACGCTCAACCATTACCGATGCAAACTTGTTCCTGATTAATCCCAACGGGGTTGCGTTTGGGGCGGGCGCCAGCATAGATATTAACGGCAGCCTGCACATCTCAACAGCGGACAGCATTGTCTTCGGAGATGATTCCAGACTGTTGGTGTCGGATACCGGGGCGAGCGGCTTTACCGCTGCGGCGCCATCGGCCTTTGGTTTTTCAGGGGTTGGGGCTGGCATCACCTTCGACGGCACGATGATTTCAACCCTCAACACGGATCGTGCGGCAGGCCTTTCCCTGGTGGGCGGCGATATTATGCTGTCTGAGAGCTCGATTACGCTTGCCGGTGGCACCATTGACCTAGTTGCAAACCAGGGCGAGCAGGATGTCGCCATCACGATGGCCGATCGCAGCTTTGACAATGCAGCACTAGGCGCGATTACGATTACCAATGCAGAATTCGTGGCCGGCAAGGTTGATCTAGACGTCAGTGGTGATGCGGCCGGGCAGTTATCGCTTGCTGGCAGCAACGTGACCCTCGAGCGCGCATTCGTGTTTTCCGATACCGAAGGCACTGGCACGGGTGGCGCCATTAATGTGCTTGCGACCGAGGCGTTAACGTTAACCGAGGGCGCGCGGATAACCACCGATACCACAGGTGGCGGCGCGGGCGGTGACCTGGTCATTATGGCTGGCGATGTGTCGCTATCGGGCACCAATACAGCACTTGCCGCAAGTACGATTTCGGCTGGGGGCATTGCCGGCAGTATTGACGTGACAGCCGATAGCATTGAGATCGTTGACGGCGCTCAGGTGAGCTCGGTAACCAGTACGGCCAGTCCGGGCGGGGATATTACCCTCAACACCGGTGATTTAATGATGGCATCTGGTGGTCAAATCTCGGGTCAAGCAACCTCGCGCGGGCAAGGCGCTGATGTGGTTATTAACGCAACCGAATCAATCGTCATTGATGCCACCGGTACCAATGCAGGCGAAGAGACCGGGATCCGGGTCGACAGCATTAACTTTTTACCCTTCTTCGTGGGCGGCGATGCGGGCGATATTGTCATTACAGCCCCCAGCTTGACGTTAAAGGGTAGTGCGGTGATTGCAGCTCAAGCGTCCTTGCCCAGTTCGGGCGCACCTGGCGCCATCACTTTGAATGTCGAGCAACTCGCAATTGAAGGCGGCAGCTCTGTGTCAACCTTGTCGAGCGCAAGTGCGGACGCGGGCGCAATCTCTGTTAACGCGAGCACCGTATCCCTGATCGGCGCCGGTTCTGGGTTTAACTCAACCACGCGGCGAAGCGGTGGGGGCGGCAGCATTGTTGTCATGGCCGATAATTTCACGATGAGCGGCGGCGCAACGGCAGACACGTCTACAGAAGGCGCTGGGGCTGCCGGTAATATCAGCATTGATGTGACGGGTTCGGTCAACTTGATGGATGCGAGCACTGAACTTGCCAGTCGGTCAAGCGGCGAGGGCATGGGGGGCAATATCAGTGTCTCGGGCGAATCTTTGACCTTTAGTAATAACGGGGTACTGTCGGTCACCGCAAGTGGCGCGGGTGACGCCGGTAACATCAGTCTTATGGCCTTGAACCGGCTAGAAGTATTGGATGGCGCGCAGGTCCAAACCAATGCTGAAAACTCTGGCGGCGGTAATATCGATGTTGCCGTCATCGATACCATCTATTTACGCAATGGCACCCTGACGGCTTCCGCTGGTGGCGCCGAGGGCAGTAGCAACGGCGGTAATATCAACATCGACCCCAGATTCTTAATTTTAGACAACGCAAGCATTGTGGCCCAGGCGGTTGCGGGCAATGGTGGTGTGATCGAATTGATCGCAGACAACTATATCGCCGACATCAACAGCTTCTTGGATGCCTCTAGTGAGCTCGGGAACGATGGCGAGGTGCGTATTACGACACCTTACAACTCGATCTCTGGCGTTTTAGGCACGCTCAACGCGAACTTCGATGCGGTGGCGCAGATCGCAACCGATGCGTGCTCCGCGCGTAATTTAGAGCAGCGTAGCAGCCTGATCGTTGAGCAGAAACGCGGCAATCTTAATGCGCCGGGTGATTTGAGGCCGATTCAGGGCGAAGAGTGCTAGCTGGGTAGACCTTGCTTTTAAAGGGTGGGTAAAAGCTGCGAAGCCTCCAGCTAGGCGGCTCGCAAAGACTTACCACCCCATTCGGCAGGCTCGTCTAGCGGACTTTGGGCTTTATTGGCTGTAAAAGAGATGAATTCGGTCTTGTGCCAGCCCTGCGCCATCAGGTGGTCTAACCCAAAACGCGATCATCTTTATTCGGGATCCCCATCGCCTTGCCCTGAACTCTATTTCATCCTGTGGGCCATGCATTAACCTCTGCTGCTTGTTCTCAAATCTATAATGAGCTGATTGGTTGGCCTAACGTCTCAGGTATCTTTAGCCTGATTTCGCATGCCATTCGTTTGAATTGAATATCCCTTGGATTAACGAATCCGCCTATTCGTGCTGTCAAAAATATTGTTACAGCCTCTCAAAATAAGGATGAATATATTCACTTTTAGCGGTATTCTCAAAAAGAAGTATTGAGACGACTTAATATTGGCGTAAGCCTTTAGCGATCGTAATCAAAAAAAATTGGGGTTCTTGGATAAAACTGCGAACGCCAGTGTTTACAGAGACACGCTTATGAATTGCCGAAATTTATCAATAAAGCGGTATCTGCCTGAACGCAGCACGACCTGCTGGGCAAACCCTTGGGTGCTCTTTGGCTGGGCGCTATTGAGCCTTTTTAGCAGCGGAGCCTCGGCATCGACAGGAACAGTAAAAGTGGCATTTTTTAGTGATTAGAGCAGTAACCGAACAAGCTTTAATCGGTCTTAGACATCAGTGTCTGAAGGCACTGTGTCTCTGCGCGGTTCTATTTTTTTATAGCTCTTCGGCGCAAAGCGGAGGGAGTTTAAACGGTTACTACACCTCTCTATCTCTTATCGATAATGGTGAATGGATCTACATGACCGAGGGTGCCGAAGCAACGCTCGTGGGTTGTTCCGGGGCCTGTCCTCGAAATCTGATAATTCCCGACAGGGTGGATGGAATAAGAGTAACGGCAATCGGTGACAGCGCGTTTGAGGGCGTCGTATTGGATGACGTTGCTTTCACGAATAATCTCATTTCTATCGGGAGTTACGCTTTTAGACGCACGGAGCTGAAGTTTGTTTCGTTTCCTAGTGCACTTGAGTCCATAGGCTATCAAGCATTTTCTGAAAATCGCCTACGCTCCGTAACCTTAGGTGAGTCGGTCAAAGATATAAGGGCTGAGGCATTCAGCTATCAGCTCGAGCGCGCGCTAAAGCATCTTGATCTTGGGAGAGTGAGGACAGTCGCACGGTACGCTTTCGCTGGTAACGAGCTTACTAGGCTGGTTCTTCCAGACTCCCTTACTAACTTGAATGAGTATGCCTTCGCGGATAACACACTCACCTCCGTGACCTTATTGGGTGATCGTCCAGACCTCACCTCGGCCTTTTTAGATAATCCATCTTTGGAGGAGATCACATACTGCGGCACAGCATTCGGCTGGCCTGGAGATGCAGTTCCGATCGGCGAGTCTGCAAGCGTTATTGCAATAGAAGATTGTGACGAGACTAATCTTTCGGACCTGGACGGCGACGGGTTCGTCGATGTGATTGATGATTTTGATAACAGTTCAACATCAGATCCGGCGGTCGCATTCGATACGGATCTTGACGGCAAGCCTGATCGATGGAACCCAGGCAAGTCGGCGGCAGACTCGAGTGATTTCACTGAGGCTGATCTTGACTCGGACGATGATAATGATGGGGTTGAGGATAACGACGATATTGCGCCCCTCGATAGAGTCCGTGCGGCGCAATTTATGTTTGAAAACATTGTTTACGAACTGATCACCGAAGACGGGGAAGACTACGCGATCGCACGGGGCTGTGTTGAGACTTGCACCGAAGCACTGGCCATCCCCAATGTCGCCCAGGTCACCGTAAGCGAGGCGACTGCCATACCCGTTCGTAGAGTCAGTCTTGCGGCCTTCGCTAACGAGGCTACTACGAGCATCGAAATCCCGGGTAGTGTTGAAGTCATAGAGGAAAAGGCGTTCTGGTCAAATAACGCAGCGTCTCTAAAATTGAATGAAGGCCTTAGGTTAATCGAAGAAAATGCCTTTAGGAACTCGGATATCAGCACAGATCTGATCATTCCGGATTCAGTCACTACAATTGAACACTCAGCGTTTTACACCAATGCGATCACCTCGATTACTTTTGGCAAGAGCCTTCAATTCATTGGATCAGATGCGTTCAACATCAATGACCTTACATCTATTAGTTTTAGAGGCGATCGTCCGCAATTTGATAATACTGTTTTTGGAAACAACGCAGGGTTAACCACCGTAACCTATTGCGAGGGATCGGAAGGATGGCCTGGCGACGATATCTATGGAGGCTTTGATACTTTTGTTACACCAACTGTCGGTGGTGATTGCTCGGGTCTTTCATCAGGGGCTGGCGATGTAGCGCTCGGCTCTGTCGATGATTTCAGCTACCGGCACCCAGACCGTGATCATGCAATCTATTACTACGCGCTTTCGAATGAAACGAGAGGGTACCCTTATGATCTAAACGACAATTCCTACTCCGTTTCTCCATGCTGTGGCGCCAAGTCGAGCTTTTATATGGAAACTCCCGAGGGCTCCGTCTTGATCGAGGAACCCTTTGACTACGAACAAATTTCCCAGCTTTGGGCACAGACTAGCGGTGAACTCCGGTTAAGAATCGGACCAGATGGCGCCGCCTTCGCCTTCTGGGTCGAAAGTCCAATCGACAAAGCGATAGTGAGGTTGTCTGATGATAGAGGCGCTTCTGCAGATGCGGTCGTTCAAAAATCCTCGTACTTAAAGGTTACTCGACCCACGCTGGGCAGCGTCAGCGGTTGGAGAGATAGCTGTACCGAGCGCGATTTCGACGGATTTTCAGAACAGATTACAAGGAATGGACCTGTCGGACTGTTTTTCAGTAATCGAATTTTGGGAGGCACAGGACCATTGTTTGGGTACGGTCCTGGTGATAATGCCTTCATTATGTGCCCAGATACGCCGCCAGGAATCTACGATTTAGAAGTTGTCGCGCTCGATGGGGTGGGGGGGAAAAAGAAATTCGATTTTACCGTGGAGATTACTGAAGAACAGGTCGACGGAGGCAATGTCGAGTGGTTCCCGCTGGGAACAGTTCCGAATGACTCAGATAGCGATGGCGTCATCGACTCTACCGACGCCTTCCCAGACGACCCAGCGGCTTCCGTCGACACCGATGGTGACGGCAATCCTGATGACTGGAATGAGGGCGAATCTGCTGCGGATTCAACGTCTGATCCTGCCCTGGTGCTGGATGATGACGACGACAACGATGACATTCCAGATTACTTAGATGAGTTTCCCCTAGTTGCCTCCACAGATCCGCTCGATCGATTGATTGATCCGGATGGCGATTATGATGGCGATGGCGTACCGAACGCCTCCGATCACTTTCCCCAAGACGCCTCGGAGTCGATGGATCTTGATTTTGATGGCTTAGGCAACAATGCCGATGATGACGATGATGGTGACGGCGTTTTAGATGAGGACGATGCGTTTCGTTTTAACCCCTTCGAAACGGTTGATTCTGATGGCGATGGGGTCGGTGATTTCGTGGATGCCGCGCCCAACAATGGCGATGTAACCAGCCTTGTCATATCGGAAGCCCTTGCTGGCATCATTGATACTAATTTGCGGGCTTGTCTTGCTAATAGAACGCAAGGGCTGGCTTACGCGGGTGAATTAACAGAACTGGTTTGTGGCTATGATCTCGGTGAATCGATCGAGGTCTACGATCTCACGGGGCTTCGTGCATTCCATCAATTGACTTATATCGAATTGAAACGGGGGGCGCCGACTTCTCTCGAGCCAATTCACGGTCTGTACAAGCTGCGAAGGCTTCGCCTTAATAATCTCGCCTGGGATTTCCATGATTTCGATCAGTTGGCGCCGTTTTATAGCCTGACAGAGTTTGGCTCTGATAGTTTTCAGAACGTTCAGCCTGAAGAACTTGAAATATTGGGGCGGCTACCCCGATTGACCAATCTAAGCGTGGGATCCTATTTCTCATTAAAGACGCTTTCGTTTGTATCGAAAATGCCAAGGCTACGACAGTTATGGATTTCGTACAGTGAGATCGAGGACTATTCGCAGCTAGAAAGCCTGTATTACCTCAAGACATTATGGCTTGATTTCAAAGCGGGTCCTAAATTCAGTGACCTGAGTTTCTTAACCTTCTCACCCAATTTAAAAGAGTTGGGCCTGGGTGGCGCGAATCTCGAGGGGCTTACAGGAATCGAGCAAGCTCGTAACCTCGAAAATTTAACCGCCTGGGAAGGCCCCGTCAGCGATATCGCTGTACTGGCTGATCTTGCACATCTTAAAAATCTTAACCTTTTCCAACAACGGATTTCCGATATCACGCCGCTCGCCGGGCTTCAGCAATTAGAGATCGTTAACGTCGCCGAAAACAATCTTTCCTCGCTTGGAACTGTACTCATTAATTGGTCTTACCCAACCAGCTTTAATCTGAGCGCCAATCCGCTGCCCTGCAGTGAGATAGAGGCCGCTAGGGCTAATGCTAATCTTACGATTCAGTTCGATGGCGATTGTCTAAAGATTGGCGAGGATGCAGATGCAGATAATGACGGTATTTCTGACGAAAATGATGCCTTCCCAGACGACCCAGCTGCCTCGGTCGACACCGATGGGGACGGCAAACCTGATGACTGGAATGACGGCAAATCAGAAGCCGATTCCACGTCTAATCCCGCCCTGGTGCTCGACAATGACGATGACAACGATGGCGTTGCTGATGTTGATGATGCCTATCCGCGTAATGCGTCATTACAGTCAAATCGGGATTTGAAAAGCATTGGCGATGAATTCCTTGCGAGTGTGGGCACTGTGAATGGATCTGCTCAAAACCGGCCTGCGGTAGGAGGGCTATCAGACGGCAGTTTTGTGGTCACTTGGATGGTGGATTCTACAGGAATGGCCACGGATATCATCGGCCAGCGCTACGCAAATGACGGTTCCAAATTGGGATCGGAGTTTTTAGTGAACACGACCACCATTGATTATCAATCGAACCCTGCTGTTGCAGGCTTGGCCAGCGGTGGTTTTGTAGTGGTATGGGACAGCTATAACCAAGATGGTTCAAGTTATGGCATTTATGGTCAACGCTTCACAGGGAGTGGCGTCAAGAACGGCGAAGAATTCCGAATCAACACCTTCATAAATGATGCTCAGCTTGAGCCAGCGGTTGCTGGGTTAGTCAACGGCGGTTTTGTTGTGACCTGGCGAAGCGATCTTCAGGATGGCTCAAACGGCGGCATTTTTGGCCAGCGCTACGCGATTGATGGCGCAAAATTAGGCAATGAATTCAGCGTTAATACCACGACAGAAGGATATCAAGAACAGACTTTGATTACGGCTTCGAAGCGCGGCGGGTTTGTCGTGACGTGGATCAGTTATGGCGCTGATGGAAGCATTGATGCCGACATTTACGGACAACGTTATGCTCAAGATGGCGCGCGATCAGGCGAAGAATTTAAAGTCAATACGTCAACTACTAAGGCGCAAGCCGGACATTCACTGTCGGATTTGCAGGACGGCGGCTTCGTGGCAACTTGGTCGAGCCTTAAGCTGGGTGGTTCGGATATCGACGTTTTTGGTCAGCGCTTTACCGCAGCTGGATCGCCCTCGGGCATCGAGTTCCAAATCAACACCTTTAAAAGCAATGATCAAACGCATCCGTTCGTTACCGGGCTATCAGAGGGCGGTTTTGTCGTGACCTGGAATAGTGATGGTCAAGACGCCGGCAACGATGGCGTTTATGGACAATACTTTGCAGGCAATGGCATGCCCTCGGGAGATGAGTTTAAAGTTAATAGCGAGCCACTTGAGTCGCATAGTCTGTCATCCAGCATTGCGCAGGATGACGGCAGCTTCTTGGTCTTTTGGACTAGTTATGATTTGGAAGGTTACGCCACAGGCATTTACGGGCAGCGTTATAAGTATTCAGCAGGATTCCTACCTTGTAATGATTACTGCGTGCAAACCGAAGACAGGATGCTTTACCGGTTTGCTTTAAGGTCTGAAGCTGAGACCTTTCCATTTTTTCAGGATATGACGGATGCTACTGCGGGATATGCCGGCGGCGCGACCGGAGGCGCTTTTGAGTTCGAGCTTAATAGTGAGTATTCGGCCTTTAGCACTATAGATGGCGATGGCAACCCCCAAAGTAGCGAGTATTTGGATCAACAATCAGCGGCATTTACGGATGCGATAAGAGCGGGCACAGGTGAGCTTTCGTTGCGGCTGACATCTTCGGGTGGCGTTGCCAACCTCTTCAGCCTGAACGGTCTTGAGAAACAGACGAATCTGCTATTGGTCACCGACAGTGGTTTTTCAGTTGGCCAGATCTTAGTACGGAACCAGTATGTGAGATTAACAAGGCTTGAGGCGGGCAGTGGTACACGCGCCGATAGTCAGTGTATAGAATATCGCATTGATCAATACTTCGACGAGATTGGTCAAATCGCAATGGTACCGAATAACCTGATCACAGGCGGTACAATGGATCTACTAGGTTTTGGCCTAGAAAACAGTTTTTATCTCTGCTCAGATACGCCAGTCGGCGTTTATACCGTTACCTTCCAGGTAATCGACGGTCGCGGCGGCAAACAAGAAACCGAGCTGGTGATCGAGGTTTTAGAAGCGCAGGTTCCTAGTGGCAAACTTGAATGGTTTCCGAGTAAAGCCGGCGCTGAAGGCGATTCGGATGATGATGGCGTATCAGATGACAATGACCACTTCCCAGACGACCCAGCCGCCTCCGTCGATACCGATAGCGACGGCAAACCTGATGATTGGAATGAGGGCAAGTCTGCTGCGGATTCTACGTCTGTTCCAGCCCTGGTGCTGGATGATGACGATGATAATGACGGTGTCAAAGATATCAACGATGACTATCCGCTAGACCCGACTCGAACGATCTTTGATATCGACAGCGATGGGGTTCGAGATGCGTTAGACAACTGCCCCAATATAGCCAATGCGGATCAACTCGATCTTGATGGTGATGGCGACGGCGATGTGTGCGATACCAATCGCGATGGCGATAGCTGCCTAGATGCTGAAGACGCCTATCCGTCGGACCCCGCGCGATGCGAAAAAGGGCTGCAAAAGGCAATTGTTGTGGCAGGGGGCGGACCGTACCGGGAAAACTTCCTTTGGGAGGCAACCGAACGAATGGCGGAACTTGCGATCACAACCCTGCGCGGCCAAGGCATTCCGCGAGAACAGATTTTGTACTTGAGCGCTGGGTTCGGCAAAAATGATGTGCCGGATGGTCCGGCGACGCTTGAGTCGATTGAAGCGGGAATCATTGACTGGGCGGGTGATGTAAACGAGCCAGCCGATGATGTACTGCTGTATCTGGTTGATCACGGCGGCCCAGAAACATTTGAGTTGGCTAAGAAGACGCTGTTGTCCGCCAGCGAACTCGACGGCTGGTTGGATACCCTGCAAGCCAATACGGCTAGCAAGCTGGTGGTTGTTTACGATGCGTGCCAATCCGGGAGTTTCATTCCGGCATTAGCAACAACCGGTGATCAAGCGCGGATGCTCATGATGAGTTCGGGCGCCGAGGAACGCGCACATTTTGCGGCAAAGGGCGATATCTCATTCTCATTCCATTTTTGGAGTAACTTTTTAGTCGGTGGAGATCTGTATCGATCGTTTTTGGCGGGTAACAATGCCATCGAAGCGGTGTTTGATCGCCGTCAGAATGCCGAGCTTGAAGTTGATGGCGACGGCCAGGCCAATTCTAAACAAGACAAAGTGCTGGCGACGGCATTCTCCTTTGGCTCCGGTATTGCGCTGGCATCCGACACCCCGGAAATTGGTCGCGTCTCGGAGGACATTGTGCTCAATGGCGAGACCAAGGTGCGGATCGAGGCCCGCGATGTCAGTGGCGCCAGTCCCATTGTTCGGGTTTGGGCTTTGGTTCAATCGCCGGATCAAATTGAGCTGGCCATCGATGAACCACTTATTAATACCGAAATTCTAGAACTGACCGATGCCGATGGTGATGGCAATTGGGAGGGGGTTTATCAAGATGCGAAGATTCGCGGGGCGTATGAATTCCAGTTGTTCGCAGCCAACGAGGCCAATCAATACTCAGCGCCGAAATTAGATCAATCAAATCGTGTTTTAGTAACCCAAAAGGTCGGACGAACGCCGCTGATTGGCCGCGATTCGGATCAAGATGGCGTGCTGGATATTGCAGACGCGTTTCCGCTCGACCCGCTGCATCAACTCGACTTGGACGGCGATATGCTGCCGGATGGCCTAGACCCTGATGCCGATGGCGATGGCGTGCGAGATGCCTATAACGGGCCGGACCGCTTTGAGGGCTTTGACACGGTCGCGCACAGCGCGATTACGATTGCCGACTTGGCCGCGGTTAAGCGCTCCTTTCACGCGGATAACGATGAAGATTATCTAGCCTTTTTCGGGATTGGAGATGAAACCGTAACGGTGCGCGTTACGCCAACGGCGGATCAAATCTCTGGCCCAGACCTAATTGTTTCGATCTTAGATGATACCGGCGCGGTGTACGTTCAGGACGGGAAAAAATTAACCGCCGATAATGAGCTTCAGGGCGACGCAGAAGACCTTCGGTTTACCCCCACGGAATCCGGTCGGTATTTGGTGCAGGTCAGTCAGGCTCGGCTGGCTGGCGCAACCAGCTTCGTAACGGGCGCGCAAAGCGAGTACGAGATTAGCATAACGGCTGATCGTCGCTCGGTCGCGAGCACTGACCTTGCAATCAGTCTGAACAAGCAGCGCTATCAGGCTCAGGAATCCGCCTGGGAGCAACGCCTAGCCGCATCCGGCGTCAGTGACAACGAGGGGCTTACCAAGAGCTATCTGATGTTGCCGGGCGCCATAACACCAGTGGGCTTTGATGAAGCGCAGTGTGAATTTAGCCGGCGCGTTTTAACGTGTACCTTAGATCAGGCTGGGGATCTTGCTCGGCCGGTGCAACTCGTTGCCGCGGACGAGGGCGTGTTTGACCTTGCTTTGACCACGGTTCAGTTCAATGCCGATGGCGCGCCGCTGGTAGACGCCAATTTGGTGAATAACCTAGATATTGCCCGCGTTCATGTGTCGGAAGATGCTGATGTCGATGGCCTGCCGGATGAGTACGAGCGCATTCGCGGGCTGGATGCGCACATCGATGATTCGTCGGATGATTTTAATGGCGACGGCGTTAGCAACTATGAAGAGTATCTGAGGGGCACAAACCCCACCGCCGCCAATCAGGATCAGGACGGCGATGGCGTCATTGATAGCGAAGACGCCTTCCCGGACGACTATTACGAATCAGCTGATTTTGATGGTGATGGTACTGGCGATAATGCCGATGCAGATGATGACGGTGACGGTATTGACGATCTGGCCGAGTTGGCAGATGGCACCAACCCCTTTGATCGTTTTTCATGCCTTACCAGCTGCTTTAGCTTCGACGTCGATCAAAGCCTTGATGCATCGCCCCTAACGGATGGTCTTTTGGTCATCCGGTTCTTGTTTGGCTTTGAAGGCGAGGCGCTGACCAATGGCGCTGTAGGCACGGCGGCTGAACGCGCCGATGCAGAAAGTGTCGCAAGCTACTTAGGGTCAGCCAGGCAAGCCCTTGATATTGATGGCGATGGCGAGGCAAAAGCGCTGACCGACGGTCTGCTGCTCATTCGCTATCTGTTTGGCTTTGAAGGTGACGCCCTAATTGCCGGCGCCATAGGCCGTGATGCAACCCGCAAGGATGCGGCGTCCGTTGAGGCCTATATTGAAGCCAGGCTGGGGGTAGGGGGTTAGGGGGGCTTGGATTAACGAAATGTCGATCCCAGCACAACATCGTGTTGTTGATTAAATTAGGATTTCACGGTGGCGCGTCATTAGTTAGCCCATTGAAGGGCCTGTATGACAATAACCACCATCTTGAGTTTCGGCGTTTTAGCAACGAACAAAAAAAAATCTAAAGGGCTTCAATTGCGCGTGATCAGTATATTCATCACTTAATTTTAAGCGAGCGGTGATGGTCGCTAAGCCGCTAAACCTTCCCGTGCGCAGTTCTTAGAGTGCATTAACACCTAAAGTCTTTTATTCTATGCCTGTCCAATCAGATTGAGACATTGGAGTGAA
>Ga0206127_1004467_pt1 | contig 12357 bp, 11 predicted proteins | sample Helgoland_Spring_6_FD_148646 | JGI IMG/M metagenome (GOLD analysis project Ga0206127, IMG submission 148646) | Pelagic subsurface seawater microbial communities from Kabeltonne, Helgoland, North Sea - Helgoland_Spring_Bloom_20160419_1 | ecosystem: Environmental > Aquatic > Marine > Epipelagic ...
GTGCAAAGATGGAACCGCTCATCCAATGGCTTCCATTGGCGTAGCGGGATTGTGCATTCCATGTCGAATCCTCGTTCATGTAGTAGTAATGATAGGCTGTGCTGGTGAGGTTATTTCCAATAAATTCAGCACCATACAAAATGGAACTCTTCTCTGTAATCTTCTTGCTGGCATCAAAATTTACCTGATTGATATACACCTGTTCGCGTTGCACTTTACCTGAAGGGGCCTTAAACTTCCGTATGTTCCGGCTTTCTTCGAAATACTGACCAGATAAGGTGAATTTCATCCAATCACTGATGGCCGTAATATCTCTGTTCTCGATTGAAATGTAGCTCATGATCCACGCTTGTGGGCCATAGTTCCATTGGGCATACTTCGGACTGCCGTTCATCATTTCTGTAAATCTGTCGTAGCGGTTAACCTCGCCCGTCAAACTAAAATGCACGCCAGATTTGAATGTGGTGCGCTCTGCCAAGCGTACTTTGAATTTTTGTGTGATGTTTCGCTGCTCGTACGAAGTATTGTATTGCGTGTATGGGTCTTCTGGAGTTCGAATGGTATCTATACTTCCGATTGTTGTCGGTAGACAAGTAAGTTGTGTATTGCTGAGGTGTTGCGCTGGCGTCCACGGTAGAATACGCCGGCCCATTTGTATGTCGTGGTATTGGGTATAGGTAAGCGATGTCATTCCTGCCCAATTCAGGCCGCCGTAGTTGATCCGGAAATTGGGTCTTCTTGATAGTTGCGCACTTTGATTGCTCAATGTGAAAACTAAGCTTTGTAAAATCTCTGTGGAATCCCCGAAATGAGCATCGTAAGTGTTAATGTGCATGACTCCACCTAATGCATCGCTTCCGTGCAAAACACTTCCAGGACCTAGACTAATTTCCATATTAGAAACGCTCTCTCCATCTACAGAAATAACGCTATGTACATTCCCAGATCTAAAGATGGCGTTGTTCATTCTGATGCCATCTACCAGAACCAGAACACGCGAAGTACTCATTCCTCGGATCATAGGAGAACCTCCTCCAGCTTGGGATTTCTGGACAAAAACATTAGGGTCTATAGCTAAGGCATCCGCAGTGTTTGCCTGGAACTGTTGGTCTAATTGTTTGGAGTCAATACTTCTAACCTCCTGGGCCGTTTTCTGATATTGCTGCTCCATGCGATTCGCGCGAATGACCACTTCCTGAATGTTCAAAACGCTTTCCCTTAAAAAAACCTCATAGTCGCGCTCTTGAAGTTCCTTCCGGGAATAATAGCCTGCCGAATAACTGGTGTGGTAGAGTGCAATGAGTTGACCTGGAGTGCCATTGGGTATTAGAATTCGACCCAGAGGTCCTGTTTCCCCTATATACGCTTGTTCTACGGTAATACTTACCCCTTCGATGGGTTCGCCGCTCATCGCATTACGAACCGTAAGCCATACATAGTCTGCATCACCCGCAGCATAACCGCTCAGTGAGAATGCCAAGAGGCTGATGTATATTGCTATAGTTTTGAACTTGTTCATTGCGCACACGTTGAAACAAAAACTGTACCCGAAAATACATGGCTGAAAATAAATCACTTTTCCTTTGGAACGGCCGCAGTTATTCTGCTGCTGAGTTTGTTGATTTACAGGGTGTTCCCGAATATGTTGTTGCTGTTCAAAGCGCCCTGAAATTTTGCATAAGTCAAGCAACAGAGTGGACGCTAGAGACCAGCGGTTCGACCGGTTCGCCAAAAGCAATCGCTTTGACGCGCGCGATGATTTATGGATCGGCCCGTGCTACGCTGGACAGGTTTGAACTGGTTCCTGGTTCTACTGCGGCATTGGTTTTACCAGCAAAATATATTGGCGGCTTCATGATGGTCGTTCGCGCTTACATAGGCCAACTTACTTTGCATTTGTGTGAGCCTCGGGCTTTGCCACATGTTCCGGAAGGACTGGACTTTGTTCCAATGACCCCCGCCCAGTTTGTTGCAATACAAGAAGCTGGAAAGCAACTTAAGGTGAACACCGTATTGTTAGGGGGGAGTGCACTGCCTGCGCGATACGATACCTCGAGTTATCCTGGTGTATGTATAGGATATGGAATGACGGAAACCGCTTCGCACATTGCTTTACGTCCACTGGGCAGTGCGGTTTATACCGCAGTAGGGGCGACGGAATTTTCTTTAAATGTTGATGAATGCCTATGTATTTCTGCGCCGCATCTAGGAATAGCACAGCTACAAACTCAAGATCGTGTGCGATTGCTCGATAAGAAACGGTTCCATTATGAAGGTCGATTGGATCATGTGATCAACTCCGGAGGAATCAAACTTCACCCGGAAAAATTCGAGTCTATTTGTGATTCCCATGGTATTCAGGCGCTCATGAGCTCAAGGGAACACGAACGGTATGGTCAAGTGCCGGTCATGGTATTGCGCGCGATGGATGATGTTAAAGGTCTCAAAAAGGCCTTGCGTCATTGGGAGGGTACGGCGATGCCCAAAGAAGCTTGTATTGTCGCAGAATGGCCACTGTTGGAGAACGGAAAACTGGACCGATTAAAGCTACAGTCTTTTATTAAATCACATCCGGATCGCCTTTTCCGGCTCTAAGCAGTACAGGTATTGCTCCACTGAGGTCAATAACTGTTGAGGGAACATTATCACCCCAGCCACCGTCTATCATAAAATCAGCGAGATGCGCATAGGTCGCAGCGATTTCATCTGGATCAGTAGGGTACTGAATGATTTCATCGTCGTGGTGTAATGAAGCGGATGCTAAAGGTCGACCTAATGCCTCACACAATGCCATTACAATAGGGTGGTCCGGAATACGAATACCAATAGTTTTTCGCTTTTGTCCAAGTTTCCGGGCTAAGGCGATGTTCGCTTCTAATACCATAGTATAGGGACCGGGCAGACAGCGTTTTAATAGTTTGAAAGTTCCTCCGTCAAGGCTTTGTGTATATTCTGATACCTGACTAAGATTGGTGAAGAGAAAAGAAAATTCAGCTGCTTTTACCGATTCTTTTTTGATTTTTGCCAGTTTTTCCATGGCCAAGGGGTGCTGAAAATCGCCTGCAACTGCGTAAACACTGTCGGTAGGGATAATAGCAATCTCACCCCGCTTAAAACGCTCCACACATTCCGTAATGGTTTGCGCGTTTATACTTTCTGGATAAATAGAATAAATCACGACGCTGTCAATTTATATTAAGATACAAAAAAGCCCCGCTATTAGCGAGGCTTTCCTAAAACTATAAGTTACGAATAGGTATTAGCTGTTTGCTTTTGCGTGATCCGCTAAAAACTTCGCCAAACCAATATCTGTTAGCGGGTGCTTCAATAATGCTTCCATTGCGCTCAAAGGACCCGTCATCACATCTGCACCAATCTCAGCACACTGTATAATGTGCATTGGGTGACGAACAGATGCCGCAAGAATTTCTGTACCGAAGTCGTAGTTGTCAAAAATGATGCGAATGCTTTCGATCAAATCCAAACCATCGGTTGAGATATCATCCAAACGTCCAATGAATGGACTCACGTATGTTGCGCCAGCTTTTGCCGCCATCAGTGCTTGACCCGCAGAGAAGATCAGCGTGCAGTTTGTCTTGATGCCTTTGTCAGAGAAGTATTTCAATGCTTTCACCCCATCCTTAATCATCGGGATCTTCACAACGATTTTCTCATCTAATGCGGCTAATTCTTCACCTTCCTTGATCATGCCTTCATAATCCGTTGAGATCACTTCTGCACTTACGTCACCGTCAACAATGGCACAGATCGCCTTGTAGTGTGCTTTCACATTTGCGTCGCCGCTAATGCCTTCTTTAGCCATCAATGATGGGTTCGTAGTTACCCCGTCTAGGACGCCTAGTTCTTGGGCTTCTTGAATCTGTGCTAGATTTGCAGTGTCGATGAAGAATTTCATGTATGTGAGATATATTGTTTGTTGAGCAAAAGTACGTCTTTCCTCAAAATTTAGGGCACAAAAAATGGGCAAGCTACTCACATCACACCGCTACGACCAATTACCCTTGCTGCGTTCCCGCCCTGGGGGATTCACCAGGAGCTGGTTGTGTGAGACTTGCCCAACGCAAAGTTACATCAACTAACCGCGCGAGACCAATGAATTTTAACAATTTTTAATCGGACCGCGTAGCCTATATTTGTAGTCAACGATTGCCTCTTAAACTGCAAAACAACACCGAAAATGGGACAAGAAATTGAAATCATGAAGGACAAGGGTAAACAACTCGCCTTCATTGTAATAGCGTTAGGACTTCTTATGTTTTTGTGGAGTTACCTGGGTGATCCTACCTTTCTCTTCAAATTTTGGTGGGTAGGTATTTTATATCAGTGGATTCTTCCGATTGGTTTAGCTATTTACGCTGTGGCCAAAGCAAAGCAGTCGCTCGATGGTTTCATCTCGTTCAAAGGAGCATTAGGTACTTCTGCAATAGGTTTGATTTTAGGAACAGCCGTAGTTGTGTTGTTTAATGCATTGATGTACAATGTTGTAGATCCGGATTTCAAGGATATGATGGAAGAAAAAACCATTGAGTTCACGGTCCAGTTCATGGAGCGGATGGGAGCTGATAAAGCACAAATTTCGGAGGGCGTTTCCCAATTAAAAGAGCGCAATCAGTTTGGTTTTAAAGCCCAAATCATGGGCTTAACGTTTATTAGCATCTATTATTTGGTGATCAGTATAGTAGTGGCTGCAGCCATGAAAAAAGACGAACCTGTAGTCTAAAACACGATGAGCATATTAGATCTGAGCATAGTTATCCCTCTATTTAACGAGGACGAGAGTTTACCGGAGTTGACCCAGTGGATTTCGCGTGTCATGGACCGCGAGGGCTATACCTACGAAATCATTTTTGTCAACGACGGCTCTACCGATAACAGCTGGCAGGTCATCCAGGAACTTCGCGCGGAAAATGCCAACGTCAAGGCCATTTCATTCCGCCGCAACCAAGGCAAAAGCGCGGGCTTGAATCAAGGATTTAAAGCGGCTTCAGGCCAGGTAGTCATCACCATGGACGCCGACCTTCAGGACAGCCCGGAGGAAATTCCAGAATTGCGTAAAATGATTTTGGAAGAGGGCTACGATTTGGTAAGTGGCTGGAAGCAGAAGCGTTACGATCCGCTGACCAAGACCATTCCGACGAAGCTTTTCAATGCTGCGACCCGCGGCATATCCAAGATAAAGCTCAATGACTTTAATTGTGGTTTAAAAGCCTACCGCCTTGAGGTGGTACACAATATTGAAGTCTACGGCGAGATGCACCGCTACATTCCGTTTTTAGCCAAAAACAAAGGATTCGGCAAGATCGGGGAGAAGGTAGTGCAGCATCAGGCCCGTAAATATGGCACGACTAAGTTTGGTTTAGATCGATTCATCAATGGCTTTCTCGACCTGGCCACCCTAGCGGTGATGGGCAAGTTTGGTCGACGTCCTATGCATTTTTTCGGCGCTGCCGGAACGCTTATGTTTACCTTGAGCATCGCCCTGTTGGCCTACCTTGGCGGGCACAAGCTTTGGGCGCTGAGCGCTGGGATAGAGGCCCGATTAATTACTGAAAATCCACTCTTCTACATCCTCCTGGCCCTGACCATTATGGGGGTTCAACTCTTCGGCGTGGGATTCATTGCCGAGTTGTTGTTGCGCGAGAGCAATAAGAAGCACGATTACACGATCAACGATAAAATAGGTTTGGATTAATGGCCCACGCTGCCACTTCCCCAAAGTATGCGTTGATTTCTCCGACGTTCAAGCGCCCGGATGAAGTCACTGAATTCCTCCAAAGCCTCACCGCTTTGGACTACCCGCAAAGTGGTTTCGAAATCATCCTGGGCGACGGTACCCCCGGGGATACTTTGCGACCAGAATTGGCCCCTTACCTCGACCAATTACCTCTTCAGATCTATTACGAAGAATTCCTACCCGTCTCTGATGCCCGCAACCGCGCTGCCTCCTTAGCTACGGCACAGTATTTCATCTTCCTCGACAGCGATTGCATCATCCCGCCCGGTTACCTCCGCGCCATTGATGGCTTCCTTGAAACACACCCTGATACCACGCTCTTCGGCGGTCCCGATGCGGCCTCAGCTGACTTCACCGACCTTCAAAAAGCCATCAACTTTTCGATGACCAGCTTCCTCACCACCGGTGGCATACGCGGCGGCAAAAGCACCCTGACCTCATACCAACCGCGCGGTTTTAATATGGGCATGAGCGCCGAGCTCTTTCGCTCGGTAGGCGGCTACGACGAAAAGTTTGTCTGTGGCGAAGATGTCGAGCTCAGCCTTCGCCTTCAACAAGCAGGCGCCATCAGCCGATTCATCCCCGAGGCACACGTCTACCACAAACGCCGCGCTACGCTCAAACAATTCCGCCGCCAAGTCTTTCGCTTCGGCGCTGCCCGTCCCTTGCTCGCCAAGGCACACCCTGGCAACCTTAAAGTAACCCACCTCTTCCCGTTAGTTTTCACCCTCTACCGCCACCTCACGGCCATTCTTGCTGTACTGGGCATCGTCTATTTCCACGAGAGCCTGTACGTTTTACCGTTCTTACTATATGTGCTCTACATGATTGCGGTCTTTATTAGTGCCCTTTCCAAAGAGGGACTTGCCGTTGCCATCCTTGCCGTGCAAACGACGCATACGATGAACCAGGGGTATGGTATTGGCTTTCTGCGCAATTTTATTGCGGTGTACGTCAAAGGCAATTCAAAAGGTATCCAATTGTAGTATTCACTTATGCCTTCTCAAGCCACGCCAGAACACCACGCCCGCGTTGCGGCGCTTACTTTTGCCGGAGTATATCCGCACTATATCACTAAGGTTGTGAAAAAGGGCAGGAGTGAGGCCGAACTTCACGAGGTCATTCATTGGCTCACGGGCTACACCAAGGCCGACCTAGATCGTCACGTGGCTGCTAAATCCACCTTCCAAACCTTTTTCGATGAGGCTGATCTTCACGCGAATGCCCACCTTATCACGGGTACTATTTGTGGTTACAAGATCCAAGACCTCGACAATGAGCTCACTCGTGCGGTGCGCTATCTGGACAAGCTTGTAGATGAATTGGCAAAAGGGCGTCCCATGGCGAAAATCCTTCGCGGTTCATAAGCGGAACTTTTCCACATTTCTTGGACTTTTAAGTCGCAGGGCCCAATTTGTTTGGACAATACCTAGCTCATGTCCAATCCGAAACATTTTGTCATAACTGTCGGCGATTACCGCGATTCTAGTGGACGATATTTCTCACTGCGCACTCCATTCCATCGCCCCTTAAACCGTGCCCTGCACCGTATCGGCGCAACTTGGAATAAGGAGATTAAGTGTTGGTTGCTTGGATACAGCAAAAAGAATTGGGCCGAGCTTCAATCTACTGCCGCCAATTTCGGCACCCTCGAAGTCGTATCCCGTCGTTCGCTCCCAACTGCATTAATTAAAGAGCTCACTAAAAAAACTTTACCCATAGTGGAGCAATACCAGAGTATGCTCTATGCCCGAGGCTATGCACAAAACACCATCACGGCTTACGTACACTTAATGGCTCCCCTTATCGCAGAACTTCATCCTACGTTCCCGGATACTTATACCCTTGCCCAAATCAATACCTATCGTGCGACTCGACTTTTTCGAAAATCCAACAGCACCCAACGCCAATTCGTAGGCGCTTTGAAACTCCTGCTGGCCCTTTATAACAACGCAATAGCACCGTCAACCCTAGTGCGCCCGCGGGCGATAAAGACCACCCCCAAGGTTATTGCCGTCAATCAAGTTCTGACCATGATCGCTAAAACGCGCAACCTAAAACATCGCTTAATCATATCATTACTTTACTCTTGTGGACTGCGAAGGGGAGAGATTATATCCCTAAAATGTACTGACCTGAACACCGAACGTGCTACCATTCATATACGTCAAGGAAAATGGGGTAAAGACCGCATGCTTCCGCTTCCTCAATCACTCCTTCCACTACTGAGAGAATACGTTCATTTTTTTCAGCCAAAAACCTACCTCTTCGAAGGCCAAACCACCCCGAAATACAGCCCTTCCTCCATCGCAAATATCGTCTCTCGTGCTGCGAAGAATGCTGGGATTTCACAACACATCACCCCACATATGCTACGACACAGCTATGCTACGCATCTTTTAGAAAAAGGTGTAGACTTGCGCTACATTCAAGAATTACTAGGCCATAGCAACATTGATACAACTACGGTATATACTCATGTTGCGAAAAACACAACGCTTTCCATTGAAAGTCCCTTAGACCGCGCTGTGCGGGACCAATTGGCACAAAAAATCGACTTTAGCTCAAGTGAAAATGAATTACCCCCGCAGAAACCAATTAATTAATATCTTAACGGAAACTAATAAAAACCTAAACCCTGCTTCTTCAACACTCATAACAACCCGGAAAAAGAACAATAAACCTGTACAATTCCCGATTTACTGGTGGACTTTCTTTCAACGGGCATAAACCAGAGCATAAAAGAAGTTACCTATCATAAATGAAAAACACGATTCTTATAATATGTTTCGCTTTAGCTCTAGCCAGTTGCTCTGGTCAAAATGACAAGCTCAGTTCTGAAAACATTGCTAAAAGCGCATGTGAATGTTTTGTAAATCAAAAGAGTGGCTCAATTGATGAAAAGCTAAAACCATGTCTATCTGATCCTATCAATGAAAATCAACATAAGATTCGCGACTCTTACTATTCCAATAACTCAATTGCAGGTGCAGTAAGCAAACACATGATGGATGCTATGATATTCATGGTACATAACTGCGACCAATATTATCATGAACTTGATATGATGTTTACGAATGTGTATCCAGAAACTAGTTTCGAGCAGGTTAAGGAAGACATTTATGCTCTGACAGATTCAATCGCTAGCATATCAGAGATGGACTCGATTAAACTTGAGTTGATTCATCAAAAAATATCACTTCTCACTGAGTCAAGAAAATTGGATGACGCTCTCAATGAAATTGAATTCTTATCGAGGAATTATTCCCCAGCAGAAACTTATTTCATAAAGATGTACATCTATCGTCTTCAAGAAAAGTATGACGAGTCCCTGGAAGAAATTGATAAGGCTGTAAAACAAGGTAATGAAGGATATGTCTTATATGCAGAATTGATAAAAAGAAAGAAAAACGATAGGTAACACTGTATATAGCGCATTAAAACGCGCCATATACTAAATTGTGCGTCATGTTAAGAGAATCGACAGTGAAAATAACAAACATTAAAAGAATAGACAAAATTTATGCTTTTTAACTCAATTGACTTTGCAATATTCTTACCGATAGTTTTTATACTTTATTGGTTTGTTACAAACAAAAATTTAAAACTACAAAACTTTTTAATCGTTGCAGCAAGTTATTTATTTTACGGTTGGTGGGACTGGAGATTTTTATCGCTGATATTGTTTAGTACCGTTGTTGACTATACTATTGGTCGAAAACTAAGAATGGAAGAAAATCAAACCAAAAGAAAAATTTTACTTTGGACAAGTATTTTAGTTAATCTTGGTTTTCTTGGTTTCTTCAAATATTATAATTTTTTCTTAGACAATTTTATAACTGCTTTTTCATTCTTTGGGACTGAGATAAAAGCAAATTCACTTAACATTATTTTGCCTGTAGGAATAAGCTTTTATACTTTCCAAACATTGAGTTATACAATTGATGTTTATAAAAGGAATCTAGAACCAACCAAAGACTTTATTGCCTTTTCCGCATTTGTAAGTTTCTTTCCTCAATTAGTAGCGGGTCCAATTGAAAGAGCAACAAATTTATTACCTCAATTCTATAAGAAAAGAACTTTTGAATACGACAAAGCAGTTGATGGAATGCGTCAAATACTTTGGGGCTTATTTAAGAAAATAGTAATAGCCGACACTTGTGCCGAATATGCAAACTTGATTTTCAACAATTCTGCAGACTATTCAGGTAGTACACTTGTTTTGGGAGCATTATTCTTTACCTTTCAAATTTATGGTGACTTTTCAGGTTATTCAGATATTGCAATTGGGACATCTAGACTATTTGGGTTTAATTTAAAACAGAACTTTGCATTTCCATACTTTTCAAGAGACCTTGCTGAATTTTGGAGACGTTGGCATATTTCTCTATCAACTTGGTTTAGAGATTATCTTTATATTCCTTTAGGCGGAAGTCGTGGGGGTACCTGGATGAAAGTTAGAAATACTTTTATCATTTTTATTGTGAGTGGATTTTGGCATGGCGCAAATTGGACATTTATTATTTGGGGTGCATTGAATGCGATATACTTCTTACCACTTATGCTAACCAACAATAACCGCAATAATCTTGAAACAGTTGCTCATGGTAGGCTCCTACCTAGCATTAAAGAAATTTCTTTGATGCTTTTAACTTTTAGCTTGACCGTTTTTGCATGGATATTCTTTAGAGCCGAGAGTGTTAGTCATGCACTTTCAATAATTGGTGAGATATTCTCAAAATCTATTCTATCGTTTCAAACATCTTGGACAAATGGTTATATTACGATATTTCACATTATTTTAGTGCTGTTTTTTGTAATTATTGAATGGATAAACAGGGATTATGAATTTGGCTTGCAACGTATTTCAAATCACACTTTTAGCAGGAAGATAGTATATTTTTTAATAGTGTTTTTAATTCTTTTTACAGCAGATTATCATTCAAAACAAGAGTTTATTTATTTTCAATTTTAGTATAAAAAAATATAATGAAAGCATTCATAATTAAATTAGTTAAGTTATTATTAATATTTGTTGGTTTCTTCTTGATTATTGGTTTCTATCTTGAATATCAGTTTGAAAAAGACAACTCTGATAAATTTACATGGTTAAGAAATAAAGAAAATAATAACTTCGATTATGCTTTTATTGGTTCTTCACGAACTATGAATATGATTGATATAAATTTAATAGATTCAGTATTATCTAAAAAAGGAATAAACCTTGGAATAAGTGGCGCTGATTTTAGAACCTTGTATATGATTTTATATACTTTTCTTGAAATTAAGAATAATAAAATTGGTGAATTATATATCCAAGTCGACCCCTTCATGCTGTATAAAGATAGCGTTTATAATAACCCAAGGTATGACCATTACTTTTATTCGTATGTAAATGATGAAAATATTTATAATAGTATAAACGATAATAACACCTCCTTTGTTTATAGATTATTTCCGATTTTTAAATATGTCGAATTTAACAGCGTTTATAATCTAACTCATTTCATACGAAGCTTTTCAAAAGTTTCTAAATGGGATAATACTAAAGGTTCCTGGTTCTTTTCTTCTCAACTTCCATTTAATCCAGATGCTAATCCTGATAAAACGAACCACACTAAATATTTAAAGTTTGATAATGAAGACAAAGCGTATTTGCTGAAGATAATAGACTTATGTTCTAAATTTAAAGTTAAAACAATTTTTTATGGGGCACCAATTTATAACTATGAAAAAAACTTTAAATTTTTATATCCAAATTTTAGGGAAGATATGACCCTATTATCTAATAAGTATGGGGTTGATTATATAAATTTTATGGGTCAAGATTATGATAAATCTTTCTTTAAAGACATGACTCATATGAATTACAAAGGTTCAATAAATTTTACTGAATTATTAATAAAAGCACGAACGCACAACAATGTATATAAAAAATAGGCGAAATAGTAATAAAGTAAAGGCTTTTAGCTCATATCAAAATTTGTGCTTAACCGAAAGTTTAATGCTTCGAAATCGCCTACTTTTTATATACTTACTTGTCCAGCATAATCAGGCCTGTTCTCCATAGTAAGCACTCAAAGTACTCGAGCAGGATGTGCTCTATGCACTCGAGGATATTCTGCTCAGATACTCTGCTCGAATGACTCAAGGATACTCGAGAATAGTGTGCCAACAGCCTCTGCTTGTAAGATGTGCTCACTAGAATCAAACATTGGATGTTCTCGGAATGCTCGTTGGATGACGAGGGAGAGAATTACGCTGCACAACAATGTATATGATCCATTTAAAAGTTATGGCCACTTTGAGGAGTTAGTCAAGTTTTGGTGATAACTCCTAAATATCCACAAAGCCTTGACTATCTCTTACTTTGATGTATCTTGAATAGGTCCGTTACAGAAAGCCTGCAAACGGATCATATACCAAACTTGGCGGTAATTTAAGAATGGAACTAAACGAACTTGAAATATTAATTCTAAGAGATATTGTCGAATATCAAAAGAGAATTAATGGGCTTAACTTGGAGAGACAGCTTGAATCTCTTCAAGTAAAAAATCGAAAATACACGGGCTTTGGCATCTATGTTTATTTTGAGCAGAAAA
>Ga0206127_1004470_pt1 | contig 12352 bp, 10 predicted proteins | sample Helgoland_Spring_6_FD_148646 | JGI IMG/M metagenome (GOLD analysis project Ga0206127, IMG submission 148646) | Pelagic subsurface seawater microbial communities from Kabeltonne, Helgoland, North Sea - Helgoland_Spring_Bloom_20160419_1 | ecosystem: Environmental > Aquatic > Marine > Epipelagic ...
TTGTGGACCGGCGCACATCCGTGCTTTTGCGCCGGCTCAAACAAAAGGAGGCCCTTTTGGCCGAAGTGAACGATAAAGGTGAAGTGACCGTCGAAGGTGAATTCGTGGGTCGCTTGGAAGGTTTCCGTTTCTCGCAGGATAAGTCTGCGAGCGGGAATGAGGAAAAGACATTGCGCGCTGCGTCTGTGGCGGCTCTGACCCCACATTTCCATCTGCGCGCGGACCGTTTTTATAACGCTCCTGATACAGAGATCGATTTTACCGAGCAAGGCGGCCTCATGTGGGGCGAATACGCTGTTGGTAAGCTGGTCACTGGTCCAGAGGCGCTGAAACCGCAGGTTCAAGCCTTTGTCGATGACGAAGCTGGCACCGACGTGATCGAAAAGGTCACGCGCCGTTTGCAGCACTTCATTGATCGCAAGATTGCCTTGCATATGGAACCTTTGCTGAACCTTCAGCGCGATGAAGAGCTCTCCGGCATGGCGCGCGGATTTGGGTTCCGTTTGATCGAGAACATGGGTCTCGTTGCGCGTTCTGACGTCGCAGAAGATGTCAAAGCGCTGGATCAAGACGCACGCGGTGCGCTGCGTAAGCACGGCATCCGTTTTGGTCAGTTCACGATATTTATGCCTTTGCTTCTGAAACCAGCCCCCACGCGACTGCGTTTGGTGTTGTGGTCTTTGGCGTCAAGTCTTCAAGAATTCCCGGAATCGCCCCCCCCGGGTTTGGTCACAGTTCCATCCGATGAACATGCCCCTGCGGGTTACCATTTGATGTCAGGCTACCGCGCTGCGGGTGCACGCGCGATTCGCATCGACATGCTAGAACGCCTTGCAGATATGTTGCGCTCTGAGGACAGCCGTGGCGGGTTTGAAGGCAAAGCCGACATGCTCTCTATCACAGGCATGACGCTGGAGCAATTTTCGGATCTTATGCAAGGTCTTGGCTACAATGCCGAAAAGGGCGAGCGCGAGAAGGTGAAAGTGGCACCCGCCGTGAAGCCGGATGAGACCGCCAAGGTCGAAGACGCGCCAGTTGAAGCGACCGAAGTACCTGCGGCTGAAGCACCTGCTGAGGAAGCACCCAAAGAAGAAACGCCGCCCGAGATGGAGGTCTTTTACACCTTCACATGGGGCCGTGCGCGTCAGCAAAAGCACGCGGACAGCCGTCCTCGTAAGCAAGGCGGTGCTCCCAAAGGCAAGGGTAAGCCACGTGGGAAACCTCAAGCGGGTGGCAACAAGGCGCAAAATTTCTCGGCGCGCCCACCCAAGGCTGAGAAAAAGATCGATCCTGACAATCCGTTTGCAGCAGCGCTGGCAGGATTTGGAAAAAAGTGAGCGAAGCAGCTGAAAAGCTGCGCGCCGACAAATGGCTCTGGCAGGCGCGGTTCTTTAAGACCCGTAGCCTGTCGGCCAAACTTATCACCGGATCGCACCTGCGGGTGAATAGCGACAAGGTGGTCAAAGCGTCTGCCACGGTGAAGGTTGGCGACGTTCTCACATTCCCCCAAGGCAATCACATTCGCGTTATTCAAATCGATGGTATTGGCACGCGTCGTGGCCCTGCTATTGAAGCGCAGGCGCTCTATACCGATCTCAGCCCACCGCAACCGCGCGATATTGGCAAACCCTACGCAGAACGCGGCGGACGTCCAAGCAAAGCAGATCGCAAACTTGGCGCGCAAATCAAACGCGGAGAGCTTGAATGATCGCGGTTCTTGGATTAGCAAGTCCGCAACTCCATTGAGGCACCTCTTATGACCTACATTGTCAACGACAGCTGCATTGCTTGCAAATACACCGACTGCGTCGAAGTTTGTCCTGTGGACTGCTTCTATGAGGGTGAAAACATGTTGGTGATTCACCCGGATGAATGCATCGACTGTGGTGTGTGCGAGCCTGAATGCCCTGCTGATGCGATCCGTCCGGACACAGAGCCTGACATGGAAAAATGGGTTGAGTTCAACCGTAAGTACTCCGAGTTGTGGCCTGTCATCATCACCAAGAAAGACCCGCTTCCCGAAGCAGACGATCGTGACGGCGAAGAGGGCAAGTTAGAAAAGTATTTCTCTGAACAGCCGGGTGAGGGCGGTTAATCTGCCCCGAATCACTTGCTGTTGATTTGAAAGGGTGCCCCTGCGGCACCTTTTTGCGTTTACCCATAAGGCCTTGGGGTTTCAGCCTCATTAAGTGCGTTCAGATGCACCTCTGGCGAGGGGGGTAAATTTGTGTTATGGTGCATACCAGATGATGAATGATTGCCTGACACTGATCTGTTTCTGCCCACCCGCGAAATAGCATTTACACATGAAGCGTACCGCGCTGGCCGTTTGCCTGCGCGCTTCTTTTTGTTGTGTCCTGTGATCCTAAATGAGCTGAGGATAGCCCATAATGAGTAAGTCAAAGAAACTTGATTTTAGCGTCAACGAATTTGTTGTGTACCCTGCCCATGGCGTTGGCAAAGTGGTATCCGTCGAAGAGCAAGAGGTCGCAGACGTGAAACTCGAGCTTTATGTGATCGCGTTTGAAAAAGACAAAATGACCCTGCGCGTTCCGACTCATAAGGCAATCGATATTGGCATGCGCTCGCTCAGCACCGGCGACGAAGTTGCACACGCTATGAAGACGCTCAAAGGCAAAGCCAAAGTGAAACGCGCTATGTGGTCTCGCCGCGCGCAAGAATATGAGCAAAAGATCAACTCTGGCGATCTCATCGCGATTGCCGAAGTCGTGCGCGATTTACACCGCACGGACGATCAGCGTGAGCAAAGCTATTCTGAGCGTCAGCTTTATGAAGCAGCGCTTGAGCGTTTGACCCGTGAATTCGGTGCTGTTCAAGGTGGCGACGAAGACGGTGCTGCACGTCAGATTACTGACGTTTTGATGTCCCGAGTGGTTGCCGCGCCCGCTGCATAAGCGGGCCAGCCCATGACGGGAAGACGAAAGACCGCGCTTTTGGGAGGAAGCGCGGTTTTTCTATTTTGAGCGTTTCACCTGGCTAACTCGCAAGCACGGCAAGCAAAAGCGCCACTTCGCAAATTTGCTGACTGGCCCCACAAACATCGCCGGTTTGTCCACCAATCTTTGCGCGTGCCAACCTGACACAAACTAAAGTCGTGATAATTGCGACCAACACCAGTGCAAGGCCAAACAGGCCGAAACCCATTCCCAAAGCGACGGCCCCAATACTTGCCGCGATTTGCGCGGAATTTGCGTTGACGCGACCAACAGATTTCGAAAGCCCTGTGTCGCGGGCATGGGGCAACATGGTCATCACCGCTGGCATGACCGCGCGCGACGCAACGTGGATCGCGATCAATGGCAACACCCAACTATCCCAACGCAACATTTCCCAGATGACACCAAAGCGAAGCCCCATCGTAACCAGCAAAGCCAAAACACCATAGGTGCCGATTTGGCTGTCTTTCATGATCTTCAGGCGCATCGCAGGATCCCAGCCACCCCAGAATCCGTCTGCGCAATCGCCTAAGCCATCTTCATGCATGGCTCCAGTGACAATAATTCCCGTCGCGAGCGCAAAAGTCGCAGCGCACCAAAGCGGCAAGCCAATCCAAAGCGCGACCTGTGCTGCAATGCAGGCCAAAAGCCCTGTGACGACGCCGACCAAAGGATAGGCCCAAGCCGCCCGCGCGCTGTACGCATAGGCGTCATCATCCAGCTTGATCGGGAGCCGCGTCAGCAAACTGAGTGCGACTAAAGTATCTTTGAACAGGTCGTTTTGAGGTGCCAAAAGCGTCGTTCCTACCTTGTCACGGATGCGACTTTTGTTAAACATACAAGCATACCTGCTTACAATGAAAGAGCTGATCATGAGTGCATTTTCTTCCCTCTCCGAGTTTCGCACGCTACTTGCCGCGATGCCCTCGATCGACCAAAATGCGATGAGCGGCGCACAAGAGCGCAACGGCCAACTGACCAAACCTCCTGGTGCGCTTGGCCGTTTGGAAGAGCTAGCGATCTGGTATGGCGGCTGGCGCGGCACGGATCGTCCACGCGTTGGAAAGCGGCAAGTGATTGTTTTCGCAGGCAACCACGGTGTGACGGCGCAAGGCGTATCCGCTTTTCCAGCAGAAGTGACGGTGCAAATGGTTGCCAATTTTGAACATGGCGGCGCAGCTGTGAACCAGTTGAGCCGTGTGGCAGGTGCCGAGATGAGCGTACATGCGCTCGATCTCGACACGCCAACGGCGGATTTCACCAAAGACGCCGCAATGTCCGAGGCAGAGGTGGTCGCAGCACTCAAAACAGGTTGGGACGCGGTCGATTCCGACACCGAATTGCTTGTTGTTGGCGAAATGGGCATCGGCAACACAACATCCGCCGCCGCAATCGCCACTGCGCTTTTCGGCGGCGATGCAAGCGAGTGGACAGGGCGCGGAACTGGCGTCGATGATACCGGGTTAAGCAATAAAACGCGGGTTGTGTCCGAGGGCGCTGCTTTGCACGCAAGTGATGATGCGCTTGAGATTCTGCGCTGCCTTGGGGGTCGTGAATTGGCGGCGATGGCAGGCGCAATTGCGAGTGCACGCGCCAAACGCATTCCTGTGATTATGGACGGTTTCATCTGTACTGCTGCTGCGGCCTGCCTTGCGCAAGCTCAAGATGGTGCGCTTGATCACGTGGTTGCTGGGCATCTCAGCCAAGAGGGCGCGCATGGCAAGCTATTGGCCGCACTTGATAAAACGCCGCTATTATCCCTTGATATGCGTCTTGGCGAGGGCTCTGGCGCGACGCTTGCAATTAACATCCTTGTGGCTGCTGTGGAGTGTCATTCAGGCATGGCAACCTTTGCCGAAGCGGGTGTCGCCGCTGGCTAAGTTTCAGAACGACGCGTTTCAAGTAAAGTAAGGAGCGAGGCTTCCAAGTCTCGTTCCAACTCTTTAGCGCGCGCCACATATGCTTCGTTTTCACCAGAGGCTATATCTGGGTCCCAAACCTGCGCAAGCTCGCGGATCGCGTGACGGTCATGCGCATAGAAAGTTTTCTCTGCTTCAGCAGCTTCAAACTCTGACAAACCAATATTCTCTAAAACGTAGCGACCTGCGCGCAGTGAGCTGTCAAACATCTCGCGCACAATGTCGTTCGCACCCGCTTGATAGAGCCGGAACACATCACTGCGATCGCCTGCGCGCGCAATGATGTGCAGATCGGGCCGTTCTTTGCGCGCATACCGCACCATTTTTAGCGCGGCATCGCGATCATCAAGCGCGATGACCAACACGCGCGCGTCCGCCAAACCTGCGGCGCGCAAGACGTCAGGGCGAGTCGGGTCCCCGTAAAACCCTTTAAATCCAAAGCGGCGCATCAGCTCAATCGTCTTGAGATCATGATCGAGAACAACTGTTTTGAATCCAGCAGACCCGACCAAACGGTTCACAATCTGCCCAAAACGACCAACACCAGCGATGATTACAAGGCCTTCTTCATTTACCACATCATGTTGAATGTCTTGTAAATCGTTGCCGATGCGCTTGCCGATCACTTCCATCAAAATGAACAGTAGCGGTGTTATCAGCATCGAAAGCGCGATGATCAGTAAAATACGTTCGGACAAGCCAATGGGGATGACGTTCTGCGCCACGGAAAACGCGGTCAGGATGAAGCCAAATTCACCCGCTTGCGCAAGACCAAGGGTGAACAGCCAACGATCGCTGCCATAAAGTTTGAAGATATGCGAGAGCGCGTAAAGCACCAAACCTTTGACAAGGATCACCGCCAAAGTGGCCCCAAGGATCGCAGCGGGATCACGTTCAAGCACCGCAAAATTAATGCCCGCACCGACGGTGATGAAAAATAAGCCCAGCAAAAGACCTTTGAAGGGCTCGATATCCGTCTCAAGCTCGTGGCGAAATTCAGAATTGGCAAGGACAACTCCGGCCAAAAATGCCCCCAAAGCAGGGGACAGGCCAACGAGCAGCATCAAGAACGAAATGCCGACAACAATAAGCAAAGCGAGCGCGGTAAACATCTCGCGCAGATGGCTTGCATGGATGAAACGAAACACGGGGCGGGCAAGATAAACGCCTGCGAGAATGATTGCGCCGATTACAGCCAATGTGACAAGGGTCACGCCCCAACCGGGCAGGTCGGCGACAAGACTAAGATTAATATGATCCGAGGCGTGCGCGTCGTTTGCATGGCGTTCGATCGAGCCGTCAGGATTAAGCGACAGCGCCTTGGGCAAGGCAAGCAGCGGCAAAAGAGCCAGCATTGGAATGACGGCGATATCCTGTGTCAACAAAACCGAAAATGTCGAGCGCCCACCAGCCGTACGCATCAGCCCTTTTTCGGACAGCGTTTGCAGCACAATCGCAGTAGAAGAGAGTGCAAAGATCAAGCCGACGGCCAACGCAACCGACCAATAAAACCCGAATGCCATGGCACCACCCATGATCGCTACCGTCGTGAGCACAATTTGCAAGCCACCCAGTCCGATTAAGCGATGTCGCATATCCCAAAGCGCGCGGGGCTCAAGTTCCAAACCAATCAAGAAGAGCATCATCACGACGCCAAATTCGGCAAAGTGTTGCAGGTCTTTCGTCTCTGCTCCGACGAGCCCTAAAAGTGGGCCAATCAATATGCCTGCGGCGAGATAGCCCAGCACCGAGCCAAGCCCCAAGCGCGCAGCCACAGGCACCGCGATGACCGCAGCCCCGAGATAGATAGACGCAGAGTAGAGAAAACCTTCCATTCAAGTTCCTTTACGTTTGACGCACTCAGGTCGGAAGCGGCGCGTCCTGTTTTAATTGATCCATCACAATCTGGCTTTGAACCCTTGCCACAGTTGGATGCGGCAAGATCACATCATGGATCAGCACATTCAGCGCCGCCAAGTCCGCACAGTAGACCCGCAAGAGGTAATCTGCGTCACCTGTGAGGGTCCAAACACTTGTAATTTCGGGCCTTAACTCGATCATACGCGCAAAATTGCGGGCTTGTTCTGGGCCGTGGGTCGCCAAATGAACCTGCACAAACGCTTGAACATTCAACCCTATGCGCGCAGCATCTACATGGGCGCGATAGGTTTTGATATAACCTTCGGCTTCGAGCTTTTGACGCCTGCGACCTGCTTGGCTCGCGGACATATTGAGCCGCTCGCTTAAATCTTGCGCAGTCAGGTGGGCGTTTTCTTGCAAAGCAGCAAGAAGGTTTTTGTCAATTTGATCCAGCATGCGGGATTTTTGCGATTTTTACAGAATTCATGCGTATTCTTAACATCTAATTGTAACGATGCGATGACAAATGCGGAAAATCCGTATGCTAATGCGCTTATAGTATCAAAAATCGCCAAGTTTGCACAAGGATAAGAGATATGGGCCCGTTTCCACATGACGCTGAGCGCGCAACAATCAGCGACGAGAACCCTGCTGGAACCGATGGTTTCGAGTTTGTTGAGTTTGCCCATCCCGATCCACAGGAGCTGCGTAACCTGTTTGCCAAGATGGGCTACGCGCATACCGCGACCCATAAACGAAAAGCCATCGAGCTTTGGCAGCAAGGTGACATCACCTATATTCTGAACGCTGAATCCAACAGTTTTGCGGCGCGTTTCATTGAAGATCACGGCCCGTGCGCCCCTTCTATGGGCTGGCGCGTTGTGAACGCGCAGCATGCTTTTGAGCACGCCGTTGCGAAAGGCGCAGAACCTTATGTCGGTGATGACAAAACACTGGATGTGCCTGCAATTGTTGGGATTGGCGGTTCCCTCATCTATTTCGTCGAAAACTACTGGGCAACGACCCCTTACAACGAAGAGTTCGACTGGATCGCGAAAGCCAATCCCGAGGGTGTCGGCTTTCACTACCTCGATCATCTCACGCACAATGTGTTTAAAGGGAATATGGACAAATGGTTCGCCTTTTATGGCGATCTGTTCAGTTTTCGCGAAATCCGGTTCTTTGATATCGAAGGCAAGTTCTCAGGGTTGCTCAGTCGTGCGCTCACTTCTCCTTGTGGGCGCATTCGTATTCCCATCAACGAAGATCGTGGTGAAACCGGCCAGATCGTGGCATATCTTAAGAAGTACAAAGGCGAGGGGATTCAGCATATCGCCGTTGGTGCCAAAGATATTTACGACGCAACGGATGAAATTGCGTCGCGGGGTATCAAATTCATGCCAGGGCCGCCGGATGCCTATTACGATCTTAGCAAAACACGCGTTGCGGACCACGATGAGCCGCTGGAACGGATGAAAAAGCACGGCATTTTGATTGACGGCGAAGGGGTTGTTAATGGTGGCGAGACACGCATCTTGTTGCAAATTTTTTCAAAAACTGTGATCGGCCCGATCTTTTTCGAGTTTATCGAGCGCAAAGGTGATGACGGTTTTGGCGAAGGTAATTTCAAAGCGCTGTTTGAATCAATCGAGCAAGAACAGATTGATAGCGGGGAACTTGGCGGTGCGAGTTAACTAGCCTTTGGGCATGCGAAGCGTCACGTTGCGACCGCGTTTAGTATAGATCAACTGACCTTCACCAATCGCGGAGACGCGGCCGCCATCTACACGATCCCCGACCTTAACCTTTTTGTAACGCCCGCTGGACAGCCGCACCAAAGCGCGACGACTTGAGGGTTTTCCATAAACGCCGATCAAGTTCACGCGGCTGAGATTGATCGCGTTGCGCACAGTGGCGTTTTTCGCAACAGAGGCGCTGGATGGGATGCTCGGCTTTACAGTGCGCGGGGCAACAGCGGCGACTTGCGTTGCTTGCGGTTCTTCTTGCGCGCTTTGACGTTCGGCTTGTTTCTGGGCAAGTGCAACAACGCGCGCAAAATTGCGTGGGCGCGGTGCAGGTTTGCGCGACGCGGCAACGGCCAGACGTGTTGCCGGTGTTTGCGCAGCTTCTGCTTCTTCAACTTCTTTTTCGACCCGCGGTCGCAGCTTTGGGCGAATTTTTGCAAGCTCAGCGCGTGACACGCCGCCGAGTTGCGTACGCTCGGTATCTTCGACTAGCGTCTCTGGCCGCGTTTTAGGGCGCAGGGACGCTACTGTTCCATTGTCCAGCGCTTCTGGCTCTTCGGTGGTGTCAGGGGCCAATGCCGCGTTGCGAAGGCGCTCTGGAATTGCTGGGGGTACGCGCGCGGGACGCCCCAGAAATACCAAAGCACCCTCAGGCGTCGCCGCGCCGTCAGGTGTCGCAACAACAAGCCCGTTTTGATCAAATGCAAAATCGGAATTGGCAGGTGCAGGCGCTGCCGCAATGGCGGGCAAAACGTCCCGCGGTTGCCTCAAAGGCTCCATCGCGAAAGCATCTTGGCCCGTGATACGCGCATCGATCGAGGCCGTGTACACATCCTCAAGCGAGATCTTTGGTGGCAAGAGCGGCATTTCGGGGGTGGCCAGCCAAATACCAGTTGCGGCATATGTGGCTTCCGCTTCCTCAGGAGAAATGACAGCAGGCGCCGGTTCGGGCGCGACTTGCGTCAAACCGTCCTGTGCAAGGGGCAAGTCATCCGCCAAAATGTCGTTCTCGCCCGTATCCAAAGAGGCGAGTTCGATCAATTCTTCGGCACTGGGTTCGACGGATGCGTCAGGGTTTGGCAGCTCCGCAATCGCTTTGTCTCGGTCTGATCCACCGAAGAAACGCGCCAACCCGTCATCTAGAAAAACAGACGCCCAAGCGGCAACGCTGACAAGGAACAATAGCAAGATAGCGGTTAGGATCAGACCCAGAAAACGCGGCTTGCCACCAATCGCGATTGGCTCTTTCTTCTTTTTCGGCTTTCGTGCGCCGAACACGGTCATACGTTGCTTTTCGTCTTCGACGGATGCTTCGGCGGCAACAACTTGCGGCTCTGGGACAGGTGCCGCTTTTGTTTCGGCCTTTTTAGCACGTTTTGCCATCAAGCCGCGTGCGCCAGCTAGGGCGGCACCGCCAGCCGTTCCAGCAAGCGCGAAGGCTTTTGCCGCTGCTTTCGCACCGTTTTCTTTGAGAGCGTTAGGCGCTTTTTCCAAAGGTTCGACAGGTGGCGTGCTCGGCGCTCTTAGATCAGCAATGGGTGAGCCATCCGCAGCGCCGTGCATGGCTGCACCACCGCGAGGAGCCGCCGCAAAGCTTGCAGGCATCGGTGGGATGTCATCGTCAAACGCGCTGTCATCAAAGGCCGCGCCAGGACGAAGGCCGCCGAGTTTGCTATCAAGCGCTGTTTCATCGAGGGCCGCGTCAGACACCCCTGTAATCTGTGGTGTTGGTCCTGTGGGAGCCGCCGTGGCGCGAGTCGGCGCAGGCGCTTTCGGGGCTGGCGTCAGATCTACACCGCGTTCAGCGCCCCCAAGTTGCGGAGAGGCTTCTGCTGGCGTCGGATCAGTTGTCGCAACAGAAGGTTCGCGCACAGGAATAGGGAGCACTGGCTCGGTTTCAGGCGTACGGCGGCGTGATGAAAACCCTGCGACTGGGATATTCAACTCTTCCGGTATTTCCTCAACAGGATCCGGTTCTTTGACAACGGCGACAGCTTCGCCCGTCGCAATTGCGGGCTGTACATCCGCCTCAAGCGCCATGATGCCTTTCGATCGCGCTAATGCGCTCAATCCAAAGGTCGGCTCTTTCGGAAAATTCCCTTGCGTCGGAGCCGCGACAAATCCCATTGGTTCAAACCCATGCTCGGTCGCGAAGCTTTCTGCCTCTTGCAGGGTTTCTTTTGCAACAGCCGCGATATGAACGCTGCCATTCTCATTGGCGAAATCAAATTCGAGATCATCGACGGGGTAGGGCGTCGCACCATCAAGGGCTTTCAGGACGGCAGCCTGTAGCGCGTCCTTATCCAAGCCAACGGCGTCAACCGTTAGGTATTTAATCTGGTCATTGGGGATGATCAATTTGGTTTGAACAGGACCACTGCCAAGCGCCAGGGCTTTGTCGCGCAAAGCCGCCAATTCGCTCGTGAGATCAGCAGAACTAATGTCGACATCACCCACACGGCCCCATCCAGCAGCTTGCCGCTGCAAGAGTTGGATACCGCTGAACGAAAGCGACAATGCAAAATTCGGTCTCATACTTGTATTTTAGTCTCCCCAAACGCGCACTGGGAGTCGGTACGCGATTATGTGTTGAGTATAGCAGTTTCTTGCCGAAAGGAAAAAGTCCTGCCTGAGAGAAGTTAAAGCTACGTTTCCCCTATCTTCATGGCGTGGATTTTTGCCAAGGATCGCACCAGTGCTTGCGTCTAAACCCTATCGCTTGGCACAGTGAGCTGAGTTCATTTGGTTTTAAAGTTTACGAAAGGTATTACGATGTCCTTAAAAAATTGGGTTTTTTCGACCTTTTTTGCAATTAGTACAGTTCTCGCCCTGCCACTTCATGCTCAGACGCTTGGCGTGGCTAGGTCCGTAACCGTGATCGGATCCGGTCAAATCAGTGCGCCGCCGGATAAAGCTGTCATTACGTTGGGCGCACGCCATACTGCGAAAAGCGCGGCAGATGCACTGGCTCAGACAAGTGTCGCAGTGGCAGCGATTCTCTCTCGTATGGAGGAAATGGGGGTCGAAAAGCGCGATATGCAGACCTCGTCGCTGAACCTAAACCCGGTCTGGCGACAAGGGCAGCGCTATGACGATGAGGGCATGACGCTTGCTCCAATCGGGTTTGAAGCGTCCAATACGGTCACTGTCACGTTGCTCGATTTAGACAGCCTGGGCGCGGTGCTCGACAGTGTTGCACGCGATGGTGCGAATTCATTTTCCGGCTTCCGATTTGGTTTGATTGACCCGCAGCCTGTGCAAGATCGCGCCCGCGAAACGGCAGTTCAGGATGCGCGTCGCAAGGCGGAACTCTACGCGCACGCGGCGGGTGTTTCGCTTGGCGATGTCGTGCTGATCACCGAAGAACTTGGCGGTGGCACAAGCATACAGGCTCCCATGATGGAAATGTTAGCTGCGCGCTCTGGCGCGGTTCCGATTGCACAAGGCGAAGTGTCGCAAAGTGCGCGGGTTAAGATCATCTTTCAATTGACTGACTAAACAAAAGAAAAGGCCCGAAGGAATGCCTCGGGCCTTTCGAATTGCTCAGGCCGCAGCCCTTTACGCAGAGGCGGTCTTGATGGCCTGATCCAAGTCCGCGATCAGGTCTTCAGCATTCTCAATCCCAATGGAAATACGCACGACATTCGGACCCGCTCCTGCCGCTTCTTGCTGCTCTGGCGAAAGCTGTCGGTGGGTTGTCGATGCCGAGTGGATCACCAGCGAGCGTGTGTCGCCCAAATTGGCTACGTGGCTGAAGATCTCAAGGCTGTTCACCAGTTTGATGCAACCTTCATAGCCGGCCTTCAGCGCAAATGTGAACAAGCCGCCAGCACCTTTTGGGCAGATCTTTTCGACACGATGGTTATAGGGC
>Ga0206127_1004471_pt1 | contig 12352 bp, 9 predicted proteins | sample Helgoland_Spring_6_FD_148646 | JGI IMG/M metagenome (GOLD analysis project Ga0206127, IMG submission 148646) | Pelagic subsurface seawater microbial communities from Kabeltonne, Helgoland, North Sea - Helgoland_Spring_Bloom_20160419_1 | ecosystem: Environmental > Aquatic > Marine > Epipelagic ...
ATTATGAGAAACAATCATGCCGCCACCACCCGTACTCATGATCTTGTTTCCATTAAAACTAAAGCAGCCAATATCACCAAGTGTCCCGGCATATTGCCCCTTGTACTTAGTTCCAAGCGCCTCGGCAGCATCTTCCAACACTGGCAATTTGTAATCATCACAAATTGCCAACAATCTATCCATATCGCAGATATTCCCCTGTACATGCACGATCATAAGAGCACTAATTTTACGGCTCGTTTCCCTATGCACCAAGATGTCAGAGCTGTCTAACTTACAGTCAGTTGCTAAGAAGTTTTCTAGCAGGTCTAAATCCATTTGCCATGAATCTTGATCAATATCGATTAGTAGTGGAGATGCACCTATATATGAGATGGCATTTGCCGAGGCCACGAAAGTAACATTGGGCATAATAACTAAATCATTGTTTTCTACCCCAAGTAACTGAAGAGCGATATGCAAGGCTGCCGTACCATTTACAACTGACACAGAAGACTCAACTCCTAAATACTGTGCAAATTCGCCCTCAAACCTATCAACAAAACTCCCTGCTGTAGAGATCCATCCTGTATCCAAGCACTGTTTTACATATTCCCACTCTTTACCAGCTAGGTTGGGTAAACTCAAAGGTATCATTGTTTGATTCCATATTGATCATAAAAAGATTCTTGAGAAGTTTCAGCCCCTTTTAAATACTCTAGATACCAGTTAATGGTCGATGTCACGCCTTCTTGCCATTTAACTGATGGCGAATAGTCTAGATCGTTTTTTGCTTTAGTTATGTCTGGGCACCTTCTTGACACTGATCCGGGGAAAGTGGGCGCGTATTCATAGTCACCATCATAATTCAGTAACTTCCCCACAAAACACGTAAGCGTTTCAATTGAAATCTCATCGCTATCACCAATATGATAAATTTCTTGATTCGTACCTTTTTCTACCGCTAGTACAGTGCCAAGAACGGCATCATCAATATAATTAAAAGCTCGTGTTTGATCGTGTCCATAAATTAAGAAAGGTGATTCATTTTTTTGAAATCGTTCCACTAAATGCGGAATCACATGGCGGAATCCCATATTGGGACCGTAGACATTGTGATATCTCACCACAACAGCTTCGAAATAACCTTGCCTTGCATAGTTTATAAAGCCCGATTCTCCTAGCATTTTAGTAATAGCATAGGTAAATCTAGGATGACTAACATCCTCTACAGTAAGCGGTACAGTCTCATTCGTTGGAACGTCATAACCGAATGCCTCTATTGTTCCTGCATATGTCTCACTCGTTGAACTAAACACTACCCGACCACAGGAGGAGGCTCTCAACCATTCAAGAGAATTAAGCAAGAGCATTGAATTGACACGAATCACTTCATGTGGGACAGCATTAACCTTATCCACTCCTACCATTGCCGCAAGCATAAAAACGTAGTCATAATCACGATCTAGCTGATCGAAGTTCTCTATTTTTGTTAAATCTGCATTAAATATCTTTAACCGGTCAGATTCACGATATTTTTCTAACAATGGAGTCTTTCCGCTCGCGCTCCGTGAAAAATTATCGATAACATCTACATTGTAATCCCTATTTTCAAGCAAGAACTGTGTAATATTGGAGCCAATAAAACCGCCACCGCCAATAATTAAAGCTTTCTTCATTTTTTATTCCTCGTTATGCCCAACACCCAAAACATAGAAGTTTTTATTTTGAGAGAAGTGTGTAGGTAATTTAAGTAAGTCTAGTAAGCCGACGGTGTCGATAATGATCATTTCATTGCTGGATCGCCCGATCAGTTCATATATAGCATCATTATGTAAATAATCTCTGTGCCCTGTAGTCACGATAAGGATATCAAAACTGTTGGTTAGGAAAGCCTCTAAGGATGTTTCTATTTCGAAATTTAATTCAGCCCATAAAGGAACATAAGGATCTTGGCATTTGATATTATCAAAACGTGTAGAAAGTCGGTTGTAAAAATCCTCAACTGGACTAAATCGTGTATCGCCAATCCCAGGGCCATAAGCTACCCCTAATAATCCAATACTCGTAGTTTCCTTATCATGATGCCTTAAAATATTACTGACAAAGTCAAAACAAAACATCGGCATTTTATCGTTGTTTTCAACAGCTTTTACTGAGGACTGTAATCCTGACTCAAGACCGAAGAACTGTTCGCTAGCCCAGCTTGCCATAAGAGGATCTTTCGTAAGGCAATAACCTCCTACTCCTATACCTGGATACATCAAGTTCGCGTGTGTAGGCCTTAATCTAATAGCGTCAACTACTTCATAGAGATCTACTCCAGAGTTTTCGGCAAACCTTGACCATTCAATCGCAAAAGATATATTCATAGCTCTATATGAATTCTCAAGAACTTTTGCCATCTCGGTAGATTCTGTAGTCTTTAATCGTGTGAGCGGATATTCATCGGTGGAGATCACAGTCTTCAAGAACTTTTCCACAGCATCAGCACTTTCTTCATTAATCCCTGAATATACTCTATAGAAGTTTTTTATTGAATTAACATAGTTAGGTCCTGGCATCACCCGCTCATAAGAGTGTCCCAACTTGAATCTATCTGTCGAAAGGCCACGAGATTTGAGGCTTTCAACTAGTATTGGATAGACTACTTTCTGGCAGGTTCCGGGAGGAACAGTGGTCTCAACTAAAATCAAAACATCCTCTTTACATACCTGGCCGATGGACTCAATAGCTTTTCTAAAGCCCACTAAAGGCACATCATATGACTCGATATTTCCAGATCCATCTTTGACTTTGGTTACATCTAAGTTAATATCAACGATTACCACATCTGCATAAGAAAAAGCTATTGAGTCGTGGGTAGCATAAAAATTCTGTTGCTGCTTGGCTTTTTCAAAAAATTCAGATACAAGTGGATCTGATGAAACAATAGGGCAAATTCCAGCATTAATCTCGGCTATTTTCCAATATGAATCCTCTGTAGCCCTGTCGACGCCAATAACTGCGTATTCGCCTTGATCACTATTTGCTACAACTAGAGACATAACCGCACCTACAAATCCAAGGCCCTGGACCGCGACTACCTGTTTGTGTCCATTAATTTCGATAAAGTTGCTTAATCCATCTTTATCATTAGCAGACGGAATTACGTAAGTCTCCCCTGTCACTGCTGAAGTCGAATTAAGTTTTACCATTCTATTTTCCCTATTGTATGTTTGTGAACAAAAACGAAGTACTTGTTAAGCACGAACTGACTAGATCGGGTTGAAAAATCAAATGTCTAATTCAGCTATTATCTCAGCTACAACAGAATCATCACTATATTTTTTAACAGCATATTCACGAGATTCTTGCCCCATTGTCGCTCTAATTTTTTCATCTTCAATTAGCCTTTCCATTGCATTAGCTAGATCAGAACTATCTTTAGCGCAGACCAGTAGGCCCGTGACACCGTGTATAACGGTATCTCTACAACCAGGCACATCTGTGGTTATAATCGCTCGACCCATCGACATAGCCTCAAGCACGGTTCTTGGAATACCTTCGCGATACGAGGGAAGAACGTAAACACTGCATTTCTCGATCTCGCGCCTTACATCGGAAAGTGCACCCTTGTAATCAACGAGGCCTTCTAACACCCACGATTGGATGTCCTTAAGATCGACACCATCAATATTTTCTTCAATACCACCCACCATAGAAAATTTAACTGCGGGATAATTCTTTTTAACTTTTCTAATAGCTTCAACATACTCTCTTACACCTTTATTGTTGATCATACGAGCAATCAACAAAAAAGATGGCTGAGAAGGGAGCGGTCTTACATTATAATGCGCTAAATCAACACCTGACCCGTTAACCACGCAAGTTAACTGATTTTTTCCTGTTATATTTTTCTCGGAAAATAACTTTTTGTCATCAATGTTCTGGAAAAATATCTTCTTATTCTTTCGCAAACTAAACGACAGGAGTGATATGCCAATAAACTGTATTCCACGCTTAATGATACCTTGTGCTTCAATAAATAAAAAGCCTAACCCAGTTATCATTGAAAATCGCGCAGGAACTTTGTTAACCCACCCAGCAATAGATCCGTAAATCACGGGCTTCATTGTGTAGCAAAACACAATATCAGGTTTAACTAATTTAATTATTTCAATCAACCTCATCAAATACCGAAAATCTGAGAGCACATTTGTGCCGGCTTTACCAAGCGGAGTGGTGTGAGTATCAACGCAATAATTATCTCTGAGTTCCTGAATGATACTGCTATCTTTATTAGTGAATGGAGCACATATATGGACATTGATACCTAGGTTGCATAACTCTCTTATTAATTTACCTCTGAACGGTATAATTGATTCTGGAGTGCTCGCAACAAGAACAAACTTCATAACTTCAACACCTAATATTTATAAAAAAGTTCCAAACTATTTATCACATGAACTTAAGTTGATCTTTAAGTAACACATTAAATGACATGCGGCTCGTTGTTACGCGGACTATTTTTAAACTTAAAATATCAATCCTTATAATTACATTCTTTATTTAAATTTTGGCTCTGAGTCTTCGAAGGCCTGATAATAGTGAGAATTGATCATCATAGTAATCAAAGACTTTGGTTCCATTTGCAGAATTAATCGCTAGGCTATGCGGCCCTTTAAAACCATTCACTTGAACACTCCCGCACACAATTTCACGGTACCGTTGTGGTGTCATTTCTACAACCTTGGAGATTGTAAGAGCCTCCCCATAACCACCTTCATTATTTTGACCTAACCTATATACATTTTTATTATGCAATACTATGTTACCCCCCATTCGTGATGAGCATGGCGCAAGACAAATAGGACTGACAGGATGTGGTTTAAATTCGCCTTTCAGATCCTTGCAAACCCATAAATGCAAAACACTATGTGCATTATGATTTAGCCCGAAAAATAGGTACCAACACCCATCTTTTTCGTACATGGTTGCATCAACGATGCGATGGTCTTCCAATCCTTTTATAAATATTTTTGACCTAACCCCCTCACTTAATTGATAAACATACTGAGGAGAGTGGCTAGCTACCTCTGGCAGTAAAAACGCACAACCATTAGCTATGAACGAAGAGGGATATGAATAATGGCCACCAGTTAGAATTACCTTCTGGCTACTTAAATCAGACACGCTAATTTCCAATATATCGCCCAAACCAGTCTTTTTGTCGAGGGCTTCTAACCTTATGACAGAACCATCCATTGAGAAAAAAGGATCCGCGTAAAACTTGTAACCACGCGATATAGGTATTTCAGTTGAGCCACTGATATCCAAATTATTCGAGCTTTCAAAGTCAATCTCTACGCTACTTACGGCTACCCTCCAACGCTTTTCATAGAATGCACCATAAAGTATTCTTTTGAGACGAGCTTGAAGAAGTCTTAGACAAAACCTTAACACAACTACATTGCTTGGCAGTGTGTAATTTTTACCCGTAGCCTGGAGCTCCAACGGACTATTGTTCTTAAGATTAATCAGTGCTCTACGAAGTAAATGACGAGAGGAAGAATAAAAATTTAGCGACGTTTGTTTATAGGAATGACTAATAATTTTAACTTCGCCGTAAGCATAAACTGTTCCAGCGTCTAGCTTATTGGACAGTCTCTGAACGATGATACCTGACTTTTTTTCAGCATTTAGAATTTCATAAAATCCAGCAGGACGACCTCTATATTTAGATGGATCCCCATGATGGTAAGAGAGTATCGGGCAATCCGATATATCGCCTGGAACTTTCAAAAGGCCCATCCCAAATTTTATAATTACTTGGATCTCATCTTTTTTAATTCTGTCTAATATTGCTAAAGGAAAACTCTGCCACAAGCCTTGATAATCTGCATCAAAGTGCACTACCGATTCTCTTGTAACATCATAGGGCCCCTTCCTAGATTCTGTATTCTTGAGCGTCAAGGAGTTTAGAATATAATAGAAAAGATGTTTATCTAATTTCCTTTTTGTAGCAGTATTTGTGCAGTTAAGAACTAATTGCACATCGAGGATATCAAGTGCATCACTTAATGCATCTCGCTGCCACTTACATATAGATAGATCGTCTAGGATTAGTGCAGCCCGTATTTTCATTTTTATCCTTGTTTCCAATTAAAAATTTAACATCTATCCGACAGCTTAAATCGAGCTAAATGAAATGTAAGCTTAAACCTTAACTTTTTAATACATTGAGTGTCTAGACCAGATTTCTAAATGGGCCCTGTAAGATTAACCACCCGTAATGTTTTTTGCTAAGTAGACTAAGAAAAAATCCAAAAATGGATGCCAATAAGACAAACTAGCTTTTTATATCAGTAGGCACACGTACATCTAACATTTCTCATTTACCCTAAGTAATGCTCTACACTCTTCTCACAGCTAACGCCCCAAAATTTCACTATGAGTCATGGGCTTAATCAATACAGGCACTTAATAGCGAGGGATTTATAACACTCTAAAATCTCCGCAATTTAAGACTTCTTACTACCCCAACTGCCAACTTTCATTACTTTCTATATTCCAAAATAACATCAATCCTGGAGCCACAACAAAGGCTATCCAATATAATAACATTGATAACATATGTACTAAACGCCGATCAAACGAAAATCTAATCAGATGTGTTGGTTGCGTTGCTATAAAACACGCTAAGGATATTATCAATACCCGGTTAAGCAATGCGCTGACAGTGGACGCAATTAATACCAACAAGATTACTAATAAGACCTCTGATCGTGTCCCGCCTGACTTATAAAAAAACTTATAAAAGTAGATGATATAAATATAAGCCAAGCCTGACTTAATCCCTGAGGGAGCCCAGTGTAGCAACCCAAAGCCGGGCATTCGTTCAATGATAGCTGCAGGCACATAGCTCACCGTTACTAATACAAACGGAATAAAAAACAGAAATGATACTGGGGACTTTTTGACATACACCGCGAATGCCACTAGATGAGATGTCCCACCCAAGACTGCTGCCAATAAATAATTTTTAAACCTCAACATTATATAAGAAACGAGTACGATCGCTATAGCAAACCGGAATGAAGAACTCATTAATGGTAAAGATATGGACCCCAAAAAAAGGAGCGCAGGGAAATTTGACCTTAAACTGAACATAAAGTACAGGGTAAAAAAAACACAACTCTCTATGGCAAGCCAAAAGTTAAAGGTTGGTGATATAAGCCTTAAATAAAAGTGCAGCGGTTCTAACTTAACGATCCAACTCTCAAATAACCCAAGTGGCCAAGAATTGAACATAAGACTATAATGGGAGACATCTAGGTTATAGTCAGGTGTTCTGAATGAAATAACGACCAAAAAACCAGCAACCAGCAACAACAAAGCGATTTTCGCCAGCTTAGTGTTGAATATGCTAAGAAATACTGCCCCACTCATAGCGACGAAAAAGACTAATTCATATACATAATACAGTGTCATGTCTAACCACCAAGCGAATCGCATACTAGAGAGATTCGTGAAATATGTTATGAGCAGCCTGGCATAACACCCAGCATCTTATCGAAAACTTTACATTAAATATAAGCTTCGACAAAATAAACATGTTATCCGACTTAACATGTCAGCCTCCCCACAATGGAAAATTAATGTACCGGCAACCAAGCTAGACCTAAGTGTCGCACACTCTTTTATCCTGCATCAAAGTTATATCTACTATTACGTTTAATAAAGACTATTAACAATAATAAAAATAATGTATTGCTAAAAATAGGGCTTAGGACTGCTCCAACGAGACCGTATCTATCGATCCACAGGTAGGCTGACACACCAGAAAAAATTGCGCTAACCAAGTAACAAAAAGCGACTATGACAGATTTTTTCTCTATCAGTAGAGCTTCTACTAACAAAGAACACAGTCCAAGCAAAATTGCACTAATCACAGTGTATGGAATAATCCAATGACCTAATCTAGACATTTCGCCACTTAGTAACAATGTACTCAATTCTCTTGACCAGAAGACTGTAAAGACAAACAGTAACCCACCTAAGAAAATCAGAATTGCCATACAATTTTTTATAATATTCAATGCAGAAAATACTCCATTTTCTTCATATGCATGGTATATCTTAGGAACATTCACCATTATTACCAACGACAACCATAAGAAGACGCTCTTCTCACCGATATTATAGTTAGCAGCGTATACCCCAACCTCATCACTATAGCCAAGATGCTTCAACATAAATTGACCATTTGTAGATATTAGTAAATTTGCAACGGCTACCACAATAAAGGGAAATCCGTAGAAGCATAGAGATTTCCTAATCTTTTTATCCATTACTTTTTTCTGTATGATGCTGCTCAGCGAATCTGCCCTGCTAACCGCATAGACGGCTACACTTAACAAGATCGAGACACAAAGACAAACGATTATCGACGAGGGTGATAAACTTTTATTGAATACGCAAATGAGGATTAGACTTGTTAAAACTACGCTTTGAAATACTAATAGACAAAAGCAATGTTTAAACTGACCCGCAACTCTGAACTTAGTCATCAGCATTAAAAGCATTCCAATGCAACCTGCATACGCAATTGTTACGGCATACTGAATGGTCTCGCCAAAAGAATAGAAAACCAAAATAGCGATAACCGAAAGTACTATTAGAATCACACCCAATTGGTCGAGTATCGTCTTAAAAAGAGTCGCTTTATCAGAAAAAACACTATAGTACCTGAGAAGCCCGGAAGAATGAGTTGAAAAAAACAAGGCTGAAACCAGTAATCCTGCGTTGTACATTAAGAAAAAGTTGCCTGCGTCGGACAAACTAAACTCAACAGACACTAGCTTAGCAATAAGCATAAACTGAACCGCAGTAATTATCTTAATGCCAGCAGCGTAAAAATAGTTGGAATCCCATAGCCTAAAAATTCTAAAGTACACTGACCGAGCAACGTCGAAATAGTGATTTAGTCTTCCACTGAGGTTCACTTCAAAAACGCTTAATAAAGCGGTAAAGAGATGTCACAGCATCCCGCATTCTTGGTGTGCGATAGTTATGTCTAAAATGTTTAATTTGACCATAAAAAACATTACTGTCAACATCGGTTGATTTAGGTGTAGATTCAATTATTTCAGGGAAAAGAAGACTGTTCCAATGCTTCAACAAGTTTTGAGTATAGACCTTGACTGATCTGCTGTGCATTGCCTCTTCTTTTAAAGCCACCCCATACGCAATTTTGTCTAGAACTTCAAAAAATTCATTTCTATTTGAGAATAATGTTACTCCTTCATCTAAATCTCGATGATAACAATTATCTGGGAAAATCAAATCGACGTTCGCATGCATACCATCGTAAATACTCATTGATCCCCCATCAAAACCCATGTACATAAGCTTATCTAAGGTTGCAACTAAATCTTTCTGACTCTCATACTCACCGGGCATCGACCGATCATATCTGTATATCTCAAAACAAGCCCCCAATTCTGCAAGTCTAACCCCCAAAGATTCCCACCCATAACCGATAAAGCAAAAAATAAACTTAGTTCTATGTTCAAGTGGCGTTTTCTTATAAAAATCAATCAGCCATTCTTCATTTTTTCTTCCATCTGAATATCTTTCTGAAAAAATACCGATGCGAGGCCGCCTCACCACACCACCTCTATGAGGCAAACTATTACCGATCACTTTTTTACTGCCAACACCTAAGCCTCGCATAATTTCAGCACTGTGTTCAGATAAACAAATAAGGCTATCAGCTTCATTTGCAACAACAAGCATCTCTTTTTCTTTGAAGACATCATCTATATGGGTCATAAATACAGAATTTAATGTGCAATTAGGTATTGCCTTAAAGTAATATCCACGGGTATGAATTGCGACCATTTCATTTTTGAATTGTTCTTGCGGACCGATGCGCACACGAATCCCCAATGTCTCCATTTCACGAGCAATGTCGCGCATCAAATTTTCAATTATCCATCCCACATTGAAGGGCTCGACAATAAAAACCGACTCGATCAAATTAGGTATTGCTTTTTCTTTCATATCAGCGCTTAAAATAAAAAATTAATACATACCAAGTTATCACTGTGCCTTTGCAACGCAGATTGCATTCCAAGACTTTTTTGTTAATTTTTTTGTAAGTGTCGGAAAAGCCGACATAGACTGTAGTTCAAAGCCTGCGATCTCAAGAAACATTGCTATTTCTTGAGGGAAAAAATATCTCATTTTATGGGTCTCTTTGTCCCCTGATAAAACTATCTTTTCAGCAATTCTAATCGTTTCGAAGGTTATATCAGCGGTATGTGAAAAAGAATCCATAAGCGTATTAGTAATCCGAATAATTTTCTCATCTTTCAAATCTATGACCTTTACGCGATCCGACGGCTCATCATGCAAAACTGCAGGACCATACCAAAAATCAAACACTAACGATGCGCCAGTTCGCAAATTCTTCTTTATGTTTCTCAGACAGGCAATAACCTCCGCGTTACTCGAATGATAGCCGATCACTGCAAACATCATGATGGCAAAGTCATGTTCTTTTGAGCATGAAAATTCTGCCGCATTACCATTAATGAGATCAATCGAATCGTGAACTTCGTTATCAATTGATTTGATTCTTGCTACATCTAGCATGCTATCTGATGGGTCGATGCCCGTAAGTTTATACCCGTGCTGCGCAAGAGGTATTAGATGCCCGCCAGTACCACACCCAACATCGAGAATAGAATTAACATTGATGTCGCTATCTCCAATCACTTTAATGATTAAACCACACTCTGCACCATAATCCTTGTCACTGTATAGCTCGTCGTATGCATTTGCATATAAATTCTGAAAAACACTCATATTTTCTCCATAACTAGCTTAAAGCTATTAATAACTTCATCAACTTGATCTATCGTTAAAGACAATCCTGACGGTAAGTAAAATCCTTGCTTCGCTATGCGCTCTGAAACTGGATATTTCTCACCTATAAACAAACCCTTTGAAGCAAAAACTGGCTGCTCATGCATTCCTAAAAAAAACGGCCTAGTATCAATACCCAGCTTTCTTAATTCATCGCAAAATTTTTCAGCTGTGCAGTTCAGGCTATCACTAAGAACAAGCCCATTAATCCAAAAAACGCCTTTTGCCCATGATTCTTGTTTTTGCAGCTGAATCCCCTCAATTTGAGAAAGCTGTTCTTGATAATATCGCCCAATCTCAATTTTACGCTCGACAATCTCTTCAATTCTTTGGATTTGAGAGACGCCAATAGCGGCCTGCATGTTGGTAAGTCTATAGTTGTAGCCTAATTCATAGTGCCGAAATCGACGTTCATTATTAAAGCAAAGATTTCGCAGCATCATAGTTCTGTCATTTATCCCTGAATCACTGGTAAGAACCATTCCTCCTTCACCTGTCGTGATTAGTTTGTTCGCAAAAAAACTAAAGGTAGATATATCACCTATCCCACCGCATACCAACCACTTCTCACTTGACGTTCCACGATTAGATAAGTATTTAGCACCATGAACTTCTGCTGCGTCCTCAATAACTAGAATATTATGTTTTTTTGCAATGGCCATCACAACATCCATGTCTACTGGATGACCATACATATGTACCACCATAATAGCCTTTGTTTTTTTAGTTACTCTGGATTCAATTGACGTTACATCCATACACCAGGTATTAACATCAGAATCTACCAAAACAGGTATTGCACCTAAATTTGTTACAGCTTGGCCGCATGATATAATAGTAAAGGAAGGCATGATAACTTCATCACCCACACCTATACCCGCGGCATCTAATGCAAGCTGAATCGCAGCAGTACCATTAGAAACGCTTATGCCATATTTCATTCCGCAATACTCAGCCCATCTTTTTTCGAACTGTTCGATATACTTTCCTGCGGATGATATCCACCCACTAGAAAAAGCCTCTTTTAGATACTCAAAATCTTGATTAGTCAAAACTGGTTCGTTAACAGGGATCATGTACTTACCTACCTGGGAAAGTTAATTTAAATTTATTTATAAAAACTCAATAATGGGCTCGCAACACAATGATCGCGAATATATTAACTATGATGAAATCTAATTTACTGCACTAGCATCCAAAGTAAATTCAGCTAGAGGTCATTACAATATAAGACGCACACGTGCAAAGAGGATGCAATTATCTCAACGTGATTTAAGCTTTTGATTAAAATCGCTTTTTGTCAGCCTCTCCTGCATACGGACCCTGCTTGATCTCAAATAAAATCGTGTCCTCAATCATTCGAAACCCATGGGCACCGCCGAGCAACAGAACTATGTCGCCCTCTTCCATAATACGAGTATCTAAAATGTCTTTATTTTCGTTGTATATATCAATAAAA
>Ga0206127_1004476_pt1 | contig 12343 bp, 13 predicted proteins | sample Helgoland_Spring_6_FD_148646 | JGI IMG/M metagenome (GOLD analysis project Ga0206127, IMG submission 148646) | Pelagic subsurface seawater microbial communities from Kabeltonne, Helgoland, North Sea - Helgoland_Spring_Bloom_20160419_1 | ecosystem: Environmental > Aquatic > Marine > Epipelagic ...
TAGATATAAATCATGACGTTCAAGGAAACGAAAATTTAGTTCCAGAAAAAGGTTTTTCTTCATTTATCCATATAAAAAAACAAACAGATTTTAATGACAATTTTTCCATGAAAAACAAGCTTACATTGTCTTATATAGATGTGAGTGATAGAATAGAATTAATAACGGTAAATCAAATGCCACTTCAGTTTCAATATAATAATATTGATAAATTTTCATCTACTGGTATTGCTTTAGAAAACGACTTTTATTATCACAACGTAAAGCTAAATCTTGGTGCTAGTTATTTCGGAATAAAAAATATAGTAGATTATAATACAGGACAAACTTCTAATTCTCAGAATAATTTTCAGTTAAACTCTAATATTTCTTATTCTATTCCAAATTGGGATGCATCTTTCACAGCGTATTATAAGTACATAGGAGAAACGAATAGATTTATTCAGGTAGATGGTTTTTTTGAAAATCAAAATATTAGTCCATACAGTTGGATGGATGTCACAACCAATAAATCATTTTTTAAGAGAAAATTAGTGGCCACTTTTGGAATTAGAAATCTTTTTGATACTACAGAAATTAATACGAATGCAGTTACAGGAGGAGCTCATTCTGGAACAAGCAGTGCTATCATTTTAGGTTATGGAAGATCATACTTTTTAAAACTGCAATACAATATTAATATTTAAACTTATGAAGAAATTATATATTTTTTTACTATTAAGTATTTCAATTATTACTTCTTGTAGCGAAGATGTTGAATTTATTCAAGATCCTTTTGTTGTTGCTTTTAAGGATACTTCAGGAAAATTATTAGAGGTTATAGCGCAAAAAAATATTGAGCTTATTTATTCTGAAACATCTTCTCAAAATGGAGAAATTAAAATTCAAATATCAACAGAAAATGTTTTGTATGGAAGAGATTTTGTAACGATTCCTGAGGCTTTTAATAATCAAATTACTGTACCAATAAGAACAAACGAATTTGAAAATAGTTTTCAAATTATTGAATTAAATGATTCTTTTTCTGATGTAATGAAAATAACTTTTTCTATTACAGATATATTAATGGATAACGCTAATATACAAGGTAACGTTAGTTATGAGTTAAGTGATAATCCATATTTAGGAGGTAGTTTTTCACCTACTGTTGGTGGTCCTAATCAACCAAATCAAGTCTATGTAGATTTAAGTAGCAATAAAGAAACTTTCGTAAGAAGAGATGCTTGGGATTTGGGCTTTTATGGAGGAGATGAATTTAAAGTTTCTATAAACGGTTCCCTATATATGGCAACAATGGCATTATCTACAAATGATATGAATGCTGTAAATGAAGCTTCTGTAGCTTCTTTAAAGCCTGTTGTAGCTGTAGGTACATTTAACCCTTTAAATGAAAATTATATTGATGCTCCAGATGGAGATATTTTAAAAACAGCGATTGCTGAAGTTTCTGATGATGACGCTAAAAATATGGTTTATTTAGTAAACCTCGGTGCTGAAGTTGGTACAAAACAACCTAACCCCGGTTCTTCGGCAGTTGCAGGTGACCCTAGAGGATGGAAAAAAATAAGGATTTTAAGAGAAAATGAGGGCTATAAGTTACAGTACGCAGATTTAAACGACACAACTTACAGTGAAGTTTTGGTGTCTAAAGATACCGATTTTAATTTTCGGTTTTTCAGTTTCAATAGTAAAGCTGTAGTGAGTGTTGCTCCTCAAAAAAAGCAATGGGATATTTGTTTCACAGTTTTTACAAATGTTTTACCAGGCGCAGGTTCTTATGGTTTTTCTGATTTTATAGTACACAATAGAAAAGGTGGAGTCACTTCTTATAAATTAAACAATTCTAGTATTGATTATACTGACTTTAAATTATCTGATATAGATGATAGTCTTTTACAAGAAGATCAAACTGTCATAGGTAGTAGTTGGAGGAGCGTTTTTAACGGAGGTACAGTCACCAGAAATATCTATTACATTCTTAAAGATTCAAACAACCAATATTTTAAAATTCGGTTTTTGGATTTAGTAAACACCAATGGAGAAAGAGGTTATCCAAGATTCGAATATGCATTATTACAATAAACACAACAATTTTTAAATTATTTATTATGAAAACAAAATTATTTTTATTTACTTTCTTTACAACCTTATTGGTTTTTGCACAAGAAAAAACAGTCAATCTATCTTTGGGGGCAGGTTATGCTAATCAGGTTTATTATCATTTAAATTCTGAGTCATCAACAAGTTTTGACAAAAACAGTTGGGATATTGCTTTTCTAAGAATTAGCAATTTTGATCAGGGTATGAGAGTTAATGATGGTGTAGGTATAGAAGTTTATGAGGCTGCCAATAATGCATCAGAATGGGATAACATTGATGTTAATAATACAACTAACTGGGTTAAGTTATACAATAGTGACAAAGAAAGAAAAGAAGGAGCCTTTATGCAAGGATCAGCAACTTACGGATGGGGAGAATACAATGTAACAACACATACTGTAAACGGAACAATTGTATTTGTTTTAAAATATACTGCTGACGATACATATAAAAAGTTTATTTGCGAAAGCTATTCTGGAGGATATACAATTAAGTATGCTTCATGGGACAGTAATAGTAGTACTTGGGGAGAAGATAAAACGGCAACAGTAGCTAATACCAATAATGTAAATCACAATTACAATTACTTTTCTTTACAATCAGATCAAGAAGTTGTGGCAGAACCTGAAGCTACAAACTGGGATTTTGTATTCACTAAATATTATACAGATGTGCCTGATGGGCAAGGCGGTACAACTAAATATCTTGTAACAGGTGTTTTAACCTCAGATAATGTAACTGTTGCTAAGGGAACAGGTAATGATACGTCTAATTTATCCTACTCATCAGAAATTAATATGATAGGTTACGATTGGAAAGATTTGAATGCAAGTTGGCAATGGGATATATTTTCTGATAAAAAATTCTATATTAAATATACAGACGGCACTATTTATAAGATGTATTTTACTGATTTTGAAGGAAGTTCTACTGGTAATTTAGAGTTTAAATTCGAAGATGTTACACAGGCTTTAAGTATTGAAAATGTAGGAGAGAATATTGCTTTTGGTGTGTACCCTAATCCCGTGAATTCTGATAGAAAAATTAATATAATCTATGATATTAATAAGACTACAGCAACAAAAAGTGTCATTGAAATTTACAACGTCTCAGGGAAGCGAGTGCTAAAAACTGAGGTTTTAAATTCAGAGTGTTTTTATAATAAAGAGATTGATTTGGGTGATTTAAGATCTGGTATTTATTTAATGAGATTTGATTCAGGCAATTATCAAAAAACTAGAAAAATTGTACTTAAATAATTTTTGAAATGTATATTGAAAGAGAAAAATAATAAACTTTGTTTTACGTTGAATTTGGGTTCCAGAAATCTGATTTTTGGGGCTTTTTTATTTTAAATAATTCCAAAATATTTGGGAGCTCTTATTTAATATTCTTAAGAAGGTTGATAAAATATAATTTATCTTTTAAAAATTGATTGCAAATAAGTTTAAACTATTTTGCATTGTTTTATCAAGTTCTGTTTTTTGTATTTTGTTTAAATAAGGATAAATATCTTTTCCAATTTGTAATTCAATTTTAGAAGTTATTTTTTTTGATAAAATCAATTTATTTTCAAGGTCTGTAAAATCTTTGTATTCATTCAAATATCTATCTCCATAAGTTAAAGCCTCATTCATTATCATGTATTTTAAAATTTCTTCAGCTATCTTTTTTTGAATAATTTTATTTACAAATTCTGTTTTTAAAGAAGTATTCATATTGTCTGTTTTTAATTGAACACCTCTAAATGCTTTTTTACTTGCTAAAAATTCAGTATTATTTTCTTCTTTATCATTTTTAAATAACTCTTTATTGGATGTATTGAAAGAAAACTTTCCTTCTGAGTTATTTTTAAAATCTTTAATTTTAGGGTTATTAATTTCTAAAAATATATTTTTAGTGAAACCATTATTTAATTTCTCATTAACATTAAAAATAAGCGCTTTATTTAAGTTGATATCTTTAATTTCTTTTTGAGAAAAAGATATTTGAGCTGTAAGAATTATTGATATTAATAGTGAATTTCTCATAATTTTAGAATTATTCTATTAATATACTAAAAATATTGTTAATTAAGTGATAAAAAACTATTTTATCTAATTCCTTCCCGATTTTAATTTTATGATTATTTATAATTAAAACGATATAAGTTAACCCTTCTTAATTTATTTAATCTTCAAAATACCAAAAAGGGATGGTAATATCAGTGGATGAAATAGTATCCTTTTTTCTTTTTGATAATCTTTTTAATTTTAATACGTGTTTTCCTTCAGCAAGTTTTTTTATGTTGATATAGGTCTCAAATCCATACTGTTTTCTTTTGTCTTTGGAAATTAAAAAGTCACTATCAAATTTAATGGAATCTATGTAAACTTGGTGTGTATTATTAAAAACCTCTAAATACTTTCTTGTTAAACTATCTCTATTTTGTAAATATTCCGTGGAACTAAACATCACGATATCAGTTCTAAAGCCTCTTTTGTCATTTTTTGGTTTTAAGCTTGGGTGATAATCGTAGATTCTATCTTCTACTTTTGCATTGAAAACCCTAAATAGCTTTATAAAAGGTGTTCTAATTATTTTAGATTGTATTGTAGCCACCCTCGCAAAGTCATCATCTTCAATTAATAAATTTTCGTAGTTTTTTGAATCAATATATAAATTTGGGACATTTATTGTGGAGGTTAAATAATTTGTTTTGTGATTTTTAAAGGATACTAGAATTGAAATAGCAATATATGATGGAACTAAAAAAAAGCTTAATCTTCTGGTAAATTTATGATCTAAAAAATTATAGACCAAAGGTCGGTATAAAAAAGTTAAACTAATAAAACTAAAAACCCAATAAAATGGAAAATATATTTTAGATAATATTTTCTTCTTTTTTAAATAACCTTGTGTCAAAAAATCAATGAATACTAATATTGCACCAATTAAAATAAATAGAAGTAGAATAGCCCCAACAATTTCTCTTAAAGTTTCTGGAAAATTTTTATTATTTATTATTAAAAGAGCAATAGCCAAAATGCAAATTAAAATAAGTGCAATTGAAATTACATAGAAAATCAGTAAAAAAGAAATTGCAAATAAAACACTGCAGTAGGTCTCTAGTGTTGCTACATATTTATCGAAAGAGATAATTTTTTTCTTTAAGTAGTTGGTAAATTTATTTTGGTAATTCAATTTCTCGAAATCTATATCTCCAGAAACATAACGCAAACCCAAAGCTCCAATCCACAATCCTCTTAAAATTACATGAATTAATAAATTAAAAATTAGGATAGAACAAGCAGTAAATGCAATTAATGTGGGTATAAAGTAAAAAGGCTCATTGTCATTTTCAGCAATTACCATAGCCGTTTTAATATGAGGTATAGCAGTTATTAGTCCAAAAATAGCAAAACCAGAAATAAGCAACTCCAGTTGCCAACTTTCTTGTTGAAGTTTATCTAATAGATTTTTAAATTTACTGTCTTTATAATTATTACTCATTAAAAAAAGTTTGTTTAAATATACTAACTTTTTAAAAACAAAAAACCACTTTATTTTAAATAAAGTGGTTATTTTTAAAGGTTGACAGTTATTATTCGTTGTCTAATTTTCTTGTTAGATTAAAGCCAGCGAATAAACCAACACCCCCCATTAAGAAAATCATAGCAGGATAAATTGCATTGTTATTTAAACCAGTGTAAGTCTCTAATACTAAACTTAAGAAAACTCCAGTCCCTATACCCATGGATAACAGAGATAAATTTAAAATCAATACTTTCCAAAAAGGTGCTGCTTTTTTTGGTCTGTTTTTAACAAAAATACTGGCATCTGCTCCTTTTTCTATCAAAGCCATGCGCTCTTTGTTTCTTGTTGAAAAGTATAAAAAAGCTATTCCAAAAATAGTTCCAAAAATGATTATTAATACTGCTATTTCTTCCATAATTTGTTCTTTTATTTAATTATTATTGTATTTAAAGCTTTGACGATACTATTGTAGTTTAGGTTACAATTATATCTAAAAAAATATTTTTCGAAGTTTTTGTAACCTTTTTTCTAAATAGGAGTCAAAAGATAAAATGACTGAGACTAACGACCAATTATATATAGAAAAAATACTAAAAGGAGATGTAAATGCATTCTCATTTTTAGTTGACAATTACAAGAATATGGTTTTTAGTTTAGCTTTTAAGATGACCAAGAGTAGAGAAGAGGCAGAAGAAGTAAGTCAAGATACATTTATAAAGGCGTATAAGAATTTAAGTAAATTTAAAGGAGATTCTAAATTTTCTACTTGGTTATATCGCATTGCATATCATACAAGTTTGGATACCATTAAAAAAAATAAAAATACTACAAATACATTTGATATTAATGAGGTTACTTTTAATCAAATAAAATCAGTTGAACATATTCTAGAGGGTATTGAAAGAAAGGAAAGGGCAGAACTTATGGATTCATGTTTACAGAGGTTATCAAATGAAGAACGTTCTATAATTTGGATGTTTTATTATGATGAATTATCTTTAAAAGAAATTATAGAGGTAACCGGTTTACATGAAGCTAACATAAAAGTAAAATTACATAGAGCTAGAAAAAAATTGCTCACTATTGTAAAAGAAAGTATTGAACCAGAAATTATAGAAAATTATGGGAGAAAATAAAAACATAAAAGAATTAGATGCTTTTGCAAAAAAGTATGTAAAAGAAATTAAACAAGAAGAAATTTCTTTAGATTTTACTGCGTCTTTAATGCATAAAATAGCTGTTACTAAAATAGGGAGTCCTTTTAAAGTTGCACCTTTAATTAGCAAGAAAGTTTGGTTTTTAATTGTAGCCGCAGTTGTGGCTATTATTTGTTTTTCCTTTCAATTTTCAGAAAATGAAAGTAAACTCTTAACAACATTAGATTTTTCTTTTGTGCATAAATTTCAACTTTCTTCAATTATAGAAGGGTTAGGTTTGTCAACAACAACTTATTATGCCTTTATGTTTTTTGGTTTGATGATTGCTATACAGTTTGTGTTTTTAAAAAATTATTTTAATAAACAATTAGAATAGCCTACAAAAATGTAACGCTGCTAATTTTACCATTTTTTATAGTATAAATAGCTACAGCCTTAAATATTCTTTCATTGGCAGTTACTAATTCATGATCAATTATTTTGTCTTTATAAACGATTCTTTTTAGAATTTTACAATGTAAATCTGAAGTATTTTTAAAAAAAGAAGCATAACGTTCTCTCATTTTCTCTATTCCTTCATAATTAAGTTTACTTGGGTAATTGTATACCTTTACATTTTTAGCAAAAGGTTTTAAAAAGGCATCAATATCTCTAGAGTTATAACCAATTAATTGTTCTTCTGCTAAATATTCTGGAGAAACTTCTGCAACAATTGCAATTTTAGAGCTTATGGAATTAACTGCTATTCTAGAAATATTGTTAATATTCTCGTCTAAGAAACTATAAAATAGACTTGGTTGTTCATCTTTTTCAGGATTAAATTTAAAGATAGATGCTCCTTTCGATATTAATAAAGTTCCATTTAATAGCCATGTAATATCTTCAGATTTTCCTAAAGAAGTTATTGTTTTTATCTCTTTTGTATTAGGATTTAAAGATTTTAGTAACCATTCATCTTTATTTTCTTTACTTACAAAACTTATTAATTTTGTGTTTGGAATTTTATGTATTGAACGGCCAACCAATTTTGCAACGGTTGTATTTGTTTTATTTTTTAAGTCAGATACTATTAAATGTAAACTATCATTTACAATTGCAGAGGCAATAACAGTATTTTTAGTATACCATAAGGGATAGGCGACTTTTAGATTTGATAGCAACTCTTTATTTTTACCTGTTTTATAATTATAACTGTAAAAACGTTGCAAACCATTTGTGTCTAAACGAACGGCAGAAATATTTTTTGAATTTGGAATTTTTTGAGGAGAATATTCACTTCCATTTTTGGTATTATTTACAAAAGAATACTGATTTTCCTTAAGATTATATTTTGCAATGTCCGTTTGACCATTTCTAGTTGATGAAAATAAGATGATATTATCATTATAAAAATAAGGCTGACTGTCATAACCTTTATTATTAGATATATTTTTCCCATTTTTCAGTTCATATCCTTTTTCTGTTTTCTTTATGTCAAAAAGATGAATTTCTGTATTTACTTGACTGTAAATAAAACTATATATAAAAAATAACGGTAAATATCTTTTTTGCATTTCATTGAATTTTATCAAATATAAGAAAAAGATAATTTTAGAATTTTAAATACAAAATATGATTCGGATTGGAATGGGTTTCTGAAATTTTAAAATCTGCATTACCAATTTTTTGAAAGCCCATTTTTTTGTAAAAGGAAATCGCTTTAACATTTTGAATCCAAACATATAACCAAATTCCTACTTGATTATTTTGTTTACAAAGGTTCCTATTAAAATCAAATAATATTTTACCTAAGCCTAAGCCATAAAAATCTTTCAATAAATACAATCGGCTCAAATAGGTTACATTTTTTGATGTAATAGTACTTTGAGTTTTATTAAAAATAATTTTGGAATATCCAGCAATTTTGTCATCAACATAGATCAAATAATATGTATTGGTTTTATTAGAAAGTTCATCAATAAAATTCTGTTCAGAAAAATTTTGTTCAAGGTAATTGTCAATATCTTCTCTAGGAGCAGAATGACCATGAGATGTTAAAAAAGTTGTTTTGCTTATTTTTGATAAAAGCTCGGCGTGTTTTAGTTTTGCTTCTTTTATTATCGGCATTCTTACCCAGAAATTTATAAAGAGGTTACGTTAAAAGTATCTTCTTGATATAAATAGCCTGTGTCAAAACCTTTTTTTAACCAATACATTTTCTGTGCAGATGTTCCATTGGTAAAAGAATCTAGAACTACTCTTACTGTTGTTTGTTTTTGTAAACTCATTCCAGAAACTATTACTTTTTTAACTTTAGGATTAAACTTCTCCGCTGATTTTTCCATTTCATTGATAAGTCTTTTTTGATTCTCTATAAATTTACAACTTATTTTAAACAATTTTGTAGAAGTACTAATTTTCAATGTTGAAGGTATATGTTGCAATAAGTTTTTTTTCTATGTACAAATGGACATCAAAAAAACCTTTGGTTTTAAAAGTATGTTGTACTGTTAAGTATTCGTTTTGAATATCAACTTTTGGTTGGATGGTTCTTTCTAAAGTTCCACTATCTATGACCAATTTCACTTTATTAGGGATTGTCTTTTTTATAAGTTGATATTTAAATGAAAAAGTATCATTTTTGTTTAAATTGTGATGCATTTTTTCTGGAAATATATGTCTTTTAAGAACCGTATAAGCATCACCATATAAAAGAGGAGCTTCTGTAAAACCTTTAAAACTTGTTGTTTTTTCATCTAAAAGTGTATATTTTTTTTCTAGTGGAAAATGATTCAAAAAAAATAGTTTGGGCTCTGTTAAGAAATAGCCTTCATTATACATAAATTTGAATGTACCTTCTTCAGGAAAAGAAATTCCTGTTGCCCAAGTAGGGTCACATAAATACCATTTATCATTTAGTTTAACTGCATTCCATGTATGATTTGGCATTGCTAAGCCAGAAAGATCTACGGAACTAGTTCTTCCAATACCATTGATCATTTTACTTTTTATACCAACAATTGCAGACATTTCCTTAAGAAGATATGCATAGCCTGTACAAATGGTACGTTTTTTTTTTAAGAGTTTTTTAAATAGCTTTTTTTTAAATTTAGAATTCCATTTTTTAAGTTTTACAGAGTCTTTTAAAAAGCGTTTTCTTTTTTTCTCGTTTAAAGAATATAATCCAAAATCATTTGCAATATTATTACAAATCCATATATAAATAGCTCTAAATTTTTCTATATCTGTGTTTAAGTTTTTTGTTAAACTGTAGGTTAATTTATGCAACTCATAAAGACGTTTAGATTTTACAGTTTTAGCAATATTGTCTGCTTTACTAAAATCTATATGACTAAAGTCTGATTGTTGTGCAAAACTGAGATTAACAAATATTAGAAAAATCCAGAGCTTTATTTTAGGCATAAGTATTATTCTTTTTGCCTTTTTGTTTTATGTCTTTTACCACTATTTAAAGCACCTAACATTTGGTTGTCATCTTCTTGCAAAGTAATTTTTATGAAACTTGAACTTTTCTTGATAGTAACTCTCTTTTTTAAAAAGCCTAAGTAAGAAATCTCTAAAACATCTCCAACATTCAGTTTTTGAGGAAAATTAAATTCACCTTTTTTATTTGAACTAGTACCTATTTTAGTGCCTTTTAAAAAGATATTGGCGCCTTTTAAAATTTCTATTTTTTCAAATGTTTGTCCTTTTACAATTCCTTTAACTTGTATTTCTTGAGCTTTAAGATTTGTAGTACAAACTAATGCAAATAAAAAAGACAAGAAAATTAATGTTGATTTACGAATGGATACTTTTTTTAATGTTTTCATAATTATATAATTTATATTCGTTTCAAACTTAATTTTTCATTTTGTCAATTAAAACAAGAATTGAGTAAGATGCTCTTTATTAGTGGTTAAAGTTACTTTATATTTAGGGAAATTAAAAATAGATTTAAAATAATAATAAGGATATTAATTTAAAAAACACAACGGTATTACTAGTATCTTTTGCTTTATCAGGTTAATTTATATCATTTTAATACCAACGTTTTTTATTTTTTTTAGATGCAGCAGATTTTCTACTCTTTTTATGTTTGCTAATAGTGTTGGTTTGCTTCTTTTTGTGTTTTGGTTTTGAAATTGGGTAGGGATGTTCATCAATAACTTTAATTGATTTTTCTAACAAGGCCTCTATATCTTTAATGTAATTATTTTCGTCTGGCGAACAGAAAGAAAAAGCAATTCCAGATTTTCCTGCCCTACCAGTTCTCCCAATTCTATGCACATACGTTTCTGGCACATTAGGAATATCAAAATTAATAATGGCATCTACATTTGTAATGTCAATTCCTCTTGCAGCAACATCGGTAGCAATTAAAATAGTTACTTTTTTGGATTTAAAATCTTCAATTGCTTTATTTCTTATGCTTTGAGATTTATCTCCATGAATACTAGTTATCTTATAACCATTTTTTAGTAATGTTTGTGCTAATTTGTCTACTCCAAATTTTGTGCGTCTAAAAATGATGATTTTACCATTAATTGTATTTCGTAACAAATGCAAACACAAATCTGTTTTATTCTTTTTTGGTAAATAATAAAGTAACTGACCAATATTTTTCGAGGTAGTTTCCTCTGGGTTTATCTGAACTTTAACAGCATTTTTAATAACAGATTTTGCAAGTTCATCAATCTTTTCTGGAATAGTTGCAGAAAATAATAAGGTTTGTTTTTTCTTAGGTGTTAACTTTTCAATCTTTTTCACATCATTAATAAAACCCATATCTAACATTAAATCAGCTTCATCTAACACAAAGATTTCTAGTTTACTTAAATCGATATTTCCTTGCATTTGTAAATCGATTAATCTACCAGGAGTTGCTATTAAAATGTCTACACCTTTTGCTAATATTTCTTTTTGAGGTTCTAAAGAAACTCCTCCAAAAACTGCTGTGGCTCTTAAATTGGTATATTTGGTAAAGGTTTTAAAGTTTTCTAAAATCTGAATCGCCAATTCACGAGTTGGCGTAACCACCAAGGCTTTTATAGTTTTTGCTCCTTTTTCTGCATCTTGATTGTCATACAACAACTCAATAATTGGTAGTGCAAAAGCAGCAGTTTTTCCTGTTCCAGTTTGTGCAGCAACGATAACGTTTTTTTGTGCTAAAACTAAAGGTATTGTTTTTTCTTGAACTAAAGTAGGTCTATGAAAACGTGCTTCTGCAACTGCTTTTAAAATGGATTTGTTTAATGGTAATTTTGTGAATTGCATTTAAATTTTCTTGTAAAGGTAGTTGAAAGCTGTTACAATTATCAATTTTCATTTATTAAAGAATAATAGTAATATTCTTTTAAGTATTTTTAGCTTTATAAATAAGAAAATATCATTACTGTACAAGTCAACTAATTGGACAGAATAGTATCAAAATATATTATTGATAGCTAAATCAATATCTCCACCTTTTTAAATCAGCACCTTTTGGTGCCACCTTTTCAACTTTAGCTACATACTTTTTGATAAACATTCGATGATATCGTAATCTACTAATATGATTTCCATTATTTTGATCACCATTCCAACAATGC
>Ga0206127_1004478_pt1 | contig 12338 bp, 8 predicted proteins | sample Helgoland_Spring_6_FD_148646 | JGI IMG/M metagenome (GOLD analysis project Ga0206127, IMG submission 148646) | Pelagic subsurface seawater microbial communities from Kabeltonne, Helgoland, North Sea - Helgoland_Spring_Bloom_20160419_1 | ecosystem: Environmental > Aquatic > Marine > Epipelagic ...
ACCGTTTATTCAACGCGCGCTCACAGAGCTGGAACACCGGCACAAATCTCGCGGCGGGTATACCCATGGATCTCGATCTTGCTACAGCCATGGCCCTTAGAGCAACGCTCAAGGGACGCTTGATTGCTTGGGATCCTATCACTCAGAGCGCTCGCTGGAGTGTAGAGCACAGTAATGCTTGGAATGGTGGGGTTCTTTCCACCGCGGGTGGTCTGGTGTTTCAGGGACGTTTAGAGGGAGAGTTTGCTGCCTATAATGCGGCAACAGGTGAGAAGTTATGGCACCAAAATGTTAAATCTGGTGCGGCCTCAGGGCCCGGAACCTACCAAATTGATGGTGATCAATACGTGACTATAACTACCGGCTGGGGCTCTGCCTATGCTCTGGCGGGCGGATCAGCTTATGATCAACCTGTGCCTCCTATTGTTGGCAAAGTGGTAACCTTTAAGTTGGGTGCAACGGAAACGATTCCAGATCCAAATTTGGTCATGGCCCCGCGCACACCTAAAGCAGAGAGATTTGGTGATGCAGAGATGATTCAACTCGGCTTTGAGCAATACCACTTTAACTGCCGTGTTTGTCATGGTCCTCTGGCGATAAGCTCTGGCGTATTACCTGACTTACGCTGGTCATCTATTTCAGCAAGTGCCGAGGCATGGCAAGCCATAGTGATTGACGGAGTGCTAGCAGATAACGGCATGGTGTCTTTTTCCGACGCCCTCAGTCCAACCGATGCTGAGGCTGTGCGTGCCTATGTTATTAAGCAGGCCCATGATGGTGCCGCACTGGAGGCCGAGGTTGCCGCTCTAATGGCCGCTCAGGCTGCCGAAGCAGCACAGCCCTAGGAATACAGGTAAACCATAATACTGTCAGCGAGGGACTCCCCTACTGACCAGCATGGTTTGACTGAGCTTTTACCAACACGACAAGCACGTAAATCGATCCAGGGGACTGTTCAGGTGCCCTGGGTTGCAGTCGGTGCGGGCCTAACCGGCCTGGCATGCTCTCGACGTTTAGCGGAACTCCACCCCAATAATTAAATTTTACGTCTTGATGCACCCCTAGTTGGCCCGGGTGTATCTGGTCATAACTCGAGTTTCACCCAGATTAACGCCAGAGCGGGCTTAAGTAATAACCTTTAGCTGTTTCCATTTAGCGCCCTTGAACCTTAGCCAGTGCACCAAAAACATCGCAAAGCCATTGACCACAAAAAATGCCCAGCACCAGAACAGAGGCCCGCCCCAACCCATCACTAGGATGCCTGTGGGAAGAACCAACAACAGCCAGCTGCAGAGTATTGAGGCCCAGGCAACAAACAAGGTGTCTCCCGCCCCTTTCAGTGCACCCGCCATCATCATTGATACAGCTTCAAACAGGCAGAACAGGGCCACCAACCCAAGAAGACCTTCAACGAGCGGCACAGTTGCGCTGTAGGTTGCCTCTGTCATACCACTGGCAAAGGGCCTTATAAACCAGTCTGGCGCGCTAATTAATACCAGACCTGACAGCATAAAAAACAGTCCGGCTAGGTGTATCGAAGAATAGGTTATCCGCGTCGCGGATTCGGTATTACCGGCCCCAAGTCGCTGGCCCACTAATACCGATACCGCAATACTCATGCCCGCTACTGGCATCACCATGATCATAAATACATTCATGGCAATACTGTGCGCAGTGAGCTCCGCGACACCTATTTTGCCAATCAGCAACACAAACAATGTCCAGGCTAACATCTGCATCTGGCTCTGTAATCCCAGAGGAAGACCGAAGCGCAGTAGACGCTTAAATAGAATCCAGTCAAAGCGCCATAGAGCCCAAGTATTGTAGACCTCTCTGTAGCCTGGACTAAAGAACACCCAGAGCTGAACGAGGGTGCCCACCATTAGCGAGATCACAGTGGCCAATGCGGCGCCTGTCACCCCCAGGCGCGGAAGTCCCCAGTTGCCAAAAATTAACCCGTAGTCGAGCAACAGGTTGAGTACGGTTATTAATAGATTGCTCCACATCACTACCGAGGTGCGTCCGATACCAGAAAAAAACCCCGCCACAGAAGCAGAGATAATAATCACCGGAATCGCCAGTATGAGTATTCGGGCATAGCTCACTTCCATAGCCTGGAGTATCGGATCATGGCCAATCCAGGCAAAAATAGGCTCTATATAAATACTAATAGGAATCACAAACAGTAAGGCGGGCAGCAGAATATAAAAGCCCTGCCACACCGCACCACCAATTCGAGGATGCTCTCGGGCACCATAATGCTGAGCCACAAACACGGCAACATAGCTGGCGACACCGAGAAAAAAGGCGGTTAGAGTCATGCTTACCAAGGCGGCGGGCACAGTGGCAGCCAAGGCATTTGAGTCAAACCAAGAGAGAAACATGCGGTCAATAAAGCTCTGTAAGCTTCCCGAACCTGTCGTGATAATGAGCGGAATCGCTAACACCAGGACTTCTTTGTAGCCGTCTGGGCTGTACCAGCGACGCTTTACTGCAAGTAACATATTTTTCCATAATGTAGGACAGCCCCCACATTTTAATGGAAGGCCAGGGAGAGTAATTTAGCAGCGAAAAACTTGGCACAGACGCTTGAGAATAGCTGGATACTGTGCGGTTGAAATATAACGGAAACTACGTCAGGTGATATTCTGAGAAATGATCGAGACTGACTTTCACTGCAGACAGACTATAAGACTCCGGTAGAGGAAAAAAACCCTACCTAGAAAGTAGCTCTTTTAGTGAATATTTTAGCCATTATTTTAAAAAAACAGCATTGGCCCCATGACCTGAAGAGGCCATGGGGGTTTTAACGCTGTTTAAACTTCTCGAATAATCCCTGCTTCAGGATCATTGAATACATCTCTATCAAGGAAATTTTCGCTGTTGGCCACAACAGTGGTGACCATGGCATCGCCGGTCACATTGGTTGCTGTGCGGGTCATATCCAGCAGGCGATCAACGCCGATAATAAGGCCAATGCCTTCTACCGGAAGCCCTACCTGATTAAGCACCATAACCAACATAACAAGGCCAACACCTGGGACCGCAGCGGTACCAATCGAGGCCAGTGTCGCAGTCAGTACCACGGTTAGATAGCCATCGAGGCCAAGACCAATATTATAGGCTTGGGCAATAAACACCGTAGCCACACCCTGCATGATGGCGGTGCCATCCATATTGATGGTCGCACCTAGGGGCACAGTAAATGAGGCCACACTATTGTCCACACCAAGACGTTTCTCAACAGTTCGCAACGTCACGGGCATGGTGGCACCACTGGAGGCCGTACTAAAGGCTAAAGCCAATGCTGAACGCATTTTGCTTAAAAAAGTTCTCACACTGAGGCCAGTGAAAAATTTAAAAATTAACGAGTAAACACCAAGGCTGTGCAATAACAGTACAAACAGCACGGTGAAAAAGTATTTGGCCAAATTTAGAATCATGCCAATACCAACATCAGAAAACAGTTTGGCGAGCAGGCAGAAAATACCATAGGGCGCCAACTTCATCAGCATCATGACAATTTTCATAATGACTTCGTTTAGGTCATTAAAGAACTCACTAATGCGCTGACCCTTTTCACCACTTTTGGAAATACCCAAACCCATCAATAAAGAGAACACAATCACTTGGAGTATGCTGCCATTGGCCATTGATTGAACGGGATTGCTGGGGAAAATATTAATAATAGTGGTCTTGAGAGGTGGCGCTTCTTTAGCGACAAACTCGGTGGCCATGGCCAGATCAATACCTACGCCAGGCTGCACTATTACAGCCACCATAATGGCCAGTGCAATCGCAATAGCGGTGGTGGTCATATACAGCGCAATGGTTTTAGTCGCTACGGCACCCATGCGGGAGTTATTACCCAGGGATGAGACGCCACAGATAAGCGAGACAAACACCAGAGGTACGACAAGAAGTTTTAACGACCGAACAAAGATTTGTCCGATTGTGTCAAACAGTCCGTCGACCAGATACATGTCCAGTCCACTTTGCACCGCTACCGACAGAATTTCGCCCGTAGAGATAAAATTAAGAACGGCCCCCGTAAGGAGGCCCATTAGCATTGCTACAACTATTCTCTGAGTTAAACTCATAAGTTAATCCTATTACCCTGTATCTAGATTGTTATAAGCCTACTCAGCTAGTCTTTTTAGAAGCTGTAGTTAGCTCTTAAGTACCAAGAACCACCTTCGCAGTTGGCTGCCGCAATCTCATCAATAGACTCATCAAAGATATTGGAACCACCAGCTGTAATTCTAAGGCTGTGGTTCACATCATAACCCAGTTCGATATCCATATAGATACTGCTATCGATTTTCAGAGCCGCGCAGTGTGAATGAATCATTCACTGGGTAACGACCTGCAACCCTACCGTTTACTGTGCGTCCAATAATGGTCGAGACTGTCGCTAATGACCGGCAATAGTTCGCTACCTCGGCTATTGAGAAATACCTTACCCTGGGAATCAGTAAGTAATGCCCGTCCAAAAGAGCCTTCCAGAGTAGGTATTTGCTGATTTACAGCGCCATGGATGACCCACAGTTCCTCTGCGGCACCCGTAAAGCTAGGCAGGCGGCAGCGCCTTCATAAGGTCTGCAGTGCCTTCATAAAGTGTCCAGTGCATTTAGCGAGGGTAATTTGCTCAAGGCAGATTTACTGCTGTTATCCGCTTGATAATACGGTCTTGCTCGCACATTTAACGAGCATTTCTGTCGACAAAAGATTGATCCAAGACCTTAAAGACTCCGTAAAACTGGTAAGGTAGCAATAAGCAGTGTAGGCATGTTTTTAAAAAAAGAAGAGATCGTGGACAAACAGACAGAGAAAAATAGTCGTGTTGCCGTTTTAAACCTCGCAGGAAAGCGCTCAGACCAATGGAGTCTGATGTTGGTTTCAGTGGGCGAAAACCGCGATCGTCAGGCTTTTGCGCAACTTTTTAAACATTTTGCTCCCTTACTTAAAAGCTTTGCCCAGGCCAGCCGGCATGAAGGTTGGTTTCCTGGTCTCAGCGAAGACCTCGTGCAAGAAGTTATGATCAAGGTTTGGCAGAAAGCCGCGGGCTACAATCCCGAAAAGGCCTCTGCTACCACCTGGATCTATACCGTTGCCCGCAACTGCCGTATCGATATGTTGCGCCGTAAGAGTAATACCCAGCATCTGCCCCTAGAGAACGAAGATTTTTGGCACGAGCCGGACGAAGAGACACCCGTAACATTGCTGCGCCAAAAACGCAGTGAAGAAAAAGTTCAGGCTTCCCTAGCCCAACTACCAAAAGAACAAGATGAAATCCTCCGCAAGGTTTACCTCGAAGGAAAATCACACGCCGAAGCCTCCAATGAACTTGGACTGCCCTTGGGTACCGTTAAATCAAGAGTGCGCTTAGCACTCCAGAAAATGCAGATTCTGGTTGCACCGGAATTTCAAGATGAGCTTTTAAATGACCACTAAATTAAATTACCATCCAGATAAAGCCATGTTGGTAGAATTCTCAGCAGGCACTTTAGAGACAGCGCCCTCCATCTGTATCTCCGCGCATTTGCATTTTTGTGAGGCCTGCCGCACTGAGCTTTTGAGCCTCAATGAGATCGGCGCACAGCTGATGGCTGAGGCGACTCCGGTCCCTGTTGATGATGCTGCACTTGAATCAGCCCTTGATGCAGTGATGGCAGTGATTGATCAGCCTCAGCGGGTTGAGACCGCCGTAAAAGACCAGCCTAACAAATCCGGTTTCCCTTTTTCGATTAGCAAGCTAATTGCCAATGCAGAATCTACGCTGACTTGGAAGCGCCTAACGTCTTCAGTCGATATTGCCCAATTTAAAACAGGGCAGAAAGCCTTTGAAGTGGCGCTGCACAAGATCTGCGCAGGCGGCAAGACACCCAAACATGATCACAATGGTGTGGAATACACCGTGGTGTTGAAAGGCAGTTTTTCTGATGAGCGCGCCGTGTACAAAGAGGGCGACTTCTTGATGCGTCAACCCGGTGATGTGCATCAGCCGATGGGCGCGCAAAATGGTGAATGTATCTGCTTATCCGCCCTAGCCGCCCCCATTAAACTGTCCAATCCACTGGGATTTTTGATGAGGCCCTGGTTGCGAATCAACCCTATGTAAGTCTGATCAGCGTAAATACACGCTGACCTGGGATCTGCGAGCAAAGAAAGAATTTTAAAACCGCGCGAAAGTGCGGTTTTTTTATGTCAGGCCTTTAGCACAGACGAAGAAAAATGCCATTAACAGAGTATTAGAGCCTAACATTAACACCGCGTTCAGCCATATAGCGCTTGGCTTCGGGCACAGTATGCTCACCAAAGTGAAAAATACTCGCGGCCAATACAGCATCCGCTTTGCCTTCGATAATACCATCTACCAGATGCTGCAGATTGCCCACACCACCAGAGGCTATCACCGGCACATGGACGGCATCACTAATACGCGAGGTAAGGCTTAAATCAAAACCGTTCTTGGTGCCATCGCGATCCATGCTGGTCAGTAGAATCTCCCCAGCACCATAGGCAGTCATTTTCTCCGCCCATTCAATGGCGTTAATACCCGTTGGCTTGCGACCCCCATGGGTAAATATTTCCCAGCGAGGACTATCGCCCTGCTCTACCTGTTTGGCATCAATGGCCACAACAATGCATTGCGAGCCAAAACGCTGGGCCGCCTCACGCACAAAATCTGGGTTATGAATTGCCGCCGAATTGATGGCAACCTTATCGGCACCGGCATTGAGTAAATTACGAATATCTTGCAACTCACGGACACCGCCGCCAACCGTTAATGGAATAAATACTTCGCCGGCCATGCGCTCAACGAGATGTAAAGTGGTATCGCGGGCCTCGTGACTGGCAGTGATATCGAGAAACGTAATTTCGTCGGCACCCTGTTCGTTGTAACTGCGGGCGACCTCAACCGGGTCCCCAGCATCGCGAATATCAACAAACTGCACGCCCTTGACTACACGACCCTTGTCCACATCAAGACAGGGGATAATACGTTTGGCGAGACTCATTTTTCTTCCTTAAATAGATGACCTAATTTGCCGGCTTTGGTCAAAAGGTATTGAGCATTATGGGGGTTACTATCGGCCTGAATAGGCTCACGCTCAACCACATCGATGCCCAAATCTTTTAAAGCGTTAATTTTTCGTGGGTTGTTGGTCATTAACCTAACGCGCTTCGCACCCAGGTGCTCTAGCATAGGTGCGCAGATAGAATAGTCGCGCATATCAGCACCAAAGCCCAGTCGCTCATTGGCTTCAACGGTGTCGGCACCCTGATCTTGCAAGTTGTAGGCGCGGATTTTATTCACCAGACCAATACCTCGACCTTCCTGGCGCAGATATAGAATCGCACCGCGCCCCAACTCAGAAATACGCTTCATAGATTCTTGTAGCTGCTCGCCACAGTCGCAACGCAGACTACCCAGAGCATCACCGGTGAGGCATTCGGAATGGATTCTAATGAGCAGAGGCTCGTCAGCACCGTAGTCACCCATGGTGATGGCTATATGCTCTTTGCCCTTAAAGGGATCCTCAAAGCCGTGAATATCAAAGGTTCCCCAGCGGGTGGGTAATTTTGAGGATTCAATGAAACGCAGCACCAGAATGACTCCATAGGCAAAAAATAGGCGGGTATTGTAGCCTCTCAGCCGGTCTTATGCAGGTTTTTTGATGCTATAAACTGTCCTGCAACACCGGTTTAATAAACCTTTTGGAGTCGCGCAAATCATAGATCACCCGATACAAGCAGGGTACCAGCACCAGGGTAATGGCGGTGGCAAAGACAATACCAAAACTTAGGGACAGGGCCATTGGGATAATAAATTGTGCCTGTGTACTGGTCTCAAATAACATGGGTAACAGACCTACAAAAGTGGTCATGGTGGTCAGTAAAATAGCTCTAAAACGCCGGCTACCCGCTGAAATAAGGGCATCATTAATACTCTTCTCATCCTCTCGGGCGCGATTAATAAACTCAACCAATATCAAGCTATCATTGACTACCACACCCGCCAGTGCGATCAAGCCAAAAATTGACAGCATACTAATAGACACGCCAAAAATAAGGTGCCCAACCACAGCACCAATAAAGCCAAAGGGTATTACCACCATAATAACTAATGGCTGCACATAGGATTTTAACGGCACGGCTAAGAGGCCATAGATCAAAAATAAAGCGGCCACAAAACCCAAGATCATGCGGCTCACTAGTTTCTGCTCTTCTTCACTCGCACCACCCAAACCAAATTTAACACCTGGGTACTGGGCTAATAGTTGCGGAATATAGTTTTCGGTTAAATCCGCTATCACGGTGCCACTTTGGGTTTTACTGGCATCCACATCTGCGCTGATGGTAACCGTTCGAGCGCGATCAATTCGCGAAATACTGGTAAGCCCCAGCCCCTGACGCACATTAGCTACCTCATTAATGGCGATGAGATCACCCCCTGGGGTACGGATATGCATATTCTCCAAGGTAGCAATAGAGCGGCGCTCTTCAATGGGGTAGCGCACCATGACTTTTAACGTATCAATGCCACGCTGCAAACGCTGCACCTCTTCACCATAGAATGCCTGCCGCACCTGCCGTGCAATATCACCCAACGTAATACCGAGTTGGCTGGCATGGGGTTTTAGGCTAATCAGTAGCTCACGACCACCTGCACCCTGGGAATTATAAATATCAAAAACCCCTGCGTACTGGCCGAGTTTTTCGGCTAACGTAGCACCAGCTAGTGATAACTGCTCTGGCTTGGTACCCGATAGCGTCAAGCTGATCTTGGCTCCGCCCCCAGCATTTTGCCCCGCGAAATAGCGCTGCTTACGCACATTAGGTAAAAGGCCAACCTTATCGCGCCATAGTTTTTCAATTTCAAAGCCATCAATGCCGCGGTCTTCGGCATGGGTAAGGGCCAGCATAAAGTTGGCCTGAATATCGCTCTCTGTGTAAAAAACCAAATGCTTCATTAACCCCTTATCATCGGGATAACTGCGACGGTAGTCGGCATCAATTTCATAGGCGGCAGCTTCCACCCGTTGCAGCGTTTGTTTTAGATCTTCTGCTGAGGTGCCATCTTGCATAATAATCTGTGCCTGAACACCGTCTCCCGGAACATTGGGGAAAAACTCAAAACGTACAATGCCACTATTGAGCGCACTGACAGACACAACTAAAAGGGCAACAAATCCCGCCAGAGTGGCGTAACGATGATCGATAAATATTCTTAGTGCGGGAATATATTTGTTGTCTATAAAATCAGTAAGCGCCCCACCTACCTTGCGCTGCCAACGTTCAATAAATGCCATACGGGAGGTCACTGGGCGGCCGAGTTGCAAACCAACCAGATGAGAGGGCAATATTAACTTTGATTCAATCAGTGAAAATACCAGACAGAGAATAACTACAATAGCAATGGATTCAAAAAAGGGCGCCGCAGCACCACCGACAAATAGAATCGGCGCAAAGGCAGCCATGGTGGTTAACACACCAATAGTTGAAGGCGTAGCCACTTTTTGAGTGCCCGCTATCACAGTAGCAACTGAGGCTTTATAGCCAATATTGCCATCCGCACTACTTGAGAGCCTGGCCTTATAGTCGGCCTTGGCCTCACTAAAAATACTCTCGCCGATCACAATCGCATCATCGACGACAATGCCCAACACCATAATAAAAGCGAATAAACTTAAGACATTGATAGTTACCGGATAGGGGTTAATTGGCATTAACCAAAATGCCCCCAAAAAGCTCACCGGTATACCCAGCATAACCCAACCCGCCACGTGCAAATTCAAAAATAGGCCCAGTACAATGGCTACTAGCAAGGCGCCCAGAGCAAGATTTTCTAGCATCATGTTTAAGCGACCGCGCAGATGAAAGGACGTATCAAAAAAGGTATTGATACTCAGTCCTTCCGGCAGGCTGTTGCCTTTTTGTGCAATATAAAGCTTTACCCTGTCGCTAATGGCAATAATATCTTGATCGTCTACGGCAAAAACGCCGAGATTAATCGCATCTTCTCGATCAAATCGCACCATGGCACTGGACTCGGAAAATCCATCTCTAATGGTTGCCACGTCACTAAGTAATAGTTCGGTACCATCGGGATGACTGCGCACCACCAATGCAGCAAAGTCTTCACCTGTGTATGCCTTGCCCTGGGTACGAACCAAGACATGGCCACCCATCGAGCGAATCATACCCGCAGGTAAATCAATCGATGAATTGCGCAGTACCTGAGCGACCTCATTTAGGCTGAGATTATATTCACGCAGGCGATCTTCATTGACCTCAATGGAAATTTCATAATCATCCACACCCCATAAAATAACTTTTTTGAGTTCAGGTAATAGTAGAAGCTCATCGCGGATTTCTTGCCCCAATACCCTGCGCGTGCGCTTATCCATAGCACCAGAAACAGCCACGCCCATTACCCAGCGCATTTCATCCACAGTGGCACGCATAACAGTGGGTTTTTCCAAATCATCTGGAAAATTAACTATGCCGTCGATGCGGCCTTCCACCTGAGTCATGACCTCATAGATATCTTCATTGGATTCAATTTCCAATCTGATGTTAGCCATATCTCGACTGGCGGTAGAGTAGATTTTTTTGACGCCTTTAAGTCCCTGAAGCGCTGCCTCCATAGGCAACACCACCGCTTTTTCCACCTCAACTGGTGCTGCTCCAGGGTAGACTGCAGATATGGTAATCTGATCTATATCCCCCACAGGAAACATCTCTTTACTGATGTTGGGGGCAATAATAAGTCCCGCGGCAATAATCAGTAGCATTAACAGATTGGCCGCTACTGAATTTTTGGTAAACCAGGCAATAAGCCCTCGAGGTTCAGTCTGCATCAATCAGGGGCTCCGCTGTATTGGGTAGTTGCGCTTGGGTTATTGCCTCTGCATCTACTACCTTTATTGGCTCGGCCCTAACGGCCATCCCTGCAATCGGTACCCCCATTGCGCTAACAATAAGTTGTGCGCCATCCTCTAGCCCCTCAGCAATATAATAGAATTCTTTATCAGCAAAAATTGGCTCGACAACCTTCAGCTGTAACTTCTGATCACTATCCACAAGCGCTACCTTACTGCCCTCCAAAAGTGCATGGCGGGGAATAGCAAAGGCATCTTCAATCGTCTTGCCGCCTATAATGGCCGTGACAAAAGTGCCCATCAATAACGGCGACATGGCGTCTGCATCATTAGTGCCTGGGCTGAGTTTGCCATAGGGATCATCAACCTGTGCAACCACATAGAGCGCGCGGTTCTGCTGGCTAATTACCCCCTCGGAGCGCACAAGTTTGGCCTGCCATTCTTGATTGCTATCATCGATAGAACCCCGAAGGATCACCTCAAGATGACTCTTTTTATCCGCGTCCGAAAAACTATTCATCATCGACAAGTCTTTCTTGGTTAGAGGTAACCGCACTTCGGCAAAATCGATAGCAAAGGTTTCACCGAGCATATTCCCCACAGTGACATACTGACCAATATCCACAGACTTGGCCGCCACCATGCCAGCATAGGGAGCACGAATGGTCGCTCGCTCGAGCTTAAGTTGGGCCTGCTTAACTTCCGCCTCGGCTTGTAAAACGTTGGCTCGCGCTTCTTCAAGGTACGGCTTACGCAAGGCCAATAGAGGCGCTTCCTCGGCGGGACGACCGGTCATGCCCCATTCCTTTTCTGCCTGCACACCGCGTGCCTGCTCAAAGGTTAACTGGGCATTCATGCTAATCAGATTGGCCTTGGCCCGCTGCAAAGCCACGTCGTAGTCTGTGGGATCTAGCTGCAGTAATACATCGTTGGCTTTAAATACCCCACCCACCACAAAGTGCGGCGACAGTCGCAGTACTCGGCCAGAGACTTCGGAGGTGAGGGAAGTGCTTGTGCGGGGCAGTACCGTGCCCTGAGATTCGACAGATAATATTGCTTGAGTGCGCTGTAATATCTGAGTCTTTACCGCCACCGCTGTATCGGGGGTTTCTGCCATGAGTGGTGCCGGCTTAAAAAGATTCATGGCCATTGAAATAAAAACTGCACCACCAATAATGGCAATAGGTAAAAGTTTTTTTGAATGGCGTGTAAAGAAGTGGCTTTTAAAGAAATGCGTTTTCAAGAGAGACCCTATCCTTAGGTAGTTCTACTCCCAAACCCTGGAAGCGTTAAATTGACGTGCTGACTGAGAAGATTAGAGATGGCAATTCGTGCAATAACTATAGCAGCTGGTTGGGAAAGTGCCGCGCAGATAGGTATAAAAATTTGTTATTTACTGGTTACTACGAAGTACCGCCAGTACCTTTGAACAGTCCCTCGCAGTATCGC
>Ga0206127_1004496_pt1 | contig 12293 bp, 15 predicted proteins | sample Helgoland_Spring_6_FD_148646 | JGI IMG/M metagenome (GOLD analysis project Ga0206127, IMG submission 148646) | Pelagic subsurface seawater microbial communities from Kabeltonne, Helgoland, North Sea - Helgoland_Spring_Bloom_20160419_1 | ecosystem: Environmental > Aquatic > Marine > Epipelagic ...
TAAGCAATTCCTCGGCCGCTGGCTCTGTTCGGACCCTGGTTCGATTACCTGGTGACCACCTGTACATACAGGTCCCCCGGAATACAGAACCAAGCGTTTGTAGTGGTTCCCGTCGCCTATACTATATTATCAGCCACCCACGGCACTGCGCACCATTTGCCAATATTGGTCCTGCACTTCGCTTAGGCTAAGGCGGCCTTCGCTACGAAACCATGTGTTCACGCCCGTCAGCATCGCAATCACCGCAAATGTTGCGATCTTTGCATCCTTAACATTCCAAGCGCCGCTTGTTTGCCCTGCAATCAAAATGTTCTGAAGGCGGTTTTCGTATTGACCGCGCAGGTCTTCGATCAAGGCAAAGTTTTCGGGCGTCAGATTACGTAGCTCCATGTAGGCGATAAACACTGCCTCGGGCCGCTCGTGGTGGAATGCGATGTGAAAACGGACGAACTGCTCTAACATTTCCAAAGGCTGCGCTGCATCTTCATCAGGCAAAGCGCCCAACAATTCGGTCATATGGGACTGCATCAGATCAAACAGCAGGCTTTGTTTATCGGGTGTATAATTATATAGCGCCCCGGCCTGCACACCGACCTCGCTGGCAATTTGGCGCATGGAAACAGCAGCAAACCCGTGCTTGGCAAACAGCTCAAGCGCGGCGGTGCGTATTTTAGGGCCTGTGATGCCCGAGTGTGATCCTGTCGTGCGTGCCATACTCCCCATGTTATATGAACAAGCGTTCAGAACCAAGCACCGCTTGCGCCAAACGCATGGCTGGTGCATCAAGCGTACAATAGTTGGAAAAAAACATGCGTTTTATTGCTTTAATTTTGCCTTTGGCCCTGATGGCCTGTACTCAGACTCCTGAGTTGGATGGCGCTGTTTTCAATGCTGGCAAAGATGCAAAGTACCCAAAATTGTTACCTGTCGATGCTTTGCTAGCACAAAGCAATTCAACAAGTCCTTCACCCGAGGAAACAACAAGCACATTAAGCGCGCGCATTGCGGCCTTGCAAAACCGTGCTGCACAACTTCGAGGCACTGTTGTGGACACGAACACCCAAAATCTCATAAAAACCGGTGTCAACTAAGGCTTTTCTCGCGTTGCAAGGAAGTCATAAAACCGCTACATCGCGCCAAACGACCAATCATCCAAAAGGACTCAAACTATGTCACAGCCTCTTCGTCTTGGTATTGCCGGTTTGGGAACTGTTGGAGTTGGGGTTATCAAAATCATCCGCCAGCAAGCCGCTCTTTTACAGGCCCGCACGGGTCGTGAAATCACAATCAGCGCCGTAAGCGCGCGCAGCAAAGGGCGCGATCGCGGAGTAGCGCTTGATAGCTATGCATGGGAAGACGACCCTGTTGCACTGGCAAAGCGTGATGATGTTGATGTTTTTATTGAACTTATGGGCGGTGCCGATGGCCCAGCCAAAGCCGCAACTGAGACAGCCGTCGCTGCAGGCAAACACGTGATCACTGCCAACAAAGCTATGCTTGCAATGCATGGTCACGCGCTCGCGCAAGCGGCCGAAGCCAAAGGCGTCTCACTTCGTTATGAGGCTGCCGTAGCGGGTGGCATTCCTGTAATCAAAGCGCTGACCGAGGGTCTGGCTGGTAATGAGATCACCCGTATCATGGGTGTGATGAACGGGTCCTGTAACTATATCCTAACCCGCATGGAAGATTCAGGCCTTAGCTATCAAGAAATTTTCACTGAGGCCGATGGCCTTGGCTATCTCGAAGCAGATCCACAACTGGACGTTGGTGGCATCGATGCAGCCCATAAACTTGCGATCCTCAGTTCGATCGCCTTTGGCACCAAAGTCGATTTTGACGCCATTGTTCTTGAGGGCATCGAACGCATCAGCATCGAAGATATCAAAGCAGCAGCTGACATGGGCTATAAGATCAAGTTGCTGGGTGTGACCCAGATGACTGGTCGTGGCCTAGAGCAACGCATGCAGCCGTGCCTTGTGCCAAGCAGTTCTCCTTTGGGACAATTGCAGGGCGGCACAAACATGATCGTGATTGAAGGCGACGCGATTGAACAAGTTGTCCTGCGCGGCCCCGGTGCTGGCATGGGCCCAACAGCCAGTGCTGTGATGGGTGACGTTTGTGATATCGCACGCGGTTTTCATCTGCCTGTATTTGGACAGCCGGTGGAAATGCTGGTTGAAAGCAAGCCTGCAAAATCGACAATGCCAGCCCCTTACTATCTGCGCATGGGAGTGGTGGATAAGCCTGGTGCGATGGCTAAAATCGCTACTGTATTGGGCGAGGCCGGGATCAGCATTGACCGCATGCGCCAATACGGCCATGCTGAAACATCTGCTCCAGTTCTCATCGTAACGCACAAAGTTTCTAGCGCAGCCATTGAAGCTGCTCTGGAAGCGATGGAAAGCACTGGCGTTTTGGGCTCTGTCCCAGTTGCGCTTCGCATTGAAGAAGTTTGAGGGCAAACTCCCCCAAACATGACTGCTTTTGTCTGACGTATCTGTGGATACCTCCGGCGGGAGACTACTTTGTAAGATGAACGGGGGATTGCGTGTCATTTCTGGGGGTTGAGCATTCACTAAATGGACGCCGTTGGGTTGGTCCCGCAATCGAAGTTGACCGCGCCGCCGAGGCGATTGCCCAGCAGACCGACCTGCCCCGCCCTGTGGCCCAAGTGTTAGCCCGTCGCGGCGTTGCCCCTCAAGCAGCCGCTACGTTTCTTGCACCCTCTTTGCGTGAGCTTTTGCCTGATCCGCGATCTTTGCATGACATGGAAAAGGCTGCGACGCGATTTTTGGCAGCCGTTTCATCGCGTCAACGCATTGCTATTTTTGCAGATTATGATGTTGATGGCGGCAGTTCTGCTGCGTTATTGATCGTGTGGCTGCGGTCTTTGGGTTTGCAATCCACACTATATATCCCCGATCGCATTGATGAGGGCTATGGCCCCAATGATGATGCAATGTCTGCCCTTGCCCGCGCCCATGACCTGATCATTTGCGTAGATTGCGGTACGCTGTCTCACGGCCCTATTGCTGCGGCAGTTGGTGCGGATGTCATTGTGCTAGATCACCACTTGGGTGGAGAAACACTGCCGGATGCATTGGCTATTGTGAATCCCAACCGCCAAGATGAAGACGGGTCGTTGGCCCACCTATGTGCGGCCGGTGTCGTGTTCTTGATGTTGGTCGAAGCCGGTCGTCAGATGCGCGGTGCAGGCCAGCAAGGCCCTGATTTAATGTCCTTGCTGGATTTAGTCGCTCTGGCAACAGTTGCCGACGTTGCCCCATTGATTGGTGTGAACCGCGCGTTTGTACGCCAAGGCCTGCGCGTCATGGCGCGGCGCGATCGCCCCGGCATCACCGCCCTTGCCGATGTGTCGCGTATGGATACGACCCCGTCATCTTACCACCTTGGGTTTCTTTTAGGTCCACGCGTGAATGCAGGTGGTCGCATTGGCCAAGCGGATCTAGGCGCACGCTTATTGGCCAGCGAAACTGAGCACGAAGCAGCAGCTATGGCCGAACGCCTTGATCAGTTGAACACGGAACGTCGGGATATCGAGGCTGCTGTTCGGGCTGCAGCGATAGAACAGGCTGAGGAACGCGGGTTTGATCGCCCTTTGGTTTGGGCTTCTGGCGAAGGGTGGCATCCAGGTGTGGTGGGTATTGTTGCCTCGCGTCTGAAAGAAAATTCAAACCGTCCGTCAATTGTCATCGGCTTTGAGGACGGAATCGGCAAAGGTTCAGGGCGTTCTGTTTCGGGAATCGATCTGGGTGCACCCATTCAACGCCTCGCAAATGAAGGGCTGTTGATCAAAGGCGGTGGCCACAAAATGGCGGCGGGTTTGACAGTGGCTGAAGACAAGCTTGAGGCAGCCATGGAACGCCTGTCCGAGCTGTTGGACAAACAAGGTGCCGGACAGATAGGTGCCGCTGATTTGCGCCTAGAGAGTGCGATGATGCCAATGGCGGCCACTGTCGAGTTGGTAGAGCAAATTGAACAGGCCGGTCCCTTTGGCGCAGGTGCCCCCGGTCCACGCTATGCCTTTGCAGATATGCAGATTTTCTTTGCCAAGAGGGTTGGTGTGAACCACCTTAAGTTGACCTTTGGTGACGCCGAGGGTGGGCGCATGGAGGCAATAGCATTTGGTGCATATGATACGGATATGGGTCCCGCACTTGAGCAACATGGTGGTGCGCGTTTCCACCTTGCAGGGCGTTTGGACATCAATACTTTCCGTGGACGCCAGACGATTCAGCTTAGGTTGGAAGACGCCGCACCCGCTTGATAAAAAAAACCGCAATTTTGTGTTTTTTCCACTTGCGCAGTTCGCCTCCTTTCCCTAAATAACGCCTCACCACAGTGGCCCGTTCGTCTATCGGTTAGGACATCTGGTTTTCAACCAGGAAAGAGGGGTTCAACTCCCCTACGGGCTGCCATGGTACTTCCCATACAGATTAATAGATATAGTCTCGTGGGTGTTTTGGTATTTCTGTGTCTTATTTTCATCAACAGCATATTAAGGCCACGGATCGCATCCGCATTCCCCGCTGTTGCATTCATGACGGCCTATTGGTTCCTCTCAGTTTGTTCATTTGTAACTGAACGAACATGTCCTGTTTAGTTCAGAACAAGAAGCATAGGGCACAAGACATCTAAGATCACGTCAGTGTTGCATGGAGCGGATCAGGTCGACATGACATGAAAATTCACATGCGACCAGTGAAATCGAGATTGTTTCAATCCCTTAGGAAGCACCAAGATATTCCAGAATAACCAATGTTCCATAGTCATCCGCCATTGCGCACATTATGCCGATAAACACTTGCCCTGTACCCGCAATCAGACTGTGACAGATTGGCAAATATTGCGTTGCTGTTTAATCCCGCAAATCTAGCTCTGGTAAATCAAAATCAGAAATCGCCAATCGCGCACGATCTGGAAACTCCCCCAGTGAATGGAGAAATTCAATGAGTGTATCCCCACCAAACACAAGATAAGTTCCCAAAGCTTCCATCAACTCAAACCGCGGCCTATTTAAAGCAGCACTTACATTGCCCAAAATTTGATTTGTTAAATCGTTGTCGTAAATCAGCATAGACTCAAAATCAGAAAAGCCGGTGTAGGCGACGCGCGCACATTCAACCCATCGTTAAGACCCGTACGTGTCTATCACAAAGCAGTGTATCGCGCAATTTGTTAGCCCATGCATTTTTGCCTCGTTCCCAAACCCATGGGCACGAGGCACTGGTATCTTTTAATATTCCCCCAACACCAGCTAGATGCGGAAAATATTAATCAAATATAAGCCGCTGGACTAAAAATCGGTCGGCACACCGCCCTCTTCTTTGCGCCGCGCGACAAAAGCCGCCAATTCTTCGCGAATAGCGGGATCCATCGGTGGTTCTTCGAAGTTTTCGATGATTTCTTTGAATATCCCGTGCGCCCGTTCTGGCGTCCAAACACCGCCTGCGACCTCCCAACCTTCGTAGTTTTTCCAGTCACTAAGGAAAGGTTGATAAAACGCAGTCGTATAGCGATCTTGCGTGTGTTGAATGCCGAAAAAGTGGCCGTCAGTGCCCACTGATTTGATTGCATCCAAGGCGATATCATCCACCTCAGTCGCCCAAATCTTGGGATCAAGGTAACGCTGAATTTGCTGCAGCACTTCGCAGTCCATAATGAACTTTTCAGGGCTGGCGATCAGCCCCCCCTCAAGCCAACCAGCAGCGTGGTAAACCATGTTGGTCCCAGACTGCACAGCCGCCCACAGGCTATTGGATGTTTCCCACATCGCCTGACCATCCGGTACATTGGCCGCGCACACGCCCGAAGACCGCATCGGCAAGTCATAAAACCGCGCCATCTGGCCAGTCATCTGGGTCGCCCGCATGTATTCAGGCGTGCCAAATGCAGGGGCACCAGACTTCATATCCACGTTGGATGTAAACGTCCCAATGGCACAAGCAACACCAGGGTTGATGTATTGCGCCAATGCAATCGCACACAGCCCCTCAGCCAGCGACTGCGCCACAGCGCCTGACATCGTCACAGGGGCCATCGCCCCCGCAAGGGTGAACGGCGTCACCACGAGCGCCTGACCACGGCGCGCAAGGCGCATCCAGCCGTCCATCATCGGATAGTCATGTTTTAACGGCGAAGTAGAGTTGATATTTGTGTACATCTTGGGGCTGGCGTCAAATTCCTCTTGAGTGTGACCTCCCGCGATACGGACCATCTCAACAACGTCCTCCACCCGCTCTTTCCCCAAAGAATAAGCATGCATGACTTTGTCGGTAATGGTCAATTTATCGTACAATACATCAAGATGGCGCACGCTGGCATGCACATCGACGGGTTCTACAGGATACCCCCCCGCAAAGTGGATACAGTTGAAATATTGGGTCAGCTTCAAAAGGTTCTGACACATTTCACGGGTGCCAGACACTTTGGTACCAATCGACATGTCCCAATAGCTTGGCGGGGATGAAACGTTACCAAAGTTGATGTGGTTACCCCCGATGGTGATCTGGCGATCAGGGTTGCGAGGAGTTATGGTAAACGAGTTTGGGGCCTTGCCCACCATCTCCATCACAAAATCACGGCCCATACGCACGTTCGTACCTTTGACGGTACATCCTGCTTGCTTCAGGATTACCACTGCTTCGGGATGTAAAAATTCGATCCCGATCTCTTCAAGGATACGCATCGCACCCACGTGGATGGCCGCAACGCCATCTTCATTCAAAGGTTCAACAGGGCGATCCACCAACATTGGCGGGTTCCATGGCATCTGTTCAATAACAGCACTGCCCCGACGCGCGGCGGCGCCTGCCCGACCACCACCACGTGTTCTGCGTTTTGAACCTTCAGCCATGCGACAATCCCCAGTTTGATGACACCTCATCCAAACGCAACCATATGGCCATTGGCCAGCGCGTTAACGACAACTTTTGTCGCTTAACGCGCTTAAAGGGTCAGTTTTCGTTCAGCCAGTCAGGAATATGACCAATGTCAGGCAACACAACATCAGCGTAAGGGGCCAAAGTCTCACGTGTCGCCATGCCTGTCAGCACAGCAATGCAGCGCATTCCCGCAGCGGCACCTGCCATCAAATCATGTGTGCTGTCCCCAACCATTGCTACGCGGGCAGGATCACATCCGGTCTGGGCACAAAATGCTTTCAACTGACCAGCGGCGGGTTTGGCACCATATCCACTGTCAAAACCTGCGATAAAGTCAAACAAACCGACAACACTTGCACTGCCTAGATGGGCAAGCGCGGGCGCTTCGGAATCATTGGTCGCGACACCCAGTTTCAAGCCCGCGTCCCGCAAAGATGTCAGATAAGGGATCAACGGAATTGCTTCGACCTGAGGGGCCATTGTTGCCTCCTCGTTCAACATTTCCAACATCACACTGTGGCTCAGGTCTGGAAAATGCGGGGCCAATGCCTGCCCTATTTCATCCGGCGTGCCAGCAATTGCGACACTGTCGGAAGAAAACTTACGTACGGTAATGTCAAAACCAATATCTTTGCCAATAATGGTCGCGGCCGCGCGATCTCCATTAGTAAGGCGCAATAGGAACGCTTGTGCCCATGCCTCCCACGTAGCTGAAAACTCGAACAAAGTACCATCTTTATCAAAAATCAGTCCCTGCCAATCGGTCATGTCCAGTGCACCTGCTCACCGCCTGGCAAGGACTGGCGTGCTTCCATTAAGCGCACGTAAGGTATCGAGATACTGTCACAAAATGAGATGACCCACGCGTCGTCCATCATCAGAAACTCCAACAAGCCGCCCAGAAATTCTGGATCCGTTGCCCCGTTGCGCACATCCACTTCGCTGGCACCAGTAGAACCCAAGAAAACAGGTAAAAGATCTTCGTTTCCTGCCAGCCATGCCAAGGCCTGTAGCCCCACGGTTTCGGCGGATTCCTGCGTCATTGTCATCGCTCACTCCTGCTTCCTGAAAATAGAAACACTTTATTAACTTTAAGGGACAAAAACCTAACTAGGTGACGAACACAAGAGACCAACATTCGCGCTCGAACTGTTAACAAGTGAGGAGGGGGCTACGATACACGGCAAAGTACTAATCGTAGACCCAATTGCAACGAACCATATCATATTGAAGGTCAAATCCTCTGCTGCTTATTACACCGTCACCCAAGCCTTAACATTGGCTGCAGCGATTGAAAAATCACGTCCCGACATCGTTATCACAGCCGATCAATTGCTGGATGGCACAGCACGCAATTTGGTTTCCCCAAATTCATGAACTGCCAATGGGACATGACATCACGATCATCGCAATAGAACCGTGTCAGAACTTTGATAACCAATTGCCCCTCCTTAACGCTGGCATCGACGTCATCCTGAGCCAACCGCTCGATGACGCCCTTCTGCTGGCCAGAGTGCGCAGTCTGGTTCGATCACATTCATCTGGCTCAGATCGGGAGTTGGGCGAAGGCACCTCTCATGCTTTAGGATTCGCAGAGGCCCAAAAGGTCTTTGTACCATCCGGACGGGCGGTCTTGGGGGACCCGAACAGGGCGTTACTGGAGGATTGGACGACCCAGATGGCGGGTGATTTACCAACCCAAACCAAAGTAGCAGGTGTGGATGAAGCCATCAATATTTTTTGACACGTCCAAAAACGCTTATCTTCCAGATGGTTTCGCCTTGGCTGTAGGAAAGCACGAGCCAGAAAAAATCCTGATGGATTACTCCCCATAAACGCAACCATATCTATCAGGCTTGCAGTTGGCGGGGATACTAAAAAGAAAGCTCACCAACTTTTGGACGAAGCGGACAAGGCGCTATATGCTGCCAAAAACCGTGGCCGCAATTGCGTCACACTAAGCGGGCCAGCAGCTTAACCTGATCAGTTAGATTGCATCTGTTTTGGTTTGCGCTTTAGTCCACGTTTTAACGCGTCCTCAATTCCATCGGCATAGGCGCGGCGTTCTTCGATGTTCATCTTTTCTATAATGTTCAGCCACTGTGTTTGACCAGCGCGTTGTGCGTCCAGCGTAGACGCAGACTGCTTTGCCAACACCACTTCAATTGCCGCGCGGTCAAATGCATCGGCACGCAAAATTATCGCCACATCTGCGTAATGAGTGCGACGTTCAGCGCGGTCCCCACCACGTTTAGCAGGGCGCAGCGCTTCGAACACTTCGCGACGTTGATCCAGAGGTAAGGCCTGAATATAAGGACGCGCATAATTCACCTGCGCATTACCGCGCATTGGAGCATCAGGGCCTTTGCGCACGAAGGCACCCGCTATCAATCCAGCCACCGCCAAATTAACAGCCAGCGAAACACCTAGCCAAATCTTAAAACCACGCGGCAAAACCGGTTTTAATGTTTGTGTTGTCTGTGCCATGTCTTAGCCCTCTTCCATATCCCAGCCGAAGCCGAACATTCCTGTGTCTTCAATACCGTCTTCTAGCAATGAAATCGATGTTTCACTGCCGAGAAACGTTTCAAATTGTGTTGGCAATCCCTCTGGTGGATTGATCCCGATCCAAAAGCCAGCGCAGGTCGCAGCGACCAATCCGCCCATGCCTTGCCATCCGCCAACCATCGACGTGATTTGTGCCCACCAACTAGGCGGTGCAATCTGTGGCATCGGTTGCTGGGCTAAAGCGTCCGTAACAACCCGTGTCATGAAGGCCTCCGAGGGCTGGGCACCCACGTCATTTGTTGCCTGCGCAAACAAGGCATCCAGCGCGTTCATATCCGGATCAAAGGTGTCTTTATCAGATACTGTCATCTTCATATCCTAACTTTTCTCGTGCCGGTGCCAAGCCCTGCGCCAATGCGCGCTTACCGCGCGCGGTCAAACTTTCGACCGCTTCGGTGCTAATCTCAAGTATTTCCGCAATTTCAGGGTTCGCCAATCCTTCGATATGGCGCAAAATCACGGCCTGTCTTTGTCGTTCGGGCAAGGTCTGCAACCCAGCCTGCAATGCATCCATACGTTCACGAGTTTGCAATTGGTCCGTAACGCTCGGGGATGGATCATGGGGTTCGTCCACTTCATCCAAACCAACACCACGTTTGCGGCGCAATCGATCCGTGCACAGGTTCGCGGTCACGCGGTATAGCCATGTACTGACTTTTGCTTCGCCCATGCGCCAATCTGGTGCGACCTTCCACAAACGCATCATGGCGTCTTGGGCCACATCCTCTGCCTCAGACCGATCACCCAAAACGCGCACCGCATGCCCAAAAACGCGCGGCATCAATCGGGCTGTCAGCGCACGTGCCACAGCTGCATCGCCTTTTGAATACTGGGCAAGCAGGGCATCATCGGCCAGATCGGTGTATGCATCCAAAGGCATTGTCATCCAGTTCAGCGTTAGTGGGAGACCGCGCTTATGACAAGTGCGGTCCGGTTTCGGTGTTCAAACAAACGCGGGCTTACTCGCCGTTTTTCTTATCACCATGTTTCTTCTTACCATCTTTACGCTTTTGCATTTTCTCTGCTGCAGCGTTGTACTCTTCTTCGGACAAAGAGCCATTTTTATCTGTATCGAAGTGCTTCAACATCTTTGCGCCGCGGTCTTTACCACCACGGCCTTTGCCACGTGCTTCCAGCTCGTCAGTAGACAACTTACCGTCCTTATCAGTGTCCAGCTTTTCAATCATGCGTGCCGCACGTTTTTCAGCTTTTTCCTGACCTAAGGCTGCAAGTTCTTCGGCAGAAATCAAACCGTCAGAATCAGTATCCATTTTTGCGAAACGAACAGCGCCTTGGGCTTCCATTTCAGCGGCAGTTACCTGACCATCGCCATCTACATCCAGATCAGCAAATGCAATCGGGGCTGGACCATGTCCGCGGGCTTGGACAACGCCAGTAAATCCAACTGCAACCAGCGCAATTGTCAAAGCGACTTTAGGCAAAGCGATCATACGTAGTTTCATCATAATTCTCCGGTTTTTATTGTGCCCCCATTTTGGGCGGCTCACTAAGTCAAACGGGGGCACCGACGTTTTCCGCCGCAATAAATTCAAATAATTTGCGACTTCCCGCCACTAGGACATCCTGTCGCGTTTATTTTCTCGCATTGAGGGCGCATTTCTAAAAAGCCAAAGGGATATTCCTATGGCCAGCAAAGATGTGGAATCTATGACCGAAGTAATCGAGCGCCCCCTACGCACTGCGCTTTTACGTGGCTGGCGTCGTAAATGCCCCAACTGTGGGCAAGGTTCGCTGCTGAAGAGCTACCTGAAGGTCAGTGACACTTGTACTGTATGCCGTGAAGAACTGCACCACCACCGTGCCGATGACGGGCCTGCCTATTTGACGATTCTGATTGTTGGGCACCTGATGATCGCGCTGTTGTACGAGGTGTTCCTGATCTACCGCCCAGAGCCGCTTACACTGTTCACAATCTTTGCTGTTGGCAGTGTCGGCCTGTCGCTCTACCTTCTTCCGAGACTGAAGGGGGTCGTGATTGGCTTCCAATGGGCGCGTTATATGGGCGGGTTTGGCAAAAAACGCTGACCCAACGTCGCGCCCCAAGTATGTGTTAGGGACGCGATGACCGCCGATGTGAAAATTGACAAAACCCAAATTCGCAACGCAGCCACCGTTATTGTGCTGCGCGATCGCACAAAATCCCCTCGTATTCTAATGGGTCAACGCGGTTCAAAAGCTGTGTTTATGCCCAACAAATTCGTCTTTCCTGGTGGCGCAGTTGATGCAGGTGACAGCGATATCGCCTTAGGCACCACCCTGCCCGACCTGTGCCACGAGCGACTAAAGGAAGAAAGCAGCACAGATATTTCCAACTCATTGGCCGTTGCTGCGATTCGAGAGCTGTTTGAAGAAACGGGACAAATCCTAGGTCACAAAGAACCTTGGAACGGAGATGTACCAGAGGATTGGAAAGACTTTGCAGCCTCAGGTCACACGCCAAGTGCTGCAGGCTTACAGTTTGTCTTTCGCGCCCTCACCCCTCCAGGGCGGACGCGTCGTTTCGATGCACGCTTCTTCTTGGCGGATGCAGATGAGCTGACGACAGACCCCGATGATTTTTCCGCTGCATCAGATGAATTGTCACATCTGCAATGGGTTGCGCTGGATGATGCGCGATCTTTTGACATGCCTTTTATAACCGAAGTGGTCTTAAGCGAAATTCAGGCACGCGCCGCGGATCGCAATCCACCTGCAAGTGTGCCATTCTTTAAAAACACTGATGAAGAAAGCTTGTTCTTGCGTCTGCGCAGCCATCTGCCAACCGATTGATCAGGCCAGAACGACCATTCCCAAAACAGA
>Ga0206127_1004510_pt1 | contig 12268 bp, 14 predicted proteins | sample Helgoland_Spring_6_FD_148646 | JGI IMG/M metagenome (GOLD analysis project Ga0206127, IMG submission 148646) | Pelagic subsurface seawater microbial communities from Kabeltonne, Helgoland, North Sea - Helgoland_Spring_Bloom_20160419_1 | ecosystem: Environmental > Aquatic > Marine > Epipelagic ...
AACATTCCCTAACGCATTGAATACCCGTATACTTCGCGCCGTTCGGGGCGTAGCGCAGTCTGGTAGCGCACCACACTGGGGGTGTGGTGGTCGCAGGTTCAAATCCTGCCGTCCCGACCATCTTTTTCAGCATACCTAAGCCATTTAACGATATTGCCTCCTGAGTTTAAGGGGCTATTCCGGCGTGATGCTATACCCCTAAATTTCCTTGATTTTCCTAGGTTTTCTCGTAATTCTGTTACCCAAAAGTTACCCAGAGACTTTTGTATATGAAACAGATAAAGCTGACGAAGGCAAATTTGGAGAAATTGGCGGCCAATCCTCCATCTGAGCGTGATGAATATCGCACTGATATCCCCAGCTGTTATTTGCGTGTCGGACCTTCCTCGATGTCCATCACTGTATTGAGGCGGGATGCGGATAAAAATCAGGTTAGGGTGGGTATTTCAATAGATACACTGAATCTGCCAAATCTACCCGCGTTGAAAAGGCTCATAAGGCAAGCAAAGGAGTCTGACAGTCACTCCACGAAAAAAGAGAAGCGACTAAAGAACTCTCTTCGCAGTGCTGGGGAATATGTCATCGAGGCTAAGCAGTTAGCCAGTACAACGGAGTCCAACTATTTAAGATGCCTTAACCAGCTAGTCGTCTTCAGCGGCGACAAGGTGCCGGTAAAGGGGGTAGAGATACTGAAGCTCCACAAACTAATTGCAGAGCATCATGGTTCGGCAGGAGCTAACTCTGCGCTGAAGGTGTTGAGAATGGTCATGAAGGCCATGCACGCGGATGATGATTCGTTTCCTGATTGGCCCACTGAGGCGGTTAGAGGCTTATGGACTTACGAGCCACCCAGAGAAACGCGCCTTAGCACCGAGCAGTTGCCGTTGGTTTGGAATGCATCTCTGCCTGACCATTGGAGTCAATGGGTGCGCTTCGCTCTTCTAACAGGAATGCGCAAGTCGGAGACGAAAAGAGCTTATATTCAAGGCGACGAGCTTGTTGTAGACAACACCAAGAATGGAACAAGACATCGTCTTCCTCTTACGCCAAGCATTGAAAAATATTTTTCTGATTACTCAGCCATCAAATGCTTTAAGCCACTTACAAAGCATGTTCAGTCAGCAACAGAAGTTAGAACCACTCCCCACGATTTGAGACGGACCTTTGCCTCTATTGCTCGCATGGCTGGAGTACAGCAAAGCACTATTGCTTGGTTAATGAACCACTCGGCTGGCAGAAGCTCACAGACAGACCGTTATCAAGGAAGACCAGAAAGCTTCATCCTTAGCGAGGCTCTTCTGAGGATTGAAGAGACATACAAAACCCTTGGGTGCGAGAGGTGACAGATGGGTAAAAAGTTCAAGGATAAAAGTCGGGTTGTTTTGAGGGCGGGTCGAACTGTTTCCACACCTCAAAAAGTTTATGAGCAAAAGACGCAAATGGTTTACGACATGGTTTTCTTTGAGGGTTTCCAGAAGGAGCTTAAAACCGATTTATGCGTCGCAATCGACCGCCGCGATGTAGTTCTTTTTGACAAGGTTTGTAAAGAGGCTCGGGAGTTGATGGGGGTTTCAAAGGGGCGTCCGAGAAAAATACACCCACTTATCCAAGAGTATAGGGAGGAGGCAAAGGCTCACTTTTGCCTTTATCTGTCGCAATTGCTTGGAGAGTCTTACAGTGATGTCTGGGCTGGATATTTTGTGAACAAGAACCAACCAAAAAAACCAGAGCCGAACATACCTCCTCAATATCATGTCCGCTTTATTTGCGAGAAGTATCCAGAGATGGTTAAGGACCATCTTTTTAAGGTTCTTGATAGTGACACTGATGGCCGACAACTGCTGAAAGCTCTTTTGGAGAATACGGACAATAAATAGCCCGCATTTAGTGGTCTGAACCTTCAATACTAAATCATCTCATGCTGTCTCCCTTGAACTTAAGGAGACTCACATGTTCTTACAAAAACCTTCGGATACGAATCACATTGGCTTACTAACCGCCAAGCAAGCGTCGTGCTACTTGTCTATTTCAACAAAGTGGCTCGCGAATCAAAGGTGGCAGGGTACTGGCCCTCGATTTTTAAAAGTAGGCGGAGCTGTCCGTTATAGACAGTCAGACCTAGATGCCTATCTTGCTGATTGTGAAGCTCCTGACTCGGGTTCTGGCGGCCACAGTGATTAGGGGTGGCACAGATTCAACAAGCGACCCCTCAGTTGCGTTGGGTAAATCTCCTTCAGAGCGTAAACCCCACGGCTGGTCGCCTTCAGATGAACTAATACTGGAAAAAGTAGAGGCACAGGAGTTTGTTTTAGATGGGGTTTTAGCGGCGGGCGCTGTTGTCTTTGCTGGAGAAAGGGGACTGGGAAAAACATCCGTCCTTTTACCAATGATGATGGCAGTAGCTGGAGTCATTGATTATCCACTCCAAGCCTCAATTCGGCGCAGAGTCTTCTACGTGACGGAAGATATTGAGCAGGCTACAAGAATCATTGCGGCCATGAACAAGCACGGCTTGATTACGGTTGATGAGCAAGAGTTTCAAAAGATGTTTCGCCTCTGTCCTGCACACCGAATTTCCATTGCCGACGCGATTAATTATCCCAAGACACTGGTGGGTGATTACCAGTCGAATGAGTGTCTGGATGGCTCAATCTATAGGGCGCCCCCTGTTGTCGTTTTGGATACGGTTAATACGACCCTTCAGATAGACAACTTGAATGATAACTCTGAGGTGTCCCAGTCCATATCTAGTCTCAGAGAGGCATTTGGATCTATCCCTCTAATCACCGTAGGACACGTCCCCAAGGCGTCTAGGGGGGACGCGAGGAAGGCTTCATTCAATGGGGCGGGTGCATGGGAGAATGACACTCAGCAGACGTTATATCTCGTTCAGGAGGGTGGTCAGCGATATTTGGTAATGGGCAAGACGCGGTTTATTCCTGATTACGCTGAATACGCTATCGAAAGTCATCTTGCTGAGTTCATAGTTTTGGATAAGCTAAAGCGAGAAGTCGTCACCAAGGCTTACTACGGGATACCAGAGGGCATTTCTAAGTTAGAGAAGGCAAAAGCTCAGAAAGAAGCTAAAGCCGCGTCCAGCCGGAAAGCATTAGAGGATTTGAAGGACAGGGTATTGGACAAGATAACCAGAAACGCGGGTCAAGGTATTGGTGAAATCAAGAAAGCAGTCGGTGGCAATAGTCAGAGAGTTAGTGATGCGATAACAGTCCTAGAAGACGAGGGTTTGGTCCGCATTCAAGAGGTTGGTAAGGCGAGGAAATGCTATCCCGTCATTCAGAACGACGCAGAACGATACAGCTATGAGTCTAACGGTGAGTAACTTGATTTTATCGTTCCAGTTTTATCATTCCCCTAAGGAAATAACCTTGGAATGAATCACTCCGTGCTAGCACACGGAGGTGATTAATATCATTCTGGGTCTGAAGGAATAGTTGGAGAATGATTCGGAACGACGGAATTTAAGTGCGACTCCTTAGAAATCAGAAATTCTATCGCTAGAGAAACTAAGCGCCCGACCAGCACTTGTGGAAGTTGCGCCCCCAAGCACCTTTTCAGTTCAATTCCTCACTGATTTCTTTTATCCATTGGGCGGTTTAGGAAGCCCTAAGGTGAAAGTGACGAATCTGACATCTCCTCCAGCATTGGAGGCTAGATAAGTTCAACCAATATTGACGATAGTGTACTTTGTAAAAAAAGTGGCGTGAGGAATGGAAAAATGAAAAACCTTAGATTTGTGTTTTTAGGTTCTGCACTCCTCTTGGCTGTGGGTTGCGCATCGGCACCTACCGAAGAGGAAATCGCTAACGCTGACTACGGTGAGCCAGTCAGCTACCAAGATTGTGCGAAGGTCGCCAAACAATTTATTGCCAACAAAATGAAAGACCCTGACTCGGCGCGTTTCGCAGATTTTCAGTGCTACAGAGGTTGGCGAGGTAATGTCCCCATGGCTGGTGTTCAAGCCACCTATGGCTATGTCTTCACTGGGAATGTGAATGCCAAGAACAGCTTCGGCGGATATACAGGCTATTCACAGTTCGGCGGCGTCGTCCGTGATGAAGGTTTTGGGCCACGCGTGAGACGTTATTGCGTTGTAAGTAATACAGACGAATACACCATCTGCTTCCCGTACATGGTCCGCTAATGTGGCCTTGAGGACAGTCATGCCTCAGGTAAGTAATACGGCTGACATGGCGAAGAGTCGTTGTGGTCTATTGCGAGGGATTAAATGAATTGGCTTGAGCGTTGGGGTATTAGCTTACTCGTCATTTTGGCGCCCATTATCATTTCACTTGTGTTTTTGGTTCCGAAGTGGCAACTCCAATACGAACGTTTTAAGCATATAAGCCACAAAAGTGACATTTTCGGATGTGAGCCGTTGGGCAAGGTGGCTAACTCTAATGAGCTTAAGCTCGCTTACGAAAAAGGCGCTAATACCACCACTTTTAGGAAGAGTAACGGTGTTGACGAAACGTACGTCTATCTTTGTGACCGCTCGCTCTTGCAAAAATTATTTGCTGTTATCAAACCAGAGCCAGAATTCGCGATGCCACGGCGCTATTACAGTGCGCGCTCAAAACGCAAAAACCCAGAGGGAAGCACGTGGATGGCTATGCTTGGTGAGAAGGTGACTTATCGAGATGGTCAGCGTAAGTTCGAGACACGTGTATGGAGGTTAGAACAGCGTACCAAAGTATTGTGCGAAGAGTTTATTCAGTCAGTAAGGGGCGATGCAGTTATGACCGCATGTATTCCAATGGAGGAATACTCAGCAGGAAAACGTCCGTGGTGGGTGAACGCGAGTGACTAGATGACTGCTGTAGCTTTTAGGAGGTGAAAATGAATATCGTGAAACTGCTTGCAATGTTTTTTGCCGCTACACTTTCAACTGCCGCTTCTCAGGCTTTCGACTATGAGTCCATTTATGCCATCGATCGAGAATTTTCTGAACAGGGACTAAAGGAGTTTTCCAACTACATAAACCGCTTGGAGAGTGGGGGAGTCTCTTTTTCGCTTACCTTTTCAGGCGAAGATGCCGCGAGTAGCTTAAGATACAGTGATGATTTTGGAGTCTACTATGACGAACTAGTAGACCTCGCACAGGATAAAGTTTCCGCGTCAGGCTCGATTCATATCTCTGAGACAATCATGCTTGGGAAGGAGCTAGTGTCAGGACGTAGCGATAGGTTGCTTCCTACCGTACATATCAAGCCCGAGTTTCGAGAGTTCAGCGAGTCAGGAAAAGCCCATTTTGAGGAATACATCCGTGACTTGGAGGATGGAAGTGCATCCTTCTCAATCAAATCATCAGGAGTAAAGGCGGCTTACAAGAATAAATACAGCGATAGCTTTATTTCTTTTTATGACGAGCTATATGACCTCACTCAAGCGGACATGAAAGCGAATGGCTCCGTACATATCAGTAAGGTGGTCGCTCTTGCAAAGGAGGTCATAGCGTCTAAGTTTCCAGTCCAGCCAGAAGCGCCTGTAAATACGGTCGATGAAAATATGCAAAAGGCGAAAGACCATTGCCTAGACATTGGTTTTGAAGAAAAGACACCTGATTATGCGAGTTGTGTTTTGGACGTTTTTAGTAAGTACTGATTTAGTGAGAATGAAGAAGATAATTGTTTTTGGCGTTGTAATATCTACAGTGCTATCTTGCGCAACGATAGAAGAAATTCGTAAGCGTGAGCCGGCCTTCAAGGCAACGGCGAATCAAGATGTCATCGAATTCAGAGACTGTGTGGCTGACATCACATCTGCGCGATTCGGCAGTCAGTCTGTTAATAAGTTTTCTCAGGGAATTACTCTTGGACGCGAACCAACCGTCTCAGTCTTAATTGAGCAGGTCGATGGCATGGTCTATGTTTACGAGCTTGGTGATTTGTTGATGTATCGCAAACTTCCAGTTAAGGCGGCCCGTGGGTGCAACCTTAACCCCGATATCGGTATTCTTGATTTAGACTAAATACTCGATTCTTCAGTCGGCCCTGTCAGCTGAATAACCATAGGTGGTAAGTCCACTATCTCTCGCTCCTCTTTCACTGCTGGCTTGCCATAAGCTCGGTCGAGTAGGGCGTTAGCGGCGCCCCTAATACACAAGTAAGAATAGATAAGTACTAATAGATAAGAGTCGCCAGCAAGCTAGCGACCGGTTTTTCTATTGATTACCGAAAATTTGTGTTCGCCGAATTATCTCTTGCTTGGATTTGGTCGATAATCTATCCGTCGAGAATTAAATACATGGTACCTGACTAATATCGTCCACCGTGAAGGTCATGCCATCAACGTCAACGCTACTGGATGCCTTCAAAATCTTGATTGCTTTAGCGTTACTACTTTTAGTCAGGCGAACGTCTTCGCCCATGACTGACTCATACGCTTCCCCAGCATTACCACTGGACGTTAGGTTAATAAGAGTTCTGGTGACCTTGCCTTGGCTGTCTTTGAATTGAAACTCCACATTAGCTCTACCCATCATTCTGATGTTTGAGTCATCCAGCTGGAATCTTGGGTAATCAGGGTCGCAAACGATGCGCAACTCTGGTGAATTCCACATGCCCTGATTCCATTCCAGTGGGTACTTTGCATAGTATTTGTAAGTGGCGTTTGAATAGCCTTTCTCTTGCCAGAGCGCAATTTTCCCTAATCGTTCCGCCTCTTTTTTATTTTCGCGCTCGATCCGCTTGGCGTCCGCCTTAGCTAATTTTTCTGCTCGTAGTGCCGCGCGCTCGGCTACTGCTGAAGGTTGAATACAGAGTATTTGGCTAACGTCATCCATAGTGAAGGTCATGCCATCAACTTCTACGCTAGTAGATGCCTTCATAATCTTGATTACTTTGGCATTACTCTCTTCCGTTGAGCGAACGTCTTCGCCCATGACTGACTCATAAGCTTCTCCTGCATTCCCACTGGAGGTTAAGTCAATAAGAGTTTTGGTGACGTTACCCCCGCCATCTATAAACTGAAACTCCACATTAGTTCGTCCCTTCATTCTCATATTTGAGTCATCCAGCTGGAATCTTGGGTAATCAGGGTCGCAAACGATGCGCAACTCTGGTGAATTCCACATGCCCTGATTCCATTCCAGTGGGTACTTTGCATAGTATTTGTAAGTGGCGTTTGAATAGCCTTTCTCTCGCCACTTAGCTATTTCTGCTAAGCGCTCTTCTTCTTTTTGTTTTTCTCGCTCAAGTCGCTCGGCTTCTCTCTTCTTCTCGCGCTCAAGTCGCTCGGCTTCCTCTTTCGCTTCTCTCTGTGCTTTTAGTTCAGCGCGTTTCGCCTCAGCTATAACTCGATCGTAAACCTCTTCTCCATTGCGCCTGACTTTTTCAATATCCCACTCTCCTTCCTGATCCTTCACAAAGTCGCATTCAAAGGCAGTCGTATCCGCATCAAAATTTGCGGTAATGAGAGTTTCATCGTCACTCAAAGACCACCCTTTATTCGTAAATTCTGACAGATTTCCTAGCCTCGCCAATGCGGCAAAAGGGTTGTCATCATCTAGTGAGGTCGGGTTGACTGATATTGAGCAACCGATGAGTAATGGTTCTAGCTGGGCTTTCTGAGTTTCAGTTGGCTCCTTACCGCAGGAAGTTAAAACCACTAGGGCGATTAGTGGAGAGAGACATCGGATGGACTTCATTGTTGTACCTCGTTATTTCGAGTGCATTTTCAGCAGTCACTGGGTCTGACCAAAAAACTGATGTTTTCCCCGCTAGAATCTTCAAACCGATAGCGAGCAGGCATATTTTGTGTCCTGAATGGCTCTAGCTTTGATGACTTACAATAAGCTGTTCGATTAGACGAGCGGAGCAATGATGTGTTCAAGGCACCAACATCTCGCGGCGTAATGAACTCGAAGTGAAGCTCAAATTCATTGGGTTCTATACGGACTCGTTCAAGTCTGTAGTTAGGGTTCACCTGCCGTCGGTTTCCATTAAGTTCTGAGGCAATTAACGCAAGTTGCCCAAGCTCAGTCGTTTCATAGTTAGCGCCACTAAGCACTCCGCCATTTCGGTTTGAACTTCTGCTTGCTGGAGCAGGCAACGTCTTTATAACGTTGGGATTGCTGGGGTCTACCTCCCGCGTCATCCTCTCGCGATTGAGGGGGGGCATGGACTTGAAATCGGCCACTTCCAGATTTGGAATGGTCCTAAGTTGGCTAGGCACCCAGTCAGCAATTTGTTCAGGAGCGCCTCTTCTAAGATTGCTCAAGCCCGTCTGAAAGTTCCGTAGCTCCATGCTTTGTCGTCGACGTTTATTTGAAGTCGACCCGAAATAGCCATCAATCTTTTCGCCATCCACATACATATCAAAGCTGGTTATGTCACCAGCCGATGAAATGATGATTTGTGGTCCATTGTTTATTTTGCCCTTCATTTTGCGAAATACGTGATGGTTTGTCGCAGGCAGGAAACAATGAGCAAGGCCATCAAATTTGGTGTTTATCAAATAGGCTTCGCAATAAACCTCATCAGTCATGACTAAGCCATATCCGAATAGCTTTCCGTCAGTGAATTTACCGATGAATTCGGAGCCACCCACTTTAAGAGTGCCAAATCCATTAACACAGTTGCCTTCGACGCAACGTGCTGGAGGAGCCGCCTTGGCAACCTTAGTTTTCTTAACGGGCTTTGGTTTAGGCGCGCTTTTGGGTTTTGGGGGTGTGGACGCAACCTTTGGTTTGGAAGGCTTAGATGCCTTTGTCCGCTCACTGGGAAACCACACTTCAGGGAATGGTTTGAGACGTTCGGGTAGCTCCGCTAAGACGAAATCTGAAGCAGAATCGCGGTTGCGCTTAGCCTGTTGCCACATTTCTCGAGGATCTATGTCTTCCTCTTTAATTTTTCCGTCTTTAAGAACGAGCCGCGTCAGTATTTTACCCTCAGAGTCTGAGAGGAACGAGTGACTCTTTTTTCCATCGACCAACGCAAGGTAAGCGATTCCGTTAGGCACACTTTTTCTAAGTCCAGTACACCGCTGAATTCCTTGGGCGGTGCCGTTAACGAGCAGAGTTTCACAAATCATTCCGTTGGGGTGGAACCAAACGGTATACCCATTGGCTTTAGAGTTAATAAACCGTGTCGCGATTTTATTATTGGCTTTGTCTAATACTCCGTACCCATTGTTACAGTCGCCTTTCACGCAAAATAAGGAATTGTCAGAATTGGAGTTGCTAGTGGCCCGCTCCTTGTTAGCAAAGTCTGGATACTGACTCGCATAATCCCGCTCAATGGTTGATGTACTGAAGGGTAAAAAGAGCATGGGTACTGGTAGAAGCCCAATTACCTCACGATTGGCTCTGTTTCTAGCGGCGCGAAAATCACTCAGTATTTTATTGACGTTTACTTTGGGTTCACCAATTCGGCCCGAGCCTGCCGGTGCGTCGAGGTCGAGAAACTCACCACGTCTGTTAACGCCAAATGTTTCTTCGCCGCTTCGATAAAACTCCCACCAAGGTTCAGTGGTTTTGAGGCACCGCTCTACTCCTCTTTTAGAAAAAGCAAAGCCATCCAATTCGCCCTCACAAATAGCTGGCCCACCTTTGTAATCCTCCATGAACGTGAAGCCATAACCAGTTGGCCTTCCGTTTCTCCAATCAGAGGTAAATTCAAATCCATCATTACTCCAGTGACTAACCGTCGCTTGACAGTCTCCCCACATACATCTGGATTCAGCGAAATCAGCGACGAAAAGAAGGGGTAGGGTTGTGAGTAGAGCTGAATAGAGGACGTTTTTCATATCAATTCACGATATAGGAGGTATTTCTGAGTGAGCTACACTCAATGAACTTGCCTGATTTACTCCTAACTGGCTCGTACCCTGATATGTTGCATTCATGAGCCGCCAGTTCGTTTTTTCGTACTTCAGATGGGGACAGGCAATGTTGGAGACGACGGTCATACCAATACGGTTTAGAGCCTGAATTCTTACAATCCCAATACTTTTTAATTTCCGCCGCTTTCTCTTCTTCAGTCATCATGGAGCATGATGTCATTACGCCTATGATCATGACCGCGACGATAACTCTCCAAGGTGTTAGTTTGAAAACCATAGGTCATAAACTAGCACCCTAACTTTGAGTGTGCAGTGAATCCCCAAAATGTCGTCGAGTGAATGGGTCAATTACGACGTTGAGATAACTACTTAAGTCGCTGTACCGTGATTCTATAGGCGTTCACTTCTAAACTGGGACAAGGGTCATTGAATTAGGGTTAACAGTGAAAAAGCTTTTATTTCTTGCTCTGTTGTTGGCGTCCCCAGCTTTTGGACAGGAGATTAATGGCAACTGGTTGGTGTATGACATACAGGAAAAGGAAAAATTTATTCTTCGTCTTGGCAGAGCATCTAGAGGTTATGGGGAGGGAGGTGCCAACACAATGGGTCGCCGAAGCCTCAGTAAAAGGTACGGGGGTTTGAAATACAACGTCAGAGGCGGCGAGGTAAATTTCTACGAAAAAGATACTGGTGCTTTCTTCATGGGAGGCACTCTCGATTCGGACGGCACTGAACTGACTGGGCAGTTCGCTAGCGGCGGTGTTTTCGCGGCGAAAAAGCAGGGTATGGCAGTTTTTCAAGTGGTTTGGCTTCGTGGCAAGTATAGGAAGAAAACTTTTTGTCTCTTCGATAACGACGATGAGTCCTCTATAGACGTGGAGTGTCGCAACACTGGCGGTACTTATCACGACAAACCCAAGCGACAGAAGGGTTCGCCTGCCAACTGGCTCCTCAAACCAAATACATTTTTGGATTACAATTCCTGCCAAAAGAAGGCCGAGGAAATAATGGCGAAGAGTAGGTGTGGTCTATTGCGAGAGATTAAATGAGTTGGCTTGAGCGTTGGGGCATGGAGCTAACGCTCACAAGGCTTCCAGTTTTTCTCGTTGGGCAGATGGAAGATGCTGAATCGGGGGCTTCCTGAGCAGGGATTGATAGACTGTTCTTCTGATTGCCAAAGTGAGTTCGGCCATGTTTTTTGTATTAGCTTTATTTCCTCCTGCACGGAGAAAATAGGAGTTTTTTGCGTTAAAGATGACTGAAACTTTTCCGATTCTGTCTCTGATACTCATACTCTTTTCAATCGGTGTCTGCCTGTCGATACCAAACCCTTCGACCGATATCATGATATGCGAGGAAATTTCCGTTTCCCATTTTTCACTGCGACCTTTTCGCCACTCGACGAGCGAATCGAAAGAGTCATAAGTCGCAGGCGAGATTAACTTTGGAACTGAAGGTAAGTCATCAAGGAATGCCTGTTGCTGGGCGAGGTATGCAAGCGATCGTTTATTTTTCCGCATAATAGCGGCATCAGTGAGTCTGTCGATTTCGGTTTGTGACTGGTATTTAGCGATTCCAAGCTGATTTAAACCAAGACTCAGCACGATTGCAGTCGAGTCGGGTAGACCTAGCGCCACTCTATTGATATCAATGTCATTTCCTATTGCTTTGCAAAGAGCTTCGTTGAACTTGGGTTCAAGTGGCCGAGTCTGAGATGATTTCCACCCAATAGTCGGATAAATACTCTCGTCAATTGAAAGCACAGAACAATCAATAAAAACCGCCTCAACATCTTTGGTCCACCACTTACTCTTATCGTTAGCGACCGCGCTTGCCGCAGTTAGGCTCAAGATTAAGTATAGGAAAAGCCTCTTCCTCACCGCCATATTGGCACCCATGTCAGGTTCGATTAGTGGCACCAATAGTATGTCGCTAGCTTGCCCCTGTCAGCTGAATAACCACGGGCGGTAAATCCACTATCTCCCTATCTTCTTTAACCGCAGGCTTTCCATAGGCACGGTCGAGTAGGGCATTAGCGGCAGAGACTCTAGCGGCGTCAGTACGACCGTTTCTGGCGACATCCACGAGTGTTTCGAGTGCTTCCTCGGTATAGGTCTTGGCAAGCTCTGAGAGGCGCTGAGACTGCTCAGGAGAGGATTTATTAGTGGAGCCTGATGGACGTCCTGCTCCTTCTCGAAAGCCACCACGAGCCATTTACAAGCCTCACAAATCAAACCAAAATCAAAGTTGATTATAGCTCAGTGCGGACGCTTAATTCCCGAAAAAAGTTACCCAATTGTTACCCAGACCGAAAATTAGCTATATTTTGTGGGTAATTCTCCACACTGGGGGTGTGGTGGTCGCAGGTTCAAATCCTGCCGTCCCGACCATCTTTTTTCCCTTGCCGAAGGTGCTGACAGTAAGTCCTTCTCCTCGGTAAGCGGTTAAGTCAGTAACCGACTTTTTT
>Ga0206127_1004517_pt1 | contig 12253 bp, 13 predicted proteins | sample Helgoland_Spring_6_FD_148646 | JGI IMG/M metagenome (GOLD analysis project Ga0206127, IMG submission 148646) | Pelagic subsurface seawater microbial communities from Kabeltonne, Helgoland, North Sea - Helgoland_Spring_Bloom_20160419_1 | ecosystem: Environmental > Aquatic > Marine > Epipelagic ...
GGACTGAGGATCGTACAAATGATTATGTCCATATGGCAGACAGCTTTGCTTGTATCATCCAAAAATCAAAAACAGATCTTTTACATAACCACTCATATATGGCTAGAATAAGTGAGGTTGATTGCGGTTTGGAAGATGAAGAAATAAATGATTTTGGTGTAAGTAATATAACCACATTATCTGACGTTATTTTTAAAACCTCACGTGCTAGCAACACTAGTCCTCAAGAAGGTACTTTTTGGTTTAATACCTACCAAGGTTCAAAAGCCATTGGTAATATAGTAATTAAAAGAAATGAGGAGCAATTACCCCCATATGGTGAATGGACATCAGCTTATTATTTTGCCGCAGGACCAGATGGGGTTGTTGCATTCAATAGCTCATCCGCACAAGTGAAAGGCTATGTGAAAATCTCTGAACTAGAGAACGGTAATGTTATTATTGAATCTCACGATACTGTTGTCCGGGGAAGCGAGGATAGTACTTGGTCATCCAAAATTCAATATTTTGATACAGACTTTAATTCAAGCCAAGTTTTGGGATATGGGCGTGGGACAGATGATAATGGTGACGCTATTAGTGAATTGTTAGCAGCAAAAACAAATGCAACTCATATGTATAGTGCATCATTTTTAAATCCAACTACTAGAACAAGTGGTTCTTGTTATAAAAGAGACCAAGTTTGGAAGTCAGGCTATGATTATGGAGTATTTAAGGAATCTGATGGCAGTCGATTGACCGTGTCTGGTGGATTTGGGTTTAATTATGACGAAAGTGGAACTACTTATCGTGGGCATATTTCGAGTTGGGGTGCAGACTTTTATCAAAATAAGACAACTGCTTTTTCATCTTCAAGTACAACAAAGTCAGTTACTTCCACAAAAGATAGCACAGCATACACTTTAAGCTGGGCACCTGGAATATTAGATGAAAGAACTCTAGTGCCAAACGAACTATTTACATCTGAAACTCCAGTTAATGGAAAAATATATGGTGTATATAGCTCTGATGTTGATTTTGAGAGTACTCGGGCTACTGTAAAAATAAGATATAACAGTAGTGCAAGTGCTTACGAGGCAAAGTACTATAAAGATGATGGAACTCAAATTACAGATCCATATACCAGTATTAATAATGATGACGTCATTTCAACAACTGATATTTCATCAAAACCACAAATTGGTTGGCTTTGGGATGAAGCAAAATGGGAATGGGTATATTGGAATGGTGGTGATGGCATAGAATATCATACTTCAAAAAATGTTTCATCTGATACGGATTTATTAACTGCTTCTAATGGGTGGACTGCATTTCAAGCATATGAAAATCGCGCTCCTGGTTTGAATTTGCCAGTTAATGGGGCATTGTTTAATGGTGACTCAGGCGACGCTTGGTTATATACAGAAAAAGCAAATAGTGAAAATGATGACTATTATTTTACATCGTCCACACCGCCTGAAGGATTTCTTGCGCGGACATTATACACTGACCCCACTGGAAATGGACCTGTAATCGGTGCAACTGATGATAAACCTGTAATGTTTGATTTTAGTGCATATTGGAACCAAAATAGTGAAGGTGATTGGAAAATTAAATATGTACCATTTGGAAGTGAAGCTTCGCTTGATCTTGTTTCTAATAAATGGCCATTCAAATACTTTGACTTAAAATTAACAGCAGATAATTCAAAGAGATATAGATGGAGTTTTGGAGCATTTGTTTCGGATAATTCTGTTTTAGCTTTAAAAGCTGATGGTTCAATTTATACCATAGAGCAACCAAAAATTCTTAAATATGTTCATGCGGAGACGAAAGATATGAACCGAGGTCAAACAATCAATTATTTTGCTGACCAAACAAATAATAATAATCCAGTAAAATCACTTTGTGGAGTAGTTTCAGGTAATTACGAATGTGAAGTTGAGCCAACTGACTTTGGAGGAACAACTTACAACTTAAAGTATGATGGAAATTGGCTAGATGGTTTACCAGACATGCAAGCAAAACTTACGGTAGACGCGCGTTATTCTCACTGGATGAGGTTGATAAATCCAGAAGCTGGAACTGTAGTTACAGAAACAGTTGATGGCACGACTACAAACTACGTTCTCAAACCTTTAGGTGTTGGGGAAACTTATGTTCCTGATAATTCTACAGATGCACTAACGTCCACATCAAAATGTGGAAACTTAATAATGACTAACTTAACTGAGGCTGATTTTGGCTGGACAATTGCTGATTTACCTGCGGTTGACCTGGTAACACTCTCTGATAAAGAGTGGGCTGATCAACCAACAGAATTATTATGTACTGTTGACAATGGTGATGCATCAAGTTGCGTTATCAACTAAGAATTTTAAAAAATAATAAAGTGGCCTGAAAATATTTTCAGGCCACTTTTTATATAAATTCAATAAATGAATATATATATGTACTTGTTGTACCTAAATTATATTTAAAAACCTTATAATTTAGTTTATTTTAGTTTAAGGTATTTTATGTTTAGGTTTTTCTTATCATTATCTTTTTTAATTATTACTTTAGGCTGTTCTGAAGTCTCAAAAAATTTACCCATAAGCAATTTCAAGGTGTGCGAACCGTTAAAGTTATTTGAGCCTACACACTCAAAAGTTACATATGATGGATTATTTATTTTTTCTGAAGATAGACTAGATTATTTTTATAATATTTCAAAAAACTCTTGGACCTGTGAAAAGCCAAAACTTAAAATAGTAAATATATTTAATTCTAGAAGTACATTAATACTATTTAATACTATTCAAGAGAAAAAAAATGCAATTTATGCCATGAATGAAACTGAAATAACTATGGGAGATATGTTGGATTTTAAATCATTTACTACTAAGAAATGCACATCCCAAGGTTTGAGTTATTTTTTTGAAATAGCAAGTAATGAAAATGAAAAAATTTATGGTTGTCAACTAACCCCAAATATTTCAAGTGCGATAATGTGGAAGCAAACATCTCAAAAACCTTTAATAGATGTTGCATATATATCTTTATATCAACCATTTATAGATAAAATTTTTAATGATAATTAATGGTAGATATAAGCATCCAACTTACAGTTAAATATGGAATAAACGGTAGTTTCTCAGATTTTTTTTTCTGTGAAAGAAGTATACCAATTAATGGGAGTGATGCAGATAATAATAACCATGGCCCAATTAAATTTGGTATCAGCGTAAAAGCTAGGCTGCCTATCACGATGTAATCCGCAGAGCCCATTAAGTTTTTTTTTGTTACTATATTAGCAATTAAAATTAAGGTAAAAATAATCACAAGCATAAATAATATTAAGAGATATGATAGTAATGTTTGTTGTTGCAATATTGCTAAAATTATTGTCATAAAACTTATCACATAAAGAGGGATTGTTGGTACTGATAGCTTTGAAATATCTTCAACTGATAAATATATCCAGCCACATGCTAAAGCAATAAATAATAAATTAAATAAAAAATTATTTTGTAAATTAATATATAAAAAAACTAAAAATGGTGCCCCCAAAAAAATTATAGGTGGGATAAATTTTTTAATAGTAATTAATTCCATTATATTTATGTCCTATAAGATTTAGGGGAAGGTAATTGTAGCAATAACATTAAATAATTTAGATTTTTGGTCTAAAACTAGCTCTAAATTATGAAGCTTTGCATATTTTATTTGTTCTAAGTACTTTATTTTTTGGCCAAGGTCTTCTGGGGATACATCTGAAAGGTTAATTTTTAAAACCTTTTCTGATATTAAATTCAACTGAATTTTGTGTTTAATATATTTATGCCATAGATTTTCATTTAATTGTGTCTCATTGTATTTAATAAAGCTCTGTGAATCTTCAGATCTCAATTTAATCGTCCAAGATTTTAATTCAAAACTAGTAAAAATAATCAATACAGAAACTAAAACTAATATTAAGGTCCCAAGAAATCGCATCATTTAGCTCGCTTTTTTGTAAAGGTAACTAAATTTTTGTCCATAGAAATAGACCATTCAATTAATGTATTTGAATACTTTGAAGCAAGATTAAAAAAGTTTAATGCTTCTGTAATAGAATAAAATGTATAAACAGTACTTTCTGTTTTTTGATTGAATTTTATTTTTTCAATCATTCCATCCGGTATGGATGACTGTATTATATTTAATAATGCCAATCCAGAAATTGCATTATCAAAAGTGATATTGGGGTTATTTTTTTGCTTAATAAAATCATTGAATGAATGATTCCATGTAAATACTAAACTAAATGCAAGGAAAGATAATGCTAAGAATACATAAATAGATTTTTTCTTTTTAAATATTGAAAATTCTGTTCTTGGTTTAAAATAAAGGTCATTTAAATTTTCTTTTATAGTTTTAGTGAATTCTTCCGGGATGTTTACTTCAACAAATCCAGATCTTTTTGAAAAATTGAGAATTAATGGGCCGGAGATCCAATATAAGTTTCCTGTAGGCTCAAAAATAGTAAGTGCTTCTGGATAAATCTTTATATTTTTAGGAATATTTTTTAAATATGGGTTTAATTTATTTTTAGGAGCCCAAGCTTGTGCCCAATATCCTGTATTTTTTTCTTGAAATGGTGCAGTTATAAATATGCTATCACTTTCATAAATTGATTGAGAGGCAAACATATTTATTTCTGAATTAGGTTTATACGCACTATTTTCTATAAGAGTTGTATCCCAATTCGTAAAATAGGAAGATAATAGAAGATTTTGTATTTTTTTAAAATTAAAACCCAATGGGTCAACACTTTTATGGAGATTAATTCTTCCAGTACTATTTATTGTGTAAATTTCAAGGTTGTTTGGTGAAACCAGTCTATACAGTTTTTTCATATTAATTTAATGGAACCCATAAGAAAAAGTTTCTATTTTTAACCCAAATACCTTGTTTATCAAGTACAGTATCAAGATATGCAAATGTCTCACCATCATATTCAAGCACTGTGCCTCTATGATCAAGCTGTGATGATATAACTGTATTCCTTAATAGGCTAGTGAAATTTTTTTCTGGATTTATCAATTTTAGATATGAATTAATAGACTCCTTATTTGGGGTGATCCCGTCAGTTATATATTTTGATAGTTGTCTTGCATTTGAATAATTAATATTAAAATAAGCCATCAATATTTCTTCAGAAGCTAAGCTTAAATTTATTTTATATGAACGTGGTAAAATCCTCATACAAGGTAATAACTTGATACCAACATTCAATGGAATTGATATCTCATTTAATAAGTCTATTAATCCAAAACCTTTTTGAATATCTGTATAGTTTAATAAATAATTAGTTATTTTTGTTGCTAGTCCTGGTTGTCCAGCACAGGAATCTGTTAATCGTTTTAAAATCTCAAATTGTTCTCTTATAATATGCGTTTTATTATCAAGATCTGTTCGAGTTACAGATGATAAATTATAAAGTCCTGATAAGTTTAAATAGTTAAAAGAATATTTTAATTTTTCTAAATTATCATTCTGAAAAGCTAATTTGGAGAACTTCTTTTTTTGTTCTTGAACCTTAATTTTATTTTGGCTTTGCATTAGTCGATCTGTATGCTGCTGTATATAAAAAAAACCGTTCATACTAATCACTGCAACAATTAAAATACAAAGAATTGCTAAGGGCAATAAAAAACCTTCTCTTCTAAATTTATTTTTCATAATTCAATTAGCTTTGACTTTGTGAAATTATCTGATTTTATGATAATTTTTATAATATTCACACCAATTTTATCTATATGTGCCTTTATATTTCGGTTCGATAATGTACGAGCAAAATTACCATCTTTTGACCTTATACTTCTTGATATTCCTGATGTACTAAAATTCCATATAATTTCTGCACCTAAAAGCTCTTGATTAATTGAGGAAATCCCAATTCTTTTTATTGCAATATTTAGCTGATCATTAAGATTATTACTTTTGAATGATTTTTGGCCATTTGGTAAATGTGAAGCAGATAAAATATCAGCTTCTAAATGTGATAAAATATTTTCAATTTCGAGCCTATATTCTACTTTTGTTTTGATGATTTTATCCGATGAAATAGAATTCATTATTTGGTTATTTAATAAAATAATCAATAGAGCTGAAAGTGCTATCGAGACCAATAGTTCAATAAGGGTGAAAGCTGGAATATCTTTTACATCAATCATTCTAATATCTCTTTTATCACAGAATCTTGAGATAATATGTGTATTTTATTTGAAATTACTTTTAAATTTAAAGGTGAATAATGAGACGTATTAATAACAATTGGTCGGTTTAATTTTTTTAAAATTTTAAAATCTGATATCAGCCTTGAATAGGAATAGTTTTCTTCAACTTTCTTTAACATGACTATTCTATTATCAGAAGCTTTCCAGAATAATGTCATTGCAATTGCAGAAATAGTAAGAGCTAGTAGTAACTCAAGTAAAACAAATGCATTACTTTTTTTCATAGGGATTCAAATTCCATTTTTCCTAGTGCTCCTACACTTACTCCTTTACCTCCACACTCTAATAGCTGTGGCTTAAGCCAGCCACCTAAAAAAACATTAATTGATTGAGCCGAGCAAAAAGGCTCAAGGTCAACTTTTATAACTCTTTTTGCATTAATTCCAGATTGAAAAATAATAGCAGTATCAATTTTTGATTGCGATATTTGCATTTCATTATTTACTCTATTTAGTAAATTTTGGCTTACAAGTGGCCAACGGGGGATCGTTAGAATAATACCAATAATAAGTAAAACAACAAGGATTTCCAAAAGGCTAAACGCCGATGTGTGTTGCTTTTTATTTAAACACTTTGCTGAAATGATCATCGCCCTTGCCTGCAGTGTCAAAAATACCATCTTGGCCAGAAGATCTTATTTGAATGCCTCCATTCGGTATAAATTCCATTCTATATTGGTTGCTCCATGGGTCCTTAGGCAGGCTTGCTAAGTAGCCTATTGAAGTATTTTCATCATTAATTAGTATTTTAATGCCTTGATTCTTTGTTGGGAAAGCACCTTTATCTAATCTATATAAATTCAAAGCAGTTTCAATCGATGAAAAATCATTTTGAATCTTTAGATTTCTGGCTTGATCAGGTCTATTTAACACCATGGGTGCTACAAAAGTAAGAAGTACACCAATAATCGTTAAAGCAACTAAAATTTCTATTAAAGTAAAAGCTTTATTGCGACTATTGGTTAGTTTTTTCATTTTCTATCCTACTGATTGTTGTAACGACATCATAGGAGTTACAACAGCAAATGCCACGAAAAAAATTATTAATCCTAAAACAATAATTGCAAAAGGTCCCAGTAATTGAATAAATAAATTTATCCACTTTTGTTGATTTTGAATATTATTTTTTGACAGAGATTTAAATGTATTTGGTAACTTCGCTGATTTTTCTGCCAAGCCAATTCTTAGTAGTTCCATTTGATTAAATAGCCCAGTTTGTTTTAAAGCTTTTTCAAAAGTAGTTCCCTCTAAGATTTCTTTTTCAAGACGTGTTAACAAAAGTTTGTGGTATTGATTATTTACAGATTGGATTGAAAATTGAAGTGCTTTTTTTAGATCACTTTTCAAATCAAGTGCTAGTGATATATTTTCCAAAAAAACTAATTTTGTTTTAAGTTTCATTATTTTCCCTAATAAAGGTATAAAATGTGTTGTCTTGTTTAAGAAAAATTTCCCAGACTTTGATAAAGATACAATTGCATAAAAAAATAATAAAAAAATTATTGACCAGAAAAAATATAATACCATTTCATATCCATGTCCTGCAAATGATAGTATATATAATGTTAAACCACCTAAAGATTCTGAAGAAATAATTGCATTAAATTCTGGTAAAACAGTATCAAAAATAATCACTAGTACAAAAATTGAGATTAATAAAACAAATGCTGGATATGCTATTGCTTTTTGTGTTTCATGCAAGATTTCATCTTTTTGAGTTTTTGCTAATAATATTTTTGACAGTGATTCATTTAAGCCTGCATTTTCATATCCAATGCGCAATAGTGACATAACTGAAGTATCAAGTCCTTGAAATATTTCTTCTAAAGTTTTCATAAAATCATCCCCTTCAGATATACTGAGATTAATCTGTTTTGCAATTTTACTCATAGTTTGATTTTCTTGAGATTCTAGTATCAGAATTGCTTCTGAAAGCGAGGTGTTCTCATTTATAAGCGCATATAGTGCCTCAATGAAATTCCAGAATGCTTTTTTATTGAATTTTCTTGAGTATTTTAGTTCATTTATCAAATAACCTTTTGTAAGCAGTTCTTTTTTTGCTTTATTTTTTGTTTTTGCCTCAATAAATCCAGAAATATGGCCTTCAGCTGCTTGTCCGCTATAATAATACTTAACCATTATATAATCTGCTTTAGTCGAGCTATTTCAAATTTAGGTGTTGATCCACTTTCATGAAGATCTAAAGCTTCTTCATACATTGTATCAGAGATGATAATTTTAGCTGGGTTTTTTTCAATAAGAGAGGCAATTTCATCATTTATTTCAACGTGTGACATTATTGGTGACCTGCCTTTAAAGCCAGAATTATAACACTTTTTACAGCCTGGAAAAATAACAGGAAGATTGCTTGAGTGAGATTCTGATGTGATTGATTCTTTGCGGCATTCATTGCAATATATTCTTACTAGGCGTTGAGAATAAACTCCAAGTAAACAATCTGACAGTAATGATGGGTCAACATTAAGATTAGTGAGCCTCTTAATGGCACCAACAGGTGAATTTGCATGAACAGTTGATATTACTAAATGCCCAGTCATGGCTGCCCGGACAGCAATTTCAGCAGTATCAGGATCTCTAATTTCTCCTACTAATATTACATCAGGATCATTTCGCAACAAGGATTTCAGACCTGCTGCAAAAGTTAAACCAACATTCTCATTTACTTGTGATTGTATTATTTTGGGGAGTTCTACTTCAATTGGATCTTCTATGGTCATTATATTCAATCCACGCCCAAGGAGTGTATTTAAAAGCGAATAAATTGTTGTTGTTTTTCCTGAACCTGTAGGGCCACAAACTAATATTAAACCAGATTGTTTTGAAATAACATTCATTAAAGAATTTATATGTAAAGGCTTGAGGGCAGTTTCTTCAATTTTTGCATGTGTTAAATAACTTGTAAAAAATCTTAATACTATACGTTCCCCATTTTTAGTAGGTAGTGTTGCAACACGTATATCAATAGAATTTCCTTTAAAAAAAACATTCATACGACCATCTTGTGGAAGACGTTTTTCGGTAATGTCTAAATTACATACTAATTTTATTCGGGATATTATCATTTGTGCAACACGGCGGTCTAGTTCGGTAAAGTCTGTCATAACGCCATCAATACGCATTCTAACTAATAAGTTTTTCTCATTTGGATCAATATGTAGATCTGAGGCATCTCTGGAGATAGCAGCTGAAAGAAGTGTATTAAATAAACGAACGATTGGTGCATCATTTTCATCATTCGCAGAGAGTGCTATTTCTGCTGTTTTAATAAAATCAATTTCAGATATGTATTCGTCAACTTCAGAAAAAATCTCATTGTCACGATTGTTATTGTTTGGCGTGCTTTCAGAAAAATTATTTTCGTCTAATTTAAGTTTTACTTTATCCCCAAATGCTAGCCATAGATCATGTTTTGTTGGTCTAGTAAGATTATTTTGTATAGTTACTTCAAGGGGGTTTTTTTCATTGTTTATTTTTATCCCTAATTTTCTTAATTTTTTCTCATTTAAAATCATTTATTTTTTTCCAAAAACTTAGTATTTGGCCTCAGTAGAGGTGGATTCATACGCTTACCAACTGGTGAGGGTGTTCGAGAAATCATCTCTTTGTCATTGTATTTATATAAATTCTCACCTAGATTTTCTTTCCAAACATCTAAAATCTTAATTCTTTGCTTTCTTGAAGAGACTAATGTTGGGCGTAAAAATATTGCAAGATTTCGACTTACTGTTTTTGAACTTTCCTGTCTAAATAAAAGTCCAAATATTGGTATGTCACCTAATATTGGTATTTTAGATACTCCAATTTCTTCTTGTTCGACACGAAGCCCACCAATTGCAATTGTTTCACCTTCTTTTGCACTTACCACAGTAGAAATTTGACGCTTTACAGTTACAACGTCACTAAGGCCTGATGCAGATTGATCTATTCGAGATACCTCCTGCCAAATTTCCATTATAATATCACCATTTTTTCCAATTTTTGGTTTAAGTTTTAATATTGTTCCTAGGTCTTCTCGTTTAATTGTTTGGAATGGAGCTGTACCATCTCCATTTTGGTTTGTGTATTGACCGGTTATAAATGGAACATTTTGACCAATTAAAATGGTGCTTTCTTTGTTTTCTGTGGTCATAAGACTTGGCGTAGATAGAATTCTATTATCTGTATCACCTTTTAATGCATTTAACATAATTCCTATGTCAGGTATGTTGCCAGAACCCGCTCCAATAGTAATTAATCCACCAGCAGCTCCAGAAAGAAAACTGCTATTAGCTAGGGTCCCAATATTATCTCCTGTTAAGCCAGTAGTAGAGCTACCGCCAATGTTCCCAGAATTTGCTGAAAATTGTAGGCCTAATTTTTGAGCTGAATCTTCAGATATTTCAGCTATTATGGCATCAACATATACTTGCCTTGGAGCCCGATCCATCAATGCTACGACAGAAATTGCTTGAACCACTGAATATGGGCTGCCAGATAATATTACTTGATTTGCACTTTGGTGTGCAGATATGCTTACTGTAGCTGTATTCGCATCAGAAGATAATAATGGAGCTAATGTTAAAACTAATTCTTCTGCATCTGCAAAATTTAAATCTACCACTTCTATTATAGATAATTCTTCTTCTGGCTTTATAATTTCATCTTTAGGGTGATCTAGATTAATCATATCTATAGTATTGTTTTCAGATATTCTTTTTAATTTATTAATCAAATCTTTTAGAATTTCGATTGAATCATTTTCGCCAGTTATTAAAACTGAATTAATATCCTTATCTCCTGAAATAACGGTTAAGGATTGGAGCGCAGGAATTGATTTAATAAGTTCTTTAATGCCATCTTTTGAAATTTTATTCTCTAAGAATAATCTTTGTAGTGAAGTCTTGGGAACTTTTGTTTCTATTGAAGGGATTATTTTATTAATATCATTTTCTATTTTTTTGAATATTTTGAAAGAAGTATTTGATATTTCCTCCATCTCACCCCCAATTCCTTCAATCAGTTCGATGAAAAATAAGTGAATATTTTGCTTTCCATTTATTTCTTTTGAAATAGATATTTTTTGCTTGGGTTTAAAATCTAAAATATATGTATTGCCTGTAAGTTGAGAAAAATATGCACTGACGGCATCAATGGGTGCATTAACTAATTTAATTTTATCAGCATTTGCTGGTAATAATAAAATATTAATAAAGATAAAAGCCCATTTAAGTATTTTCATAATCTAACCCTAATCATTTTTAAATTACCAGATCTTTGAATTTCCACATCAAAGAAATCTGTATTATTTTTTTTAGACAAATGTTGTTTTAATTTAATAATATCATTAGCTGGTATTCCATCTATTGTTACAATGATATCATTAGATTTGAAAGGAGAAGTGACTAATAAAATATTTGGAATTGTCTCATCTAAAATCCAACCCTCACGGCCTCCATCTGTCCTAGCTTGTTTCGGAAGCTCTGAAAATTGAGAAGATATAAAAGTTGGTATGCCTATGAGCTTTGCTACATCTTTAAAGATCTTTAAAGCTTTATCATCAGACATTGTTTCCGAATTTAAGGGACTATCTTTATAAACCCTTTGCACATCTATTTTCTCTAATACTTCTTCATTTCCAAAGCTGATTGAATATCTAATATTTTTATTATCTTGTAATATTAAATTTTCACCATCAAACTTCATTACTTTCAGTAGTAACCCATCGAGAGTTTCACTTTGGCCTATTTCTAAAAGTTTATAAGTATTATCTTTAGAATTTACCGTTAAAAATGATGAATCTTCGTTAGCTTCATAATGGGCAAGTAATGAATATTCTGTGAGATATGTTATTTTTTTACTGGCATAAAAAATGCGAGGGAAATCTATCTCCGCATAAATAGGATTAATAGTAAAATTAAAAATTACACAAAAGATTAAAAATTTTATTATCTTATTATTTCGTAAATACATTGATATTATACCAGCCTTTTTAGCATACATTTTTTATTAAAT
>Ga0206127_1004520_pt1 | contig 12246 bp, 9 predicted proteins | sample Helgoland_Spring_6_FD_148646 | JGI IMG/M metagenome (GOLD analysis project Ga0206127, IMG submission 148646) | Pelagic subsurface seawater microbial communities from Kabeltonne, Helgoland, North Sea - Helgoland_Spring_Bloom_20160419_1 | ecosystem: Environmental > Aquatic > Marine > Epipelagic ...
GAATTATTTCGAGGGAAGGCGGAATAAGGCCTCGCCAAACAACAAGATCCGCGTCACATTTAACACCTCAAGAAAGAGAAGAAATATCTCGCGGTTTGTGATCAAAATTATCAATTCGTGAAATAGCCAAACAGCTAAATCGAGCACCTTCCACTGTATCTAGAGAGGTGCATCGAAATGGTGGGCGTGGAACATATCGAGCGAATAAAGCCGACACGGCCGCATGGGAGCGCGCGAAAAGGCCAAAGCCATGCAAACTCCTTTTAAACAAAGTCTTAGCACGGTTGGTTGCGATGAAGTTACATCGAACTTGGTCTCCGCAGCAAATCGCGGGTTGGCTCATGCACACCTACTCTGATAAGGACTTACATGTGTCTCATGAAACAATATACAAACGCTATATATCCAAACAAGAGGGGCTTTAAAGAAAGAGCTATTAAAACATTTGAGGTCTCAACGCGTCATGAGACGCTCTAAACATGCCAACCTTAAAAGGTAAAGGTTTAGGTAAAATAGTAGACGCAGTTAATATCAGTGAAAGACCGCCTGAAGTAGAAGATAGAGCTGTTCCAGCGCACTGGGAGGGTGATTTGATAGCAGGCTCAGGAAATAGTTATATAGCGACTCTAGTCGAACGTCACTCCCAATATGTAATGTTAGCCAAGGTTTCAAGTAATAAAACCGCCGCCGTAATTGACGCGCTAATCAAGCAATCCAAAAAATTACCAAGCGAGTTATATAAGACATTAACTTGGGATAGAGGGTGCGAAATGTCTAATCATAAAAGGTTCACACTCGCTACCGATATTCAAGTGTACTTCTGCGATCCAAAGTCGCCGTGGCAGCGAGGCTCGAATGAAAATACCAACCGTTTACTGCGTCAATACTTCCCAAAAGGAACAGACTTAAATGAGCATTCTCAACAGAAATTAAGCCAAGTCGCCAGACAACTAAACGAAAGACCAAGAAAGACGTTAGAGTATGAGACACCAGCAGAGCGATTTAACCAGTGTGTTGCATTGACCAGTTGAACTCACAATCCTAATAGGCCACATCCACTTCACCAAACGGTTGTACAATGTTCTCCGGGAGATTGATTCCTGCGGAGAGTGCCCAGTAGATTTTCAACGGAAAAATTGAAAACGATTGAAAGCTAATTATTTGGGACTGATACTGTTCTTATATAGAGTCGCTCAATAGCCTGTGATAATATCCTCTGTCGGATTTATGTGCTCAGCCATATCAGAACTATCGCTTGGGCCGGGACTGCCCAAAGAGTGAACAACTAGAATGAAGGATTGGACATTGCTTAAGAAAGTAGCGAAAAAAATCTTGGGGAAAGGTTCCCCAAAACGATTGCCCTATACTATTGATTTAGTAACACTGACTCAAGACGGCTTTACCGTCACCGGGTGGTACTTTGACGATAGCTTTTGTGAAGTCTGTGTGAAAAGCTTGGATTCCAGTGAAGCTAAGTTCACAACTGAAACGCTCGAAAGAAATGATGTATTTGCGGCGACCGGTAAGAAAGCCCTTGGTTTTACTCTTAATTGTTTTACAGAGAAAGACCTCGCGGGTTTTAAACTAGAGTTTTTAAACAGAGCGGGACAGCGAGAGTTATTTGACATTGTTTCTTCAGGTAAGGAGCAAGTATTATCTGAGTTTACCAAACTAGATGCCTCTTCAATTTCGCCTTCAGGTGCCAAACTTGCTTTTGAAATGACTCTTTATGATGGTGATTCGTTATTTATGTGTGGCTGGATCCTTGATAAGGGCAACCTGAATAGCATATCTTTTGAGGATGCTGCGGATAAATACCAAGTTGAGTCAAAAGATATATTGCGTTACTCGCGTCAGGATGTGGCTGAAGCGTTTGAAGATGAGCACAAACCGACTAAACAACCTGGTTTTACATTTCGAATTCCGCTAGTTGCGCCAATTCCAGCAAGGCGCCTTAAAAAATTGAAATTTAGTATCGAAGTGGATGACAGCACAACCACCATTTCAATAGCTAATATACATAATCTCTCTGAAAGTCCTTTAATGAATATCAAGCGGGTGATGAATGGCTGGAAGATTCACAGTAAAGGACATCGTCAATTATGCGAATCTATCATTCAACCAGTGATTAAAAATATCTATCCTGCCGATAAAACATGTCGCTCATCAAGGGTTGATTTTGGGTCGGTTTCATCACCCAAAGCATCAGTGATTATCCCGTTATACGGTCGATACGATTTTATGCGTTATCAGCTATCAAATTTTTCCCGTTTTGAATCGTTAAAAGACTATGAAGTGCTTTATGTTGTCGACGACCCAAAAATTTCTCACGCGGTTGGGGTGCTTGGTAAAGAACTTAGTGTTGTGTTTTCTCAACCATTTTCGGTCATTACGCTTGCTGAGAACATGGGGTTTGGCGGCGCAAATAATATCGGCGTCAAACATGCAAAAAGTGACAAGTTAATTTTATTGAATTCAGATGTACTGCCTAAAGATGGCACCTGGGCCGATAAAATGATTGCTCAGATCGATAACAATAATGATGTTGGTGTTGTCGGTGCTCGGTTGTTGTTTGAAGATAATTCTATTCAACATGATGGTATGGCACCGATGGTATTAAAAGAATATCCAGAACTGTTATTGAATGATCATCCAAATAAAGGCTGGCCAATTAGTTTGTCTAAAAACCCGGCCGAAGTGGCTGACTGCCCGTTATTAACCGCTGCCTGTATAGCCATCTCTAAATCGTTGTTTGAAGAAGTGGGCGGGTTCGACCCGGCCTATGTTCTTGGGGATTTTGAAGATTCCGATTTGTGTTTAAAAGTGCTCGAAGCGGGTAAACGAAATGTCATTTGCCGTGACGTAGAACTAAACCATTTGGAACGCCAATCACAAAACTTGGTTGAAGCGGGAGACTGGAAACACAAGTTAACAATATATAACGCCATTACCTATAATCAAAGGTGGTCGCAGAAACTCAACCAATTATTTGATTTAGACAAAGGGACACATTGATCATGCATAAAGTACTATTTTTATCTCATGGTCACCCTGAGCTAAGTAAAGGTGGCGCCGAAGTCGCTAGTTGGAATTTGTTCGAAGCGCTTAAAGAGCAAGGCTTTGAATGCATGTACGTTGCGCGCACCGATGGCAAGTCTCATGGCGGCTCTACATTTTCAATTCGTGCACAGGACCAAGTCATATTTCATACCGGTATGACCGACTGGTTTAACCTAAGCTCAAGCAATATCAAACATCTTTTTACTGACCTTAGTGAGCTAGTGTCTAGTTTTAGCCCTGATATTATTCATATTCATCACTATGCACACATGGGCATTGAAGTGTTCGCAGCACTCAGACAAGCTGCGCCTAATGCAAAGATTGTGTTTACTCTCCATGAGTTTATGGCTATTTGTATGCACAATGGTCAGATGGTGAAAAATCGGACATTAAAACTTTGCTACAAATCTAACGAAAACGACTGTCACGATTGTTATCCGCAGCACTCTCCAGCTGATCATTTTCTAAGAAAACAATATTTGCTCGATCAGTTTAGTCATGTCGACAGTTTTGTATCGCCGAGTCATTTTTTGGCACAAAGATACATTGATTGGGGATTAAATGAAGATAAAATGCACGTGATAGAAAATGTCTTGCCGGCTATGCCTATATTGCCGCCAAGAGGCTTGTTGGAAGGTGAAAAACGCACTCGTTTTGCATTTTTTGGTCAAGTCAATCCGTACAAAGGAATCGATATTCTTTTAGAAGCATTTCTCAAATTACCGGCCGAAGTGTTAGGCAGTGTTTCACTAGATATTCACGGCGCCAACTTAGATAAACAAACCGGTGAATTAAAAGAAAAAGTAGCCGGATTGCTAGCTCAGCTGGGTGGGGTTGTCACTATGCGTGGTGCCTATGAATCTCATCAGCTTTCTCGTTTGTTGGAAGAATGTGACTGGGTGATTATTCCGTCGATCTGGTGGGAGAACTCTCCGGTCGTTATTCAGGAAGCTATTGCACATGGTCGACCGTTGATTGGCGCAAATATTGGCGGCATGAAAGAAAAAATTGAAGATATTGCTGGTTTAACATTTGAAGCGCGTAGCTCATCTTCTCTTGCAACAAAAATCCAGCAAGCGATGGAGCCTGAGTGCTTTGACGAGTGGGTGGGAAAGTTAAATAGTGGTAATGGTATTCTTGCCCAACATATTGAATTATTAGATCAACAGATAGGGCTATAAGTACAATGTCATCTCTACAGATATTGGACACCGAATTTGTACAGCCATTCCTTTCTGACAATGGTTTTCATATGTTCAAGGGGCTTACCAGTAAGACTCCGCTGTTGATTGAGTCAGATATTCAAAGTCGTTTTGTTCGTTTACAATTATCTGGCATAGCCATATTGAATCTGGATAAGGTACTGATTGAGAGTGCTGATGGTAAAAACCTACTTGAAGGGGCTGATATTATGGTTAGCTCATCTTTTGAGAATCAAGCCCGTTTTGATGGTAAGCGATTAATTTCCGGCAGACCAACCGGCGGAGTGAACTATCACTCAGATCGTGAACTCAACCCTTGGATTGTAATTGATTTAAAACAAATTAAAAAAATCGCCAAGATTGAAGTCTACAATCGCAACGATCGATTCTTCATTCGAGCTTTAACCATGGTTGTTTCTTGTTCAAATGATTTACAATCCTGGTCAATAATGCATGACAATTTTGCTTACAAGTTGAGTGAAGCTTATTTGGCATTGAATCAACAACAGAAAGCACTAGTTGATTGTGCATCTATGAACGTTACCAGCATAAATGAGCTTATTTCGCAGAGCGAGAAAAACAGTGACAAAGATACTGCTTTAAAACTTTATAATGCGGGTAATAAGCTATTGGAAGAGTATAACTTAGCATTGGGTCCACACGGTCTTACCCAGACATTTGACCTGAAATCAGACAAACAAAAAGACCTTACGTACCAACGGCTTTCTACGTTTCTATCACAATTAGTCAATGAATTCGGTGTTGATGCCTTTGTGTCATCTGGCACCTTGCTTGGTTTTGTCCGTCAAGGTGAGTTTTTAGGACATGATGATGATTTGGATATTTGCTATATAAGCAAAGAATCTACTCATGAGGGCATTGTCCGAGAACGAAATGAAATAAAGGTTTTTTTAAATGGAAAAGGTTATCGAGTAACCGATTCGGATGTTGCTCATCTATGGGTACATACCGGTGATAATATAATGTTCGATTTATTCACTGGTTGGATTGAAAACAACCGATGTATGATGAACCCCCTTCCTTTACCTGGCGTTGCTGCTTCTGATGTTTTACCACTAAAGACTCTAAAAAGTCATGGGTATCCAATCATGATGCCAGCAAATCCAGAAGCGTTAATGGAATTGAATTACGGTAAAAGTTGGAAAGTACCTGATCCATTGTGGAAATTTGACTGGAGCCACGCTCGAAAGCTGTATGACTTCTTATATTTTGGAAAATAGATGAAAACAATTATTACCTTCGGCACTTATGACGTATTCCACGTTGGTCATCTCAATCTGTTGCAACGTGCGGCCGCTCTGGGAGATAGGTTATTCGTCGGGGTTTCAACCGATGAATTGAATTTCAGTAAAAAGCAACGCTACCCCATTTACAATCAAAATGACCGAATGAAGATCATCAACGGTTTGCGCTATGTCAATTTGTGTTTTGAAGAGGAATCTTTGGATTTAAAAAGGCACTATATCGATTTATACAAAGCGGATGTTTTGGTCATGGGGGACGATTGGAAAGGTAAGTTTGATGAATTTTCAGATATTTGCGAAGTGGTATACCTTGATAGAACCCCATCTGTTTCAACCACACAGTTAATTGAAGTTATTTCTTCATCTGACCAATAAATATTTTATTTACAGTGAGTTGAAGGGAAACATTATTCTCTAAAAAGGTTGGCCTAATATAAGCTCACCGTTCATTAAGAACTATTCGTTCAAGAAGCCTATTATTAAGCCATAAATGAATAGTGTTTTTTGACAAACGAATAGACATCATAAGTAGGTTCTATGATTTTCTCGAATTAATTACTTCCATTGAAGTATTTGGTTCCTGTATTTGAGTAGTTTAGGCGCAAATATATTGGAAACAGAGAGTAGAGGGGGGGGAGTAAAATCCCCCAATGTAGAAATGTAGTAAATAAGTGAGGTAGGCGGGAAAGTTGGATCGCCATCGTTTTATCGTTGGCAAAATATACGTCACGTAATGGCATGCTGTTTCCCTAGCCCATAAAATATAATATCCCTAATTGAGTTGGGTTTTTGCTAATAGTGGCGTCAGCGTCTAGTAGTTGAAGCATTTAAGTCGTGTTTTTAAGCGTAATATATAATCTGCTCATTAGTGATAATCGCAAATTAGAATTATATTCTAATACAAATTTCTGATTCAAGAATTAGTAATACTATTTCTTGAATCTATTTATAAAAGTAAAGTATTGAGCTATGCAATTGGCATATATAGAAAAGGTAAATTAAATGGTTGTTAGAGTAGGTTTTTTAGGGAATATTACGGCAAATGTAGATGATGCCTACGCAAATGATTCTAACTATTTGATGAAGCACTCAGGAGATAATACTGGAAATCTGGCTTTTTGGTTTGGATTTACCCGTATTTTAGATGTAAACCTTACTCGTGTCAGATGGGTAGATGCTCCCAAAAAAGTTCGTGAAAAAATTGACGTTTTGGTTATTGCAGCGGCTAACTTTTTGGGGCCTGCTAATGATTTAAGCTCACTGGCAAACTTGGTTGCTGAGGTGGATAAACCTGTTATCATTTCTGGACTTGGAGCTCAGTCTGAAAGTGAGAGTAAAATACCTGTGTTGAAAGAAGGCACTATACGTTTCTTAAATGAAGTGTCGAAGCGGTGTGATTCTATACATGTCCGAGGGGAATTCTCTAAGTTGGTATGTGAACATTACGGAATCAATAATGTGCATGTTCTAGGCTGTCCATCAATTTTAATGAACCCACGGCAAGATTTAGGTCTTTATGTAGAAAGTAAGTGGACTAATCCAGTCATGAATTTCACAACGGCTTCCGCTTCCATTAAAGCCAATTTAACTAAGTCAGAGCAATGGCTGTATAAACAAGTATTGGAACAAAATGGTCAATATATCATTCAACGACCGGCGGCTTTGGCGAAACTTATTCGAAGTGAAGAAGTGACCGAAGTTGAATTAGCCTATGTTGAGAAATTCAGAGAATATATTGACCCAAGCATGTCACTTGAAGATATGTCTGACTTTTTCAGGAAAAATGGTCAGGTGTTTTCATCTGCGGAAGCATGGTTGAATTCATTAAGATCATATTCACATGCTATTTGTACTCGTATTCATGGAACCGTCTTTCCCATATCTACAGGTATCCCTGGAATTTGTGTTACGCATGATACCCGTACCAGAGAACTTGCGAATAGCATGGCTTTAGCTTCTATCTCCGCTGCAGAGTACGGTAAAAATAAACTTACTGTAAGCGAGTTGTTTGAAGCTGTTCAATTCGATGGATCGGGTTTTGATGATAACAGACGTTACTTGGCAAAACATTATGTCGAAATGTTCAATTCCGTTGATATACCAATCAGTGCACATTTAAAACAATTTTTGTAATACTTGTGTCGGTATCTTATTAACTCTAGGGGGAATATTTGTCCAATAATAGTAAGTTCTTTTTATGTACAGGCTTTCACCGCAGTGGAACATCTTTGATCGCCCAGTCTATGCTGGAGTCAGGTTTGTGTATGGGAGAGCAATTGATGGGAGCGAGCTTTGGCAATCTACTTGGCCATGTGGAAGATCAACCCGTCGTTGATTTACATGATAAAATTTTAGCCGCAAATGGCACTGATTGGCGGTTTTGTAGTGATGAAGAGTTAGTCAAGCCCCAATGGTTAACAACTAGCATTGAGCAATACATACAACAGCGTGCAGAAGTGGGTGGCGTTAAAGATCCCAGAGCAGCTTTGTTTTTACCTGAATGGCTGGAGGCCGGTGGAGATTCAATTCGGTTCATCTTTGTTTATAGGCACTGGGCCAATGTAGTGCAGTCGATATTCAATCGCCACGGTCAAGAGTTTCTTTATTTTAACCAATCTATCCAAAGTAGAAGCGCCGATTTGGCATTCTGGCAAAACCCAAATACTCTCATTAAAATGTGGCGGTATACATCAGAAAAAATAATTGAATTCGTCCGTGAACACCCCGCTAAATGCCTGTTGATTTCGCAAGAAGATTTTGTGGCTCAAAATGGCAAAGCCCAAGCGTGCGCAGGCAAGATAGGTTTGCCTGAATTGGCACTGAAGTCGCGCTCTTTTCGCCCTGACTTGATGCAAAAACAGATTCATTGTGATGAGCTTGAATTATTTAATCAAGATAACATTGTCGAAGCAAACGATACCTATCGAACAATGCAATCTCTTGCGGATTTACCTGCTGAAAATTATCCAGAGTTGCAACTCCCAACGAGTACAACAAAAGATGGAAAGACTGAGTATTCAGGTTTGCCCTTATCGCAAGTAATAGCCCAATTTCAGACAAACTCCTTGTCAAGGGAGGATGAAGTTGACGAACTTGATCTGTCAGCATTAAGCTGGAGTCAGGCTTTGGATTTTATGGAGAAAGTACCTTTAATAAGGCTTATACCAGCGATTTTTGAGCAATTGCTTTACCGTCCTTTTGGCAAACACGGACATTACGAACGTTTATATATGTTAGCTCGCAGAGCGAAACTCCCAATAGTCGCTGAGCTGTGTTTATTTAGAGCAAACGAATGCTATCAGGTACCACGATATAATATGTTTCTGGGTGATATTTATCGTAGTAAAGGTCTGCTAAACGAAGCCCGAACATATTTTGAAAAAGCCTCCGAGCTTAAACCAGATTCTGGTATGTTTATCGCTAGACTTGCAGATATGGACATAAGCAATAGAGACTTGGCTGCAGCAAAATCAAAAATGATAAAAGCCACTGAGTTGGAGCCCACTCATCCTTCTGTAAAAATGGTAATAGACAAACTAGCAAAAGCAGAATCTCAAAGCGAAAAGCAAAAAATCGGGAATAACCTGCTGGGCTACCGAATGCCTCTATTGGAAAGTTATCAACAAGTGGTTGATGTGATGACCGCGGACCACGAAACTGGAAAGTCACTCGATCGCTATATGCAACAGAGTGTGTTTATGCTCCGTGATAATAAAGATTGGTTGCAAAATGGCCTTGCTCATCTTGATTCAGATATGGCGATAGTATTCGAATCAAGAATTCAGCGCCAATGGCAAAAGTTGTGGCCACAGCAAGTTTTGGAAACTGAGCTAAATGATGGGGGGAGATTGATGGCCCCTTATCAATTCAATAATCACTCTAAAGAGACTGAGCTACAATTAGCCATCCAGTTGCATGTATTTTATCTAAAGTTACTGCCCCAACTTCTTTGTTTTATCGATAATGTTCCTTTTCAATTTGATTTGCTCATTACTTGCAAAGCAGATGAAAAAGAGCAAGTCGAAGAAATGTGTGCGTCGTTTAACCGAGGTGGTTTTAGCATAATTGCAGTTGACAACCGTGGCAGAGATATTGCCCCCTGGTTGGTGCGTAAAGAGCTTTACCAAAAATACGATCTTGTGTGCAAGTTACACAGCAAGTCCTCGCCACATGAACCTGAATTATGCGGTTGGCGACTACAGCTATTGTTTTCACTTCTCGCATCAGCCGAATATATTGACAGTCTGGTTAAGACATTTGAAAATGACCCAACAATGGGGGTTGCAATGCCGCCTTATCACCCTCGTATTTTGAATAGTATAGGATGGGGGGAGAATCAGTCACTTGTCGCTAATCTGTGTACTACACTTGGCTTGACGATGCCAAAAACAATGGATGTATTCCCTGCCGATTCGATGTTTTGGTATCGACCCGCTGCGCTAAAAGGATTGCTAGATAAAGACTGGAAGATTGATGACTTTCCTGAAGAGGCAGGACAATCTGACGGTACTATTATGCATGCATTGGAAAGACTTATTCCTACCGTTACTAATCACAATGGCTTTCAATGTCGTTTTGTTCATCACTTGGATGCTTGGCAGAATACCGGTTATCTTGTGAACGATAAGTAGGATGTCGCTTAGCCTCAAAGCCAATAGGTGCCATTACTTATTATGGTTATTACCTTACTATTTTATCGGTGTGTAACTCATTTTTATTTGGGGAGCATCGGTTCTGGTCAACCCCAACCCAACGATTTTCTAAGCACTGTTTTAATAATCTTTCTAAGGATACCCTCTTATACGAACTCGCGATTATATGACCATATTCACTATGGCAATAAAATTAATCACAGATTAAACGTGTAGATAACTCGATAAAAAAATGGAATAAATTTTGATTCTATCTCTTAAGGTAATTTAATGCTGTTCGTTGTACTTATCACTTTTATTCCCCCTAACTTACAAGGTAAAATATGGTCAGTTGTCGGTTTGCCTTAGACTGTGCATTAATAGTGTCAAATGATGCACTCTGACTTTCAAATATGTGGATTGTACGAAATAAAGCTTAGTAGTTTGCTAAACACCCATAGAAACTGACATTGTTCTTAATGTAGTGCTTTTTGGCAGACAACTATTTACGTAGTTTAACAAAGTGCAGGAAGTCAAATTGAATAAAGAGATTTATATTCATGTGGGGCCCCCAAAAACGGGCACCTCTGCAGTGCAAAAATGGCTGAGTAGTAACCAATCCTTTTTGAAAAAACAGGGGGTTTTTTATCCATCTCATAGTGTCGATGCTAACGGAGTCAGCTCAGGAAACGTCAAAAGTGTCTACGACATAGATGAAAATAAACAATTATGTTTAAATAAAGTTCGCTTAACAAATCTGATTGATACTTTTCATAAAAGTGAGTATTCAATATTGTTATTGTCTTCGGAGTTTTTCTTCCGTGAAATGGATGAATTCAAACTGCATATTCCCAACGCTAAGTTCATTGCTTATATACGTAATCCCCTAGAAACTAAAGAGTCTAGTTATAACCAGTCAGTTAAACGTCACTTTCAAGTGAAAAAAATAAACGTAGTGAGAAGAAAACAGCTTCCGTTCATGGTCAGATTAGTTGAGTTTTCAGAGCAATTTGGTGAACAAGACTTAGTTTTAAGATTGTATGGTGAAAGATATTTTCACCATAATAATATTGTGTCTGATTTACTCACTGTGATAGGTATTGAGCTGAATGTTGAGTTGCCTTTAGTGAATAATTCTTATCAATTTGAGGCCATGGAATTTAAAAGGTGGTTCAATCAATTTCATTTGGAAGATTATCAAGCTAATGTGGATAGAGCTTTACAGGGGTATTTAGAAGGATGTGGTCAATATTCACTTATACCGCAAAAGCAATACATTGACGATTTAATTTATTATGCGTCAATGTTAGAAAAATACACGACTAAGTTAGGGGCCTCTCATCTGGGACCACTGATTACAGATATGAAAACTGCATCACCCAATCCTTATGTTGCACAGGAGCTAACAGATAGTGATTTTCTATCGGTTTGTCAGTACTTGCAAAAAACTTTAGGCCTTGATTATTACCTTTTGACTCAAGATATTAAGTTGCTTTCACCTATTCAAAATCCGCATTTTCATAACTTATTTGTCAAGTCATGTAATAGGAAATATCGTTATATTCATTTGTTGTTAGTAGGCCGCAGTTATCTACGTAGGCTCGTAAAAAAGAGCATAAAAGCATTGAGTCTAAAATTCTGAAGTTATTTTCAAGGTATTAAGAGTGATAATCATGAAGTATTCAGTTTGTGGAAAGTAAACCAATGAAACATGTCATGGGGGCCGTTAAGTTTTTAGTTGGTTTATTCCCTAAAAAAACTCGCGAGAAAATGCGTCAGCAAATCTGGCTACATAATTTGTATAGCAAAAGTTTACAAAAGTCAGGGTTGTTTTATGGATTTCCTTCTCCTCAGAAATTGCAGAAACTTTATGTTAAAAATATTGCCAAACAGGAATAAAAGGGGACGTAGTCAATTTAGATGTTGTGGTTGAATTAACCGGACACTTCAATAAAGGATTATAATCCTGTTAATTGAGGTGAATATGACTAAACGAACAAATAAACATTATCCCGCAGAATTTAAACAAGAAGCGGTCGCTCTGGTAATAGAGCAAGACTATCCAATCGTACAAGCTGCTGCATCTTT
>Ga0206127_1004540_pt1 | contig 12174 bp, 11 predicted proteins | sample Helgoland_Spring_6_FD_148646 | JGI IMG/M metagenome (GOLD analysis project Ga0206127, IMG submission 148646) | Pelagic subsurface seawater microbial communities from Kabeltonne, Helgoland, North Sea - Helgoland_Spring_Bloom_20160419_1 | ecosystem: Environmental > Aquatic > Marine > Epipelagic ...
ACACCTGCTTTCATGCGCTCTTTGGGTATTGTCCATACGCGCTTATCAAGATTGATTTCAGACCATCTAGCGCCTAAGGATTCTTTAGTTCTTGTTGCGGTTAGTATGGTCAGTTCGAGTGCTCTTGCGCCCATTCCGTCAGTTTTAGATAGGGTCGCCATGAATTGGGGTAACTCGCTGTAGGGCAGGGCTGCGTGATGTTTTCTATCTTTCAGCTTTTGAGGGCTAGGAAGTATTGCAGACAGATGACCACGCCATCGTGCAGGATTGCCACCCGTACGCCATTTATGAGCCTCAGCATAGCTTAGAACTGCCTCTAACCTTGTTCTCACTCGCGTAGCTGTCTCCGTCTTTGTGTTCCAGATTGGCTTTAGTATCGCTAGTATGTGCTCTGTCTCGATCTCTGCGACTGGCATTTTGCCGATAGTCGGGAACGCGTAGGTAGTAAGAGTATTTGTCCATTGCTGATGATGTTTTGCATTTTTCCACTCAGCCTTTTTTGATTCAATGTATTCATGTGCGATTTTACTGAAGATGGCTTGGTTCTTTTCAGCATTAAGCCTATCTGCTTGACGCTTGGCTTCCTCTTGATTTTTGATCTCTAACGCGCGCTCGATGGGATCAATACCTTGGTTAGTCATACCTTTGAGATCAAGAGCTTTTTTTCGGGCCATTGCCAATGTGTTATTGGTTGGGCAGAATGCGCCCAATCCCATTAAGCGCGGCTTACCTTTGATTTTGTAACGAAAACCAAAGCTAGTTGAGCCATTTTTAGTAATTGAGAGATAAAGCCCACCCCCTAAAGCGGTTCTCTTGGGTATTGAGAGCTTGATCAGTTTCTCTAATTCTTTAGCTGTGGCATTTGCCATGAGTATTAAGTCGTTTTAAAGTTGAGTTACACTCTGAGTTACGCCATTATCATACTGTCTTGCAGGGCGACACAATACCATGTCGGGCTATTTATTTGTTAAACTATTGTAATTATTGAATTTTTTATCTTCAAAGTGGGCAGGGCGAGATAATATAAAACCATTATTTGGCGGACTATCTCACCGCCATTTTGATACTTAAAAGTCTCTACAGCCCTTGTTAGCTCTCATTTCTTACGAGGCTGATGAGGGGCCGTGGACACATGAGTTGTCATTCTGAACGTCTAAAATATACATTCAATAAAGACAATAGCCCCTAGCTATCTTAATCAGGTATTATTGGTTCAAATAATAAATTAAGAGGTGGGTCATGAGGTTATTGTTTTTAGTTATGGCTGCTTTTCTTGGTAGCTGTGGTGGCGGTGGATCGTCTCTTAACAGCACAGAGATTCCCTCGAACACTGCTCCAGATACTACTGACAGTGGCGACTGCGCGCAAGCTGGTTGGAGTTCTGGGACCATGTCAATGGATTTCAACGGCATTGAGCGTCTGTTTAGAGTTTATTTGCCAGAAAATTACAGTAGTGCCAACCCCTCATCTCTTGTGCTCGGCTTTCATGGTTGGGGTGGCAACGAAAATGCGTTTTTATCCAGTCAAACTGTTCGAAATGAGCTCGACCAACACAATGTTGTAATGATTGCGCCCCTGGGTCTTGGTGCTGACGAATCTGGGGCTACCTTCTCATCATGGTCTTTCAGTGGATCCACCACAGGGTTAGACGGAGACGGATTTAACTCCCTAGTGCCGGGTGATTCGGAGAAAATTTGCGATACCAATACCACACCAAACTATACCTATCCCTCTTGTCAGGGCATAGCTGAAAATAACTGTTCTTGGACTCACTGTTTGGATGACGATATTGGCTTTGTCGCCAGTTTAGTTTTGGAGGCCGAGCAGAATCTCTGTGTGGACAGTGACAGAATTTTTGCCGTTGGAGGCTCAAATGGTGGGATGTTTGTGTGGGATTTGGGTCGTGACGAACGCACAGCTGAGACGTTTAAAGCCATTGCGCCAATTATCGGCTTGCCTCATCGAGGATATCTGGCCGAGCCCATCAAAGCCAATGGCCTTGCGGTTATTTCCATAACTGGAATGGAAGATTCTACCGTTCCACCAGGGGAATGGAATGATAAGTCCTTTACTACAACATCTAATGGTGAAGCGTTTTTTTATACCGGTGCTAGCGGAATAGCCGAGAGCTGGGGCAATGCCTTGGGTTGTGATACCTCGAGTCCAGCTGAGTTGGTGGAGCAAGCGATTGCCCCAGAATTGGAATGTCGTAGTTGGAGCTTCTGCAGCGGCGGTAATGCATTTCCTCCCATTCTTGATTGTCGTGGTGATGGCATGGGTCATGTGTACAATCTCGATCAGTCCTGGCCATTGATCATGGCCTTCTTTGATGACCAGTAGCAGGGTGGCAACATGATTCGATTGATCACCTTGATTCTGGTACTTTTCTCTACTGCCACTAACGCTGTGGATCAAAATCTTGATGACTTAGAAGTCAATGATAAGATTGATGGGCTTTTGAAGGCCGAATTACAGTCGCATCTGGATAGTTTTGATCAAGCTTCGTTCGATGTGCTAATTATCCTTAATGTGCCGACAAAGAACTCTGCAAAGCGCTTTTCTTTGAATGAGTCAAATAAGCGCATAGCAGCAGTGTCGAATCAATTAGTACAAAAGCAGCAGATCAACAGTGGCTTTAAACTCCGACGACAGTTTAAATCCATCAATGCCATCGCGGCCACGATCACTGCACAGCAGTTGTATAACCTGATAGAAGATAGTGCTGTGCAAGCCGTGGGGTTGGATGTGGGCGGTGGTGGCGGTTTGGCTGAGGCTATTCCTCAAATAAGTGTAGATCAAGTCAGGCAAAGTTACGGCCTTACCGGTGCCGGTATTGAAGTTGCGGTTCTCGATACGGGTATTGATAGTGACCATCCAGACCTACAGACTCTGGTGCTGAGTCAAGCATGTTTTGCCGATAGCTGTCCCAACGGAAGCGACAATGCAGAAGACGATAACGGCCACGGTACCCACGTTACCGGAATTATTGCCTCTCAGGGAAATAGTGCTGAAGTGGGAGGAGCTCCGGGGGTGGGCATTCATGCGATTAAGGTGCTGGATTCCAACAATAGCTACAGTTCCGCATCGATCGTTCTTGCTGGGTTAGATCATATAATTAATCAGCTACCAACGGTCGACATTGTTAACATGAGCTTGGGAACCAATGCTCTTTTCAATACTGATTGTGATACTCAGTACGCTTATACCTCGGCTTTCAGTACCGCCATTAATACCCTTCGAGATCGCGGTACCTTGAGTTTCGTGGCAAGCATGAATAATGCCTCTGAAGATTCAATAGCAGCACCAGCCTGCATCGCTAATGCCATAGCCGTGGGTGCGGTATGGGATACTGATCCTCGCAGTTATTATGGCAGCTGCACTGAGGTTAATCCTACAGTGGATGAAATGGCTTGTTTCAGTAATTCCAGTGTTTCACTGGATTTGTTGGCGCCCGGAAGCCCCATTAGGTCGTCTCGCAACGGTGGAGGCACCACCACTTACTCTGGGACCTCAATGGCAACACCGATGGCTGCTGCCTGTGCGGCTTTGATTATGGAATATGATTCCACATCAACACCAAGCCGAGTTGAGGCCCTGCTGGAAACTGAGACGTCGGTGTTTGTTAAAGATAATATGGATAGAGAGTTCCCCCGTATTGACTGCTTGCAGGCTATTCAGGCAATGCCCATTACTAATGAACCTGCAGGTCTGCTTGATATTGATGTGAATGGTCAATTTGATGCGCTAACAGACGGCCTTTTACTCCTCAGGAGTATGTTTGGTCTGCAGGGCAATGCTTTAATCGTCGATGCTGTGGCACCTGGTGCCTACTATCGATCGGCTAATGACATCAGTCAGCGCATCGAATCGATCATTGATCTCGTTGATATTGACGGTGACGGCAGCACCGATGCGCTCACCGATGGATTGTTAGTGTTGCGTTATCTTTTTGGTTTAGAGGGACAAGCGCTGGTGGATGGTGTGGTTGCCGAGGGCGCAACAAGAACCACAGAGCAGATTGAAGAGCATCTATCTGGTTTAGTGGTACCTCAGTAGGTCAATATTCTAGATTGGGTTGATTTTGTATCAGTGCTTTGCGATAGAACTCAGGTATTGGCATAGATTTACGTGTTTTTGGATTGACAAAAACTTGGGTCAAAGACCCTTTTGCCATCAGCGATTTGCCCTCGTGGCCATAGATCTCAAAAACCGCATCAGCACTGGAATTACCTATTCGGCTATAGCCTGTATAAACTGCTACTTCTGAGTCTCCTGCGACTTCACTAATGTATTCACAGTTGATATTAACCGTGAAAATCATGCAGGGAGCAGTACTTGGATTCAGTATATTAAGCCCTAATTTTACCATGTAGGCCCCCAAAACTTCGTCAGCGTAAACCAAATAGTTGGCAAAGTAGAGATGACCTTGAGCATCCAGATCTCTATATCGTACTTGAATTATCTCGGAGTAGGGCAGTTGACTCATCGCTGTCTCATGGTAATTATAAAAGATACCTATGTTACAGAGGACAGAATCAATCTGTCCTCACAAAATAATAGGTCGGTTACTTGGCTTTCTCGGCCAGTGCCTTGTCCAGCATTCCCAATAGCTGGTCTCGGCTGTAGCTGTGCGGACCCCACTGATTCAGTTCCACTAATTGCTGCACCTTGGTATAGATTGTAAATGCCTGTTCCTCTTGATTTGGCGTTACCACATAACGACGTAATGGCTTGTCATCAAACAGCGCATGCATAAAGGCGTCTGATACCGCGTCAGGCTTTTTAAGTGACAGCTCATAGGCAGCTGTTTGTTCATATTGTTTTTTCATCTCATCGGTCACCGTGCCACCGCGTTTTTTAATATTTTCAAACTCGCGAAGCATGGTGTTGCGACGAATATGGGTTTGATAGGCGCCAGGCTCAATGACACTGACCATGACACCTTTGTCAGCCATTTCTAATGCTAGCCCATCGGTGAAGGCCTCGATCCAATGTTTACTGCCGCTGTAAGCATTATATGAGCTGGTAGTGATGGTGCCTGCCACAGATCCGGTGGTACTTATGCGTCCTTTAGACTCAATGATGAGGGGTGCCAGAGTCTTTGTGACGCGATAAACGCCCTCAACATTGACCTGGTACACAATATTCTGCTCATCTATTGGAGTCTCCACTACAGGTCCACCACCACCAATACCCGCATTGTTTACCAGTGCATAGAGGCCTGTTCCACTTTTTTGAATCAATTCGTAGGCAGCGTCGATTTGTTCTTGTTTGGTCACATCTAGACGCACAGCAGTCATGTTTTCCTGCGCATTGAGCTCAGCCATCTCATCATCTGTTCTTGCACCCGCATAGACATGGTATCCATTGCTCGCGAGTCTCTCGGCTAAATTGCGACCAATGCCCGTTGTCGCCCCCGTAACCAGTACTGATTTGGGTTTTGCGTGATGATCGGCCACCGCGTTTACTGTGGCAAGGCTGAGAAGAAATACCAAACAGGTTATAATGATGGAAGGTTTCGCGATGCGCATTCTGATAATCCCTTTGTAGTGTTGTTTACTTACATGATCGGAACCACAGGCTACCACAGGTGCCTTATTCTATTCAATTTCGATACTGGTGCTCCTCGATCAATGGCACCAAGTCATTCAGGGAACTACCTCTAAGGTAAGGACACTGTTTCACGACGTCATATAAATGTTCGAATTAATGCATAAAACTGTCCGAACAGACAGTTATCGCCAGCAATTTATGGTGTTACCATTTTCTTGTTGGGTGGTTAGTAGCATCATTAAATTTTCGTTACTACCTTGGTGCTTGCAAAGCCTCCAACTATTTAATCATCTCGAAAATGATTTTTTCGCGATTCCCATCTTGGGCTACCACTTTGGTAGCCCTTTTTTTTGAGCGTTGGAACCTTGTTGGCGACCTGGCAGGTTTGGTTGTTATTAATAACTTGGTGAAGGGCAGTTGAGCGTTCTCTATCTTGTCTTAAACTCTATCTCTCGGCGGGTGGATCACTATGATGGCGAGTTTTTAGCTTGTTTCTACCGGTATTTTGCTTCCCAAACTGACCGTATTCCTATGTCATCCATACATCAATACCCAACTGTAGTAATACATTGAAAGCAGAAGACCCACTGCGATGGTTGCGGCAATTAACCTGATGCTCAATTCTGCACCTGATACTCCTTTTTGGCTTCGATTCTTCATGGCTCCAGTCCTTGATATGCAATATTATTAATAACGCGAATCATTATCATTTACATTCAATAAAAAGTCAAGTAAACTGACGCAAAGCAATTAAATAAAAAATGCTCTGGCTGGGCTATGACCACAAGTAGCCTCTATCTGAGGCGAAATAGTTGATGCAATCTAGAGGAATTATTACCAGTGAATTATAGATTTTTGTGCAGTTCTCATCGAACTTACCTTCTCCAAAATCCTTCGAGGGCGGTAGCATTTTGGCAGACAGGGTTTGATACAGCGCAGGTTTTTTGTGACGATGGACAGTGGTCGGAGGCATTGCCCCACATCGGCTGTGCTTATGAGACCGCAGAAATAATTTTGACCACAAAACCCATTGTTACAGCGGGCACATTTGAATTAATGACATCGTCAACTGTACTGTTGGCCTTCACCTTTCTCAAGCTCGGTAACGAAGAGGACGCCAGAGATGTCTACTTGGCTAGCATTAAACGCTTAGAGTACGAGCTATCATCCGGTGCCGATTACACAGAATTACAACCCACCTTGAGTTTTCTTTACCGATGTATTGAAAACTTAATGGCAAACTTCAGAGTACCCCAGCCCTCTGTACACCAATTGCAAGAAAGTGGTGCTATATTAGGTGCCTTGCACTAAATTTTTCTCCAATAGTTGTCGGCTGAGCCATCGTCTGCCCATGTCTCTCCCGTATAACTGGGGTATAAAAAACGAGAGATTTTGCTCACTGATTGCTATTATCCTTTATAATTTGAATAACATTGGCAAAAAAGGAAGGTTTTATGTCTAAGCATAAAGCGCTAGATATGTTCGGTCGCTCAGGTAATCCAGCCCTCAATGCGAATACCTTCGCCAGGTCAGCAAATCAACCCCGATCTTCGGGTGGTATTCAAGCGATGTCCTCCTCAACCATGACGCTTGATGGGACGGTAAATAAAACGGCGATTCTGCTGTTGCTTGTGGTTGTATCAGCAGCCTACACATGGAATCTATTTTTCCAAACTAACAGTTCGGGCGCGGTAATGCCACTGGCTTTGGGCGGAGCCGTGGTGGGCTTTATTCTGGCCTTAGTGACCATGTTTAAGAGGCAGTGGTCAGGCATTACAGCACCGCTCTATGCCGTCGCAGAGGGGCTGTTTCTCGGCGCAGTCTCGGCTATTTTTGAGCTTCAATATCCGGGTATCGTTATTCAAGCTGTGGGCTTAACCATGGGCACGGCCGCATCGCTGCTATTTCTTTATAAAACCGGTATTGTCAAACCCACTGAGAATTTTCGGTTGATGATTACCTCTGCCACCATGGGTATAGGTTTGCTTTACCTTGTTAGCATGCTTATGAATATGTTTGGTTCCGGGGGTATTGGTTTCATTCATTCAAATGGCCTTTTTGGTATTGGATTTAGTGTATTCGTGGTTGCCATAGCTGCACTAAACTTGGTTCTTGATTTTGATTTTATTGAGCAGGGATCTGAGATGGGAGCTCCAAAATACATGGAATGGTTTGGCGCTTTCTCCTTAATGGTGACACTGATTTGGTTGTATCTGGAAATGTTGCGTTTGCTGGCCAAATTGAGAAGTCGTTGATGGATGCTAATACGTTGTTTTTCGGAAGCATCACTCTTGTCTCTGTCGCTGCGTTTTTCTTCCTTGGCCGGTTCAAAGCATCGGCAAAGCAAACTGAGCGAGATGACCGTATAGATTGGACGCAGCGCCGCTTTTCTCTGTGGAAAATTTTTCTTTACAGCCTGGTCTTGGTGGGTGGGGTGGCTCTGCTCACCACGTTGTTTTAGGTAATTTCTTCACTTTAAAGCATGGGTGGCTACCTAAGGTTCTGGACCCGATCGTAGAGAAAGGATGTGAGAGCCTGCCGGCCCCCCACACTATTTAATTGTGGCCAATGGACAGGATCCCCGATTTCAGTGATCACTCGCTTGCCAAATTTATTGCTTGCTTCGTGTAACAATAGGGCCATTCGCAATGGCTCGGCAATATGCGAGGCTATGTGAAATAGTCGACTATTCTGCCCTCGAAAATAGACCGGAACGACGGTCGCCTGGGCATCGAGAATGAGTTTGGCTGCAAACGTTGTCCAAGGTGCGTCCAACACTTTGCCAAAGCCTTTGTGGTCAGCGGTGGAGACAAAACCAGAGGGGAAAATAAGCAGCGGTATATCCTCCGCCAAACATTCTTGTGCCAATTTTTTGGTGCGCAAGTTGTTCTTGATAGCATGTTTACTTTCGCTGAAATCAATGGGTAAAAAATAGGGCGCTAGATCTTTATCTCGACACAGCATAGCATTGATAAGAATACGGAAATTCCCCCTCGCTTTGACAGCCAGATCACAGAGAACTAGACCATCGACCACGCCAAAGGGATGGTTGGCGACAAATACAAGCGGGCCTTTAATGGGTATGTTATCGAGTTTTTTATTGTCATAGCAACTTTGGATGCCAGTTGCTTCTATTGCTGATGAGAAAAAAGAGCCTACATCGAAGGGTTGTTGTTTCAATTCATCGTAGATAGATTCAATCTTACGCCGACCAAAGAGTACCTCTATGCTTGAGATTAGCTTTTGAACCAACCAAGGATCGGAGGGCTGCACATAGGATATGGTGGGTTTGTCCTGGACATACTCATAAAGTGATGCATTAATATTGTGGCTGTTGTCAGTCAATTGCTGCCTCCGTTGCGGTTTTGGCATTAATACTGTTTTATGCGATCCGCTTCAAACCTCAATTTACCAAGTATCGATAAAGAATGTGACAATTTTTTGACTCATGGGTTTCTTTTATGAGCGGTTATTCACTCTTGCGTAGGCTTATCAGGTTGCATACTGCTATGGAGTCTGGGATAGTCTTCCGATATATCTCGTTCAAATGACTAAGGATTTTTTATGCAAAACAATCGTGAGCTGGACATCATCGTCTATGGTGCAACAGGCTTCACTGGGCGTTTGGTCGCCGAATATCTCAATCAAACCTATGGCGTCAATAATGACCTAAAGTGGGCCATGGCCGGCCGCTCAGAGGAAAAGTTGGTTGCTGTCCGCGACGAAATGGGTATTCCAGCTGACGTTCCGCTGGTGGTGGCAGATGCCTCCGACATGGATTCAATCAATGCCATGGTGAATAAAACAGCGGTTGTCTTGACTACCGTGGGCCCCTATCAACTCTACGGTAATGAACTGGTTGCCGCCTGTGCCGCTGCAGGAACTGACTATGTGGATCTCTGTGGAGAGCCAGCGTGGATGCATAAAATGATTGCTGAACATTCCGAAGCCGCCGCTGCCAGCGGTGCGCGCATTGTCTTTTCCTGTGGTTTTGATTCAATTCCCTTTGATTTAGGTGTGTTTTACCTGCAACAGCATGCAAAAGATACCCTGGGCTCAGTGGTGCCGCGAGTCAAAGGCCGCGTACGGGCCATGAAAGGTACTTTTTCCGGTGGCACATTGGCCAGTTTTAGAGAAACCATGGCGGCGGCGGGCCGTGACCGAAGCTTAATTAATGTTTTGCGCAATCCTTTTTCCCTAACCCCCGGCTTTCAAGGGGTTGATCAGCCACTGGGCAACAAACCTGAATATGATGAGGCAGTGGAGAGTTGGATAGCACCCTTTGTCATGGCCAGTATTAACACGAAAAATATTCATCGCTCCAACATGCTCATGGGGCATGAGTACGGCGAAGATTTTGTCTATGATGAAATGATGATTACCGGTCCGGGTGACAAAGGCAAGGCTGTGGCAGAGGCTGTCACCAACGACACCTCCATGGCGGAGGACAAGACTAAACAGGGAGAAGGCCCCAGCAAAGAGGAGCGCGAGTCCGGGTTCTATGATGTGCTCATGGTGGGCGAACATACAGATGGGCGTTCAGTGCGTATCAGTGTCAAGGGAGACAAAGACCCAGGTTATGGTTCTACGTCAAAAATGATTGCCGAGAGCGCGGTGTGTTTGGTTAAAAACCCCCATCTTGGCAGTGGTGGCATATGGACGACAGCGCCAATTATGGGTGACGCGTTAATCGATAGACTGCAGGCCAATGCAGGTTTAACCTTTGCCGTGGAGAGCTAGCCAGTTGCTTATCAGCTAGCAGTGTCTCCAACAACAGGAGAGTGAGATTATGCAGTTTCATGCCCTCAAAGACGCACTGATAGATGAGTTGCACACCAGACCTTTTCCGGTGATCACGCTGCCGGCGCAGGTGTCCAGTATAGCGGTGCTGAACCCGGCGCCGGTGGCGACCGAAATCCAGCGGCTCGCCACCTTGGCCTCAGCGTGGGACATGCCTGCGCCAGAGCAGGGTGCCAGCTGTTTTTATCAAAGTTGCGATAGCTTCGATATTCGTTGGGAGCGGCACAACGAATTTTCCACCTACACTGTCATCAGTTCTGGCCCCTCATCTGGCGCAGCCCAGGGAGCATTGGCACTACTCGGATCAGATTGGCTGGACAGCATCAGCGGCGAGATTATCAGCGCTAATCATATCCAACTATTACCACTTGATGTCGCACCCTCTGGGCGTGAGGCACTGCGTCAGTACTTCGACGGTGAGCGTCTTATCGGCGGCAAGATTTATGACGGCAACGCCACAATCTGGACCTCCATGCGCAGTCACAGTGATGGTTTTACTAAAACTCTCGTGATCGCCGATGGCATCAATGCCAGTCAAGCGGGTCGGGCGGTGCGCAATCTGTTAGAAATTTCCACCTATCGGTCCATGACGCTTCTGGCATTGCCCACAGCTAAAATACTCTTGCCAGAGATTAGCACCCTGGAAAGACGTCTCAGTGAAACCAGTGAAAAACTCAAGCAACTGGAAACCATGGAAGATGAACAAAACCTGATGGCTGAGCTCATCGCCGAAGCCACTCAAGTGGAAAAACTCATCGCTGACCACAGCTTTCGTTTTTCCGCTACTGAGGCCTACTTCACACTCACCGAAACCCGCCTCGATATGCTTCGCGAAGAAAAAATACCCACCATACGCACGCTAAAACAGTTTCATGTGCGTCGTTTTATACCCGCCTACAACACCTGCGTGTCGGTGGTCAAGCGCAAGCAAAATCTGTCTCAACGCATCGGTCGCACCAGTGAGTTGCTGCATTCTCGCTTGCAGTTGTCTCTAGAAGATCAAAATCAGCGTTTGCTTGCGTCCATGGACAACCGCAGTAAGCTGCAGTTGCGTCTGCAACAAACAGTAGAGGGGTTATCGGTAGTTGCCATCACATACTACTCCATGAGCCTTATCAAATTGATGGTCGACCCTCTGCCTGTGGAGAACTATGTGCCCTTTGGTGATGCCCTGATTGTGGCTGTTGCCACACCGTTGGTATTTTTGTCTACACTATTCATGGTCAGGCGAATACGAAAAAAACTGGGTGACTCTGAATAAACGTGGATGATGTTGGGCAAGCTAAGTCTGATTCAACGTGGCAATGGTTTAGTTTACAACCCTTGAGTCGAGTTCCATTGCACACAGTCATCCAATGTCACGCCATTGCCGCCAAAAATATCCAGAGCACTGCCAATGGTGAGATCAATTTTACCCTTGGATAACTGTTTTACCTGCTCAAGATCAGCCAATGAACGGGCTCCACCGGCATAGGTCGTTGGAATATCGACAATATCACCAAGCAGGCGCACCAGATCTGCGTCAATACCGGCTTGCAACCCCTCCATATCGGCACTGTGGACTAAAAATTCTGCACAATAGGGTTGTAACTGCTCAATTAGACGTCGATCTATAAGCGTCTCGGTTATGGTCTGCCAGCGATCGGTGGCCACCTGCCAGCCACTCTTAGTTTTTCGGCAGCTGAGATCTATCACTAGCCTGTCGGGGCCAATTAATCGGCTGATGTCTGCCAGTCGATGCCAAGAAAATTTCTGGTTTTCAAACAGATAAGACGTAACAATAACCTGAGACGCACCGGCGTCGAGAAAGTCGGCCGCATT
>Ga0206127_1004542_pt1 | contig 12170 bp, 12 predicted proteins | sample Helgoland_Spring_6_FD_148646 | JGI IMG/M metagenome (GOLD analysis project Ga0206127, IMG submission 148646) | Pelagic subsurface seawater microbial communities from Kabeltonne, Helgoland, North Sea - Helgoland_Spring_Bloom_20160419_1 | ecosystem: Environmental > Aquatic > Marine > Epipelagic ...
CGCGATCCATCATCAACATCGGCGGTTCGGGCAATTGCGCATTGCCTTGGCCGAAGAGCTCACCACGGGCGCATTTCAAAAGACCGTCTTTGTCGAAAGAGGTCGGAAAATCTGATGGCATATTGGGCTCCTGTTTTAGTGTATCGGTTTTAACTACTGCTCTATATACGTCTGAGGGCATGTGGCAAGGTCGTCTGCGCCCACAGATTTCCCAATGCTGGCTGATATTTTGAACTTTTGCCATTGAAAATTAGTATCAAGGCGTCATAGTAAGCCCATGGATCACACAAAAGCACAAGTCGACACCCACCGGGTCGTCGCCCAATGGTTGGCTAAGGGCGGGTTGCGCCCGACCCGGCAGCGGGTGATTTTGGCGCGGCGATTGATTGGTGATGGTCGAAATCGGCATGTGACCGCAGAAAGCCTGTTTGCTGCGAGCAATGATCAGTCTGACAAGGTTTCATTGGCCACAGTCTATAATACTTTGCGGGCATTTTGTGATGCAGGGTTGATGCGCGAAATAACGGTTGATGGTGCGAAAAGCTATTTTGACACCAATATGTCAGATCATCCGCATTTTTATTGGGAAGACAGCGCCGAGTTGGTGGACGCCCCGGCAGACCAATTAAAGATCTCTGTGCTGCCTGACGCCCCAGAGGGGGCGGAGATTGCCAAAGTCGATGTGGTTATCCGATTGCGCCGCAGGTCTTAGCGTGAGGCTTAAAACCACTGACCCGGTTTCATAAACCCCAGATCCATCAATTGTTGTGACTGCAATTTAAATTGCTCCGATCCCGACCAGCGGAAACTGGGGATGGCATGGTGACTGCCCGAATTGCGACGCAAAGCTTTGGCGGCCCGAAAAAAGCATAGTGCTGCGGGAAGATTGTGATGCCAAGGACAGGAAATCGTGTTGAACTCGGGTAGGTTAAAGGTGAAATCAGGCTGGAATTTTAACCCGCGTTGGTTTTGAAACAGAGCCACGCGATCAATGCGCCTTTTATGCCACGGAACATGCTCCTCAAAGCGCCTCCGCAAACTGCCGTAGATGTTGAATTGCTGCGGCAGCGGAGCCTGTTCGCCATCTCGCCGTGTTTCTGTGCAATATCCAAGCCGATCCAAATAGGTGCTTTTGACAACCACCCCATCCGGGCTTTGACCGAAATGCCCCGCATAGAGGTCCACCACGGTCGTGGGGATCGTCTTGCGGCGCTCTTCGGTGTTGAAGGCGATGATTTCCCCAATCCCGCGGGTCTCGCAAAAGGGATAATATAAATATTCGCCGTTATAGCAGCAATAGATCCAACGTTGGGGCAGGGCTGTGATAACGGCATTCATCTCTTGGCTGGTATCTGAGGAGGTTTTGGCCGGGCGGGGAATAAACGCAACTTCATCCGGCAGATCTTCAGGCCGGGCAATTGGAATATCGGCCAGCACCACCGTCTGACGAAACCCCAATTTGATATAATGGGCGACGGTGTGGGTCAGCTCGATATCGACTTGCGCGAATACAAAAGCAAACGGTCCTTTGGGTGCATGGGCTTTGGTCCAGGTTAAATAGGTCTTGAGCGTTGAGAAGTTCATGAAATTGGCTAAATAAAAATTTGCGATAAAATTCATGAAATTCACATGCATTGCAAGGGAGGAATTCACGCGGTATCAGCACCGCATGCATGCCCCGCCGAAAGAGGAATTGACCATGGCCGATACGAAAAAGTTGTATATCAAGACATATGGCTGTCAGATGAATGTTTACGACAGCGAGCGGATGGCCGAAACTCTTGGCGCCGAGGGATATGTGCAGACAAATACGGCCGATGATGCAGATATGATCTTGCTCAATACCTGCCATATTCGTGAGAAGGCCGCTGAGAAAATTTATTCGGAACTGGGCAAGTTCCGCGGATTGAAAACCGAAAAGCCGAGTTTGAAAATTGGCGTTGCCGGCTGCGTGGCTCAGGCGGAAGGGGCGGAAATTATTCGCCGCCAGCCGATGGTTGATTTGGTGGTCGGCCCACAATCCTATCATAAATTGCCGCAGATGGAGGCGCGGGTTCAAAGCGGCAAGCGCGCTCTGGATACGGATTTTCCCGAGGAAGATAAATTTGACCACCTCGCCAGCCGACCCAAGGCCAAGCGTGGCCCCACCGCGTTTTTAACGGTGCAGGAAGGCTGTGATAAATTTTGCGCCTTTTGTGTTGTGCCTTACACGCGCGGCGCCGAGGTAAGCCGTCCCGCAGAGCGCGTCATAGCAGAGGCCAAGGATTTGGTAGCGCGCGGCGTGCGAGAAATCACGCTTCTCGGTCAGAATGTGAATGCCTTTCACGGGCACGCGGGCGGTTTGGCCGGGTTAATTTGGCAATTGTCCGAGATTGACCAGCTGGAGCGCATTCGATTTACCACCAGCCATCCCAATGACATGGATGACGCGCTGATTGAGGCCCACGGCACCTGTGACAAGCTTATGCCCTATCTGCATTTGCCGGTGCAATCAGGCAGTAACCGCATCTTGAAAGCCATGAACCGCAAGCACACGCGGGAGAGCTATTTTGCTTTGGTCGACCGGATCCGTAGCGCCCGGTCTGACTTACTTTTGTCGGGGGATTTCATTGTCGGCTTCCCCGGTGAAACGGATCAGGACTTTGAAGACACTTTGGATCTTGTGCGTCGCGTGGGTTACGGGCAGGCCTACTCCTTTAAATATTCCGCGCGTCCGGGAACACCGGCGGCGGAACGTGCCGAAGTACTGCCCGAAGTGGCCGCCGCGCGTCTGCAAGAGCTGCAAGCACTTTTGACCGAACAGCAACGCGCGGCGCAGGCGGCTATGGTGGGTCGTGAGGTGAAGGTTCTGTTTGAAAAGAAAGGCCGCCGCGAGGGGCAGTTGATTGGCAAATCTGAGTATCTCCACGCGGTCCATGCGGTTGCGCCTGATCACATGATTGGGCAAGTCATCCCCGTACTCATCCTGAAGGACATGACCAATTCGCTCACCGGGCAGGTTGTGGACCCGGCCGCGCTTGGGCGCCCATGATCTGTTGTTTTGCTTATTTTGTTCGCTCAGGGTCTTTCTCTTGCGAAAATCGCGCTATAGTCTGAGATAGACGGAAGACCATTTTAGGGGACATCCTTGGCAGAAGACGCCGTAACAGCCAGCGCTGTACAAAACGAATCCCGGATTGAATTTCCGAACAACCGTCTGTTGGCGGAGCTCTGTGGGGAATTTGATCGCAATCTCACCACCATCGAGACTCATCACGCCATTCAAATCGTTCGCCGGGGCAATCAATTGCTCTTGGTCGGCGATGCGGATGGGGCGGCACAGGCCTCCGCGATTTTGCAATCCCTTTATACTCGGCTTGAGCAGGGGCGGCCTGTGACACCGGCAGATGTGACCGCCGAACTCAGGATGAACATGGCTGGAGCCGACGCCGCAAGCGCCGATCAACAGATGGAAATGTTCCGTGGTGGTGCTGTGGAGATTAAAACCCGTAAAAAGCTGGTGGAACCGCGCACGGAGGCGCAGAAGGCCTATGTCGAGGCCTTGTTTAAAAACGAGCTGTGTTTTGGCATCGGGCCGGCCGGCACAGGCAAGACCTATTTGGCCGTAGCCGTCGGCGTGTCGATGTTTATCACCGGCCGGGTGGATAAGATTATCCTGTCACGCCCTGCGGTGGAAGCGGGGGAGCGGTTGGGATTTTTACCGGGTGATATGAAGGAAAAAGTCGATCCTTATATGCAGCCGCTCTATGATGCGTTGAATGACTTTCTACCCGCCAAACAAATGGCGAAATTGATAGAAGATAAGGCGATAGAGATTGCGCCTTTGGCTTTCATGCGCGGCCGGACGCTCGCGAATGCTTTCGTGGTATTGGATGAGGCGCAAAACGCGACCTCAATGCAGATGAAGATGTTCCTGACCCGTTTGGGAGAGGGAAGCCGCATGGTCATTACGGGCGACCGCACACAGATTGATTTGCCGCGCGGTGTCCAATCGGGACTGGCCGACGCCGAACGTCTTTTGTCAAACATCCCGAAAATCAGCTTCAATTATTTCACCTCAAAAGACGTGGTGCGTCATCCCTTGGTGGCGGCAATTATTGAAGCCTATGATGCGGATGGCGCATGAGCCTGAGCTTTGAGTTTGTTTTGGAAGATACCCGCTGGCAGGCGCAAGCTCTGGCCGCGATCGGCATTAAATTGGGCGCGTTCATACCGCAATATTTGTCGCTCCCAGCGCAAAGCAGCGCTGTTGTGATGGCCTGTGATGATGCGCAAATTGCCCAGCTCAACAAAGATTTTCGCGGCAAGCCCCAGCCGACGAATGTGCTGTCTTGGCCCTCTGAAGAGTTATCTACAAAGCTGCCCGGAGCGCAGCCCAAACAGGCGATGGATCCTGAATTGGGTAATATTGCGATCGCCTACGAGACCTGTGTGCGGGAATCCCACGAGGCGGGGCTTGCAATTGTCGATCACCTGACCCATCTCTTGTTGCATGGGACATTGCATCTTCTGGGTTATGATCACATAGACGATGCAGATGCCGACGTGATGGAAGGTCTTGAAATTAAAATGCTTGCAAGCCTTGGCATTTCCAACCCTTATATACTGAATGACGCAACCCAATGATTGGTGATATGCCACAAAGTGATGACACCGCCGGCGGCTCTGAGACCGCCGAAGACCCTTCGAGTAGACAGACACAGGCTCTGGACTTTTGGGGCCGTTTGAAATCGGCCTTAGTAGGTGGCCGTTTGCCCGAGATGAATGCCTCAGAATTTTCCCGGCTCGCGGGTGAGGAAATTATACCCGGCATCTGGAACCTGCGGCAATTGCGGGTGGAGGATGTGATGGTGCCCAAGGCGGATATTAAATCTGTACCTGTGACCATCACCAAAGAGGACTTGGTGCATGTGTTTCGCAGCACAGGTTTAACGCGTTTACCCGTTTACAATCGAACTTTGGATACGCCGCTTGGTTTCGTGCATTTGAAAGATTTAGCCCTCAAACATGGGTTCAACGGCTCTGGCGGGCGTTTGGCGCTTAAATCTATGCTGCGGCCTTTGTTGTTTGTGCCGCCCTCGATGCCACTTGGCATATTGCTCACCAAAATGCAGGCGGACCGTATTCATATGGCCTTGGTGATTGATGAATACGGCGGCACGGATGGGCTGGTCACTATTGAAGACCTCATCGAACAAGTGATTGGCGAAATTGAGGATGAACATGATCCCGCAGAAGGTGACTTCTGGGTTGTCGAAAAACCGGGCAGCTACCTGGCGCAGGCCAAGACACCTTTGGATGAGTTTCAGCAAGAAATTGGCCGAAACCTGTCTGAGGTCGAACAGGTGAATCCCGAGGAAGTCGATACGCTGGGCGGGTTGGTCTTTATGCTGTTGGGCCGCGTGCCCGCACGGGGCGAGGTCATTAAACATCCCGCTGGGGTGGAGTTTGAAATCGTAGATGCAGATCCGAGGCGGGTCAAAAGGCTAAGAGCCCATGTCCGAGCCATCACGACCTCATAAGCTTTGGGCGCAAGCGCCGGCATGGGCACAATGGGTCTTGATTGTTGCGGCCGGCGGCTTTGCCGGTCTGGGGCAAGCCCCGGTAGATCAGCCGGCCCTGACGCTTGTTGGGTTGGCCGTTGGATTTTGGATCATCCGCCCCGAGACATCTGTGTCGCATTTCTGGCGCGGTTGGGGCCTAGGGTTCGGTTATTTTTTGGTCTCTTTGGCGTGGATTGTTGAGCCTTTCTTAGTAGAAGACCGGGGTATCGCATGGCTTGCACCCTTTGCCCTGCTCGCCATGGCGGGTGGCTTGGCCCTGTTTTGGGGCGGTGCCTTTGCGGTGATACGCGGGCGCTCGGGGCTTTGGGCCTGTATGGCGTTATTGCTCGCTGAAATTGCCCGCTCCTACCTGTTTACTGGATTTCCTTGGGCTTTGCTGGGCTATGTGTGGATTGATACGCCCGCCTACCAAATGGCCGCTATTGTTGGGCCCTATGGCCTAAGTCTTTTGACCCTCGTTCTGGCGGCGCTTATCGGCTGGGGGGGGGGTATTCTTCGACTGGTCGTTTTGACCGCGACCGTCGCTTTGCCCTTTGTGCCCGCAGCGGGACTGCACAATAGCCCGACAGGTGAGGGCAGACCTATTGTGCGTTTGATCCATCCCAATGTGGCCCAAGAAAATAAATGGAACCCGTACAAGATGGAGGCGATCTATCAAAGGCATTTATCCCTTACTCACTTTGGGCCTGCGGTTGATCTAATTATTTGGCCCGAAACATCGGTCTATCTGCCCATTGACAGGGCACGGCGAGAGATTGCCGACGTGGCGCAAGGCGCGCATGTTGTGGTTGGCTATCAAAGCCGCAACCCGGCAGGTCAATATTTCAACACTCTGGGCGTTGTGGCGCCACAAGCCGAGTTGCAGCACGAATATCATAAGTCCCGTTTGGTGCCCTTTGGTGAATTTGTGCCATTTGGCCATTTGGCCGCACTCTTTGGATATGATTTACCGGAGTTCTCGGCTGGCAATGGCCCGGCGCATTTAGATATTGACGGTATTGGGCGGATCCAGCCGTTGATTTGTTATGAAGGTATTTTCCCGCAATTTGTCGGCCGCGGTGAGGGGCGCCCCGATCTGCTGATCTTGATTACCAATGATGGCTGGTTCGGCGCGGGGCAGGGCCCGGCGCAGCATTTTGCCCAGGCGCGCGCGCGTGCGATTGAGCTCGGCCTGCCCATGCTGCGTGTGGCCAATCGGGGCGTCACCGCAGTGATTGATTCTTGGGGAAGGTCAAGAGAGCGTTTGGATCTTCATCAGCGCGGGGCGCTGGATGCGCCGATACCCAAACCCCGCGCAGCTACTTTTTACGCGAAAAATCCTTGGCTTGGCGTGTTGGCCCTTACCGGACTCTTGATCCTGGGAGGGGTAATCCGTACACAGGCGAAATTATTATTGACGCCTCGTGGCGGGACCTCTAGGAAGCCGTAGCTGCAACGGCTTCCTGGCGCAGCTTGCATTTAATTGGAGCACCTCCCATGGCAAGATCAAATTATATTTTTACCTCAGAATCTGTTTCTGAAGGGCATCCTGATAAGCTTTGCGACCGAATTTCGGATGCTGTACTCGACGCTTTCTTGACCGAAGAACCAGAAGCGCGGGTCGCGGCTGAAACATTCGCTACTACAAACCGGATCGTGATTGGCGGCGAAGTTGGCTTGAGTGACAAAGAAAAACTGTCGCACCACATGGGGCAGATCGAACAAATCGCCCGCGATTGCATCAAAGACATCGGCTATGAGCAAGATAAGTTTCACTGGCAAACTGTTGAGGTAACCAATCTTTTGCATGAACAATCGGCCCATATTGCCCAAGGGGTGGATGCTGGGGCGGATAAGGATGAGGGGGCCGGTGACCAAGGTATTATGTTTGGCTATGCCACCACAGAGACCCCAGAGCTCATGCCCGCGCCTATCCAGTATTCTCATGCGATTTTACGGCGTTTGGCCGAAGCGCGCAAAGACGGCAGCGCGCCGGACCTTGGACCGGATGCCAAGTCACAATTGTCTTTGCGGTATGAAAACGGCAAGCCGGTTGAGATTATGTCGATTGTATTATCGACACAGCACCGGTCCGAAGATCAAGACAGCGCCTATATCCGCAGCATTGTAGAGCCCTATATCCGCGAGGTGGTGCCGGCCGAATGGATCACGGCGAAAACGGAATGGTGGGTCAATCCAACTGGTACTTTTGTGATTGGTGGACCCGATGGCGATGCCGGTTTGACGGGCCGCAAGATTATTGTCGATACCTACGGTGGTGCAGCTCCACACGGCGGCGGCGCATTCTCGGGCAAGGATCCCACCAAAGTGGACCGTTCCGCTGCCTATGCGGCACGGTATTTGGCCAAGAATATTGTAGCGGCCGGCATGGCTGAGCGTTGTAGTCTGCAATTGTCCTATGCGATCGGCGTGTCCAAACCTTTGTCAATTTACGTGGATACCTATGGCACTGGGCAACTTCCTGAAGAGGCGATCGAACGGGCGGTTGCGCAATCAATGGATCTTACGCCGCGGGGCATTCGCGAGCATTTGGGCCTGAACAGGCCGATATATCAACGGACCGCAGCCTATGGGCACTTTGGCCGCGCAGCTGAAGCCGATGGCGGCTTTAGCTGGGAAAAGATTGATCTGGTTGAAGCGCTGAAAAAAGCCGTGTAGGCGCACGGGAGCGCGCGGGACCTGATAAGTTACCGATCGGGTGTGCGCAGGCGCACCCTTTTTTGTAAGAGACGGGCTATGGAACATCGAAATTTTTATGGGCGCATCAAAGGCAAGGCTCTCAATGCTGCGCAAGAGCGTTACCTGGAAGAAGATTTACCCAAGTTCAGCGTCGGCGGGATTTCCCGCACGGATAATCCCGAGCGCAGCCTGCTCGATATGCAGCAGATCGCGGCGGGCAAGTCGCTCTGGCTGGAAATTGGCTTCGGCGGCGGCGAGCATTTGGTGCATCAGGCCTTGGCCAATCCTGACATTCAGTTTCTTGGCGTAGAACCCTATGTCAACGGCGTGGCAATGTTGCTGGGTAAAATGCGCAAGGCGGGCGTGAAGAATATAAAACTGCATATGGGCGACGCCCGCGATCTTATGGATGTTTTGCCGGAGCGCAGCGTGAGCAAGGCCTTCTTGCTCTATCCCGATCCCTGGCCAAAACTGCGCCACCACCGTCGGCGGTTTGTCACGCCGGAGCATTTGGAGCCTCTAAGTCGCTGCCTGATGCAGGGGGCTGAGTTTCGCGTGGCTACAGATATTGAGGATTATGTGCGTCAAACTTTGCAGGAAGTCCCAAAGGCCGGCTTTGAGTGGCTGGCAGAAGCTCCAGACGATTGGCGCATGCCTTGGGGAGATTGGATCTCAACGCGGTATGAGCAAAAGGCCCTGCGCGAAGGCCGGCGGCCGCATTATTTAACGTTCCAAAAATCCTAAACAGACCCGCGCTCAGCTGTGGACCTCGCTTGGCTGGGACGCTATCACTTTGTCAACTTATAAGGGGACGAATATGTCAGGCCATGGTGTAGCAACTCCAATGACATCGCATAAATCTGGGCCGTTGCGGGGCCTAGCAGATGTGCCGGGGGATAAATCTATCTCGCATCGTTCGCTGATCCTCGGGGCGCTCAGCCTTGGCGAGACCCGCATCCAAGGGCTGCTTGAAGGCGATGATGTGCTGGACACCGGCAAGGCGATGCAGGCCTTCGGTGCTGAGGTCATCAATCATGGCGGCGGCTCCTGGTCGGTGCATGGGGTCGGGGTTGGCGGATTTGCCGAGCCTGATCAGGTGATTGACTGTGGCAACTCGGGCACTGGGGTACGGTTGATCATGGGGGCCATGGCCACATCGCCGATCACAGCGACGTTTACCGGTGATGGCAGTTTGAACAAGCGGCCAATGGGCCGGGTGACGGATCCTTTGGCGCTCTTTGGGGCGCAGTCTCATGGTCGCTCTGAGGGGCGCTTGCCGCTGATACTTATTGGGGCTGGGCAGCCGTTGCCGGTGCGATATGCGGTGCCGATGCCCTCGGCACAGGTGAAATCCGCAGTGCTTTTGGCGGGTTTGAATGCACCGGGCCAGACGGTTGTGATTGAGAAAGAGGCCACGCGGGATCACACTGAACGGATGTTGGTGGGGTTTGGCGCCGAGCTGACGGTGGATGAAACCGATGCGGGCCGGGTGATCACCCTCACTGGCCAGCCGGAATTGCGCCCGCAGGATATCACTGTGCCGCGTGATCCTTCGTCGGCGGCCTTTCCGGTCTGTGCCGCATTGATCGTGGAAGGCTCCGAGGTCCTTGTGCCAAATATTGGCCTCAATCCTACCCGGGCCGGTTTGTTTTACAGCCTGCAAGAGATGGGTGCGGATCTGACATTTGAGAATATGCGCGAGGAAGGTGGCGAGCCTGTGGCTGATTTGCGCGCGAAATATTCCCCAGACATGCAGGGGATCGAGGTGCCGCCCGAGCGGGCAGCCTCGATGATTGATGAATATCCAATTCTATCGGTGGTGGCGAGTTTTGCGCAAGGCGTAACCCGGATGCACGGTGTTAAAGAGCTGCGCGTCAAGGAAAGTGACCGGATCGAAGCCATGGCGACGGGCCTGCGCGCGGCGGGGGTCACAGTGGACGAGGGTCCCGATTGGTGGCATGTGCATGGGCAGGGCGGCTCGGTGAAAGGTGGCGCCTTGGCCGCGACGCATCTCGATCACCGTATTGCAATGTCGTTTTTGATTCTGGGGATGTGCGCAACTGACGGCATGTCGATTGACGATGGTGGGCCAGTGGCCACGTCTTTCCCTATATTTGAGCCGCTCATGACACAATTGGGTGCGTCCATTTCGCGGATGGCGCAATGAGAGCGGAGATAAAGGGCAGCTGCCTTTGCGGCCAAATTCGTTTCGCCACTCCGGGGCCTCTGCGGCCGGTGATCGCTTGCCATTGCACCCAATGCCGGAAAACAACGGGCCATTTTGTGGCTGCAACCTCAGCGCTGCGCACCAGTGTTGCGATTACGGGCGCGCCGCGCTGGTATGAATCGTCTTCCACAGCGCGCCGCGGGTTTTGCCCCACTTGTGGCAGCCAATTGTTTTGGGACCGAAAAGGAACGCATCTTTCAATTTTTGCCGGCTGTATCGACGGCGCCACGGGCGTCAGAATGGCTGGGCATATTTTTTGTGCAGATAAAGGCGATTACTATGAAATTGATGATGGATTGCCACAGGCCCCAGCAGAAGATCCTGTGTTGACCACGCGGGTCGATAGCGCCGAGGGAAACCCATGAGCCTATTGATTGCCATAGATGGGCCGGCCGCAGCGGGAAAAGGCTCAATCAGCCGCGCGATTGCAAAACATTTTGGCATGGCACATTTGGATACCGGATTGTTATACCGTGCCGTCGGGGCACAGGTATTGAAAGGGGCAGAGCCATTACAGGCTGCCCAACAGTTGCAGGCAGAAGATCTAAACTGCTTTGAGCTGCGCAATGATACCGTGGCTCAAGCGGCGTCCAAAGTGGCTGCCCTGCCAGAGGTGCGGGCGGAGTTGGTCGAATTTCAGCGCCGCTTTGCCCGTCGCACCGGCGGCGCGGTTTTGGATGGGCGTGATATTGGCACTGTGATTTTGCCAGATGCCGATGTGAAGCTTTTCATCACTGCCAGTGCCGAAGTGCGCGCAGAGCGGCGTTATAAAGAGCTATTAGACAGCGGTGCTCAGACCAGCCTTGAACAGGTGTTGGCAGATGTGATCGCGCGCGACGCGCGCGACAGGTCTCGCAGTGCTGCGCCCTTAGTGGCCGCAAAAGATGCTGTCCTGATTGATACGTCCGATTTGAGTTTGAGTACAGCGATTGCGCAGGCCGTTGCTGCTGTTGAAAAGGATCGCCCGCATGAAAAATCGTAACTTTCCCCACACGGGTGCAACAACTTCCCGTTTGGGTATCGGCGCCATGTCTTTTTCCAATTTTTACGGTGAGGTGAGCCGCGATGAAGTCTTTGCGATCTTAGATGCTGCGCGCGAATTTGGCGTTAACCATATCGATACAGCCAGTGTCTATGGCATGGGCGGCTCAGAGCGCCATATTGGTGCCTATCTTGCAGAAAATCCGCAGGCGCGGTCGTTCTTTCACATTGCCACCAAAGGCGGAATAACAGACCGCAAAGATCCAAACCGATTGTTCAACAATGAAGCCTCCTATCTTGCAGAGCAGCTGGACAATAGCCTTGAGCGCCTTGGGGTGGAGCAGATTGATCTATATTATGTCCACCGCCGCGATCCCTCTGTTCCTATTGAGGAAGTCACGCAAACCCTTGCAGGCTTTGTAAAGTCGGGCAAAATCGGTGGGTTCGGCTATTCAGAAATTTCTCCGACCTCGCTGAGGGCGGCCCATAAGGTGCACCCGGTGGCGGCGCTTCAGTCGGAATATTCCCTATCGACGCGCACGCCGGAACTGGGAATATTGCAAACCTGCGCCGATCTCGGAACAACGTTTGTGGCCTTCTCGCCGGTTGGACGAAGTCTGTTGACTGACGCGCCCCATGGGAACGAGGCGGTGCAATCCATGCCGTTTTTGACCAAAAATCCACGCTTTATTGAACCAAATCTGAGCATGAATATCATG